>Ga0070741_10002877_pt1 | contig 44540 bp, 43 predicted proteins | sample Coa_R1_4_FD_66440 | JGI IMG/M metagenome (GOLD analysis project Ga0070741, IMG submission 66440) | Surface soil microbial communities from Centralia Pennsylvania, which are recovering from an underground coalmine fire - Coalmine... | ecosystem: Environmental > Terrestrial > Soil > Unclassified ... | reverse complement strand
GAACTTCGTGTGCAGCACCTTCGTGATCGCACTCGTCAGCGTCGTCTTCCCGTGATCGATGTGCCCGATCGTCCCAATGTTCACGTGCGGCTTCGTCCGATCGAACTTCTGCTTGGCCATCCGGGGGCCTCCCTCGTCGTCTCTACCGGTCGGTGATGATGGAGCCCATGTCCGGGATTGAACCGGAGACCTCGTCCTTACCAAGGACGCGCTCTGCCGACTGAGCTACATGGGCCTGAATGCCGAGCCTCGTCTCATGGCGCCGATCCATGGAGCGGGAAACGGGATTCGAACCCGCGACCCCCAGCTTGGAAGGCTGGCGCTCTACCGCTGAGCTATTCCCGCCCGTTCGACCGGCGCGCTCGATATCGTTCCAGCAAGTGGTGGGGAGAGGAGGATTTGAACCTCCGAAGGCGTTCGCCAGCAGATTTACAGTCTGCCCCCTTTGGCCACTTGGGTATCTCCCCGCCTGCCCCCCGATCGTGTAACTCCTCGATAATTCTGGCGCTGGCGGGAGGAATTGAACCCCCGACCCACTGCTTACAAGGCAGTTGCTCTACCCCTGAGCTACGCCAGCAGTCGCAAACCCTCACTCTAGGTTCGCACCCCCATCAAGTCAAGGGTTTTTCTGTCAAGTCTTTTCTCGGCGGGCCCTCTGACGCACGACCTCGTAGCAGAGCACCGCCGCGGCGGCCGAGACGTTCAGGGAGCCGAGTCGCCCGCGCATCGGCAGGCTCGTCACGAAGTCACAGGTGCGGGCCACCAGCGGTCTCAACCCCTCCCCCTCCCCCCCGAGCACGAGGCAGAGGGGCCCGGTCAGGTCCATCTCCCAGGGCAGCGTGCCACCGGCGGGTACCGCTCCGACGGTCCACACCCCGTTTTTCTTCAGTTCTTCCAGCGCTTGCACCAGATTCGTCTCCCGCGTGACGGGCACCAGGTCGGCGGCTCCCATGGCCGACTTGGCCGCGGCCCCGGTGAGCCCGGCCGCGTGGTGCTTCGGCACGATGAGCCCGTGGACCCCGGTCGCCTCGGCCGACCGGATCACCGCCCCCAGGTTCCGGGGATCCTGGACCTGATCGAGGGCCACGAAGAACGCTGGCTCCCCGCGAGTGGCCGGAATCGTGAGGAGATCGTCCAGGGACGAGTAGGTGGCGCCGGCGACCCGGGCCACGACCCCCTGGTGGTGCGGGTCCCCGGCGATCGCGGTGAGCTGATCCCGGGTCCGGAAGGAGATCTTCACTCCCTGGCGCCGGGCCAAGCCGAGCAGGTCGTGGAGCGCGGGGCCCCGCCCCTCGGACAGGATCGCGATCTCCTCCACCCGGCGGCTCCCTGATCGGAGCAGCTCCAGTACCGGGTTCCGCCCGAACAGGACCTGATCCTCCCGCCCGGGCGGCTCCGGGCGGGTCATGACCTGAGCTTCCAGGTGGTCCCGTCCCGCGTGTCCTCGAGCACCACCCCCAGCCGCCCCAGCTCCTCCCGGAGGCGATCCGCCTCCGCAAAGTCGCGCTGGCGGCGCGCCTCCTGCCGCAGGTAGACGAGCGAGTCGATCCGGGCCTTGAGCTGGGGATCGATCGCGGTGGCGCGCCGGCCGGTTCCCTCCAGCAACCCCAGCACCTGGCTCAGCGTGACCAGCTCACCGACTCCCATCAGGAAGGCCCCGGCGCCCAGCGTACCCTGCCCCACCTGCTCGCGCGCGGTGTGGAGCAGCCGCGCCAGGTCGAACAGCGCCCCCAGGGCCTGGGGGGTGTTGAAATCATCGTCCATGGCCGCCTCGAAGCGCGCGCGCTGGGCGGCGACCTGGTCGAAGAGCCCGCCGTCCGGCCCCGGCCCCGGGGTGCCGCGCGAGGCGATGCGCTCGGCCTCCTCCTTGAGCGCCCGCAGGCGCCCGAGCGCCCGCCCCGTCTCGGTGATCCGCTCGTCGGCGAACTCGAGGGGGTTGCGGTAGTGGGTACCGAGCAGGTAGAGGCGGAGCGCCTCCGGATCGTGGCGCCGCACCAGGTCCGCGATGGTCACGGTGTTGCCGAGCGACTTGGACATCTTCTCGGCGCCCAGGTTCACGAACCCGTTGTGCATCCAGTGGCGGACGAACGGCTTGGCGGTGGCGGCCTCGGCCTGCGCGATCTCGTTCTCGTGATGCGGGAAGATCAGGTCCTCGCCGCCGCCGTGCACGTCGAGCGTCTCGCCCAGATACTCCATCGCCATCGTGGAGCACTCGATGTGCCAGCCCGGGCGCCCCTCGCCCCACGGGCTCTTCCACGCCGGCTCGCCCGGCTTGGCCGCCTTCCACAGCGCGAAGTCGAGCGGGTCCCGCTTGCGCTCGTCCACCTCGACGCGGGCGCCCGCGCGCAGCTCCTCCAGGTTCTTGCCCGAGAGCCTGCCGTACGAGGGGAAGCGGCGGACCTCGAAGTACACGTCGCCGTCGACCGGATAGGCGACGCCCCGCTGGATCAGGCGCTCGATCAGCGCGATCATCTGCGGGATGTGCTCGGTGGCCTTGGGCTCCACGTCGGCCGGCAGCACGCCCAGGGAGGCCATGTCGGCCCGGTACGCCTCGATGTAGCGCTCCGAGATCTCCCGCGCCGGCACGCCTTCCTGGTTCCCGCGCCGGATGATCTTGTCGTCGATGTCGGTGAAGTTCTTCACGAACTTCACCGCGTACCCGCGGTGGCGCAGGTAGCGGCGGATCACGTCGAACACGATCGCGCTGCGCCCGTGGCCGATGTGGCTCACGTCGTACACCGTGACCCCGCACACGTACATCCGCATCTCGCCGCCGCGGGTCGGGGTCAGCTCGTCCTTCCGGCGGGTCAGGGTGTTGAACGCGCGCACGGCCATCAGACGGTCTCCACGCTCACCACCGCCATGGAGGCGATCCCCTCCTCCCGGCCCAGCAGGCCCAGGTGCTCGGGGCTCTTGGCCTTCACGCTGACCTGCGCGGGCCCGAGGGCCATGGTCTGGGCGAGGCGCCGAGCCATCTCGGGGAGGAACGAGGCCAGACGGGGGGCCTGGCAGATCACGGTCGCATCGACGTTGACCACACGCGCTCCCCTGCTCCGGAGAAGCTCCACCACCGACCCCAGCAACCCGAGGCTCGACGCTCCCTTGTAGCGCGGATCGGTATCCGGGAACAGCCGCCCCAGGTCCCCGAGCGCGAGCGATCCCAGCAGCGCCTCGCAGATCGCGTGCGTCAGCACATCCGCGTCCGAGTGGCCGCCCAGGCCGCGCTCCGCCGGCACTGTGACCCCGCCCAGGACGAGGGGCCGGCCCTCGACCAGCGGGTGCAGGTCGAAGCCGAGCCCGGAGCGAACGGTCATGCCCGGCGGCGGGGCCTGACCCAGGCGCGGGCGGCCCGCAGATCCTCGGGGGTCGTGATCTTGAGATTCTGCGCCAGGCCGGGAACCATTGCCACCGGCATCCCGAGGCGCTCGACCAGCACCGCGTCGTCGGTGCCCGCGAACCCCTCGCGGCGGGCCTTGTCGTGGGCCTCCCAGAGGAGCGCCCGGGTGAAGGCCTGCGGCGTCTGGGTGAGCCAGAGGCCCTCTCGGTCCACGGTGGCCGCGACGGCGCCCTCGGCCACCCGCTTCACCGTCTCGCGCACCGGCATCCCGCAGGTCGCGGCCCCGCCCGCCGCGGCGGCGCACACGCGCTCCACCAGCTGCGCGGTGACGAAGGGCCGGACCGCGTCGTGGACGACCACGATCTCCGCGTCCTCCGGCACGCGCTGGAGCCCCCGCCACACCGACTCCTGCCGGTCCGCGCCACCGGCGACCACGTCGAGAATCTTCGGCACCCGGACCCGCGCCAGCAGCCGGCGGGTCGCGGTCACGTGGGCCTCGGGCACCGCGAGCACGATCCCCCGCAGCGCGCGGGTCCGCGCCAGCGCGCGCAGGGTCGCGACCAGGATCGGAGCGGAGCCGAGGCGCAGGAACTGCTTCGGCCGGCGGGCGCCCATCCGAGAGCCGTGGCCCCCCGCCGGGACGATCGCGTAGATCACCGCGGCGCGCTCTCCTCGTCGCGCTGGCGGGCGAAGATCATGCGACCGGCCGCGGTCTGGTAGATGGTGGTCACCGTCACGTCGACGGTCTGGCCGATGAGCCGCTTGCCGTGCTCCACCACCACCATGGTGCCATCGTCGAGGTAGGCCACGCCCTGGTTGGCCTCCTTGCCCTCCTTGACGATGTGCACGTGCAGCGGCTCGCCGGGCAGCACCACCGGCTTGAGCGCGTTGGCCAGCTCGTTGATGTTGAGCACCGCCACTGCCGACAGCTCCGCCACCCGGTTCAGGTTGTAGTCGTTGGTGACGATCTTGCCGCCGGTGGCCCGCGCCAGCTCGATCAGCTTGCGATCCACCTCGCGAACGTGGGGGAAGTCGACCTCGTCGATGCGGACGGTCACCCGCGGCACCCGCTGCAGCCGCTGCAGCACGTCGAAGCCGCGCTTGCCCCGGTTGCGCTTGAGCGCGTCGGCGGAGTCGGCGATCTGCTGCAGCTCGCGGAGCACGAACTGCGGCACCAGCAGCGTGCCGGCCAGGAACCCGGTCTGGCAGACGTCGACGATGCGGCCGTCGATGATCACCGAGGTGTCCAGGATCTTGTCGCCATCCTGCCGGACCGCGGTCTTGGGGAACAGCTTGACCGACATGTCCTCGAGATCGTCCCGCTTGGCCAGGGTCACGGTGGCCCCCAGATAGCCCAGCAGGAGCGCGAAGAGCCCGCGGCCGAGCGCGCCCGCGCCGGGCACGATCGCGTCGAGCGCGGTGCCGAGCCCGAGCCCCAGGACCACGCCCAGCATCGCGCCGGTGGCGCCCCAGAAGAGCCGGTCGACCGGGATCCGGCGGGCCTGCCACTCCAGGAGCACGACCAGGACGCCGGCCAGGAGGCCGGCCCCGCCCAGGAAGAAGTTGTTGGGGGCGTGGAGACCCAGGCCGTGGGCGAGCACGAACCCGGCCGCGGTGGCGGCCATCAGAACCAGCAGTCGGACGATCAGGATGCCTATCCGCATTCGGGCCTCACGGTCCCAACAGGACCTTCACTGCCTCGTCCACCGAGCCCACGCCCTGCACCTCCAGCGGCGCGCTCGCGACCCCGGCCAGACTGCTCTGCGGCACCACCGCGCCGGTGAAGCCGAGGGCCGCGGCCTCCTTGAGGCGCGCCTCCAGGCCCGTCACTGCCCGCACTTCCCCGGCCAGGCCCACCTCGCCGACCACCACCAGGTCGCCCCGGACCGGCCGATCGAGATAGCTCGACGCCGCGGCCAGCACGAGCCCCAGGTCCGCCGCCGGTTCCGTGACCCGCGCCCCGCCGGCCACGTTCACGAAGGCATCCTGGGACTGGAGCGGGAAGCCGACCCGCTTCTCCAGCACCGCCAACAGCAAGCATACGCGATTGTAGTCGGCGCCCAGCACAGTCCGACGCGGGGTGCCGAAGCCGGCCGGGGTGACCAGCGCCTGGATCTCGACCAGGAGGGGTCGCGTGCCCTCCAGGCTCGCCACCACCACCGAGCCGGCCGCCTCCCGGGGACGCTCCGCCAGGAAGAAGCCCGAGGGGTTCGCGACCTCCTTGAGCCCCCGCTCCCCCATCTCGAAGACCCCGATCTCATTGGTGGACCCGAACCGGTTCTTCACCGCCCGCAGCACCCGGTAGGCGTGGTGCTGCTCGCCCTCGAAGTAGAGGACCGTGTCCACCAGGTGCTCCAGCACCCGGGGCCCCGCGATGGCGCCCTCCTTGGTGACGTGCCCCACCAGGAAGCTCGCGACCCCCCGCCCCTTGGCCAGGGCCATGAGCCGCCCCCCGCACTCCCGGACCTGGCTCACGCTCCCCGGCGCGGATTCGAGGCCCGGCAGGTACACGGTCTGGATGGAGTCGACAATCAGGAAGCGCGGCTCGAGCGCCGCCACGTGCGCCTCCACCGCCTGAAGGTCCGTCTCGGCCACGAAGTAGAGCCCGGCGGGCGTCGTGCCCAGCCGATCGGCCCGCAGCTTCACCTGGCCCGCGGATTCCTCGCCCGACACGTAGAGCACGGGCCCGGCGCGCTCGGCCAGATCACGGCTCACCTGGAGCAGCAGCGTCGACTTGCCGATTCCCGGATCGCCGCCGATCAGCACCAGCCCGCCCTTCACCACCCCGCCGCCCAGGACCCGATCCAGCTCGCCCATCCCGGTGGAGATCCGGTGGCCGCCCGCCTCCACGCGGATCTCGGCGATGGGCTGCGGGCGAGTGGAGCCGACGCTCGGCCGCGCGGCTGGACCGCGGGCCGGGGCGATGCGTTCCTCGACCAGCTGCACATAGGTGCCCACCCGCGCGCAGTCGGGGCACGTGCCCGGCTTCGGCGCGGCCAGCCCGCACTCCTGACAGCGATAGGTGGTGCGCTCCCGCGCCATCAGCGCCCCCCCGATTCGGCAGCCCGGCCGGAGTCGATGGTGGAGCGGATCAGGCTCCGCAGCAGGAAGCTGCGCCGCGCCCCCTCCAGGAACTGCACCAGGTTCTCGTACACGGTGGGGTCCTCGAGGAGGCCGCCCATGGTGCCCTCCCCGGCGCGCAACCGGTCCGTCACCTGGCGGAGGTTGGCCATCGCCGCGCGGAAGTCGGCGGTCGCGTCGCCGAGCGCGCCCGCGGTCCCGTCGCTGCCGTCGCGGGTGAGCTGGCCCAGCAGCCCCTGGCCCTGGGCCACGCGCTCGGAGACGTCGCGGAAGTTGCGCGCGACCGTGCGGAGGTCGTCGGCCACCGCCTTGTACTGCGGATCGTAGAGCAGCGCGCTCAGCAGCGTCTCGCGCCCGTCGGCCTTCTCGGCGCCGCGCCCGAGGGCGTCCATGGCCGCGAGCAGCGCGCGGGCCGACCTGCCGCTCTCCGGGGACAGCAGCACGCCGACCGCGCTGTCACGCTGCTCGGCACGGGCCAGGAGCTGCTGCGTGCGGGCCAGGATGGCGTCGAGCCGGTGCAGCGACTCCGGCTCGTCGTAGATCAGCGCGTGCACCAGGCCCTTGCCGCTCTCCACCTCCTTGGCGATGCGGTCCACCCGGGCCATCGTCCCCTTGAGGCCGGCCGCCAGCTCCTTCACGGTCTGCATGGTCTCGACGCCCGCCTTGACCATCTGCTGCATCTCGACCGGCTCCCGCGACGCCACGGTGTCGCCGGGCTGCAGCGCGGGCGCGGCGGGCGTGCCGAGCGAGATCTCCACGATCTTGTCGCCCAGCAGCCCCTGGGTCGCGATGTGCGCCTCCGAGTCCCGGCGGATGCGCTCCGCGTAGCGGCGCGCGATGGTCAGCGTCACCCGCACCTTGCCCCCCGGCTGCTCGGGCAGCGTGACCTGGGTCACCCGGCCGATCTGCACGCCGGCCAGCCGGACGGTGGCGCCCTCGATGAGCCCGCCCACGTCGGTGAACTCGGCGATCAGGTCGTATTTGCGCTCGAAGTAGCGGGCCTGCGCCCCGAGCAGATAGATGATGGCGAAGAACACCAGCAGGCCGGCCAGGATGAAGGCCCCGATGCGGATCTGCAGCGAGCTCAGGGCGCGGTCGGGCACGCTACGACTCCCGGAGCTCGCCGGCCAGGAACCGGCGCACGTACTCGTTGGCGGAGTGGTGGATCTCGGCCGGCGTCCCCATGTCCGCGAAGGTGCCCTCGTGCAGGATCGCCATCTGGTCGGCCACCCGCTCCGCGAGCTCGACGTCGTGGGTCACCACGATGGCGGTGTCGCACACCCCGGTCCGCAGCTGCACGATGAGCTCGGCCACCAGCCGGGCGTTGGTGGGGTCGAGCCCCGCGGTGGGCTCGTCGAAGAACACCACCTCGGGCTCCGTGATGAGGGCCCGCGCGATGCCGACCCGCCGCCGCATGCCCCCGCTGAGCTCGGCCGGCATCAGGGCGTCGGTGTCGGGCAGTCCGACGAGGCCGAGGAAGTGGTGGACCCGGTCGGTGATCTCCCCCAGCGACAGCCGGGTGTGCTCGCGCAGCGGGAAGGCCACGTTCTCGAACACGCTGAGCGAGTCGAACAGCGCCGCGCCCTGGAACACGAAGCCGGTGCGCCGGCGCAGCCGGAGCATCGCCTCCTCGCTCAGCCGGTCGATGCGCGTCCCGAACAGCGACACCGCCCCCGAGTCCGGATAGATGAGGCCCGAGGCGATGCGCAGCAGCACCGTCTTGCCGGTGCCGCTGCCCCCCATCACGGCCAGGATCGTGCCCTTGGGCAGCGCCAGGTCGATGCCCCGCAGCACCGGCTTGCGGTCGAACGTCTTCCACACCCGGCGGAGCTCGACCAGCGGCCGCTCGTCGTCCATCGCGCTCACCAGAACAGGAACAGGAAGAGCTTGGTGATGAAGAAGTCGGAGATGATCACCCCCATCGCCACCTGCACCACCGTGGCGGTGGTGGAGCGGCCGAGCCCCTCGGTGCCGCCCTCGGTGGCGAGGCCGTTGTAGCAGCCGATCAGGGTGACCAGCGCCCCGAACACCACGCTCTTGCCCACGCCGGTCAGGAAGTCCTTGATGACGACCCAGTAGCTGATGGTGTTCCAGTAGAGATACGCGTCGACGCTGCGATCGAACACGGCGATCAGCATACCCCCGACGAGGCCCATTCCATCCGCGAGGATCGTCACCAGCGGGAAGACCAGCACCGCCGCCATCAGCCGGGGGACCACGAGCCGCTTGATGTAGTTCACCCCGAGCGCCCGCAGCGCGTCGATCTGCTCGGTGACCTTCATGGAGCCCAGCTCGGCGGTGATGCCGGAGGCCACCTTGCCGCCCACCAGGATCGCGGTGAGGACCGGGCCCAGCTCGCGCAGGATGGAGAGCGCCACCACCGGGCCCACGTAGTTCTCGGCCCCGAAGCGCGCCATGTTCACCGCGGTCTGCAGTGCCAGCACCATGCCGGTGAACAGCGCGGCGGTCACCGCCACCGTGAGCGAGCGCACCCCGATGATGTCGACCTCGCGGGCCACCAGCCAGAAGTAGGCGGGCGGCAGCGTGAGGTTGCGGGCCACCCGCGCCGCGAGCAGGCCGAGCCCACCGTACCAGACCAGCGACTCGCGCACGTGTCCGCGGAGGTCCTGAGCCACGTCAGCGCTCCAGCGCGAAGCTGGCGATCAGGGCCCGGAACGCGGGGCGCCCCGCCTCGAACGCCCCGCTGGGCGCCACGTACAGGAAGTCGTGCACGCAGGGCTCGACCCGCATCACCAGCGCCTCCACCGTGACCTCGCGGCCGTCGGCCCGGCCTCGCACCACCGAGCGCACGGCCTCGCGACCGGCGACCGTGACCGTCTCGCGCTCCAGGAGCTCCCGATGGGTGAGGCCGAAGGTGAGGTGGCGGGCGAGCACGTCGAGCGAGCGGTCGCGCTCGCGCCCCGCACAGGTCGCGTCCACGAGCATCCCCCCCGCCCCGCGGTCCCGCTGGAGCGACAGGTCCGCGGCGGGGCCGTGGTCCACCGTCCAGCCCGCCGCCGGCAGCGTCACCCGGTAGCCCTTGGCGGAATGGAACACCCCGTTCTCGATGCGGCCGGTGGCCGAGGCGCAGCCGGCCAGGAACGCGACCGCGAACAGGAAGGCGCGGGGAGTCACTTACCCTTCGCGTGCCGGGCGGCCAGCTCGGCCAGCACCCGCCGCAGCGGGATGCCGCGCGCGCTCAGCAGCACCATGGTGTGGAACCACAGGTCGGCGACCTCGGAGACGACCCGCGCGTCGCCCTCCCCGCCGAGCGCCGCGATCATCACCTCGGCGGCCTCCTCGCCGATCTTCCGGCAGATGTGCGGCTGCCCCTTCTGGAAGAGGCCCGCCACGTAGGAGCCGGCGGGAGGATCCACCTTCCGCGACTCGATCACCCGCTCCAGGACTTCCAGCATGGCCGGCCCGGCGCCACCCGCGCCGGGCGCGCCCGCGAGGGCCGGGTCACCGGCACCACCCTCCAGGCGGGTGAAGAAGCAGCTGCGGGCCCCGGTGTGGCAGGCCACGCCCTGCTGGTGGACCTGCACCAGCAGGGTGTCCCGATCGCAGTCCGCGTAGATGCCGTCCACGTGCTGGGTGTGGCCCGAGGTCTCGCCCTTGCGCCAGAGCGACCGGCGCGAGCGCGACCAGAAGTGGGTGAGGCCCGTGCGTCGCGTGGACTCGAGCGACTCGCGGCTCATCCACGCCACCATGAGCACCTCTCCGGTCTCGGTCTCCTGCACCACCGCGGGGATCAGCCCCTGGGCGTCCCAGACGAGCTCGTCGGCGACGCTCACGGCTCGAGCCTCACCGGCACCCCGCGCGCGTCGAGGTAGCGCTTGGCCTCCGCGATGGTGTGCTGCCCGAAGTGGAACAGCGAGGCCACCAGCACCGCGTCGGCCCGGCCCTCCACCACGCCTTCGAGCAGGTGCTCGAGCCGGCCCGCGCCGCCCGAGGCGATCACCGGGATCGACACCGCCTCCGACACCGCGCGGGTGAGCGCCAGGTCGTACCCCGTTCCGGTGCCGTCGCGGTCCATGCTGGTGAGAAGGATCTCGCCCGCTCCGAGGCGCTCGACCTCGCGCGCCCACTCGATCGCATCCCGGCCCGCCGGCTTCCGCCCGCCGTGGGTGTAGACCTCCCACGAGGCGCCCTCGCCGGTCGCCTTGGCGTCGATGGCGGTCACGATGCACTGGCTACCGAAGGCGTGCGCCGCCTCCTCGATGAGGGCCGGCCGCTCCACCGCGGCGGTGTTGAGCGACACCTTGTCCGCCCCCGCGCGCAGGAGCGTGCGGATGTCGGCGAGCGAGCGGACGCCGCCGCCCACCGTGAGGGGCATGTAGATGCCCTCGGCGGTGCGGCGCACCACGTCCAGCATGGTGGCCCGCCCCTCGTGCGATGCGGTGATGTCGAGGAACACGAGCTCGTCGGCCCCCTGGGCGTCGTAGGCCAGCGCCGCCTCCACCGGATCCCCCGCGTCGCGCAGGGCGACGAAGCGGACCCCCTTGACCACGCGGCCGTCCTTCACGTCCAGGCACGGGATGAGGCGCTTGCAGAGCACGGCCTACCGCACCTCCGCCATCGCGGCGGCCAGGTCCACCGCCCCGCTGTAGAGCGCGCGGCCCACGATGACCCCGGCCAGGCCCGGCACGGTGGCGAGCTGCCGGATGTCGTCGAGCGAGCCGACTCCCCCCGAGGCGTAGACCGGGATGCCCGCGGCCCGCGCCATCGCTTCGGTGGACCAGAGGTTGGGGCCGGTCTGGGTGCCGTCGCGCGCGATGTCCGTATAGATGATGCCGGCCGCGCCCGCCGCGGCCGCGTCGCGCCCGAGGCCGATGGCGTCCAGGTCCAGCACGCGGGTCCACCCATCGACCGCCACCTTGCCGTCGGTGGCGTCGATGCCCACGATCACCTGCTCGCCGAAGCGCTCGCACACCCGCCCGAGGAAGGCGGGGTCGAGCGCGGCGCGCGTGCCCACGATCGCCCACCGGGCGCCCGCGGCCAGCACCGCCTCCACGTGCGCGATCTCACGCAGGCCGCCGCCCACCTGCACCGGGATCGATACCGCCTCGATCATGGCGCGCACCAGCGTGGTCTGCGACGGCCGGCCCGCGAAGGCGCCGTCCAGATCGACCACGTGCAGCCGCCGCGCCCCCACCTCCTGCCACCGGCGGGCCATCGCGACCGGGTCGTCCGAGAACACGGTCTCCGCATCCGCCCGCCCCTGCACGAGCCGCACGCAGCGACCGCCCTTCAGGTCCACCGCGGGCACGATCTCGAACATGGCTCAGCGGCGGTCGCGGACGAGCGCCGCGAAGTTCTCCAGCAGGCGGATGCCCCAGCGCTGGCTCTTCTCCGGGTGGAACTGGGTGGCGAAGAGCGGCCCGCGCCCGACCGCGGCCGGAAAGGTCACCCCGTAGGTGCACGTCGCCACCCGCAGCGCCGGGTCCGTGGGCTCCGGATAGTAGGAGTGCACGAAGTAGAAGTTGGCCCCGTTCGGCACCCCGTCGAAGATGGGCAGGTCGCCCCGGTGCTCCACCTGGTTCCAGCCCATGTGCGGCACCTTGAGCGTGGCGGGGAAGCGGCGCACCGCGCCGGGGATCACGTCGAGCCCCTTGCCCTGGCCGAACTCCTCGCTCTCGGTGAAGAGCAGCTGGTAGCCGAGACAGATGCCCAGGAAGGGGCGGCCCTGCTCGAGGCACGCGCGCACCGGCGCGATCAGGCCGAGGGCCTGGAGGTTGTCCATCGCGTCGTGAAACGCCCCGTCGCCGGGCAGCACCACCGCCTCCGCGTCGTCGACCACCGCCGGACTCTGCGTGACATGGGCGGGCATCCCCACGCGCGCGAGGGCCTTCTCGACGCTGCCCAGGTTGCCTCTCCCGTAGTCGACGATGGCGATCATGACTTTTCGATGCGCGTGAGATTGATCGGGCGCGGCAACGCGTCGAGGTTGGTCGGTCGGGGCAACCCCGGGCGGGCAGCAACCGGGACTTCCTGTTCCGAGCGCGTGAGCGCCAAAGAATTTAGGCTTCGGTTTGGCCTCTTCGCGCCTTTGGCGCTCATCGGGGCGTCGCCGCTACCCGTCTGCGGTCCACCGTTCACGCTCACAGAGTTCCCTTCGTGGACAGTATTCCGGTGATGCGCGGGTTCAGCCGCGTCGCTTCGGCGAGGGCCCGGCCCGCGGCCTTGAAGGTGGCCTCCGCGATGTGGTGGAGGTTCTCGCCGTAGTGCATGTTGAGGTGGAGCGTGATCTCCGCGTTCACCGCGACGGCGCGGAAGAAGTCCTTCAGCAGATCCAGGTCGAAGCTGCCGATCCGCGTGCGCGAAAGTGGCACGTTGAACACCAGGTAGGGTCGGCCGGAGATGTCCACCGTCGCGTGCAGGAGCGCCTCGTCCATGGGCAGGAAGGAGGCGCCGTAGCGCACGATCCCCTTCTTGTCCCCAACCGCCTCGCGCAGCGCCTTGCCCAGGCAGATGCCCACGTCCTCCACCGTGTGGTGCAGGTCCACGTCGAGGTCGCCCTTGGCGTCGACGGTCAGGTCCATCAGGGCGTGCTTGGCCCACGCCTCCAGCATGTGGTTGAAGAAAGGGATCCCGGTGTCGACCTTGGAGGCGCCGGTGCCGTCCAGGTTCAGGTGCAGGACGATCTGGGTCTCCTTGGTGTTTCGCTCGATCCGGCTCTGCCGCGGCTCGGCCCGATCCACGCTCATGCGCCGTCCTCCCGCGCGGCCGCGATCCGCACCGCCGCCGCCGCACCGTGCCCGTCGAGGCCCTCCACCCGGGACAGCTCCGCCACGTGCGGGCCCGCCTCGGCCAGTCCCGCCCGCGAGTACTCGATCACGCTCAGCCGCGTCACGAAGTCCTCGGTGGAGAGCGCCGAGGAGAACCGCGCGGTCCCGCCGGTCGGCAGCACGTGGTTCGGTCCCGCCACGTAGTCGCCCACCACCTCCGGCGTGTGGCGGCCGAGGAAGACGGCCCCCGCGTGGCGCACGCGCGCCAGCAGGCCCTCCGGATCCGCGACCTGCAGCTCCAGGTGCTCGGGAGCCAGGCCGTTCGCCACCTCCACCGCCTCCTCCAGGCTCGCGGTGAGCACGAGCGCCCCGTGCGCGTCGAGCGCCGAGCCCGCGATCTCGCGCCGCGGCAGCACGGCCAGCCGCCGCGCGAGGCCGGCCGCCACCCGGTCGCGCAGGGCGGCCGACGGGGTGAGCAGGACGGCGCGGGCCATCGGATCGTGCTCGGCCTGGGCCAGCAGGTCCGCGGCCACGAACTCCGCGTCCGCGGTATCGTCGGCCACCACCAGCACCTCGCTCGGGCCCGCCACCATGTCGATGCCGACGTCGCCGAAGACCTGCGCCTTGGCCAGGGCCACGTAGATGTTGCCGGGGCCCACGATCTTGTCCACCCGCCGCACCGTCTCGGTGCCGTAGGCGAGCGCGGCCACCGCCTGGGCCCCGCCCATCCGGTAGGCCTCGGTCACTCCGGCCACGCGGGCCGCCGCGAGCACCGCCGGGTTCAGCGAGCCGTCCGCCGCGGGCGGCGACACCAGCACGATCTCGCGCACCCCGGCCACCCGCGCCGGCACCACCGTCATCAGCACGGTGGAGGGATAGGCCGCGCGGCCGCCCGGCACGTACACCGCGACCCGGTCGAGCGGGCGCACCTCCTGGCCGAGCCGCGAGCCGTGCTCGTCCTGCATGCGCCAGGAGCGCGGCGCGCACTCCCGGTGGAACCGCTCGATGCGCTCGGCCGCGTACCGCAGCGACCGCAGCGTCACCTCGCCCACCGCCCGCTCGGCCGCCGCGTACTCCTCCGGGCGCACCGCCAGGTCCGACACGGTGAGGTTCACCCGGTCGAAGCGGCGCGTGTAGTCGAGCAGGGCCCGGTCGCCGACACTGCGCACCGCGGTCAGGATCTCGATGACCCGGCTCGCGATCTGCGGATCGACCGCCCCCGGCGGCCGCTCCAGCGCGCGGATCACCCCCGCGACGCCCGCGCTCGCGGTCTCGAGATGTCGGATCATCGCGGGTTCCCTCCCGCGTCGCCGGCGGGCGCGGGGCGCGCGGCCACCTCGCGCATGGCCGCGATGAGCCGGTTCACCGGGGCGTGGGCGGTCTTCAGCGAGGCCCGGTTGACCACGAGCCGCGCGGTGGAGGTCAGGATCTCGGCGACCTCCACGAGGCCGTTGGCGCGCAGGGTCTCCCCCGACTGCACCAGGTCCACGATGCGCTCGGCGAGGCCGACCAGCGGGGCCAGCTCGATGGAGCCGTCGAGCCGCACCATCTCCACCTGGATCCCACGCTCGGAGAAGTAGGACTCGGTGAGCCGCGGGTACTTGGTGGCCACCCGGACCCACGACCACTTGGCCGGATCGTCCCGCTCCCACAGCTCGCGCGTCTCCGCCACCACCAGGCGGCAGACCCCGAATCCCAGGTCGACCGGCTCGTAGACGTCGGGCTGCTGCTCGAGCAGGATGTCCTTGCCCACGATGCCCAGATCCGCGGCGCCGTACGCCACGTAGGTCGGAACGTCGGCGGGCTTGAGCAGGATGAAGCGCAGCCCCGCCGAGGGGTCGGCCTGCAGGAGCCGGCGCGAGTCGGGCTCGATGCCGCGGATGCCCATCTCGCCCAGCAGCGCGATCGCCGGGTCGAGCAGGCGGCCCTTGGGCAGCGCGAGCGTGAGCATCACTTCGCCCGGTCGATGGTGGCGCCGAGGGCGCGCAGCTTCACCTCGAGCCGCTCGTAGCCCCGATCCAGGTGGTAGACGCGCGACACCTCGGTGCCGCCCCGGCCCGCGAGACCGGCCAGCACCAGCGAGGCGGAGGCCCGCAGGTCGGTGGCCATGACGGGCGCGCCCTGGTAGTAGCGGACGCCGCGCACCATCGCGATCGAGCCCTCCGCCTCGATGCGCGCGCCCATCCGGCAGAGCTCGGCCGCGTGCATGAAGCGGTTCTCGAAGATGGTCTCGGTGATCTTGCTGATCCCGTCCGCCAGCCCCAGCATGGCCATGAACTGGGCCTGCATGTCGGTGGGGAACCCGGGAAACGGGCTCGTGATGATGTCGGCCGCCCGCGGCCGGGCCGGGCCCTGGCAGCGGATGCGGCCGTCGGTGATCGTCACCACCGCCCCGCACTCGTCGAGCTTCGACAGCACCGCCGCCATGTGGCGCGGCTCGGCGCCCACCACGGTGACATCGCCGCCGGTGATGGCGGCGGCCACCAGCAGGGTGCCGGCCTCGATGCGGTCGGGGATCACCCGGTGCCGCGCGCCGGACAGCTCGTGCACGCCCTCGATCTCGATCCGCTCGGTGCCCGCGCCCTCGATCCGCGCGCCCATCTCCACCAGCAGGCGGGCGAGGTCGCTCACCTCGGGCTCGCGGGCCGCGTTCACGATGACGGTGGTGCCCTCGGCGAGGGCCGCCGCCATCATCAGGTTCTCGGTCCCGGTGACCGTCACCAGGTCGGTGGTGATGCGCGTGCCCTTCAGCCGGCTCGCGCGCGCCTCCACGTAGCCGTTGCGGATGAAGACCTCCGCCCCGAGCTTCTGGAGGCCCTTCAGATGCTGATCGATGGGACGGACGCCGATCGCGCAGCCGCCCGGCAGCGCCACCTTGGCGAGCCCGGTGCGGGCCAGCAGCGGCCCCAGCACCAGCACGGAGGCGCGCATGGTCGAGACCAGCTCGTAGGGCGCCTCCTGGCCGGTGACGCGCGGCACGTGGACCCGGGTGGCGCCATCGGCCTCGGTGGAGAACTGCCCGCCCAGCTGCTGGAGGAGCGAGCGGGTGGTGTCGACGTCGGCCAGGGCGGGCACGTTCTCGTAGACCACCGGCTCGGCGGTGAGCAGGGCCGCGCACAGCGCGGGCAGCGCCGCGTTCTTGGCCGCGCTCACCGCCACCTCACCGCGCAGCGGGACGCCCCCCTGCACCACCAGCCGCTCCGCCATCAGCAGCCCTCGCGCCGGGCCGCGCCGGAGGCGCAGCCGGAGAAGGTCACGGGGCTCGGGGCCCAGCGGCCGCCGATGTAGCGCTCCACCCCGTTGAGGTCCCGGCGCGCCCGGATCCCGGAAAAGCCCTCGGCGGCCATCAGCGAGGCCACCGGCCCCGCCTGCTCCTCGCCGATCTCCATCAGCAGCATGCCCCCCGGCCGCAGCACCGCCGGGGCGCCGGCCACGATCCGGCGGATCACCGCGAGCCCGTCGGGCCCGCCGTCGAGCGCCACCCGCGGCTCATGGCGCGAGACCTCAGGCGGCAACGAGGGGATCACCGCGCTCGGCAGGTAGGGCGGATTCGCCACCACCAAATCGAGGGAGCCGGCGATCGAGCCCAGCGGCGCGAACAGATCGCCGGCCAGCAGCCGGACCCGATCGGTGAGGCCGAGGGCGCGGACGTTGCGCGAGGCCACCGCGAGGGCGCCGCCGGACAGCTCGACCGCCAGCACCTCCGCCCGCGGCACCGCCCGCGCGATCGCGCACGCGATGGCCCCGCTGCCGGTGCCCAGATCGAGCACCACCGGCTCGCGCCGGTCGGCCAGCACCTCGAGCGCCCACGTCACCAGCCCCTCCGTCTCGGGGCGCGGGACCAGCACGTCGGACGAGACGGCCAGGCGCAGGCCGTGGAACTCCTCCCAGCCCAGCAGATGCTGGAGCGGTTCGTGGGCGGCGCGCCGCTCGATCAGCTCGAGATAGCGGGTGACGATCGGGGTGGCGAGGTGACGCGCCGGATCGAGATAGAGGGCGACGCGGTCCACGCCGAGCAGCCCGGCCAGGAGCCACTCCGCCTCGGCCCGGGCGGGCTGGATGCCGGCCGCTTCCAGCGCCGCGGTGCCGCGCGCCAGCAGCGCGGGCACGGTCCGCTCCGTGTGGAGCCCGATCACGAGACGCTCTCCGCCAGCTTCTGGCTCTGCTCGCGCTCCCGCAGGGCGTCGATCAGCTCGTCGAGGTCGCCTTCCAGCACCGCGGGCAGGCGGTGGAGGGTGAGGTTGACCCGGTGGTCCGTCACCCGCCCCTGGGGGAAGTTGTAGGTGCGGATGCGCTCGCTGCGCTCGCCGGTACCGACCTGGCTGCGGCGGTCCGCCGCGATGGCGGCGGCCTGCTCCTCCTGGGCGCGCTCGAGCAGGCGCGCCTTGAGCACCCGCAGCGCCTTCGCCCGGTTCTTGATCTGCGAGCGCTCGTCCTGGCAGGTCACCACCAGGCCGGTGGGCAGGTGGGTGAGCCGCACCGCGGAGTCGGTGGTGTTGACGCCCTGGCCGCCCGGCCCGGAGGAGCGGTACACGTCGACCTGGATGTCCTTCTCGTCCACCTTCACGTCGACGTCCTCCGCCTCCGGCAGCACCGCGACCGTGACGGTGGAGGTGTGGATGCGGCCGCTCGACTCGGTCTCCGGCACCCGCTGCACCCGGTGCACGCCGCGCTCGAACTTCAGCCGGCTCCACGCCCCGCGCCCCTGGATCAGGACCACCACTTCCTTGAGGCCGCCGACCCCGGTGGGGTGGCTGTCCATGACCTCCCACTTCCAGCGCTTCGCCTCCGCGTACTTCGTGTACATGCGGAAGAGATCGGCCGCGAAGAGGGCCGCCTCGTCGCCGCCCGCCCCGGCGCGGATCTCGAGAAAGACGTTCTTGTCGTCGTTGGGGTCGCGCGGCACCAGGAGGCTGCGGAGCTCTTCTTCCAGCTGCGCCTGGCGGGCGGTCAGCTCGTCGATCTCGGCCTGGGCCAGCTCCCGCATCTCGCGGTCCGCGTCCTCGGCCAGGATGTGGCGCGCCTCCGAGGCCCGGGCCAGGACCGTCTTGTACTCCTCGAACTTGGCCACCGTCTCGGCCAGCTCCGCGGCCGCCTTCGCGGTGCGCGCGTAGACCGCGGGCTGGCCGATCACCTGGGGATCGGACAGGGAGCGGTTCAGCTCGCCGTAGCGCTCTTCGATCTGCCGCAGCTTGTCGAACATGAATGCGCCTTCAGGGCTCGGCACACGGGAATCGGCGCCGCCGCGGCGAGGGACGTGGAGCGATCAGGTGCTGCTGCCGGGTCTGCGGCTCGGTGCGGGAGGCGCCGAGCCGGGCGCTACCCCTCGGTGGTCGTCTTCCTCTTGTACTTCCGCTGGAAGCGCTCGACGCGTCCGGCGGTGTCCAGGAACTTCTGCTTCCCGGTGAAGAAGGGATGGCACTTGGAGCAGACCTCCACCCGGATGGACGGCACGGTGGAGCGGGTGTGGATGACCTCCCCGCAGGCGCAGGTGATCGTGGTGTCAACGTAGTCCGGATGAATGCCAGCCTTCACGGCGCACCTCCTAAATGGGCTTCAAAGCATAGCAGGGCGCCCGCGAAAAGGCAAAAACCCGGGCCGGGGGGCTGGCTAGGCCAGCTGGTTCATCTGGTTCAGGAAGTCCTTGTTGCTCTTCACCATTTTGAGCTTGTCGAGCAGCAGCTCCATGGCCTCGACCGGGTTCAGCTGGGACAGGGCCTTCCGCAGGAGCCACACCTTCTGGAGCTCGTCCTTCTCCAGCAGCAGCTCCTCCTTCCGGGTCCCCGTCTGCTCGATGTTGATCGTCGGGAAGATGCGCTTGTCCATCAGGCGCCGGTCCAGGTGGACCTCCATGTTGCCGGTGCCCTTGAACTCCTCGAAGATCACGTCGTCCATGCGGGAGCCGGTGTCGATGAGGGCGGTGGCCATGATGGTCAGCGAGCCGCCCTCCTCCACGTTGCGGGCCGCCGCGAAGAAGCGCCGGGGACGCTGCAGCGCGTTAGCGTCGAGGCCGCCGGAGAGCACCTTGCCGGAGGACGGGATGACCGCGTTGTGGGCCCGCGCGAAGCGCGTGATCGAGTCGAGCAGGATCACGACGTCGCGCTTGTGCTCCACCAGGCGCTTGGCCTTCTCGATCACCATGTCCGCCACCTGCACGTGCCGTTGGGGCGGCTCGTCGAAGGTCGAGGAGATCACCTCGCCCTTCACCGACCGCTGCATGTCGGTCACCTCTTCCGGCCGCTCGTCGATCAGCAGCACGATGAGGTACACCTCGGGGTGGTTCTTGGCGATGGCGTTGGCCAGGTTCTGCAGCAGCACCGTCTTGCCGGTGCGCGGGGCGGCCACGATGAGGCCGCGCTGGCCCTTGCCGATCGGGCAGAGGAGGTCCATGGCCCGGGTGGTGAGGTTGTCCGGATCGTGCTCGAGCCGGATCCGCTCCATCGGGTAGAGCGGGGTCAGGTTGTCGAACAGCGTCTTGTCGCGCGCCTGCTCCGGGGTCTCGAAGTTGATCGCCTCCACCTTCAGGAGGGCGAAGTAGCGCTCGCTGTCCTTGGGCGGCCGCACCTGGCCGGAGATGGTGTCGCCGGTCCGGAGGTCGAACCGCCGGATCTGCGAGGGGGAGACGTAGATGTCGTCGGGGCCCGGCAGGTAGTTGTAGTCGGGCGCGCGCAGGAAGCCGAAGCCGTCCGGGAGCACCTCGAGCACGCCCTCCGCGAAGATGAGCCCGTCGCGCTCGGCCTGCCCCTGGAGGATCTTGAAGATCAGCTCCTGCTTCCGCAGCCCGCTCGTGCCCTGGACCCCGAGCTCCTTGGCGACGTTGTTCAGCTCGGCGATGGTCTTGTCCTTGAGCTCGGACAGATTCATCCGCTTGCCTCCTGCGTTCTGGGCCACCGGCGGCGCGGCTTCGGTGGCGGTGCTGGGCTCCGGGGCGGTCGGCTTGGGCGAGGGACGCTTCGGGCTACGCTCTGAGGAAGAGATGGTCGTTCTCCGGCGGGTTGCGTGTGTTGAGCTGGTCCGGCTAGGTTGGGTACGGTGCGTCGGGACTCACTGTCCCACACGGTTTCTGGCCCTGTCAACTGCGTTTTTGGCTCACATACGGACGTCGATGATCGCCCGCTGCTTGATCTCGATCAGCCAGTCCTTGAGACGCGCGTCGTACTTCTGGCGATACAGGATGTCGCGGATCTGGTTGCGCACCTGCACGAGCCCGTCGCCGCTCAGGCTCTCGCGCGAGTCGAGACGGAAGAGGTGGTACCCCACCTGCGACCGGAACGGGGTCGAGATCTCGCCCGGCTGCAGGCGCAGGATCGCGGCCTCGATGTCGGGAGCCAGCTCCCCCTTCTTGATGTTGCCGAGCGAGCCGCCGTCCTTCCCCGAGGGGTCCTCCGAGTACTTGCGGGCCATGTCCGCGAAGTCCTGCCCTTCCAGCAGCAGGCCGTAGACCTCCTCGGCCTTCTTGCGCGCCTCGATCCACCCCTCCTCGCCCTTGTTGGGGTCCGGCACGAACAGGATGTGGCGGGCCGCGAAGGTCAGGCCGGTCTCGAGCTTTTCCCGGTTCTCGGCGAGGTAGTTGTCGATCTCCTGCTCGGTGACCGAGATGCGCAGGGCCACCTTCCGCCGGATGACCCGCTGGACCATGAGCGACTCGCGGAGCCGCTTCTTGACCCCCTCCACCGTGAGCCCCTGGGCCTTGACGATCTCCTCGAACTCCTTCTCGTCCTTGGCCTTGAGCTTCTTCATGATGTCGCCCAGGGCCTCCGCGAGCTCCGTGTCATCCACCGTCACCTTTTCCCGCTCGGCCTGCTGGAGCTGGATCCGGTTCTCGATGAGGTTCTGCAGCAGCCGTTCGCGGAGCGCCTTGCGCGCCTCCCCGTCCGACATGCGCTCCCGCGTCTCGGCCAGGTAATACAGCTCCGCCTCGTCCAGCTCGTACTGGGTGATCGCGTCGTTGTTCACCACGCACACCACCCGGTCCACCACGTCCGGCGAGGTCTCGATCTGGTCCCGCGAGGTGAGGATCGGGGCGGAGGCGGGCGGGGCCGGCCTGGGCGGCTCCGCGACCTCGGTGGGCGGCTTGGGCTTGTTCCCGAACAGCGGCACCCAGCTCGGGATCGCCATCGAGCAGCCCGCGGTCGCGAGCGCGAGGAGGGCGACGATCGGCAGGCGTGCGCGGCTCACCGCAGCGATCCCAGGAGCGTCGCGAGAGCGTCGCGCACCGCCGGCCAGGGCTCTCGGGGAATGCGTGCCTCCACCGTGTACTCCTTTCTCAACACCAGGCCGCCGCGACTGGCCGCGATGACCTGGAGCATCCGCTCGGGGCTGACCGGCGTGGACGGCGCGAAGCTGATGACGGCGCGGCCGCCGCCGGCCTCCACCCGCTCCACCCCGAGGGCGCGGGCGGCCACCCGCAGCCCGATCACGTCCATCAGGGCCTCGACCGCCGGAGGCAGCGGACCGTAGCGGTCCGCCAGCTCGGCGCGCGCGTCGGCGATCTCCTCCGGACGCTCGATCTCGGCGAGCCGCTTGTAGAGCGCGAGCCGCTGGTTCACCTCCGGCACGTAGGACTCGGGCAGGAGCGCCTCCACGTCGGCCGAGATGACCGGGTCGACCCGCGCGGCCGCCGGTTCCCCTCGCAATTCTCGCACGGCCTCCGCCAGGAGCTTGCTGTAAAGATCGAATCCGACCGCCGCGATGTGCCCGTGCTGGGCCGCCCCCAGGAGGTTGCCGGTCCCCCGGATCTCCAGGTCCCGCATGGCCAGGCGCAGGCCGGCCCCGAGCTCGGTCGATTCCTCGATGACCCGCAGCCGCTTCTGGGCGGTCTCGTCGATCCGGCCGTCGGCGGGCACCAGCAGGTAGGCATAGGCCTGCTGCCGCTCCCGCCCCACCCGCCCCCGGAGCTGGTAGAGCTGGGCCAGCCCGAACCGGTCGGCCCGGTTGATGATGATGGTGTTGGAGGCCGGGATGTCCAGCCCCGACTCCACGATGGCGGTCGAGACCAGCACGTCGGCCTGGCCGTCCACGAACTTCACCATCACGCTCTCCAGCTCCCGCTCGGCCATCTGGCCGTGCCCCATCACCACCCGGGCCTCCGGCACCAGCGTCCGGATGAAGTGCGTCATGGAGGCCAGCGACTGGATGCGGTTGTGGACGAAGAACACCTGCCCGCCCCGGTTCAGCTCGCGCTCGATCGCCTCCTTGATCACGGTGCGGTTGAACGCGGTCACCACCGTCTCCACCGGGAGCCGGTCGAGGGGGGGCGTCTCGATCACCGAGAGGTCGCGGACGCCCGACAGCGCCATGTGCAGGGTGCGCGGGATCGGGGTGGCGGTGAGGGTCAGCACGTCCACCGAGGTGCGCAGCTGCTTGAGCCGCTCCTTGTGGGAGACCCCGAAGCGGTGCTCCTCGTCCACCACCAGCAGGCCCAGGTTCTTGAACTGGACGTCCTTGGAGAGCAGGCGATGCGTGCCCACCACCACGTCCACCGCGCCCGTCGCGAGGCCGGCCACCACCTGCTTCTGCTCCTTGGCGCTGCGGAAGCGCGAGAGCAGCTCGACCCGGGCCGGGAACGGGGCAAAGCGCTCCACGAACGTGTTGTAGTGCTGCTGGGCCAGCACGGTGGTCGGCACCAGCACCGCGACCTGCCGGCCGTCGGCGACCGCCCGGAAGGCCGCGCGCAGCGCCACCTCGGTCTTGCCGTAGCCCACGTCGCCCGCCACCAGGCGATCCATCGGCCGCACGCCGAGCATGTCGGCCTTGACCTCCTCGATGGCCCGCATCTGGTCCGGGGTCTCCTCGAAGCGGAAGGCGGCCTCGAACTCGCGCTGCCACGGGGTGTCGTCGGGAAAGCGGTCGCGCTCGGTCACCGAGCGCTTCGCGTAGAGCCGGAGCAGCTCCTCCGCCATCTCGCGCAGCGCCGCCCGCACCGACTCCTTGAGCCGCTGCCAGGCGCCGCCGCCCAGCCGGTCGAGCCGCGCGGCGCCCTCGGGCGCGCCCATGTACTTGGAGATCAGGTCGAGCCGCTCCACCGGCAGGTAGAGGCGGCCACCCTCCGCGTACTCCAGCAGCAGGAAGTCGGCGTCGTGCCCGTCGGTGGAAAGCGTGCGCAGACCGTGGTAGCGCCCGATGCCGTGCTGCTCGTGCACCACCAGGTCGTTGGGAGCCAGGTCGTTGAACGAGGCGATCGCGGCGCCGCGCTGGAAGAGGGGCCGGCGCAGCCGCCGCCGCTGGGCGCCGAAGATCTCCTCCTCGCACAGCACCACCAGACCGAGCGCCGGGATCTGGAAGCCGGCCGAGCACTCCCCCACCAGGACGCCGAGCCCCTCGGGGCTCCAGAGGGTCGCCTCCGGCCACGGCTCGAGGTCGTGCTCGGCCAGCATCCCGCGCAGGCGGTCGCGCTGCCGCTCGTCGTTCACCACCAGCCGCACCGTGAAGCCCTCTCCGCGCCAGTCGCGGATCTCGCCCACGAGGGTCTTGAACTGCCCGCGGTAGGAGCCGACCGAGCGAGCGCCCATCGCGATGCGCGGCACCCCGCCCTCGCCCCGCTGGAGCAGCGGCAGCTCCAGGCGCTGGAACCGCGCGAGCAGGGTCGCGAGCGGGGTGACGGAGGGCGCGTCGTCGGGCGGCGCCTCCAGCAGCGCGGGATCCTCCAGCACCACCAGCGTCTCCGCGGGGAGATAGTCGAGCAGGGTCACCGGGGCCGCCTCCCGCGCCCCGAGCGGCAGCACGGTGAGCTCCCGGATCGTCCCCACCGAGCGCTGCGAGGTGGGATCGAAGAGGCGGAGGGACTCCACCTCGTCCCCGACGAACTCGGCACGGACCGGCTGGGCGTGCGTGGGCGAGAAGATATCGACGATCCCGCCGCGGAGGCTCCACTGGCCCACCTCGAGCACCGTCTCCACCCGCTCGTAGCCGGCCGCCTCCAGCAGGGCGAGCAGGATCTCGCGGTCGCTGCTCTCCCCGACGGTCAGGGTGAAGGTGCGGCGCTTGAACGATTCGGGCGGCGGCACCGGGATCGCGAGGCCCGACGGGGTGGCCACGACGACCACCGCGTCGCCGTCGAGCAGCCGCCGGCAGCAGAGGGCGCGCTCCGCGTCCGGCTCGCGGTGGCGGCCCCCGCGCCACGAGGCGCCGGTCCCGGACGGGAACTCGAGCACGCGCCCCTCGCCCACCGACACGTCCGCGGGCCCGCCCGACAGCGTGCCCACGAAGAAGCCGGTGTCCTGAGCGGCCTGGTGCCGCTGCACCGGTCCCGGGGTCAGGAGCAGGATCGGGCGGCCGGCCCGTTGCCGCACGCCCGCGATGGCGAGCGCGCGCGAGGCGCCCCAGAGGCCGTCGGCGCGCAGGCAGGGGACTCCCCGGGACAGGGTCGCCAGGACCTCTTCGAAGGCGGCCCATCGGGTCAGGACGGACGCGGCCGACACACTCATCACACGCTACGACGCCACACAGGGGTACCATCGGGGGCGCGCGGCGTCAAACGCCGCGGGGCCCCGTCAGCGCGATCCTTGAGCCAGGTAGAAGGACAGGGTCTCCAGCTCGATCGCCAGATCCACGTTCTTCAGACGCACGTCGCGCCCCGCCTTGATGCGCCCGGGCGCGAAGTTGAGGATGGTCTTGATCCCCGCCGCGACCAGCTTCTCGGTCACCGCCTGGGCTGCCTCGCCGGGCACCGCCACGATGGCGATCTGCAGGTTGCGGGCCTTGGCCTCCCTCGGCAGGTCCTGCATCGGCTGGATCGTCACGCCGTCGATAATCTTGCCCCACTTCGCGGGATCGTCGTCGAAGATGGTGGAGATCCGGAAGCCCTGGCGCGCGAAGCCCTTGTAGTGGAAGAGGGCCGAGCCCAGGTTGCCGAAGCCCACGAGCGCGACCTGCCACTCCCGATCCAGGCCGAGAATGCGCTGCAGCTCGGCCTTCAGCCCGGAGACGTAGTAGCCGATGCCGCGCACCCCGAACTCGCCGAAGTAGGCGAGGTCCTTCCGGACCTGGGCCGAGTTGAGGCTGAAGCGCTCGGCGAGCTCCTGGGAGGAGATCGTCTTCACCCCGTCCTCCTCCAGCTGGAGCAGGCTCCGGGTGTAGACGGACAGGCGGCGCACCGTCATCTCCGGGATCCGGGGGATCTTGAACGGTGACCGTCGCGCCATGTGGTGTTGCGGCCCTACGCGCCGCCTGCGCCCTTCCGCGGAGACGCCCGCGTGCCGTCCCGGGGCCCTGGCCCCGGGACGGGTGCCTTCGCTCCGCTCCTACGACTTCACGAACAGCAAGATGACCGCGATCACGAACACGAACAGCACGAGCGACTCGATGAAGGCCAGACCCAGCAGCATCGCGGTCTGGATCCGGGCGATCGCGCCGGGCTGCCGTGCCATGGCGTCCGCCGCCGAGCCGGCCGCCCGGCCCTGCCCGAGACCGCAGAGGCCCGCGGCGAGGCCGAACCCCAGGCCCGCGGCCAGGACCGCGAACGCCTTCGCCATGTCGCCGCTTCCCGCGGCCGCCGCCTGCGCCCAGGCCAGGCCCGGGGCCGCCAGAATCGCCATCACACTCAGGGTGAGAATGCGTTGCACGGCTTTCCTCCTTGTTGAAGGTAACTGCGGACTAGTGGTGCTCGGCTTCCTCGACCGCGGCCGCGATGTACAGCATGGCCAGCTTGCAGAAGATGAAGGTCTGGATGAAGGCGACCAGGATCTTCAGCGGAAGCAGGAAACCCACGACGAACACGACCATGATGATCGCCGCCGGGGCCCCCACCGCGATGCCTCCGAGGGTGCCGGAGAGCGCCCAGCCCAGCATCCCGTCGAAGCCCATCATGAAGAAGAAGATGGCGAGCAGGATGTGGCCGGCCATCATGTTGCCGAAGAGGCGGAGGGACAGGGAGAGCGGGCGCGCGCAGTGGCTGATGATCTCGATCACGAACATCAGCGGCTTCAGCAGGGTCGGGACCGGGCCCGCGAAGTGCTTCATGTACGGGATGAAGCCCTGCTTGCGCACCCCGATCACGTGATAGGTGACGAAGACGATCAGCGCGCAGGCCGCGGTGGTGTTGAGGTTGGCGGTCGGCGCCACCAGCCCCGGCACCAGCCCCATCAGGTTCGACGCGAGGATGAACAGCCCGAGGGTCGCGATGAGGGGCAGGTACCGCCGGCCCTCGTGCCCGATGGTCTCGTCGAGCTCCTTGAGGAACTGGTCCAGCACCAGCTCCATGAAGTTCTGCGCGCCGGTGGGCACCAGCGACACCCGTCGGGTGGCCACGATGGACACCACCACCAGGATGCCCATCACGATCCACGTGTAGAGGACGTGGTCGGGAATGGCGGGGATGTGCAGGATCGGCGGGTGCTCGATGAGCTCCATGGATCAGCCGTCCTTCCTCGCGTCGAGCAGGCCCTGGGCCAGCAGGATCGGGGGCAGCGCGGCGAGCCCCACGCCGACCGCGACCGGATGCGCCCAGCCCTGGGCGATCAGCGCCCCGAGCGCCCCGAAGGTGACGATCTGGCGCAGGCCCATGCGGCCGATCCGCCCGAGGCTGCCGCCCTCCGCGTTCGGCGCGGTGGCGCGCACCACCTCGCGGGCCAGCCAGCGGAAGTTGAGCAGCGCGATGGCACCGCCGCCGCCCACGCCGGCGGCCGCGGGCGCTCCGACCAGGAACCACGCGCCGGCGGTGATGCCGGCCACCGTGAGGCCTCCGCTCCAGGTCACCCGTGCGGCCAGATCAGCGATCGCCACGATTCTGCTCGTTCAGGGTCCTGATGGTCCGGATGAAGTTCACCGCCGCCGCCGCGATTCCGAATGCGAGCCCGATCAGCAGTAGCCACGGGCTCGTCCCGAGCCACCGGTCGGCGAAGTACCCCGCCGCGAGGCCGACCGCCACGCATGCGAACAGCATCGTCCCGAGATTGACGAGCTGTGCGGTCTGCCCCTGCGACGGCCCCCGTTCTCCCGGAGCCATGTGAACAGGAACACTATCACAGGCCCTCGGACCTGACAAGCGGCCCCAAGCTCCCGTTTTTGCTGCTGAACCATCCTTTCGCCGCCCGTCACCCAGGTACAAGCCGGATGGGGTCAGGTCTTACATTCCGACATTTCTCCGCGTCCCGGCAGACCGGAGTCTTGGCGGAAATGTCGGAATGTAAGACCTGACCCCGATCAGCCGAAGACGCCGCCCATGCGGGCGCCGGCCATGCGATTGATGACGGCCACGCTGATGGCCGCGACCACGATGAGGATGACGCCCAGCGCGGCCGCCTCGTTGGCGCTGCCCGCGATGTAGAACGCGAAGATGCCGTTGGTGATGGACTCCCAGCCGCCGAGGGCCAGGAACAGCACCGCCGAGGCCTCCTGCAGCGAGGTCATGAACGAGAAGAGCCCGCCGACCAGGATGCCCTTCCAGATGAGCGGCAGCGTCACGTCGCGGAAGACGCGCGGGCCCGAGGCGCCCACGCTGCCCGCGGCCTCCTCCAGCGAGTGGTGCACGAGGAGCAGCGAGGCGAAGGAGCCCCGCACCGTGTACGGCAGCCGGCGCACCGCCAGCACCAGCGGCATCACGATCCAGAACGAGGTGAGCCCCCGGTCGAGCCCCGGCAGCTCGAAGTGGAACGCGCGGATGTAGGCGATGCCGATCGCGGTGCCGGGCACCGCCAGGATCAGGGTGTTCACCGCGTCGAGCGCGCCCCGCCCGGGCACCGAGGAGCGCGCGAGCAGCCACGCGATCGGCACCCCGACCAGCACGCAGATCACCACCGCGAGCCCGGAGTAGAGGAAGCTGTTCAGGACGTACTTCGGCGTCTCCACGATCACCCGCTCGTAGTACTGCAGCGTGTAGGCGGTCGGCAGCGGGGTGAGGGCCCAGCCCTTGCCCACCGAGGCGAGCGTGACCCCGAGGTAGGGGATGAAGGACAGCAGCAGCAGGACCGACAGGAACGCCACCGCCAGCACCTGTCGGCCGCCCGAGAGGCGGCGGCGCGCCACCCGCGCGTAGGAGAGCGAGGAGTAGTCCTTGATCGCCACGTAGTGCCGCGCGGCGAGCAGGAACAGGACGGCCAGCAGCACCATCAGGGCCGAGATCACGATGCCCATGCGGAAGATGCGCCGGTCCACGAACTGCACGATGTTGAGGTAGGCCTGCGGGGCCAGCAGGTCCTGCACGCCGAGCACCAGCGGGGTCGCGAAGTCCGAGAAGGTCCAGATGAACACCAGCAGGGCCCCCGCCATGTAGCCGGGCGTGGTCAGCGGCAGGGTCACCCGCCAGAGCTTGCTAAAGCCGCGCGCGCCCACGCTCTCGGCCGCCTCCTCCAGCGAGGGGTCCACCTTGCCGAGCGCGTCCACCACGTTGAGGGTGATCATCGGGAACAGGTGGAGCGTCTCCACCAGCACCACCCCGTGCACGCCGTAGAGGAAGTTCACCGGCCGCAGCAGGTCGAGGTAGTCCATGAGCAGCACGTTGACGGTGCCCGCGCGGCCCAGGATGAAGGTGAAGCCCAGCACGCCCACCAGCGGCGGGGAGATGATCGGGATCATCGTCAGGTACGAGAAGAGCCCGCGGCCCGCGAAGTCGTAGCGCACGAGGAGGAGCGCCACCGCGATGCCCAGCACCGAGGCGCTCACCACGGTGGCCACCCCCAGCACCAGCGAGTGCCAGAGCGAGCGCAGATAGAAGCGGTCGGTGAAGAAGTCCCGGAAGTTGGCCAGCGTGAAGAGGCCCGCCTCGTCGGTGACCGCGTCGTAGAAGATGCGGCCGAGCGGGTAGATCAGGAACAGGATCAGGAACGCCCACACCAGCCCCACCCCCACCGCCTCGCGGGGGCTACGCATCGTCCGCGACGGCCAGGGTCACCGAGGAGGGGAAGGAGAGCGTCACCGCCTGCCCGAGCGGCAGCGGGTCGTGGTGCCAGGCGTCGCGCACGTCGGCCTTGATCACGAGGCCGGCCTCCGTCTCGACGTCGTAGCGCACGGTGCTGCCGAGATAGGACATCAGGCTCACCCGGCCGGGCACCCGGTTGCCGTCGCCCGCGGCCGGCGGTCCCAGAGCCACGTTCTCCGGGCGCACCGCCAGCACGCACCGCCCCTCCACCGGCGTGTCCGCGATGGCCCGGAGCGGGCCGAGCGCGGTGCGGACCACCAGATCGCCCGATGGTGCGCGGCGCTCCACCTCGCCGGGCAGGAGGTTGTTGGTGCCCACGAAGTCGGCCACGAAGCGGGTGCGCGGGCGCTCGTAGAGCTCGCGCGGCGATCCCACCTGCAGCACGCGCCCGTCGCGCATCACCGCCACCCGGTCCGAGAGCGAGAGCGCCTCCTCCTGGTCGTGGCTCACGTAGATCGTGGTGATGCCGAGCTCCCGCTGCAGCCGGCGGATCTCGGCCCGCACCTGCACCCGGATCTTGGCGTCCAGGTTCGAGAGCGGCTCGTCCAGCAGCAGGATGTCCGGGCTCAGGACGAGCGCGCGCGCCAGGGCCACCCGCTGCTGCTGGCCCCCCGAGAGCTGGCCCGGATAGCGCGCCTCGAAGCCGGTCAGGTTGACCTTGCGGAGGCCCTCGCGCGTGCGCGCGCCGATCTCCGCCGCGGGCAGCCGGCGCAGCCGCAGGCCGTAGCCCACGTTGTCGGCCACCGTCATGTGGGGCCAGAGCGCGTAGTTCTGGAACACCATGCCGATGCGGCGCTCGTAGGCGGGCAGGCGGTTGACCACCCGGTCGCCGAACCGGATGGTCCCGCCGTCGGGGACGTAGAATCCGGCCAGGAGCCGGAGCAGCGTGGTCTTGCCGCAGCCGGAGGGCCCGAGCAGGGTGAACAGCTCGCCGTCGGCCACGGTGAGATCCACGTGGTCGACGGCGGTCACCGCGCCGAACCGCTTCACGACCCCCTCGATGCCGACGATCATCGGGCGCGGAGGGGGGCGGCGCGGCCGGCTACTTCTTCAGCTCGTCCCACCGGGCCTCGATGTCCGAGCGGTACTTCGTCTTGAGCGCCTCCGACCGCCGGGCCGCGACGGACTCGTCGTACACGTTGGCCACCTCGCCGTCGAAGTACGAGCGCACGCCGCCGGTGAACTCCACCGCGGTCTCCGCGGTCGAGCCGGGCGGCCCCTGCACCTTGTACTTCGGGTTCACCGAGAACAGGCCGCGCTCCATGAACACCTTCTGCCCGCGCTCGGTGAGCAGGAACTCGATGAACGCCCGCGCGGCCTTGGGATTGCGGGCCCCCGCCAGGATCGCCATCGGCTCCGGGGTCACGAACGCGTTCTTGGGCGCCACGTACTTGATGTCGAAGCCGGCCAGCTTCTCCTCGAAGGCCATGTAGGAGGGCACCGCGAAGCCGGCCGCGAACTCCCCCTTGGCGACCACCGTGGGCACGTCGCGGCTGCGCGCGGTGAAGTGGCCGGTGTTGGCGGCGAGCCGGCGGAGCCAGGCCCAGCCCGCCTCCTCACCGTGGAGCGAGAGGATCACCTCGTAGGTCGCGTTCGAGGAGGACGAGCGGGTGGGCGCGCACTGCGCCACCTCGCCCTTCAGCTTGGGATTGAGCAGGTCGTCCCAGTCCTTGAGGGGCGCCACCCCCAGACGCTGCAGGCGCCGGGGGTTGTAGACCAGCCCGTACGGCTCCAGCGTGGTGCCGACCCAGTAGCCGTCCTTGTCCTTGAGCGGGATGGGCTTGGGCTTGCCGATGGCGGTCGGGATGGACTCCCACGCCTCCTTCGAGATCTCCACCTTCTGCAGCAGCTTCTGCTCGGCGAGCTTCTCGAACAGGGCCGACTCCCCGCCCCAGAACACGTCGACCTCCGGCTTGCCCTTCCACTCGGTGATGCGTCCGTACGCCACCGGGGTACCGGCGGGGATCGCGTTGACCTTGAGGGTCACGTTCCACTTCTCCTTCGCGTAGTCCGCGAAGGCCTTGAGCGCGGCGTCGTGGATGAACTTCGACACCGGGGTGATCAGGTTCAGCTCGCCCTCGATGGGGGCCTGCGCGCGCGCCGGCCCCGCGCCCAGCGCCAGCACGCCGAGCGCGGCCAGCACGGCCCCGCACCTCGTGACGATCCTCGTGACGGTCGATCGGCTCATGCGTCCCTCCTGTCGGGTTCGATCCATCCGCGCGCCCGCTCCACCGCGCGGCGCCATCCCGCGTATCCCGCCTCCCGCGCCGCCGGCGCCAGGGCCGGCGTGAACCTGCGCTCCAGCCGCCACCGGCCCTCGAGCTCGTCGCTCTTCCAGAGCCCCGCCCCCACCCCGGCCAGGTACGCGGCGCCCAGTCCGGTGGTCTCGGTCACCGAGGGGCGCAGCACCTCCACGCCGAGCACGTCGGCCTGGAACTGGCAGAGGAAGTCGTTGGCCGCCGCCCCGCCGTCCACCCGCAGCGTGCGCAGCTCCACGCCCGATTCCCGCCTCATGGTGTCCAGCACGTCGCGGCTCTGGTAGGCGATCGCCTCCAGCGCGGCGCGGGCCAGGTGCGCGCGCGTGGTCCCGCGGGTGATGCCGACCACGGTGCCGCGCGCGTAGGCGTCCCAGTAGGGCGCGCCCAGGCCCACGAACGCGGGCACCAGGTAGACGCCGCCGGTGTCGGGGACCGACTGGGCGAGGGCCTGCGTCTCCGCCGCGTGGCGGATCACGCCGAGGCCGTCGCGCAGCCACTGCACCGCCGCGCCGGCCACGAACACCGCGCCCTCAAGCGCGTAGGCGGTCGCGCCCTCCACCGTCCACGCCACCGTGGTGAGCAGCCCTTCCGTGGAGGCGACCGCCCGCTCCCCGGTGTTGAGCAGCGCGAAGCAGCCGGTGCCGTAGGTGTTCTTGGCCATGCCGGGACGCACGCACGCCTGGCCGAACAGCGCGGCCTGCTGGTCCCCCGCGATGCCGGCCACCGGCACGCCCGCGGGCACGCCCGCGCGGCCCGCCGTCTCGCCGAACACGCCCGCCGAGGGCTTCACCGGGGGCAGCAGGGCCATCGGCACGCCGAGCAGGCGGCAGAGCCCCTCGTCCCACGCGCGGCGGTGGATGTCGTAGCAGAGGGTGCGCGAGGCGTTGGAGGGATCGGTGGCGTGCACGCCCCCGCCGGTGAGCTGCCAGAGCAGCCAGGTGTCCACCGTGCCGAAGCAGAGCTCGCCGCGCTCGGCCCGCGGGCGCAGCGCCGGCTCGTGGTCGAGCATCCAGCGGATCTTGGTGCCCGAGAAGTAGGCGTCGATCACCAGGCCGGTCTTCCGCCGGATCTCGGGCTCCGCGCCCTCGGCGCGCAGGCGGTCGCAGAGCGCCGCGGTGCGCCGGCACTGCCACACGATGGCGTTGCCGACCGGCCGGCCGGAAGCCCGCTCCCACAGGAGCGCGGTCTCCCGCTGGTTGGTGATGCCGATGGCCGCGATCTCGGCCGGCGTGGCTCGGGCCGCGGCCAGTGCCTGGCCGAGCGCCTCGACCGTGGTGGACCAGATCTGGGCCGGGTCGTGCTCGACCCAGCCGGGCTGCGGGAAGTGCTGCGGCAGCTCCGCGTATCCGCGGCCGCGCACCGCGCCGTCGGGATCCACCACGAGCGCGGTCGAGCCGGTGGTGCCCTGGTCGAGGGCGAGGACGAACCGGCGAGCCGTCACCGCCCGAGCGCCGCCTTGGCGAGGTCCGGCCGGTCGGTGATCACCACGCCCACGCCCTGGGCGATGAAGCGCTCGATGGCGTCGCGCTCGTTCACCGTCCAGACCCCGAGCGTGAGCCCGGCGAGCCGCGCCTGACGGGCCACCTCCGCGGTCACGAGCCGCTGGTCGAGCCCCACGAAGGCCACGCCGGCCCGGCGCAGGGCGCCCAGCTCGGCCTCGATGGCGGCGGCGGGCAGCATCCGGGGCGAGTAGAGGGCGCCCGCGCGCACGTCGGGCCGCAGCTGGCGCACCCGCCGCCACGTGTCGCCCTCGAAGGACATCAGGATCGCGTACGGCGCCCACTGGTGGCGGTCGAGGATCGCCAGCACCTTCTCCTCGATGCCGGGATAGCGCCGGCGCTGCTCGTCGGTCTTGATCTCGATCAGCATCTGCCGTCGGGCCGCCGCGGCCAGGGCCACCACCTGCTCCAGCGTGGGCACCGGCTCCTCGGTCACCCCGCCGCTGCGGTCCTTGAGGCGCAGCGCGGCCAGCCCCGCCGCGGTGCGCTCGCGCACCGGCCCGCGGCCGGTGGAGGTGCGGTCGAGGACGGGATCGTGCATGACGATCACCTCCCCGTCGCGGCTCAGGTGGACGTCCAGCTCCAGATAGTCGGCCCCCAGGGCCAGCGCGTTGCGGAAGGCGAGCAGGCTGTTCTCCGGCCAGAGCGCGGCCCCGCCCCGGTGGGCCGCGAAGAGCGGCGCGATGGTGTCCGCCGCCGCCGCGCTCACCGATGCCAGCAGCGCGGAGAGCGCCCACACCGCGACGCCGGTCAGCAGGAGCCCCTTCACTTCTCGCTCTCCACCAGGCCCTTCACGAACCAGCGCTGCATGAGCACGATGACGGCCACCGGCGGCAGCAGGGCCATCATGGCGCCCGCCATGATCAGGTTCCAGGTGGGCAGCTCGGTGCCGCTCCGCGGGATGAGCTGCTCCAGGCCGATCACCACCGTGCGCATCGCCTCGGTGGTGGTGATCATCAGCGGCCACAGGTACTGGTTCCAGCCGAAGATGAACAGCACCACGAAGAGGGCCGCGATGTTGGCCCACGACAGCGGCAGCAGGAAGGCGAGCAGGAAGCGCAGCGGCCCCGCTCCGTCCAGCTGGGCCGCCTCCGCGAGCTCGCTGGGGACCGTGAGGTAGAACTGGCGGAACAGGAAGGTGGCGGTGGCGGAGGCCATGAGGGGCACGGTGAGGCCCTGGTAGCTGTTGAGCCACCCGAGGGTGCCGATCACCTCGTAGGTGGACATGAGCCGCACCGGGACCGGCAGCATCAGGGTCACGAAGATCATCCAGAAGCAGAGGGTGCGCCCGCGGAAGCGGAAGTACACGATCGCGAAGGCGGAGAGCATCGAGATGACGATCTTGCCCGCCGCGACCGTCACCGCCATCACCGCGCTGTTCCAGAGCATGCGCCCCATGTTCGCCTTCTCCCACGCGGCCGCGTAGTTCTCCAGCAGGTGCGTCGAGGGCAGGAGCCGGGGCGGGCGCTGCACCACCTGCTGCAGGTCCTGGGTCGACACCACGAAGGCGAAGTAGAGGGGGAACACCACCGTCGCGATACACGCGATCAGGAGGGCGTGGATCAGGAGCGAGCCCCAGGGGAAGCGGCGGCCGCGCGGGGTCGCGTCCGGGCGCGCCTCGACGCGCTCGAGCGTGCCTACCGCGGACACGGCCGCTCCCGCACGCTCACCGGTAGGTCACCTTCTTCTCGGCGAAGCGGAACTGGAGGATGGTGAGGCCGATGACGATGGCCATCAGGATCACCGACTGGGCCCCCGAGGAGCCGAGGTTCAGCCCGATGAAGCCGTCCTTGTAGAGCTTGTACACCATGATCTCGGTGGACTGGCCCGGCCCCCCCTTGGTGACCGCGTCGATCACCCCGAAGGACTCGAAGAAGGCGAAGACCATGTTCAGCACCACCAGGTAGAACGTGATCGGCGACACCAGGGGGAAGATGATCGCGACGAAGCGCCGCATCGGCCCCGCTCCGTCGACGTCGGCGGCCTCGATCACCGACGACGGGATCGCGAGCAGGCCCGCGATGTAGAAGGCGATGTTGTAGCCGAGGTGCGTCCAGGCGGTGGCCACGATCACCAGCACCATCGCCACCCAGCCCTTCAGCAGCCAGTTGAACTCGTAGGCGGTCACGAAGGAGAGGAAGTAGGGGAGGATGCCGTAGGCGGGGTGGAAGATGAACAGGAAGATGATGCCGGCCACCGCGGGGGCGATGCCGTAGGGCCAGAGCAGGAGCGTCCGGTACACGGCGAGGCCCCGGATCTTCTGGGTCGCGAGCCCGGCCAGGACGAGCGCGCCCAGCACCGCCAGCACGGTCACCCCGGCCGCGAACACGAACGAGTTGACGACGCTCCGGTAGTAGTCGGGGTCGCCCAGCAGCCGGGTGAAATTCTCGAGCCCCACGAAGGTGGACTTGTCCCCGAACGGCGAGACCCGGTACAGCGACAGCTGCAGCGACTTGAGCGCCGGCCAGAAGAAGAAGACCACGGTGACCGCCATCTGGGGGGCCACCAGCAGGTAGGGCAGCCACCGGTTCCGGAAGACCGTCCGCTGCATCCCCGCTCCGCGGCTACTGCTTGTTCGCGGCCGCGAACTCTTTCAGGATCTCGTTGGACTTGGCGACCGCGTCGTCGAGCCCCTGCTTGGCCGACTTCTTGCCCGCGAAGATGTTCTCCATCTCCGCCTCGATCACGTCGCGGATCTGCACGAAGTTGCCGAGGCGCAGACCCTGGCTGTTGGGCGTCGCCTGGCCCCTGGTGAGCTGGGCGAAGGCGGTGAACTGGTCCGGGTGCTTCTTGAAGTGGTACCCCGCCTCCAGGTTCTTCACCGCGCTGTTGGAGATGGCGAGGTACCCGGTGGTCACGTGCCACCACATCTGCTGCGGGGTGTCGGAGATGAACTTCAGGAAGCGGGCGGTGCCGCGGTTCTCGTTCGCCGGCTTGCCCTTCATCACCCACAGCGTGGCCCCGCCGATGATGGAGGTCGCGCGCTTGTAGGGCGCCCCCCAGTGCGGCAGCTGGCCGGTGCCCCACTTGAACGTCGCCCCCTTGGTGAACCCGCCGATCAGGGCGGAGGACTGCATGTACATCCCGCACTCCCCGCTGAGGAACTTGGGGTCCGCGGTGCCCGCCCGCCCGCCGTAGGAGAAGATGTTGTCCTTCTGCCAGGCCGCGAGCTGGGTGAGGTACTTGACCCCGAACTCCCGGTTGATCAGGAGCTGCACGTCGAGCCCGTCGAAGCCGTTCCGCTTGGTGGCGAAGGGCTGGTCGTGGAGGGCGTGCATGTTCTCCACCTGGATCCACGACGGCCAGCCGGTGGAGAAGCCGCACTTGGCGGCCCCGGAGGCGATCAGCTTCTTGCTGTACTCCTCGACCTGCTTCCAGGTCTGCGGCGGCTTGGAGGGATCGAGGCCCGCCTTCTGGAAGGCGTCCTTGTTGTAGTACAGGATCGGGGTCGAGGAGTTGAACGGCATCGAGTACAGATTGCCGTCCTTGGAGTAGTAGCCCACCACCGGCGCGATGAAATCCTTCCAGTCCACCGCGATCTCCTGCTCCTTCATCAGCTGGTACACGGGCAGGACCGCGCCGGAGAGCATCATGGTCTGGGTCCCCGCCTCGAACACCTGCACGATGTGCGGCGCCTGCCGCTGGCGGTAGGCCGCGATGGCCGCGGTGAGGGTCTCCGCATAGGTGCCCTTGCGCAGCGGCTTCACCTCGTACTCGGACTGGCTCTCGTTGAACTGCTTGACGAGCTCGTTCACCGCCTCGTTCAGCTGCCCGGTCATCGCGTGCCAGAACTGGATCTCGGTCTTCGCGAACGCGGGCGAGGCCGGGACCAGCAGCAGGGCGAGGGCCAGGACGAGCGCGGGCAGCGCGCCGGCACCGAGCGTCTTCGGGCGTGGCATGGGCGACCTCCGGGTGTTCACGCTGGCGATTGGGGCGGCACTATAGCACCTACGGCTTCTTCTCGTACACCGCGTTCCGGCCGGTCACCGCCGACGGCGCGTAGAGCGTGCGGTGGTCCCGGCTCGGCACCAGGGTGGTGATGATGGACTGGCTGCCGACCTTGTAGTCGATTTGCACTCCAACCTCGGAGGCATGGTAGCGGCCGGTGAAGCGGGGGCCGCCGCGCTTGGCCACCGCCACGTGGCCGTCGGGGCCGAACTCGATCACGTCCTGGGAGCCCCCGTCCGGATCGCGCCGCAGCTCCCAGGTGCCGATGAGCCACTCCGGGTCCGCGGCCGCCGCGGGCGCCGCCGCCGCGAGCAGGAGGGCGAGCGCGGCGAGCAGGCGGCGGGTCATGCGCGCTGACGGAAGCGGCGGCTGCGCTCCACGTGCTGCGAGTACGCTTCGAGCTCCGCGTCGAGCCGCCGCCGCGACCAGCCGGCCAGCTCCGCCATGCGGGCCGCGATGGGCTCCGCGCAGTCGAGGCCCTGGCAGCGACTCTGGCCGATGCCGGTCCGCCGCAGCAGCAGGTCCTGCAGCGAGACCGCCTGCTCCTCGCGCACCGCGTGATGGAGCTGGGCCACGATCTCCGGGTTGCTGGGGCAGAGCCGCTCGAAGCCGTCGGGCAGCTTGCGCCCGAGGTCGAGCACGCGCGGGTAGCTCCGGCCGTAGGTCTCCACCAGCGTCCGCATGGTACCGCGCGACAGCCCGGTGGCCGCCATTTCCTCCGAGACGTCCATCCACACCCGGGCCTCGACCCTGCCCACCTCCTCGTCGGCGCCGTCGAGGGTGAGGCGCGCGGTGCGCGCCTTCTCCGCGCGGCCGAGCAGGCGCATCACCCGGTCGCCCACGTCCTCCGCGAGGCTGCGGAAGCAGGTCAGCTTGGTGCCGGTCACCGACAGGAAGCGGCCGTCGGGGCCCTCCGGCACCACCCGGTGGTCGCGCGAGACCCTGGACGCGGAGGTGCCCGCCTCGAACGACAGCGGCCGCACCCCCGCGTAGGTGTAGGCCACGTTGTCGAAGGTGGCGCGCGCGTCGGGCAGCACCTTGGCCACCTCGTCGAGGAGATAGGTCACCTCCTCGCGGGTGGCCCACAGGCGGTCGGGATCGCCGTCGAAGTCGGTGTCGGTGGTGCCGACCAGCGAGAAGTCGCGCCACGGGATGACGAAGATCATCCGGTCGTCCCTGGTCGACAGGTAGACCGCGCGCTCGGTCATGCGAGGCAGCAGGCAGTGGATGCCCTTGGTGGTGCGGAGCACCCGGGGGCTGCGGTCGGCCACCCGCGCCATCGCGCGCAGCCGGTCGACCCACGGCCCCGCGCAGTTGACGATCACGGAAGCCCGCACCGTCTGCACGTGGCCCGAGAGCAGGTCGCGCACCTTCACGCCCTCGATGCCGCGCCGCCCGTGCACGAACTCCTCCACCTCGCAGTAGTTGAAGGTGCGCGCCCCGTGCCGAGCGGCGGAGAGGACGTTCTCCAGGCAGAGCCGCTCCGGATAGAGCAGCAGGTCGTCGAAGTAGTAGCCGGCCCCGCGCAGGTCCTCCGCGCGCACCGCCGGCTCCAGCGCGCGGGCGGCCTCGGCACGCAGGACCCGGTACCGCTCGGTGGTCTTGCCGGGGGTCAGCAGGTCGTAGAGCCACATCCCGATGCGCACCATGATCAGCCCGCGGGAGGCGCCGCGGTAGATGGGTACCAGGAACGGGAGCGGCCGCACCAGCTGGGGCGCGAGGCGCTCCAGCGTCTTCTTCTCCCGGAGCGACTCGCGCACCAGCTTGAAGTCGCCCAGCTCGAGATAGCGGAGGCCGCCGTGGATCAGCTTGGAGGATTTCGACGAGGTGCCGGAGGCGAAGTCGCCCTTCTCGAACAGCGCGACCGACGCGCCGCGCAGCGCCAGGTCGCGCGCCACTCCCGCCCCCGCCATGCCGCCGCCGATCACCACGGCGTCCGGCGCGGCGCCGTCCAGACCGGCCAGCCGGTTCGCGGGCGCGCTCACTCGATCACTCACTCCGCCAGATCCCGGATCGATCCTACCACGTGGTCCGGGGCCACCGCGGCGATTCGGGGGTCGTCGGCGCGCGTCACGCCGCTCAGCACCAGCACGGTGCCGAGCCCGAGGCGACGGCCCATCACGATGTCGGTCTCGATGCGATCGCCCACGATCACCGCGTCGCGCGCGGGCACTCCCAGCGAGGCGAGCGCGACCTCCAGGATGATCGGGGAGGGCTTGCCCACGATGGCCTCGACCTTCCGGTCGGTCACCGCCTCCACCGCCGCGATCATCCCCGCGCAGTCCGGGATCTCGCCGCCCTCCACCGGACACGTGCGGTCGGGATTGGTGGCGATGAGCCGCGCGCCCCTCTTCACCGCCTGGAGCGCGACGTTCAGCTTCGCGTAGTCGAACGTGCGGTCGAAGGCGATCACCACCCAGCGCACGCTCTCGTCGCCGCGCACCTCGAAGCCGTGCGCGCGCATCTCCTCCCGCATGGGGGCCTCGCCGATCACGAACACCGGCGCGCCCGGGTCACGCTCGCGCAGGTAGCGCGCCAGCACCAGGGAGGAGTTGATCACGTCGTCGGGCTCGGCGGGCACCCCGAGGCGGGTGAGCTTGGCCGCGTACTCCGCGCGCGTCTGCAGCGGCTTGTTGGAGAGGAACGCCACCCGGCGTCCCGCGCCGCGCAGGGCCGCGATGGCCCGATCCGCGCCGGGAATCAGGCGCTCGCCCAGGTAGACGGTGCCGTCGAGATCGAGGAGCCAGCCGCGATACGGAAAGCGGGGGACCGTGATCCTGTGCTCAGCGCAGGAGGGGGACGACCGCGGTCTGGGCGAGATCGAAGAGGGGGCCGGGCGCCACCCCGAGCTGCACCACGCCCCAGAGCGCCACCGCCAGCGCGAGCGCCCCCGAGAACGACGGCGCCATCACGGTGGGCGCGCCCTCCGGCTCCCGCATGTACATGTAGACGATGAGGCGCAGGTAGTAGTAGGCGGCCGCCGCCGAGTTCAGCACGCCGATCACCGCCAGCCACACGTCGCCCGCCTTCACCGCCGCCCCGAAGAGGTAGAACTTGCCCACGAAGCCGGCGGTGGGCGGGATGCCCACCAGCGACAGCAGGAAGATCGACAGCGCCGCCGCCAGCAGCGGATGCCGCGTGGCCAGCCCGCCGAAGTCCTCCAGGCGCACCGCCTCGTGGCCGGCGCGCTCCAGGACCACGATGGCCCCGAAGGCCCCCGCGGTGGTGAAGGTGTAGACGAGCAGGTAAAAGAGCACGCTCCCGTTGCCGATGGCCCCGCCCGCCACCACCCCCACCAGCATGTAGCCCACGTGGGCGATCGAGGAGTAGGCGAGCATGCGCTTCAGGTTCTGCTGGGCCAGCGCCACCACGTTGCCCACCGTCATGGTCAGGACCGCCATCACCCACAGCGCCATCGGCCAGTCGACCGGGATCCCGCGCACCGCGGTGAGCAGCACCCGCAGCAGGGCCGCGAAGGCGGCCGCCTTGGAGCCGGTGGCGATGAACGCGGTCACCGAGGTGGGGGCGCCCTCGTACACGTCGGGCGCCCACATGTGGAACGGCACCGAGGAGATCTTGAAGCCGAAGCCGACCAGCAGGAGCCCGAGCCCGATGACCAGCATGGGATCGCGCCCGCCCTGCGCGGCCACCGCGTTGGCGATGCGGTCGAGGTTGGTGGTGCCGGTCGCCCCGAAGACGAGGGCGATGCCGTACACGAAGAAGCCGGAGGCGAAGGCCCCGATCAGCAGGTACTTCATGGAGGCCTCGCCCGCGTCGGCCCGGGTGCGGAAGTACCCGGCGAGCACGTAGAGCGAGATCGACATCGTCTCGAGGCCGAGGAAGACGATGATGAGATCGCCCGCCGCCGCCATCAGCATCATGCCCAGCGCGGAGAGCAGCACCAGGACGTAGAACTCGCCCGACTCCTGCCCCTCGCGACGGATGTAGTCCATCGAGAGCAGGAGCATCAGGCCGGTGGCGTAGCCGATCACGATGTTGAAGAAGAGCGCGAAGCCGTCCAGCACCACCATGCCCCGGAAGCCGCGGAGCTCCCCCGCCCCCGCGAAGGTCATCCAGTAGGTGACCACGAGGGCCGCGATGACCCCGAGCGCGCTCACGAAGCCGAGGTGCTCCTTCCGCTCGCGGGGCGGGACCAGGTCGAGCACCAGCACCACGCCCGCGGTGAGCGCGATCACCAACATGGGCCAGAGCGGCCGGAGCTCGATGACCGGGAGCGTGAGGGGCGCGTTCATCGCCTCACCGGGGGACCAGCAGCGCCGAGGTCGCCTGCGCCTTGGTCTGCACCTGGGTGATGAGGGCCTGCACGCTCGGCTCGGTCATCGCGGTGAAGGTGGTCGGGTACACCCCGATCCACACGATGAACAGCAGCACCGGCAGCAGCACCGCCCACTCCCGCGGGGAGAGGTCGCGCAGGCGCCGGTTGGCCTCCGCGGTCAGCTCGCCGAAGCACACCCGCTGGTACATCCACAGCAGGTACACCGCCGCGAAGATGATGCCGGTGGTGGCGAACGCGGCCGCCACGCGGTGCACCTGGAAGGTCCCGACCAGGATCAGGAACTCGCCCACGAAGCCGTTCAGCCCGGGCAGCCCCAGGGAGGAGAGGCACACGATCAGGAACAGCACGCTGAACGCGGGGATCACCTTCCAGAGCCCGCCGAAGTCGGCGATGAGCCGGGTGTGCCGGCGCTCGTAGATCATGCCCACCATGAGGAAGAGGGCGCCGGTGCTGAGCCCGTGGTTCACCATCTGGATCAGGCCGCCCACCATGCCCTGCGGGGTGAGGGTGAAGAGGCCCAGCACCACGAAGCCCAGGTGGCTCACGCTGGAATAGGCCACCAGCTTCTTGATGTCGGCCTGCACGGTGGACACCCACGCCCCGTAGATGATGCCGATGATGGAGAGCGTGAACAGCCACGGGGCCCAGTGCAGGCTCGCCTGCGGGAACAGCGGCAGGCAGAAGCGCAGGAACCCGTAGGTCCCCATCTTCAGGAGCACCCCGGCCAGGATCACGCTGCCCGCGGTGGGCGCCTCCACGTGGGCGTCGGGCAGCCAGGTGTGGAAGGGGAACATCGGCACCTTGATCGCGAAGGCGAGCGCGAACGCCAGGAACAGGAGGTCCTGGGTGACGCCGCCCGGGATCACGAAGCGCACCAGCACCGGCAGGTCGAAGGTGTAGTTGCCGGTGGCCGCCCCGTGCTGGAAGTACACGAACAGGATCGCCACCAGCATCAGGAGGGAGCCGGCGAGGGTGTAGAGGATGAACTTCACCGCCGCGTACACCCGGTTCGGCCCGCCCCAGATCCCGATGATCAGGTACATCGGCACCAGCATCGCCTCCCAGAAGACGTAGAAGAGGAAGAGGTCGAGGGCCACGAAGACCCCCAGCATCCCCGTCTCCAGGAGCAGCATGGTGATCGCGAACTCCTTCCAGCGCGACTCCACCGACGACCACGACGACAGCAGCACCAGCGGCATCAGGAAGGTGGTCAGCAGCACCAGCAGCACGCTGATGCCGTCGACGCCCAGGTGGTAGGTGACCCCGAGCGAGGGGATCCACGCCCGCTGCTCCACGAACTGGTACTGGGCCGAGGTGGGATCGAAGCGGAAGTACACCGGGAGGGAGATCACGAAGGTCACCACGGTGGTGGCCACCGTCACCGACTTGGCGGCGGCCTCCTGGCGGCGCGGGAGCAGGAGCACCACCACCGCTCCCACCACCGGCAGGAACGTGATCAGGGTCAGCAGGTACGCCATGCGCCTACCGGCGGACCATCAGGTAGGCGACCACCGCGACCGCGCCCAGCAGGATGCCGAACGCGTAGTTCATCACGAAGCCGGTCTGCACCCGCCGCAGCCCGCGCGACCAGCCCGCCACCATGCTCGCGACCCCGTTCACGAGGCCGTCGATCACGCCGGGGTCGAACACGCGGGCCAGCCAGAGCGAGAGCCGGTAGATCGGCGTCACCACCAGCGCGTCGTAGATCTCGTCCACGTAGTACTTGTCCAGCAGCACCCGGTGGAGCGGGTTGCGGGCCACCCCGATGGAGGCCGCGCGCACCGGGGTGCGCCCGTACACCATCCACGCCAGCGCCACCCCCGCGACGGCCACCAGGGCCGAGAGCACCAGCAGCGAGAACGCCACCCCCGCGCTGTGCTCGCTCTCCTCGAGCGGCAGCACCGGCGAGAGGAAGTGGGCGAAGGCGGTGCCGTTCGAGGACGGGATGCCGACCGCGAGGCCGGCGATCACGGTGAGCACCGCGAGCACGATCAGCGGGATGGTCATGACCGCGGGCGACTCGTGGATGTGGTGCGCCACCTCCTTGGGCATGCGCGGGCCGCCGAAGAAGGCGAGGAACACGAGCCGGAACGTGTAGAAGGCGGTCATGAACGCGCCCGCCAGCAGGATCGCCCACAGCAGGTACCGGTGCCCGTGGAACACCGCGCCCAGGATCTCGTCCTTCGAGAAGAACCCGGCCAGCGGGGGCACCCCCGCGAGGCCGAACGCGCCCACCAGGAACGTCACGGTGGTGGTCATCATGCGCGGGGCCAGCCCGCCCATCTTGCGCAGGTCCTGCTCGCCGGAGAGGCCGTGGATCACGCTGCCCGCCCCCAGGAAGAGCAGGGCCTTGAAGAAGGCGTGGGTCACCAGGTGGAAGATGCCGGCCGCGTACGCGCCCACCCCCACCCCCACGAACATGTAGCCGAGCTGGCTGATGGTGGAGTAGGCGAGCACGCGCTTGATGTCGGTCTGCACGAGCCCGATGGAGGCGGCGAAGATCGCGGTGATCCCGCCCACCCACGCCACGACGTCGAGCGCCAGCGGCGCCATCTCGAACAGCTTGTGGCAGCGCGCCACCATGTAGACGCCCGCGGTCACCATGGTGGCCGCGTGGATCAGGGCCGAGACCGGGGTCGGGCCCTCCATCGCATCCGGCAGCCAGGTGAACAGCGGCAGCTGGGCCGACTTGCCGCACGCCCCGAGGAACAGGAGCAGCGCGATCGCCAGGTAGACCCCGGTCGACACGCTCGCGTCGGCCTTGGCGAAGACCTCCCCGTAGTTCAGCGTGCCGAAGGTGACCCAGATGAGCATGATGCCGAGGCCGAAGCCGAAGTCGCCCACCCGGTTGACGATGAACGCCTTCTTGCCCGCGTCGGCGGCCGCCTTGCGCTCGTACCAGAACCCGATGAGCAGGTACGAGCAGAGGCCCACCGCCTCCCAGAACACGTAGAGGAGGAGGAAGTTGCCGGCCAGCACCAGCATCACCATCGAGAACACGAAGAGGTTCAGGTAGGTGAAGAACCGGGCGTAGCCGTCGTCGTCGTGCATGTACCCGCACGAGTAGAGGTGGATCAGGAAGCCCACCCCGGTCACCACCAGCAGCATCACCGCGGTCAGCTGATCCACCTGCGCGGTGACGGGGGCCTTGAACGCGCCCGCCACCACCCACGGGAAGAGGTCGCCGGTCCACGTCTCGCCGTGCCAGACGCGGGCAAACACCATGCACGAGGTCACGAACGAGGCGAGCAGGGCCGGCACCGCGATCCAGTGGGCCTTGTGTCCGATCAGACGGCCGAAGACGGCGTTGACCAGCGTGCCGACGAGCGGGAACAGCGGGATCAGCCAGACGAGTCGTGACATGATCGGGTGGAAACCCGCAACACTCTAAGCGGAAGCGGGGGACGTGTCAAGGTTGCGATCACCCTCAGAACAAGTGTTACCGAAACGGAAGGGGTTGCCTCAAAACCGGTGTTACCGAACCACGCACCGGAAAGGGGGCCCTGTGACCGAGCCAGCGCGCCGGGAATACGCGG
>Ga0070741_10002876_pt1 | contig 44548 bp, 39 predicted proteins | sample Coa_R1_4_FD_66440 | JGI IMG/M metagenome (GOLD analysis project Ga0070741, IMG submission 66440) | Surface soil microbial communities from Centralia Pennsylvania, which are recovering from an underground coalmine fire - Coalmine... | ecosystem: Environmental > Terrestrial > Soil > Unclassified ... | reverse complement strand
ACTTGGCGTGGGCGCAGGCCATGAAGGCCGCCATCTCCTCGTGGCGCACCTGAATGAATTCAGGCCGTTCCCCTACGCCTGAGTTCTCGCTCGGCCGGCGTCCCTGGGTGGCACGCTCAAAGGCGCCCATGATCCCGTTGATGCCGTCACCCGGGTAGCCGTAAACGCGTCTAATTCCCCAAGTCGCGAGGCGGTCCAGAAGGTAGTCGCCGACCGTCGGGCTCATCAGTCTTCCCTTTCATTGGCTCGATCCAGCGACTGTTGCCTACCCGCCGCAGAACTGCGCGTAACGCGGCGTCTCGTGCCGATCACCACGAGAGTGGGATACTCGTTGTCGTTACCACCTGAGGCTCGGAGGTGAGAAATGTCGGAGCCCGTCCGCGTCCTGATCGTCGCCCACAAGACCGCCACCAGCGAGCCTCTGCTCGAAGCGGTCCGCGCTCGCGCCAAGCGCGGGCCTGCGCAGTTCAGCCTGCTCGTCCCGCGCCAGCAGCCACACGGCAAGCGCAAGCTCGTCGATGCCGTGGGACTCCATGACGACGACGAGGCACTGCGCGCGCTGAACGAAGCTCTGCCGAAGCTGTCGGAGGCCGCCGGTCAAGAGGTCACCGGCAGCCTGGGCGTCCCGGGGCCGATGACCGCGATCGAGAACGAGATCGCAGGTGGCGACTACGACGAAATCATGATTTCGACTCTTCCGCGCCGCATGTCGCGGTGGCTGAAGTCGGACCTGGTGTCCAAGGCGCAGGGTCTCGGTCTCCCGGTCACCCACGTCGAGTCCGCTGAGAACCTCATCGGCGTGCCGAGCAGCTAAAAGCCGCGAGAACCTCATCGGCGTGCCGAGCAGCTAAAGGCCGCGAGAACCTCATCGGCGTGCCGAGCAGCTAAAGCTCGGGAGACCCTCCGGAGAGGCCGACGGCACGTCCCGGAGCAGCTTTGAGGGTGTGAGTCCAGGGTCGGTGTCTGTATCCGGACCCGGGCGGGCCGCAGGCCGTTGGACTGGCGTGGAGCAGGGTAGAGTGGTCGACCCCAGCCGTTCCTCGTTCCTTTGAGGAGTACCGCGTAATTGGTGAAGCCTGACCCCCACCGGCCGCGTCGTGCCGCAACGAGGTACGCCGCCGCCGTGGTCGTGGTCGGGGGAGCTGTCGTCGTCTCAGGCTGCGGAAGACAATCGATCATTTCGAACAAGAGTCCGCAGGCACACGGCATCACCGTCTTGTGGTGGTGGATGTTGGGGGTGGCGGCGATCGTGTTTGCGGGCGCGGTCACATTCATGGTGATCGGGTTCGTGAAGCGGCGAACGCCGGGAATGCCAATCTTCGGCAGGCACGAGTTGGCCGCGCAGATGCTGGTGCTGGTGTTCGGGATCGGTATCCCGCTGGCCGTCCTCATTCCGCTGTTCGGTGTCTCTGACGTCTACTTGGTGCAGCAGACCTCCGCGCCCTTGCCCGGGACCACCAAGCTCACGATCAATGTGATCGGCCACCAGTGGTGGTGGGAGGCTCGGTATGAGAACGGCCGCGCGGTAACGGCCAATGAGATCCACATTCCGGCGCGGACGCGAGTAAACGTGGTCGCGACCACGGCGGACGTGATCCACAGCTTCTGGGTGCCCCAGCTCAACCGCAAGATCGACATGATTCCCGGGCAGCGCAACCGCGTCCTTCTGTATGCCGACCACCCCGGCAAGTACCGCGGCCAGTGCTCGCAATACTGCGGTCTTCAGCACGCCAACATGGCCATGTACGTGATCGCCCAGCCGCCGGCTGCTTTTCGGGCATGGCTCAAGCACATGGCGACGCGCGCGGCCACTCCCCGCACCGCGCAGGCGCGGGCGGGCGAGCGGCTGTTCATGAACAGCCAGTGCGCCAGCTGCCACTTCATCGGCGGCACGCCGGCGCAGGGGACGGTCGGACCGAACCTCACGCACTTAGAGAGCCGCTCCACGCTCGCGGCGGGCACCATCCCCAATACGCGCAGATGGCTTGCGGATTGGATTCACAACCCGCAAAACATCAAGCCCGGTGTGCGCATGCCCGACCTGGGTCTCTCCTGGGCGGAGGTGCACACGATCGCGGCCTACCTCGAGGAGCTGAAGTAGCGATGGCGACCACCCTCCCTCGCCAGGAGCAGGTGTAGTGGCCACCGTCATCCGCCCGAGAGGCCAGCAGTACGTCGATCTGCTCGATCGGGTCTGGGGTGAGCGCAAAGGGCTGGTCGGTTGGCTCACGACGACCGACCACAAACGCATAGGGATCATGTACTTCTTCACCGCGCTGGCCTTCTTCGGCGCCGGTGGGGTCGAGGCGCTCCTGATCCGCACGCAGCTGTTCGGACCCAACGGCCACGTGCTCTCGCCGGCGGCCTACGACCAGATCTTCACGATGCACGGGGTCACGATGATCTTCCTCTTCGTGATCCCGATGACTACGGGGGCGTTCGGGAACTACCTCCTGCCGCTGATGATCGGCGCGCGCGACATGGCCTTCCCGCGCATGAACGCCGTTTCTTACTGGATCTACCTGGCCTCGGGGATCTTCATGTACATCGCCCTGGCCCAGGGCCATGCGCCCAACGCGGGGTGGTTCGACTACGTGCCTCTGGCTTCAAAGACCTACAGCCCCTCGATCAACATCGACTACTACGGCTGGGGATTGATCTTCAACGGCATCGCGAGCACGGCGACCTCGATCAACTTCATTGTCACGATCTTCAAGCTGCGCGCGCCGGGCATGTCGCTCAACCGCATGCCGCTGTTCTGCTACGCGTTCCTCGCGGTCTCCTTCGCGCTGCTGTTCGCTCTGCCGTCGCTGAGCGTGGCGGCGCTGTTCCTCGAGCTCGACCGCCAGCTCGGCTTTCAGTTCTACACCGCCTCGCACGGCGGCAACCCGCTCTTATGGCAGAACCTGTTCTGGATCTTCGGCCATCCCGAGGTCTACATCATCATCCTGCCCGCGTTCGGGATCGCCACGGCGATCATCCCCACGTTCACCAAGCGCAAGATGATCTTCTTCCCGCTGGTGGCGCTGTCGGAGATTCTGGTGGCGTTCCTCGGCTTCGGCGTGTGGGTACATCACATGTTCACCGTCGGATACCCCACCGCGACGACCGTCTACTTCGCCGCCGCCAGCCTGATCATCACGATCCCCTCGGCCATCCAGCTGTTCGCCTGGATCGCGACGATCATGAGCGGGACACCGGAGTTCAAGACGCCGCTGTTGTTCATCGTCGGCTTCATTCTCTTCTTCATCATCGGCGGCCTGTCGGGGGTGATGCTGGCGGCGATCCCGTTCGACCAGCAGGTGCACGACTCCTATTTCGTGATCGCGCATTTCCACTTCGTGATCTTCGGCGCAGCGGTGTTCCCGATCCTCGGCGGCATGTACTTCTGGTTCCCCAAGGTCACGGGCCGCATGTACCACGAAGGCTGGGGCCAGTTCTCCTTCTGGTGCACCTTCGTGGGGACGCTGGTGACGTTCTTCCCCATGCACATCGTCGGCCTGATGGGAATGGTCCGGCGCAACTACACCTATCCCGCGGGCCTTGGTTTCTCGACACTCAATGCGCTCGAGACGGTCGGCGCATTCGTGCTTGCCGCCGGCCTGGTTTCGATCGTGGCCAACCTGCTGATCAGCTACCACAAGGGCGCTCCGGCGGGCAACGATCCCTGGGAGGGCGACACGCTCGAGTGGTCGACGACCTCGCCGCCGCCGCCCTACAACTACCCGGTCATCCCCACGGTCACGAGCCCCTATGCGATGTGGGACACCGCGGACAGGGAACTCGACAACAAGCGCCTCGAACGCGGAGAAGGAGTGTTTGCGCTGGGGCACCGCACTCCCGGTTCGACGGTCCAGGACGCAGAGGTGGACGAGTTGCTGGAGATGCCGCCCCATTCGATCTGGCCGCCGGTGACCGCACTGGCACTGGCCGGTGTGTTCGTAATGCTGCTCTTACAGCACTACTTCATCGCGCTCGGCTTCGCCGCCGTCATCGCGCTGACGCTGATCGGCTGGCACCGCCATGGAGCGCAGCCATGAGCACCGTCCCCGGGGGGCCTGTCGATCGCGACACGCCGGCCGGTGCGATCCACCTCGCGCGGCAGCGCCGCGCCAAGCCGAACGGCTGGTGGGGCATGGTTCTGTTCCTATGCAGCGAGGTGACGATCTTCGGCACGATGATCGCCACCTACTTCTACCTCCAGTTCGGCGTGCACCATTGGCCGCCGCGGGGAATCTCGCCGGAAAAGGTGGCCTACCCCTCGATCGCCACCGGCGTGCTGCTGCTGACTACCTTCACGATGTGGTTAGCAGCTCGCGCTGCCGGCGCGGGGGCTCGTCGCACGGTGCTCTTGATGATCTCCCTGTCGCTGTTGATTCAAGGCGCCTTCTTCGGTGTGCAGGTCGCACTGATGTCGAGCGACCTCAGTCGCTTCAGCCCCAGGTCCACTGCGTACGGCTCGATCTACTACACGCTCACCGGCACCCATGACGCGCATGTGCTGGTCGGCTGTCTGCTGGGCCTTGCCGTGCTCTGGTTCGTGGCCCGCAGGGGCCTGACCGACTACTGGTCGACCGCCACCCGCGCGCTCGCTCTGTACTGGTATGTGGTCAACACGATGGCGGTGTTCGTGCTGCTGACGACGCTCTCTCCATCGCTGTGAGCTCCGATCCTGCCGATAGCCAGCCGTCGCAGGAGGGCATTCCGACGCTGCCGGGTACGGGCCAACCGGGCACACTTCAGCCCAGCTCGATCGACGCGATCGCACCAGGCCCAAGGGTGGAGGCCGGCTTCGACCCCCCGACGGCGGTCGTATGGTTCGGGGTCATCGGTGGTGGCATCGCGTGGGCGCTCGCGTTCGTCGCCGGCTACGGCTTCGGCTTGGCGCACTGCTTTCCCACCGGGACCAGCCTCGCGCTGCCGCTCAGCGCCTGGCAGATCGCGGCGGCGGCGGCCGCCCTCGTGGTCGCGCTCGCTTCGATCGCGACCTCCGTCTGGATCTTCCTGCGCACATTTCGCATCGGCGACGTCGCGGGCATGGAGCGGCGAGGAGATGGGGCCCCGCCGCCGGCCGGTCGCCTCCAGTTCCTGGCAATGGTGGGGCTCACCGTCAATCTGCTGGCGATCGCGATCATCGTCATGATCGGCGTCGGCGCGCCAATCCTGCACGTCTGCCAGCAGTCATGAGCATTTTGCGCTGGCGCAATCTGAGATGGGTTCTGGTGGCGGTGCTGCTCGAAGCGCTGGGCACCGCCGCGGTCGCGGTTGCCCAGCCGCAGTCGGGGATCGTCCGGCCCACCTCCGAGCCGCCCAAGCCGAGTTTGCAGCTGGGCGCGGAGCTCTACGCCGGCAACTGCTCGACCTGCCACGGGATCGCCGGCTCGGGCATCACCAAGGGCCGTCTGGGCGCCGGCCACATCCTCGGCGAGGGCCCGCCCCTGCGCGGGGTGGGTGCGCGGGCGGCCGACTTCTACCTGCGTATGGGGTTCATGCCGCTGCGCAACATCTACTCCCAGCCGGGGCCGTTGCGCGAGCGCGTGCTCTTCACCGAAAAGGAGATCGTCTCGCTTGTCAAGTACGTAGCCTCGCTCGGACCGGGCCCGGGCATCCCGCATCCCAATCCTGCACAGGGCAACCTGTCGAAAGGCCTGCAGCTGTTCACGGACCACTGCGCCGGCTGCCACCAGGCCCTCGCGCGCGGAGGATTCGTGACCGGGGCGCTGGTGCCGCCGCTGCAGACCTTGACCTCGCGCCAAATTGCGGAGGCCGTGCGGATCGGTCCCTATCTGATGCCCAGGTTTTCGCGCACGCAGATCTCCGACGCGGACCTCAATTCGATCATCAAGTATGTCCAGTGGACGAACCATCCCAACAATCACGGCGGCTGGGGCATCGGCAACATCGGCCCTATCCCGGAGGGGCTCGTCACCTGGTGGATCGCGATCCCGCTGCTTCTGATCGCCTGCTTGTTCGTGGGGAGGAGGATCAGGCGCTCATGAGGTTCCCCATCCGAGGAAGGAGGTTCCCGCAGCCATGAGACTGTTGCGCTGGCTGCTCGTGGTGCTGTCGCTGGGGCGGCTCGGTCGCCGCCGGACCCAGGCCCAGGCCGACGAGCAGCGGATCGTGCCCAAGGGCTCACCGGATCGAGGCGCCGAGAATCTCGTGCTGGTGCTCCTCGCGCTGGCGATCCTCTTCGCCGCGGGCTTCTTGTTCGTGTATGGCTGGTTCGCCGCGCCGAGCATGCCCAATGAACTGCTGGGCATCGCTCTCGGAGGCGCGCTCGCCTGCGTCGGCGGCGCCCTGCTGGTGGTGGGCAAGCGGCTCGTGGTGAGCGAGGAGCTGGAGGACGAGTATCCCGGCGACAACCCCGACGAGCAGCGGGAGGTAGTCCAGATCATTCACGAGAGCGGCAGCCGCATCACGCGCAAGCGGCTGCTGATCGGCGCAGGAACCGCCGCGGCGGGGGCGCTCGGGGTGGCGGCGCTGGCCCCCGCAATCTCGCTCGGACCGATCTGGGACACCGGCCCGCTCGACCGTACGCCCTGGCGGCGGGGTACGCGCGTCGTCGACGAGAAGGGCAAGCCGATCAGCGCCGACGACGTCCTCCACTACACCTTCTACACGGGCTTTGCCGAGGGCGCTCCCAAGGAGGACATGGCCTCCTATCTCGTGATCGTGCGCGTAGACCCCGCCAAGCTGCACCTGCCCCCGGGGCGGGGAGGCTGGGCACCGGACGGAATCCTTGCCTTCTCCAAGATCTGCACGCACGCGGGCTGTGCGATTGCCCTGTACCGCAAGCCAACTTTCACCGAAGTCGAGCCCAACCCCGCCTTGGTGTGCCCCTGCCACTACTCCACCTTCGACCCTTACACGGGTGGCACGGTGATCTACGGGCCAGCGGGGCGGCCGCTCCCACAGCTGCCACTCGAGATCGACTCCGACGGAAACCTCCGCGCAGCGGGCAACTTCTCCGCACGCATCGGGCCGGGGTGGTGGAACGTGCGCTCGAAGCCGACCTACGGGGTCAGCTGAGGTGGCTGCGTGATCGATTGGATTAGCAGGCGAGCACGAGTCGCATCACCCCGCGGTCGCCGCCGGGGTATTGCGAATCGAGCTCGCCAGGCGAGACCTTTTCGCAAATGCCTCCAGGTGGCGCCGAGGTGTGGCGGGTTTTCCCCGCCCACGTCACCAGCGCAATGCAAAGGCCAAATGGAGCGTCCCTGATGGACCCGATCGCTGATCCCGTCCGCTTCATCGACGAGCGCACCTCGGCGGCGCCGCTCATCAAGAAGGCCATGCGCTACCTGTTCCCCGACCACTGGTCGTTCCTGCTCGGGGAGGTGGCCCTCTACTCGTTCGTCGTCCTGATCGCGACCGGCATCTATCTGGCGCTCTTCTTCGACCCGAGCACCGCTCACACCGTCTACCACGGCCCGTACAAGCCGCTCGACGGCCAGACGATGAGCAATGCCTACAAGTCGGCGGTCAACATCTCGTTCTCGGTCAAGGCGGGACTCCTCATCCGCCAGACCCACCACTGGGCGGCGGATGTCTTCGTCGCGGCGATGGTGATCCATCTCATGCGCGTGTTCTTTACCGGTGCCTTCCGGAAACCGCGCGAGCTGACGTGGCTGATCGGCCTGATGCTGATCTTCACGTCGCTGCTGGAGGGCTTTCTCGGCTACTCGCTGGTCGATGACCTGCTGTCCGGCATGGGGCTGGCGATCGGCTACGGGGTGGGGCTCTCGCTCCCGATCGTTGGTGGCCCGGTGATCCAGGCGATCTTCGGCGCCCCGTTCCCCGGCAACACCGACTTCTGGTCGCGCATGTACATCACCCACGTGCTGCTGATCCCGCTGCTGCTGGCGACCCTCATCGGAGTCCACCTGTTCCTGGTGGCCGCCCGCCACCACACGCAGTTCAAGGAGACTCGCAGACACACCGAGCGGCGAATCATCGGACTGCCCACCTTCCCCGCCCAGGTGCCGCGTTCGCTCGCGCTCATGTTCTTCGTCGCCGCCGTTCTCTTCCTGCTCGGCGGCCTGGTCCAGATCAATCCGATCTGGCAGTGGGGGCCTTACGAGCCGTGGCTGGCCACCAACGGCGCCCAGCCCGACTGGTATCTGGGCTGGCTGATCGGGGCGCTGCGCCTGATGCCGAGCTTCGACGTGACCATCAGCCACTTCACGTTGATCCCCAACCCCTTCTGGGGAGGGGTGCTGTTTCCATTGGTCGTGGTGGGCGTGCTCGGTGCGTTCCCCTGGATCGAGCGCCGCCTGTCGGGTGATCGGCGCGTGCACAACATCGCCGACCGCCCCCGCAACGCCCCCAACCGCACGGCCTTCGGGGCGGCCTTCCTCAGCTGGGTGTTCCTGATCTTCATCTTCGGCGCCGCCGACCGCATCTTCGTCCTCTGGGGGCTCAGCTACAACTTCCAGCTGGGCTTCTTCCGCATCGCCATCTGGGTGGTGCCGCTCATCCTCTTCTTCGTCGTGCGCCGGGTGTGCCGCGAGTTGCGCGCGGCGGACATCCTCGAGGAGGATCAGGAGCTCGCCGAACACGCCGTCGCGCAGCGCGAGCAGGCGGCGCGCGCCCCCACGTGAGCCCGCGTTCATTAAGCGCGCGCCCCACGTACGCGCGCGTCCACGTAAGCCCGCCACAACAGGAGGTACGCCCCGTAAGATATGCCGACCACGTTAGTTAGCAACAGCCGTCCCAACGGAATGCTCGGCAAAGCTAGTCTCAAGTAGTTGGAGTCGATCTCGTCCATCGAGGGGGCCACGTTTGGGGAACGTCCCGGCCTCGTAGAGGTTCTTGATGCGCTTGTTGAGGCGGTCGTGATCGTCTCCGGCGGCGGCACCATCGAGTTGACAAACCGCGCCGCACGCGCCTCGCTGGGGGACCCCGATGCTCTCGGACTCGCGGGCCAGACCTTCGAGACGGTTCTACGCCAATGGGTGCTCTCAGAGGAGGACGGCACTGAGGTCGCAGCTGAGCGTCTACTCGCCGGCGAGCCCATCTCCACGCCCATCAGGGCAGTCCACCGTGTCACCGGGGAGTTGTGCTGGTGGCGGCCCTCCTGCCGGCCGCTCTCGAGTGAGGGGGAGTGTGCGCGTTTGTTGGTGCTCGAGGACGTCACGGCGGTCAAGGAAGCCGAGGTGAGGACGCGCGTGCTGGCGGACTCCGGCCGCGCGCTGGTCGAGTCCTTCGACTTCGAGCAGAGGCTCGCCAACGTCGCAGAGATGGCTATCCCGGCGCTGGCGGACTGGTGCGCGATCTATCTCGCCGACGACGCCCTAAATCTGCGGCGGGTGGTCACGGCCCACGGCGATTCAGCGAAGCAGGCGCTGGCCCAGCGGATCGCGCAGATGGTGGGTGACATGATCGAGCCCACGACCGACCTCGGACGCGTAATCCGCACGGGGGCCTCAATCCTGCACGAGGACGTCACCACCGAGATGCTGGCCCGCCGAGCCCGCACCGCGGAGCAGCTGCGCGAGTTGCGCGCACTCAAGCTGCGTTCCGCCGTGGTCGTCCCGCTGCGCATACCCGAGCGCACGATCGGAGCGATGATCCTCGCGACCGCCGAGTCGCGGCGGCGCCTCACCACGGAAGACCTCGAGCTCGCCGAGCAGCTTGGCCGGCGGGCAGCGGTGGCACTCGAGAATTCTCGCCTGCAGCGGCAGGTCGCCGACGTCGCGCAGACGCTTGCACGAAGCTTCATTCCGCCGCGCGAGCTCCCCGATGTGGCGGGTTGGGAGGTGGCCTCGCTCTATCGGCCGATCGTGTCCGAGCTGCGCATCGAGCTGGGCGGGGACTTCCTCGAGGTGCTCGAAGTTGGCTCGTACTGGTTCGCGGTGCTCGGCGACATCGAGGGCAAGGGCGTGCTGGCGGCGACGGTCTCAGGCCTTATGCGTCACGGGACGCGGCTCGCCGCGCAGCAGCGGCCCGATCCCGCGGCCGTGCTCGAGCAGCTGGACAAGGCGCTGACCGGTTACCCGAGCGACGTCACGGCGACGATGCTCTGCGCGCGCCTCGAGGATCAAGGCCTGACCATCGCCTCCGCCGGCCATCCACCGCCGCTGGTAGCGAACCTGGAGGGGGAGGCGCGCGAGCTGCTGGCGCGGGGGCCGATGCTGGGCGCGTTCCCCGACGCGGAATGGAGCGAGCGCCGGTACGAGGTCGCGACCGGCGATCTCGTGCTGTTCTACACCGACGGGATCACCGAGGCGCTCGGTGGCCGCAAGAGCTTGGGTCGCGACCGGCTGCGGATGCTGCTTGCCGCGCAGGCGGGGCGTCGGCCGGCCGAGGTCGTCGAAGCGCTCGACGAGGCGCTCAGCGGTGTGGTCGTCCGCGACGACTTGGCGGCGCTGGTCCTGCGCCGGCGGTAGACGAGGCGGCGGCCGCCGGACGGCGGCCCCACCCTCAAGCGTCAAACCTGCTTCGCCAGTCCCTTGCGGCCGTCCGTCGCGCCCTCGGGGTCGGCGAACTCGTTCAGCCGCGCCACTGCGCGCCGGAGGATCCGCGAGACCTGCATCTGCGATACGCCGATCCGATCCGCGATCTGGGTCTGAGTGAGATCCTCGAGGAAGCGCAGCTGAAGCACGCGCCGCTCGTGGAGCGGCAGCTGCCGCGCCGCGGCCGTGATCGTGAGGCCGTCCTCGACCAGCCCGTAGCGCTCGTCCTCGGCTCCGAACAAGCTCCCCAGCGTTCCGGTGCCGCCCTCATCGTCGGCGTGGGGTGCATCGAGCGATGCCGCATGGTGAGCGCCTGCGGTCTCGAGTGCCTCGAGCACGTCCTGGACGCTCAGCTCCAGATACTCCGCCAGCTCCGGCACCGTGGGCGGGCGCCCGTGCTTGGTGGTCAGCGCCTGCTGAGCCTCCTCGACCTTGAGCGCCTGCTCCTGCGCACCGCGCGGGACGTGCACCGACCAGCCGCAGTCGCGGAAATAGCGCTTGAGCTCGCCCAGGATCGTCGGCACGGCGAACGAAGAGAAGGCTGTGCCGCGGCTCATGTCGAACCGGTCCACGGCCTTCACCAGGCCGAGGCTCGCTACCTGAAAGAGATCCTCGATCGGTTCGTGAGCGCCGCGGTAGCGGTGCGCGAGCTTGCGCGCGAGCGGCAAAAACCGCTGGATCAGCTCGTCGCGCGCGCGGCGATCGCGGTGATGGCACCAGCGGTGAAACAGCTCGGTGCAGTCATCTTCACCAACGCCGCGGACGCGGGGTACCGGATTTCGTTCCTGAATCGTTTGCTGCATGCGGTAGCTCCTCTCTGGGGCGGACGGGAGCGCCTGCAAGGCACGCTTGTTCATTGTTACCACAGGTGAACGTCGCCGTGGGAAAGACGGTCAGGCCGCAAACCACCCAAACGTGTGTTTGCCTATGGAATCACCGTAAACATAGGAAATTTCGCCGGCGCTCGCAAGGTTGCGAACGAACGCGCACCAAGGTTTAAGCCACTATTTATGGCCCCCGCCGCCCACCCGGCCCCCGCTCGTCGGTCAGGTGCGGCGGCAGCTCCACCGTTTTGACTCCCGGAGGCTCCTGTGGCCAAACGAGAAGCACCGCACACGGACTGTGATCGACGATGAATCTGGTCTCGGGGGACAGGCTCTTTGGCCCCAGCCGGGGCTCTCGGTCGCGGGCCAGCAGGAGCAGGTCGGCGTCTGCACATAGCCGCAGCAGCTCGCGTTCCGGGTGGCCGCGCAGGGCGTGCAGCGAGGCTTGACGGGCCAGGCGTGCTCGGGCTCCTTCCAGCAGCGCCTGCGCCTCATGCGCGGCGATGGTGCGGACGGCCCGCTGCGGTGCTGGGGCCGGCCGGCGACCGAGCAGCCCTCCCACGCCTTCGTCCACGAGGTCCTCGACGTCGCTTGGCGAGACGTGCACAAGTCTCACCTCCGCATCGTCCGGGATCACTCGGCGGGCCTGCTCGACGCAAGCCTCCCAGCTGGTCTCAGTTATCCAGACGACCGCGACCATCGCGCGCACAATGCCTCGCCGGCAAGCTCGACGATCATTTCACCACCTGGAGGGCCAGCCAGAGACAAATCGTGCATGCGGCGAGCGCGGGAGGCACGGTGAGGAGTCCCAGGCGCGTGAACTGCGACAGATCGGTCGCCTCGGCGTGGGCGTGGACGACGCGGCGCCATAGCAGCGTCGCCAGCGAACCCGTATAGGTCAGGTTTGGGCCGACGTTGACCCCGATCAACATCGCTAGCGCGCCGCCGGGCCCGCTCGCCGCGGCGACCGGGAGCAGAATGAGCGTGGCCGGCAGGTTGTTGAGCAGATTCGCGACGACCGCGCTGATGCCCGCGATCGCGAGCAGTTGCGGCAGTGCGGTCCCGTGGGGCACCAGCGAGTCGACGAAGCTGGAGAGCCCGTGGTCGCCGGCGGCGCGGACCACCAGTCCAAGCGCCAGCACGAATATCAAGAACGTCGGTTCGGCCGACCTCACGACGGCCGGCAGCGAGATGCGCTCGCGAACCACCAGCACCAGCGCGCCGGCGCCGGCAAACCACGCCGGGGCGATCCCGATCAGCGAGCTGAAACCGAACCCAACAAGCGTGGCTCCCAGCACGCCGAGGGGGAACAGCGGCACGCGTCCCGCCACGTCCACCGCGCTGCGCTCCGTGGTGCCGTGCGCGGGCTCAGGGAGCTCGGACCGAAACACCCTGCTGAGCACGGCCCACTCAACGGCCAGCGCCGCCAGCCACGGGAGGGCCATGAGTCCGCCGAAGCGAACGAAGGAGATGCTGAGCGCCTGAAAAGCGAGCAGGTTGGTGAGGTTTGAGACCGGCAGCACGAGCGAGGAGCTGTTGGCCAGGTGCGTGCACGCGTACATGTGCGGCCGCGACGACGTCGGCAGCCGCGCCGCGGTCGCGAAGACGATCGGCGTGAGCAGCACGACCGTCGCGTCGAGCGAGAGAACCGCCGTGGTCCCGGCGGCGGCGAGAAACACCATCGCGAGCAGGCGGCGCGGCCGCCCTCGCGCGCCCGCCACCATTACGCGGCCAAGCGCGTCAAACAGGCCGGCCCGGCGACAGCCGTACGCCAGCACCAGCAGGGCCGCCAGAAATCCCACCGTTGGACCGAGGTGCCGCACAGCCGCGCTGGCCTCGTGTCCACTGAGCACGCCGCCGATCGCAAGCGCTGCCGCCGCCAGCGACGCCACGGCCCAGTCAGGTGCCCACCGTGGCCGGGCCACTGCCGCAGCAAGGCTCGCCGCCAGGGCGACGAGCGCCGCGGCCTCACTCACGTCTCATGCGAACAGCTGCTGGCCGACCAAAAATACGTTCAACGCGGTGATCACGAGCGCGCAGCCCCACGCCAGGATTGTCGTGATCAGGCGGTTGACGTGCACGCCCATCACGTCGCGGCGGCACGTCAGGAGGACCAGCGGGATCACCGCCAGAGGGATGCCGAAGGAGAGGACCACCTGGCTGAGCACGAGCGCGCTCGTCGGATTCAAGCCGACGGCCAGGATCACGAGCGCGGGAATCATGGTCACGGCTCGCCGCAGCAGCAGAGGGATCCGAATGTCGATGAACCCGGACATCACGACCTGGCCCGCGTACGTGCCCACGCTCGACGAGGCTGCCCCGGATGCAAGCAGCGCCGCGGCGAAGGTGAGCGCCGCACCGCCCCCGACCAGCCGGCCGAGCTGGGCGTGAGCCGCCGTGATCGTCGTCAGGTCCGACAGAGCCGGGGTGTGAAACAGCTTGGCCGCGACCGCCAGCATGGCCATGTTGACGAGGCCGGCGAGGGCAAGCGCCACGATCACGTCGACGCGGCCGAAGCGCAGCAGCCGGCGCCGCTCGGTGTCGCCGCGAGCTGCCACACGCCCGTTGGTCAGCGCCGAATGCAAGTAGATCACGTGCGGCATCACGGTGGCGCCGATGATCCCGACGGCGAGGTAGAGAGCTCCGCTTGAGCCCAGGCTCGGGATCAGGCCGTGCAGACTCTCGTGCGCGGATGGACCTATCCGCAGCGTCTCGTAGAGGAAGCCGAGCAGGATCACTCCGAGCAGGGCGATGATCGCGAGCTCGAACCGCCGAAAGCCGTGACGCTGCAGCTCGAGCAGCACGAACGCGATCACGCCGGTCATGATCCCCGCGGTGAAGAGGGGTACTCCGAAGAGGAGGTTCAGTCCCAGCGCGGCGCCGAGGAACTCGGCGACGTCGGTCGCCATGGCCATGACCTCCGCCTGTCCCCACATCAACCACGCGACCGGCCGCGACCAGCGCGCGCGTACATGCTCGGGCAGGTTGCGGTCGGTGACGATCCCAAGCTTGGCCGACAGGTATTGGATCAGCATCGCGATCAGGTTCGCCGCCAGGACGACCCACAGCAACGTGTAGCCGTACTTCGCGCCGCCCTGGATGTTGGTCGCGAAGTTCCCGGGATCCACGTAGGCGACCGCGGCCACGAACGCCGGCCCGAGCATGGCCAGCGTCGCCCGCACGCGTCCACGTGCGAGCAGTTGGTCAAGCGCGCTCGGGACGGCGGCGCGCTCCTCCGGTACCGCAACCGAGGCGCCCTCGGCGGTGGCGCCCTCGAGCGCCGGAACGCGACTGCGACGGCCGAAGCTCATCGGCGCAGCCCCTTGACCTCGATCCGCATCGCCTGCGCAAGCTGACCGCCGAGCGGGAGCTCGTGATCGTCAACGCGGGTGAACACCGGACCGCCGAACGGCTGGCGCCCGGTGATCTCGACCCGGTCGCCCAGCTCGATTCCTTGCTCTGAGAGATAGCGCAGCATCTCCGGGTCGGAGTCCGAGACGCGCACGAACCGGCCAACGGTTCCGGTGGGCAGTTCGTCCAAGCTCGCCGTCTGGCCCTCGTCGATCTCGAATTGAGCCGTGGGGATGGGGTCGCCGTGGGGATCGACCGTGGGGTCTCCCAGTCGTGCGGCGATCAGCTGCTCGAGATCGTCGGAGAGGACGTGCTCGAGGATCTCGGCCTCGTCGTGGACGCGGTCCCAAGGCATCCCCAGCTCTTCGGCCAAAAACAGCTCCAGCAGGCGGTGGTGTCGGAGCACCTCTAGCGCGACCCGCCGCCCCCGATTGGTAAGGCGCACGCCGCGATACGGCTCATGCTCGACGAGTCCGACCTCGGACAGCTTGCGGACCATGCCCGAGACGGAGCCGGGGGTCACCCCCAGCCGCTCGGCGAGCTCGTTGGTGGAGACCGCCGAGCCGGCCCGGGCCTCCAGCGCGTAAACGGCCTTCGCGTAATCCTGAATGGAGGCAGAAATCGAATCAGGAATGGCCATAAGAGAATTTTGGCATAACTAAATTTGCTTTACAAGCCGGACGACGGTCCAGGCCGGGGCGCATGCGCCCCGGCCCCGGGCGAGCATGCTCGCCCGGCGGGCTGGCACATGTGCCAGCCCGATACATAAGATCGAGTTCTTGATGGACGCCTCGACCTTCCGTGCCCAGTTCCCCGTGCTCGAGCGCTGCGCGTACCTGAACGCCGGTACCACCGGTCCGGTGCCGGCCCGAGCAATCGACGCCGCCCGTGAGCAACTGGAGCGCCAGGGCAGCAACGCTCGCTCGGGGCGGCCCTACTTCAACGACATCATGGGACTGGCGTCCTCGGTGCGCGCCGGCTACGCGGAGGTGCTCGGCTGCGCCAGCGAGGAGGTCGCTCTCACCGGCTCGACCACCGACGGCGTCAATACGGTCCTCTCAGGACTTGATCTGCGCTCCGGCGATGAGATCCTCACCTCAGACGAGGAGCACCCCGGGCTGCTCGCGCCGCTGGCCCGCGCTCGCCGCACACGCGGAATCCGCATTCGCGAGGTGCCGTTCGCCGAGATTGCGGGCGAGGTGCGCTCCTCCACTCGCCTTGTCGCCTGCTCACACGTCTCCTGGGTCTCGGGTCGCGTCGTGGATACCACCGCGCTCGCATCCGCGGAAGCACCCGTGCTGCTGGACGCCGCCCAGGGACTGGGCGCGGTGCCGACGCGCGTCGGCGAACTCGGTTGTGACTACTACGCCTGCTCGGGCCAGAAATGGGTCTGCGGGCCCGAGGGATCGGGGTGTCTGTTCGTGCGCCCCGAGCGCGTCGACGAGCTGGAGATTCCGTGGCCGTCGTACGTCTCGCTGGCCGACAGCAGCCGTCCGCTCGAGCTGGAGCCTGCCGCCGGCGTGACCCGTTTCGACCTTGGCTTTCCCTCGGTGCTGCGCTCGAGTTGGGCGCTCGCCGCGCTCGAGGTGCTGCGCGAGGCGGGTTGGGAGTGGATCTACGAGCGCGCCGCGACCCTGGCCGATCGTCTGGCGCAGCTGTTGAGCGAACGCGGCATCGAGGTCCTACCGCGCGGTCGCTCGACGCTCGTGTCCTTCAGACTGGCCGACGGCGACGCTGAGCAGGAGGTCGCACGGCTGGGGGGCGAGGGGATCGTCGTGCGCAACCTCCCCACCCGGCCGGGTGTGATCCGCGCTTCGGTGGGGGCCTGGTCGAGCGAGGACGAGCTGGAGCGCCTGGCGGCGCTGATCTGAGGGCCCCTCAGGCCTCCCTCACCCGTCGCTCCCTCAGCCCTCCCTCACTCGTTCCGGATGCGTGTAGACATTCACGGTCTGGCCCCGCGCGAATCCGCATAGCGTCAGGCCGCGTTCCTGCGCCAGCGCGATCGCCAGGGAGCTCGGCGCGCTGACGCCGACGAGGACCGGCGCACCCGCCACGGCCGCCTTTTGCGCGAGCTCGAACGACAGCCTGCCGCTCACGCACAGGATCTGGCCCGAGAGTGGGACCAATCCGTCGAGCAGCGCCCTGCCGACGACCTTGTCCATCGCGTTGTGGCGGCCGACGTCCTCGCGCGCGTACAGGAGCGTGCCGGCCGCGTCGAAGAGGCCAGTCGCGTGCAGGCCGCCCGTCTTGGCGAAGGTGGGTTGGGTCAGTCGCTGCGGCAGCGCTGCCAGCAGCGCTCGATCGAGCACAGGCTCCGGCCCGAGTGGTTCGCTCAGTACCGCGACTTCTTCGAGCGCTCCCTTGCCGCAGACCCCGCACGAGGACGTGGTGTAGAAGCGGCGGGCGCCGGGATCCCTCAGCAGTGGCCCCTCCACGTCCACGGTATTTGCCGCGAAGTCGTCCGTGGGGCCGGCCTGCCTCGGGCGGTCGATCAGGCCCTCGCCGAACAGGAACCCCAGCGCCAGCTCCTCGTCGTGACCCGGTGTGCGCATGGTCACCGCGAGCGGCTCGCCGTCGACCCGGATCTCGAGCGGCTCCTCGACGGCTACCGCGTCCTCCGTACCGTCGTGCTGCACGGTGATGTAGGTGTGGGGCATGGGGCTCTGACACTAGTGGAGAACCCCCCGGATGGAGGGTGGCTCCGGAACCGCAGGCCCTCTTGGACATACTTTCAAGGTGGTGACCGCACAACAAGAGCAGTTGACCGAGATCGTCCCCCCGCCCCAGCACGGGCGCATGTACGACTCGTGGGTGAAACCGGGCCTGGCGGACGTCGCGCCCTCCGGACGGGCGCGCCTCGATGCGTTGGCCCGCTGGATCCAGGACGTTTCCTATGCCGACATGGAGGACGCAGGGCTGGCGCACCTCGCGGTGTGGGTGATCCGCCGGATGCGGATCAGCGTGATGCAATTCCCGCGCTTCGGAGAGCGGTACAGGATGGAGACCTTCTGCAGCGGGCTCGGGCGGATGTGGGCCGAGCGCCGAGTCACGATCGCGCCCGAGTCGGGGGGCGAGGGTTGGGTCGAGGCGGTCACGCTGTGGGTACATCTCGATCCGTCTGGTGAGCGTCCAACGGCCCTCTTGCCGGAGGAGATCGACACCTTCTCTGAGGCCGCATCGGGACGCCGCGTCACCGCGAGGCTTCGGCACCCACGACCGCACGGGGAAGTCGAAGAGCGCCACTGGCGCTTTCGCCATATCGATTGCGATCTGGCCGGTCACGTCAACAACTCCGCCTACTTCCAGCCGCTTGAGGAGGAACTGCTCAGCGACGGCTCACACGAGCCCGAGCGCCTGGACGTTGAGATCGAGTTCCGCAGCCCGGCTCAGCCGGGCGAGATGCTCGTGCTGTGCGATGGTGCGCGGCGCTGGATCGTGGGCGACGGGGACACCCACGCCTCGATCGTCATCCTCGCCTGAGCCTCACTCCCGGCGTAGGCGGTAGGGTCTCGGCCGTGTCCAAGGCCGTTCTCGTCACCGGCTGCTCCTCGGGAATCGGTCGCGCCACGGCGCAGCGGCTCGCAGCCGACGGCTGGAAGGTCTATGCCACTGCGCGCCGCCCGGACACGATTGCCGACCTGCGCGAGCGCGGCTGCGAGACGCTGGCTCTCGACGTTCTCGACGAGGACTCGATGCGGCGGGCCGTGGAGACGGTCTGCCAAGCCGAGGGCGCGGTGGGCGTGCTCGTCAACAACGCCGGCTACAGCCAGTCGGGAGCCGTCGAGTCCGTGCCACTCGATGCGGTGCGCCGCGAGTTCGACACAAACGTCTTCGGACTGATCCGGATGTGCCAGCTGGCGCTGCCCGGAATGCGCGCCCAACACTGGGGCAAGATCGTCAACTTGGGGTCGATGGGGGGAAGGCTCACCTTTCCCGGCGGCGGCATATACCACGCGACCAAATACGCGATCGAGGCGATCTCCGACGCGCTGCGCTTCGAGGTCCGCGGGTTCGGCGTCGATGTCATCCTCATCGAGCCCGGTCTGATCACGACGGACTTCGGACAGACCGCGGCGGCGTCCGTGGACCAGAGCGGGGAATCGGGTCCCTACGCGAAGTTCAACCGGCACGTTGCGAAAGTCACCGAGGGCATCTACCAAGGGCCGGCGAGGTTTCTCGGGGGCGGGCCCGAGGCGGTCGCCGACACGATCGCGGGCGCGCTCAAGGCGGATCGTCCGAAGGCCCGCTATGCCGTGACGCCCAGCGCCCACCTCATGATCAACCAGCGCCGCTTGTCCCCCGACCGGCTGTGGGATCTGGTCATGCGCACGCAGTTTCCTACGCCGCGGGAGTAGACCACGCGGGCCGCCGACGGGCTTCTCAGCGCTCGAACGACATCTCCGGCTCGAGGCGCTGGGCGAAGGCCGCGATCAGGCGCGCGGCGTTGTCGATGTCTTCCAGCGCGACCATCTCTACCGGGCTGTGCATGTAGCGCACCGGGACAGAGACAAGTCCCGTGGGCACCCCCGCCCGCGACACATAGATGGCGTCGGCGTCGGTTCCGGTCCGCCGTCCAAGCGACTCGACTGTGAACGGGATCTCCTCCTGCTCGGCCGTCTCGTAGAGGAGCTCGAAGACGCCTGGGTGAAGCGTCGTCCCGCGCGCGATGACAGGTCCGGCGCCTAGTCCGTGTTTGGTGAGCTCGCCGAGCTCGATTCCGGGCTGGTCGGTGGCGAAAGTTCCGTCGACCGCTATCGCCAGATCCGGTGCGACGCTGTAAGCGCTGGTCCGCGAGCCCCCGAAGCCGGTCTCCTCCTGGACTACCGCAAGCGCGACCACGTCGCCCGGAGAGCCTCCCGCCTCAGCCACCCGGCGGGCTGCCTCGGCCGCCACGAAGCAGCCAATCCGATTATCGAGCGCGCGCGCGGACAGACGGTCGTTCGGAAGCTCGATCGGGCCCGAATCGATCACACCCACGTCGCCGATGCGGACCATGCGGCGAGCCTCCTCGCCGCTTTCGACGCCGATGTCGATGTGCAGCGCCTTGAGCTCTGGAACCTTCTTACGGTCGTCGTCCTTGAGCAGGTGAATGGGCTTGCGCCCGATCACGCCGACCAGCGACCCATTCCGCGTCCGCAGCCTCACCCGCTGGCCCACCAGCACCGCGGGATCCCAGCCGCCCACTCCGCCGAAGCGCAGATAGCCCTCGTCGTCGATGTGGGTGACGTGTAGACCGATCTCGTCGATGTGCCCGACGATCGCCAGGGCCGGGCCGCCTCGCGTTCCGGGGACCCGGGCCCGGGATGAGCCGAGGCTGTCCGTCGCGACGTCGGTCGCGAACGAGGCGCAGTACTCCCGCCAGACGCGCGCGGCCTCGGTCTCGTAACCGGAGGGACCGGCGGCGCTCAATAGGTCCTTCAATGCCTGGGGCGTCGGCATGGCCCTCAGCCCTCGAGCAGCTGTCGCAGGACGAACTGGAGGATCCCGCCGTGGCGGAAGTAGCGCTGCTCCTTGGGCGTGTCGATGCGGGCGGTCACCTCGAACTCCTTGCCGTCGGCTTGCACTTTGAGCTCGCGCGGCACCGTATCCGCATCGGCCAGTCCGTGGATTGTGAATGTCTCGCGGCCGGTGAGGTCGAGACTTTCAGCAGAGTCACCGTCCTTGAACTGGAGCGGCAGCACCCCCATGCCGATCAGGTTGGAGCGGTGGATGCGCTCGAAGCTTTCGGCGATCACGGCCTTTACCCCGAGCAGCGCGGTTCCCTTGGCCGCCCAGTCGCGGCTCGAGCCAGAGCCGTACTCCTTGCCTGCGAGCACGATCAGCGGGGTCTGATCTTCCAGGTAGCGCATGGCCGCGTCGTAGATCGACATCTGTTCTTCGTGGGCCTCGCCGCCGAGGTAGATCGTGACGCCGCCCTCGGTTCCCGGCGCCAACTGGTTGCGCAGGCGGATGTTGGCGAAGGTGCCGCGCATCATCACCTCGTGATTGCCCCTGCGCGAGCCGTAGGAGTTGAACTCCCTCGGTCCGACGTCGTGATCGATCAGGTACCGCCCCGCGGGGCTATCGCGCTTGATTGAGCCGGCGGGGGAGATGTGGTCGGTGGTGACGCTGTCGCCGAGCACCGCGAGAACGCGCGCGCCGTCGATGTCCTCGATCGGCTCGGGCTCTTTGGGGAGGTCCTCGAAGAATGGCGGCTGGCGTACGTAGGTCGAGTCCTCGTCCCAGTCGAACAGGCCTCCGGTGGGTACCTCCAGCGAGTTCCAGCGCTCGTCGCCGTCGAAGACCTCCTGGTAGCTCTTGCGGAACATGTCCGACTGGACCGCCTCCTCGATCGTCTCTGCGACCTCCTTGGCGGTGGGCCAGATGTCCTTCAGATAAACCGGATCTCCCCGCTCGTCCGCGCCCAGCGGCTCCTCATAGAGGTCGATGTCCATGGTCCCGGCGAGCGCGTAGGCGACGCAGAGCGGGGGAGAGGCCAGATAGTTCATCTTCACGTCCGGGTTGATCCGGCCCTCGAAGTTGCGGTTGCCCGAAAGCACGCTGACAACGGCAAGGTCGTTCCCGTTGACGCTGTCGGAGATCTCGTCGGGCAGCGGGCCCGAGTTCCCGATGCAGGTGGTGCAGCCGTACCCGACCAGGTGGAAACCGAGGTCCTCGAGGTACTCGGTAAGGCCGGCTCGGTCGAGGTACTCGGTCACGACCTTTGACCCGGGCGCCAGCGAGGTCTTCACCCAGGGCTTTACCTTCAGTCCTCGCTGCACCGCGTTGCGGGCGAGGATCCCCGCCCCCAGCATCACCGAGGGGTTGGAGGTGTTGGTGCAGCTGGTGATCGCGGCGATGACGACGTGGCCGTGGTCGAGCTCGGTCTCCGTGCCGTCTTGCAGCGTGACCTTGACCGCATCCTTCTCGCGCTCGGCGAGCTGAGTTCCCGTGGCCTGCTGCTTCTCCGGAGTGTCGGGCACGTGGGTGGAGACCGGGTCAGACGCGGGGAAGCTGTCAGCGATCGCCCCGTTCTCCTCGTCGTTTTGCGGGACGTAGCCATGCAGCGCCTCGCGGAAGACCTGCTTTGCGTCGGTCAGTGCGACGCGGTCCTGCGGGCGCGTGGGTCCGGCGACGCTGGGCACGACGGTCGAGAGGTCGAGCTCGAGCTGGTCCGAGAAAGTGGGCTCCTCGTCGGAGTCGTCGTCGTGCCAGAGTCCCTGTTCGCGGGCGTAGGCCTCTACCAGCTCGATCTGCTGTTTCGGCCGGCCCGAGAACTCGAGATAACGAAGCGTTTCCGCGTCGATCGGGAATATTGCGCAGGTCGAGCCGAACTCGGGCGACATGTTGCCGATCGTCGCGCGGTCCGCCAGCGGCAGGTTGGCGAGGCCCGCGCCGTAGAACTCGACGAACTTGCCCACCACGCCCTTGCGGCGGAGCATCTCGGTGACGGTCAGGACGAGGTCGGTCGCGGTCGCGCCCTCTTGCAATTCGCCCGTGAGCTTGAAGCCGAGCACCTGCGGGATCAGCATCGACAGCGGCTGGCCGAGCATGGCCGCCTCGGCCTCGATTCCACCGACGCCCCAGCCGAGCACGCCCAGCCCGTTGACCATGGTTGTGTGCGAGTCGGTGCCGACCAGCGTGTCGGGGTACGCACGCCCCCGCTCGTCGTCAGTGAAGACCACTCGCGCCAGGTACTCGAGGTTGACCTGGTGAACGATTCCGGTGTCCGGCGGGACCACGCTGAAGTTCTCAAACGCGCCCTGCCCCCAGCGCAGAAAGGCATAGCGCTCGCGGTTGCGCTCGAACTCGAGCTCGGCGTTGCGTTCGAAGGCCTGGCGCGAGCCGAAGACGTCGACCTGGACCGAGTGGTCGATGACCAGCTCCGCGGGTACCAGCGGGTTGATCTTGCCGGGGTCTGAGCCCATCTCGCGCATGGCGTCGCGCATCGCGGCGAGATCGACCACAGCCGGGACGCCCGTGAAGTCCTGCATGAGCACCCGCGCCGGCGTGAACGCAATTTCGTCGCTGGGCTCCGCCTTGGCGTCCCACTTTGCGAGCGCCTCGATGTCCTGCTTGCGGATCGACTCGCCGTCCTCGTTGCGCAGCAGATTCTCGAGCAGCACCTTGAGCGAGAACGGCAGCCTCGCGACGTCGTAACTCGCCTGGAGGGCGTCGAGGCGGAAGATCTCGTATTCGCGGTCCTTGCCGACGCTGAGCGTGGCCTGGGCATCAAAGCTGTTCTGGGACAAGTTCGGGCTCCTGGTTTCAGTGTTGCCCTAATGATTATCGGGGCCCGCGTGGTGCGGCCTCTCTGTAGGCCGGTTTCGCCCGGCGTTAGAGCTCGAAAAAGCGGCCCTCGGGCCCCAGGTTCACAACGGGGGTGGGCCCGATGGTCGCCTCTGCACCCCAGGAGTCGTGGATGTGGCCGCAGACCGCGAGCCGCGGACGCTTGACCTCGATCGCCGTGAGGATCGCCTCGCTGCCCATGTGCCGCCCCTGAGCTTCGTCGACGTAGCCCTTCGGCGGGGAATGCAGGACAAGGACGCAGCCCTCGGGGCAGGCGGCCAGCTTCTCCTCGGCTTCGGGTTCGCTCAGGTCAAAGCTCCACGGGAACGGGGTCACGGGCACCCCCCCGCCGAGGCCGAAGAAGGTCACGCCGTCGATGTCTATTGAGCTGCCGTGCAGGAGCGTCGCGCTCTCCCAGCCTTCGCATGCCTGCGCCAGCTCGGATTCGCTCTCGTTGTTCCCGGGGACGAGCACGGTCGGCTTGGCGATTTGTTTGAGGGGCTCGACCGCGCGGTCGATGCCCAGTCGCACCGAGGCGAAGTCGCCCGCTCCGACCACGACGTCGGCCTGCTGCGACAGCTCGACGAGCTTTTGTGCCTGGTCGCGGTCGCGGTGAAGGTCGCTGAAGGCCAAAAGGCGCACTCTTGACACGGTACGGCCTCTTGTTTCGTGACGGGGTCTTGGGTCAACCTGCTTGCGTGGGCGAACGATGCGGAATGAGTTACGTCAGGCGAAACTGAATCCGCAGAGTTCGGTTCGTCAGCGGGTGGCGACGATCGCTGATCGCCAGTGGGGCCGCGTGCATTGGCGGCAGCTACGAGCGTGCGGGATCAGCGGGCCGCGGATCTCACGCTGGGTGGCCGATGGCTACCTTCACCGCGTCTATCCGCGCGTCTACGGGGTCGGCCACACCGTCGCCGGTATTGAAGCGGACATCGCTGCCGCTCTCCTGTATGCGGGGCCGGGAGCCATGCTCAGCCACGAGACGGCGTCGTGGTGGTGGGAGCTGACCGATCGCCACCCCAGCGCGATCGATGTGAGCACGCCGCGCGAATGTCGGTCGGTGACGGCCCGCGGTCATCGCCCGGTCCGCGTCCACGGCCGCCGGACGCTGCACCGCGTCTGGCACCGTCGCCTCCCGGTCACCACGGTCGCGCAAACCCTGCTCGACTTTGCCTCCGAGAACTCATTTCGTCGCGTCCGGTACGCACTCGCGAACGCGGACTACCGCAGGCTGCTGGACGTCAAGGCTCTGGAGCGCGTCGCGGGTCGTGGCCGGCCCGGCAGCGAAACCCTGCGCCGAGCGCTCGACAAACACCTACCGGAGCTGGGTTTTACGCGGTCGGAGTTCGAGCGGCGGATGCTCGAGCTATGCGAATCGGCCGCACTGCCGATCCCAGAGGTGAACGTGGTGGTGGGCGGTATGACGGTGGACGCCTTGTGGCGCGACCAGCGCGTGATCGTCGAACTCGACGGAAAGGACAACCACGGCACTCCGGCCCAGATCGCACGCGACCACGACCGAGACCTGCGGCTGCGCGCCCTCGGGTTTACGGTTCTTCGCTACGCCTGGGAACAGCTGAAGCATCGGCCCGATCTGGTGCTGGCCGATCTGCGGCGGGCTCTGGAACTCCAGCATCGTCATTCGGGCGCACCACAGAAGGCTCGTCAACCGGGCTGGGCGTAAGTTCTGCGTGGGCGCCGTCGGGCAACTGCTCGGGTAGATCGCGTTCAGACTGCCCGCCGCCGACCATCCCGCCGGCGGCCTCGAGCACCGGCTTGACCAGGTCGATCGGCATCGGGAAGACGACCGTCGAGTTCTGTGTGGCGCCGATCTCTCGCAGCGTCTGGAGGTAGCGCAGCTGCAGCGTGGTCGGGTTGGCTCCGATCACATCTCCCGCCTGAGCCAGCCTGGCGGCCGCCTGAAACTCGCCCTCGGCATTGATGATCTTCGCGCGTCGTTCGCGTTCGGCCTCGGCCTGTCGGGCGATCGCGTGCTGCATGCGCTCTGGAATCTCGACGTCTTTGATCTCCACCGTGGTCACCTTGATGCCCCACGGCTCGGTCTGGGTGTCGATGATCTGCTGTAGCGCCTCGTTGAGCCGCTCGCGCTCGGACAGGAGATGGTCGAGATCGACTCCGCCCAGCACGGAACGCAGCGTGGTCTGGGCGATCTGCAAGGTCGCCGCGTGGAAGTTCTCAACCTCGGTGACCGCGCGCTTAGAGTCAACGACTCGGTAGTAGGTGACGGCGGTCACGCGAACCGGGATGTTGTCTCGGGTGATCACCTCCTGCGGCGGGACGGTCAAAGTGACCGTCCGCAGGCTGACCCGGACCATGCGGTCGATCGTCGGCACGAGCATGACCAGGCCGGGGCCCTTGGTCGGCACCAGCCGCCCCAATCGAAAGACCACGCCCCGCTCGTACTCCCGCAGCACGCGAACAGAGGCGGCCGCTGCCGTTGCCGCGATCGTGAGCAGTACCGCGATCACGACGATGATCGCGATGATCGCCGCGCTCATGCCACCAGCTCCCAGCTCTCGGCCTTGCGCACGCACAACGTCAGTCCGTTGACCCGTTCTACGACCACGTGGTCACCCTCGTGCAACGGCTCCTCGTCCGGCAGCGAGAGTCGGGCCCGCCACAGCGCTCCGTCGACCAACACGGTGCCGCTGGGATCGGTCCAACGGCGGACTTCGCCGAGGTGCCCGATGATGCCTTCCGAGCCCGTCTGGATCCTGCTCCGGCGCACCGCTACGCCCTTTGTCAACGAGAGGCCGACGACGGCCAATCCCACCACCGCGAGTGCGACGGCGCAGATGATCACGAGCGCGATCCCGCCCCCGAGACCGGTCACGGCGAGCACCGCTCCTGCCGTGAGCGCAGCGACCCCCGGAACGCCGAGGAAGCCGAGCGTCTGGACGTGAGCTTCCAGCACCACTATGACCCCGCCTATCACCAACAATGCGAGACCAACTGCAGTCATAACTTGATGGTACGCCCGTCGGGGCGTGTTGTCAGACCCGTCGCCGGATCCTCATACCAGAAGCCGGTGTTCCTCGACGGGACTCGACCGGCCCAGCTCGGCCAGGGCCTGCTCGACCGCCTCTCCGGGATCGCGACCGCCGAGCCACGCCGGCCAGCGACGGCTGCGATTCGGCGGCTTCAGCGAGGCGAGCTCTCGTACGAACTCGAGTGCGCGCTCGTGGGCCTCCTGAGACGGGCCGGTGCGCAGCGCAGCGAGCGCCGCCCAGCTTCCACTTGCCTCGGGCGTACCCATGCCGACCGCGGCGCGGCCGCTCGGAAGCGCGGCGCCGAGGGCGCGAGAGAAGCCCAGGCAGCGGCTCGCGCGCTCGCGCTCCACGGCACGGCCGGCTGCGGTACCCACGATCAGCGACGCAAGCGGGTACAGATCCTGGCGCCGCGTGTCGTCGAGTCCGTCGTTGTAGGTGCGAAGGAAGGCGCCGATCACGGGGGAGATGGTCGCCGGCCGGTCCGTGAACGGTTCCTCTGCAAGCATCGAGGCGAGCTCCATGACGCACGCCCCGAGATGGGGCGCGGGATGGCGGCCGGCACTCAGCTTCACGGTCTGGTACGTGGAACTCATCGTCATCACCATCCCTCATGTCTCGCAGCGTCGTCCAGTACAGAGAGGATTGCACTGAGGCGTTCGGTGCGTGTGGGCGGTCCGGCGGACGCCGCGTCCTGGTTCAATTCCCGGCCGTGATCGAGCGGTCAGACAACGCCGTGCGGCGTTTCATGCGCTGGACCGGATCGCTGCGGCCGATCTCGCTCTTCTACGCGCGTACTCTGCACCACCTCGACCGAGCTGTCTTTCGGCTCTCCGGAGGCCGGGCGACGTTCTCGGCCTGGGCCGCTGGGTTGCCGGTCGTGATGCTCGAGACCACGGGTGCACGCAGCGGTAAGTTGCGAGCGCTGCCGATTCTGGCGTTTCCCGAGGGCGACGACCTGGTAGTGGTCGCGTCCAACTACGGACAGAGCCACCATCCCGGCTGGTATCACAACCTCAGGGCGAACCCACGCGGCGCGGTCATCCTGAACGGGGCCAGCCGCGAGATCGAGGCAACCGTGATCACCGATCCTGTCGAACGAGAGCGAATCTTTGCGGAGATCAGCCGGGCGGTGATCGTGTTCGATGCCTATCGCCGGCGCACCGACCGAGTGGGCCGCGAGATCCCGCTCCTGCGGCTGCGGCCGGTGGTCCGACACGCCTAGCCCAACGGGCCGCTACCAGTCGATCTCCTGCGCTCTGAGCCACTGATCCACCGGGGCAGGCGGATGGCCGTCAAACTCGGCGCGAACCGCGAGCCTCAAAAGTTCCACCGGGTTCTCTGAAAGCTCATCGCGGCGGTGGGCGAGGTAGACGGCTACCGCTTGCGCCATGGTCAGCTCCGGATCGACGTCGGGGTCGCCTACAGAGTTCACGCCCACGCTCATGGTCTCCTCGAAGTCCTCCACGGCGGTGACGGGCTCGTCGTCGTCTTCGAATCGCTCGAGCAGCTCGGCCAGCGCGTCGTTGGCGCCCTCGGGGTCCGTGACCTCGACGGCGCGGTGAACGATCTGAGCGACTGTTACCGGTTCTGGTTCGGCGGGCATGGCTCGGGGCTGTGCCTCCCCGATGAGGGGCGTCCAGAAACAGGAAACGTCGCCGTTCGGCCCAGCCACTCTGCGATCAGCGTGCCCACCCGATCGCCCTGGTCCTCCTGAAGGTAGTGACCGGCCTCGGCGATCACGGTTAACTCCCCAGCACTCGGAATCAACTGCTGGACCAGCCGCCCGACGGGATCGAGCGGTAGCGCCGGGTCCGAATCCGCCCACAGAACGAGCGCGGGCCGACTCTCCCGAGACAACGCCTCGATCACCGCTGCACCCTCCGCCGCGCCCGGGGCATCGGGTGTCAGCGGTATCAGCGCGGGAAATACCCACGCGCCCGTCTTCGAGGGCCGATCCGGAAAAGGTGCCTCATACGCGCTCACCACCGCGTCGGGCGGCGGATGCTTACAGCCGCCCCGGATCAGGACACCAATGGGCAGATCGGGAGTGCGCTGCACGAATTCCCTGAAGCGGTGCCACCCATCGCTCATGTGCTGGTGGCCGTTGAATACGCCCGTGTCCATCGCTACGAGCCGCCCGATCCGCTGTGGCGAGACGGTCGTGGCCACGCGAAAGCCGATCGGCCCGCCCCAGTCCTGCATCACGAGCGTGACGTCGGTCAGGTCGAGCTCCTCGAGCAGAGAGGCGATCGCCGCCGTGAAGTTGTCGTAGGAATACCAGCCTTCATCCAAGGGCTTGTCGGAGCGACCAAATCCTGGAAGGTCGGGAGCGATGCAGCGATAGCCGGCGTCGAGCAGCGGTCCCATCACCTTGCGGTAGAGGTAGGACCACGTGGGCTCACCATGGAGCATCACGATCGGTGCGCCGTTGCCCTCGTCGACGTGCGCGAGCCGCATGCCGCGCCACTGTCGGTAGTGCGGCTCAAACGGAAAGCCCGGTAGGTCGTCGAACCGCGCATCCGGGGTCCGATAGATGCCGGCCGAGGCGCCCATTGCCCCCGCGAGGGTACGCGAAGCGGCAGTCCGCTCTAATCCAGGGCGTGCGCAGGCTGCTCGCAATGGTGTCGGCGATCGTGCTGGTGGACACGATGTTCTACGCCGCAATCGCTCCGCTTCTGCCCTATTACTCGCATCACTTCCACCTTCAGAAGTCGCAGGCGGGCGTGCTGGCAGCCTCATACGCGGCCGGCACCCTGATTGGCTCGCTGCCGGCGGGGTGGCTTGCTGCCCGTGTCGGCGTCAGGGCCACGATCATCACGGGATTGGGGATGATGATCGTCGCCAGTGCGGTGTTTGCGTTCGCGACCGACATCGTGCTGCTCGACGGGGCGCGGTTCGTCCAGGGCGTGGGCGGTGCGGCGTCCTGGGCGGCAGGGCTCGCCTGGCTCATCGAACGGGCACCGGACAACCGGCGCGCCGAGATGATCGGCGCGGCCCTTTCGGCGGCCATCGCCGGCGCGGTGCTCGGTCCCGTGCTCGGGACGGCCGCGACTCAGACCTCGCCGAAGCTCGTGTTTTCCCTGGTCGCCGTCCTCGGCGTCGGGTTACTGCTCTGGACGCTCACCGAGCGCGCCCCTTCTCCGGCCAGCGATCCGCAGTTGAGAGCATTCGCGCCGGCGCTGCGCGACCGCCGCGTGGTCACGGGCATGTGGCTGACCATGCTCGGGGCGCTTCTGTACGGGACGTTGGCCGTGCTCGCGCCGCTACGGCTCAGCCAACTCGGCGCCAGCAACGTCACGGTCGGCATCGTCTTCGTGATCGGCGCAGCGTTGGCCGCTCTTGCCAGCCCGCTGGTCGGGCGCATCTCCGACCGCCGTGGGTGGAGGTTGCCGGTACTCGCGGGACTGTGCGGGGCCACGGTGTGGACGGTGCTGCTGCCGTTGCCTCAAGCCATCGCCCCGCTGTTCGCTTTGGTGGTGGCGGGAGACGTCCTCTTCGGCGTGTCCTATCCCCCCGCCGGGGCGATGATCTCTGCCGGAGCCGAACATGTTGGGTTGGGGCAGGCGTACGGGTTCGCGCTGTTCAACCTGGCGTGGGCTGGCGGTCAGGTGATCGGTGGAGCGGGGAGCGCGGGGCTCGCACAGGCAACCGTAGACGCCGTTCCCTACTCGCTGTTGGCGCTCTTGTGCGCCCTCACCCTGGTCGTTGTGGTCCGACAGGGCAGAGCGGTCAAGGCCGCCTCGGGCTGAGGTCTCGACCCTCAGACACAAAAGAGACATGCCGGCCGAGCCGCGTGCTTGGCAGACGCAGCTCGGCCTGGTGGCATGCCTGGAGGAGAGAGTGAGGTCCTTTTGCCCGAGAGGTCTAGCCCTAACCACCGTCGATCACCGGAGGTTCGATTCCAACATGGGCACGAGACGGGTCTCAACTGGCTGAAAGCACGTCCCGGAGAGCGGGTTCAACGGCTGGATGGCGAAACTGAAAGCCAAGGTCCAAGAGGCGCTGGGGCACTACGCGCTGCCCGGTCGTAACTATTCCCGCCATGTCGCCGTAGAGCAGACGCAGCGCCAACGCCGGAACCGGCAGCACCGCGGGCCTGTGCAGAGCGCGGCCAAGCGCGCGCGAGAACTCCGCGTTGGTGACGGGCTCGGGCGAGGTCAGATTCACCGGGCCCGTCGCGCGGGAATCTTCCATCACGAAGCGCAGGCCGTCGACGACGTCATCGATATGAATCCACGAGAGGTACTGACGTCCGCCGGCTACCGGCCCGCCTAGACCCAGGCGGAAGAACGGGAGCATGCTTGCGACCGCCCCGCCGCGCGTGCTCAAGACGACCCCGGTGCGGGTTTGAGCCACCCGAAGGATCGACTCGGCCGCGCTGGCCTCCGCTTCCCACGCCTGCACCACGCCCGCCAGAAAGTCCCCGCCCGCGGCGGCTCGCTCATCGAGCTCCCGATCGTCACTGGGACCGTAGAAGCCGGTGGCGGACTGCGAGACGAGCACACGAGGGCGCGCGTCGGTCGGCAGCTGCCCGAGCGCCTGAACGAGAGACCGCGTCCCGCGCACGCGCGAGTCTCGTATCTCGGCCTTGGCCCGCTCCGTCCAGCGCTGGTCAAGGGGCTCTCCGAGCAGGTGAACGACCGCGTCGCACCCGGCCAGGGCCTCTGACGGTGGCGGCTGTTCAGTCGGGAGCGGCCACGCCAAGGCTTGTACCCGGTTGCCCAGTACGGCCCGCGCCCGCTCGGCGTTGCGCGAGAGGGCGGTCACATGGTCGCCGCGGTCAAGCAGCGCGGCGCAGAGCGCAGTGCCAATGGTTCCGGTGGCGCCTGTGACGACAACGCGCCTCATGTCCTCGTACCTTTATACATCCGTTCGTATAAGTTCCTCATGAAGGTGGTTTCGCACTCGGACTCCGCAATCAGCGTGCGTCTCCCGCGGGCAATGGCCGAGGCGGTCCTTCAGCGCATCCACACCGGGACGCTGGTCATCCTGCAGGACGGAGAGCGCCGAACCTACGGCCGCGGCGAGCCTATGGCGTTCGTGGAGGTGGCATCGGAGCGCGTCTGGCGGGCCCTGATGCGGGGAAGCAGGGGTCTGGCCGATTCCTACGCCGACGGGCTGTGGAACTCCCCGGACTTGGTCGCGCTCATTCGGCTCGCCGCCCGAAACGCCACCCTCGGCGATGCTGCGCGAACCCGGCTCGCGCCGATTCTGCGACCGCTCTACAGCGCGCGGGCACTCGCGCGACCGCCGAGCCGCCGCAGGCGCAAGACCGACATCGCGGCGCATTACGACCTCGGCGAGGATCTGTTCGAGCGGATGCTGGACCCGACGATGACCTACTCCTGCGCGCTGTTTAGAAACGACGAGATGACGCTGGAAGAGGCGCAGCTCGCAAAGCTCGATCTCGTCTGCGACAAACTCGAGCTCTCCGAATCCGATCGCGTGCTTGAGATCGGGACCGGCTGGGGCTCGTTCGCTCTGCACGCCGCGAGCAGCCGCGGCTGCCATGTCACGACCACCACGATTTCGCGGCGCCAGCACGCCTTCGCGCTCGAGCGGGTGCGCCGGGCCGGGCTCGAAGACCGAGTGACGGTGCTCGAGGCTGACTACCGTGATCTCAGGGGTCGCTTCGACAAGCTCGTTTCGATCGAGATGATCGAGGCCGTCGGATGGCGGCACACCGGCAACTTCTTCGCCGCCTGTTCGCGGCTCCTGGAGCCTCACGGCGCGATGCTGCTTCAGGCGATCACGATCGACGACCGCCTGTATGAACTCGAGAAGGGGTCGCACACCTTTGTGAAGGAGACCATCTTCCCAGGGGGTTCGCTGCCTTCGATCGAGGCGATCGCGCGCGACGTCGCCCGCCGCACGGACCTCCAGATGACCCACTTGGAGGACATCACTACGAGCTACGTCAAGACGCTGAGGCGGTGGCGCGAGCGGCTGCTTGCCAATGCTGCCGCGCTGGGCGAGCTCGGTTACGACGAGCGTTTCCGTCGTGTGTGGGCGCTGTACCTGGCCTACTGCGAAGCCGGCTTCGCCGAGCGGCGGATCCGCGACGTGCAACTTGTGCTTGCCAAGCAGCGGACCCGGCTCGAGGCGCTGGGCGCCGGGCGCATCCTGGGCAGCGGTGAGGGGCATGAACCGCTCCTAGCCGGGCGGACGGGCTAGCGCCGCGGGGTGCAGTCACTTCGGCGCGATCGTCCCGTACTCGATGCAGCCGTGGCGGTGAGTCGGGACCACGGGCCACTGCCGCTTGGACGAGATCAGCTCGGACGAGGGGAGGATCTGCTTCCAGCGAGGATCCCGGCGCGAGAAGTCGGCAAGCGTCTTTTCCTTGACCATCGAGTCGTACTGGTCGATGGAGTCCTCGAGCGTGTTCGCATTGGGGCAGACCTCGCGCCCATAGCTCTCGCTGTATTGCCGGACGCCGGGGATCCGCGAGAGCTCGGGCTGCCAGTTGTCCGAGCTCACCCCGTTCTCGGAGGACACCCACACGCCGTCCGGCGTGTTTATGACGAGCGAGTGGTTGCCGTCGGTGTGCCCCGGGGTCCATACGATCGCCACTCCGCGGCCCAGTTCGACGTCGCCGTCGAGCAGCTCGATCCGCTCTGGGTCGATCCCATCCAGCCCGCCTTCCACGTACCACGCCCACTGCATCGGGTGCATCGTCTTGAGCGTCGCCACCTCTCTGTCCTGCACCAGCAACTTGGCGGCGGGGAAGTGCGGCAGGATCAGGCGAGGATCCTGGACGTGAAGGTGGTCGAAGCTGATGAAGTCGACGTCGCCGGGTCCGACGCCGGCGGTCGCCAGGGCCTCTTCCGGGACGGTGTGCTGCTGGTAGTACAGCTTTTCGAGCGCCTTGAAGACGGGATTGCGCTGCGAGCGCTCGAGCATCTGGGCATAGAAGGGAGCCGCTGCCGAACCCTCGGGCTCTGTGGGTTCCCATACGAGCGTCCGCCGAGCACCCGAGAAGTCCTCATACTGAACGACAACCATGCGGTTGATGATCGAGAGGTACGGATTGGGGGTCTTGGCGGCGCCGTGAAAGGCGAACTGCGTGAGGTAGGGAGCGGTGGCGATGTCCACCGATCTCACACCAAGGATCTCTCCCTGCGTCTTCAGGCGACGCTTGAAAGCCTCTGCGGCGCGCCGGATCGCCTCGGGTCGATTACCGCGTGGCCAGATGTCGTACACGCCTTCGAACTCGAGAATCGGTCTGAAACCGAGCCCCGCCCGTACACCGGCTCCCGTCGCCATCGCAGGGCGGATCGTACAGGGCCAGGGGAGCGCCGCCTCTCGATAATGGGTCTCAACAGCAGAAGCCCAGCACCCTCACAAAGGAAGAAGCAAATGACGAGCTGCACCCATCTCGACACCATCAAGGTGCGTCAACTGCCCGAGCGGACCGACGGCTGCGAGGACTGCCTGCGCGAGGGGGGCGTGTGGCTGCACCTGCGCATCTGTCTCGCCTGCGGCCACGTCGGCTGCTGCGACGACTCTCCGAACCGGCACGCCAGCGCCCACCACACGGCCACCGGGCATCCGCTGATTCACTCACTCGAGCCCGGGGAGGACTGGAGCTGGTGCTTCGAGGACGAGCTAGGGATGATCATTGAAGACGTTCGCGGCCACACGCAGATCCCGCCTTCGCCGATGCTCGCCGGGTGATGCCTGCCGTTACTGCCGCGGGGCCGATCTTCAGCGCTGCGGGCCCGAATCGGTCTGCCGGCAGACGGTTGTATACCCCGGCCTGGCCACGTACTGCCTCCACTCGGCGCGCGTCAGGTTGCGGCCCGCCAACGAGCACGCGTGCTGCTCCCACGCCGTGAGCGTCGCCGGCCACGTGAACACGTTGCCCTCGCTATCGGCGGCGAGCAGCTTTCCCGACGCGCGCGCGAACGCCACGGTGGCGGTGGCGGCTGGATCAAGACCAAGTCCAGGACCTTCCTGCTGGAGCGTGGCCGTGAACCACAGCTTCAGCGCGCCGTTTTGGTAACCCGCCGTTACGAGGCGCTGGCCGCCGGAATCAAATGCCATCGCGGTGATCGGAGCCGACGCCGCCAAGAGCGGTTGTGCCAGACGCCGGCCGGTAGCCGCGTTCCATGTCTCCACCGTCCCTCCGAGCGTGCCTGCGGCGAGCGTCCGATTCGAAGCGAACGCCAGCGACACGCTTTCATCGCCTGGGGCGGTCAACTCGCGCAGCACTCGCCCGGTCGCCGGGTTGAAGACACGTACGCCGCCCGCGAGCAGCGTAGCCGCCAGTAGCCTGCCGTCGCGAGAGAAGGCGACAGCGTCCGACCCAGCCAGGCCCTTCCCTGCGCCCAAGTCGCTGGGCTGCGCGATCAATCGACCCGCCTTGGCACGCCAGATCGCCATCGTTGCGAATGGAACTGCGAAAGTGCGGCCGATCGAGCGTGTCTGACTCTTGGCCGTCGCAGCGAGTTGCGTCCCGTCCGGCGAGAAGGCAAGCGATTGAACCGCCTCGTGCATGCCGATGGCCGGTTCCAGACCAGGCAATGACCGCATCAAGTGCGGGGCATTGGCGATGCGCCACAGCTGGACCAGCCCGCCATAAGCTCCGACAGCAAGCGTCGCGTCGGCGGGCGACCATGCGAGCGCAGTGATCGGGTCACCCCGCGGTGTGATGGTGAAGGTCGCGATGCGCCGAAGCGTCCCGGTTGTGAACACCCCGACGGTCGAGGTACCGATCGGGACCGCAAAGCGCGACCCGTCTCCAGACACCGCTAGCGGGGGCGCATGCGGAGAGAGGGGGTCACAGCACGGCGGCGCTGCGCCAACCTCTGCGCTGCGGCCGAAACTTCGTTTGCCCGTGAGATCCCAAGCCAGGAGCTCACCCCCGGTGGCTGCCGTGTAAAGAGTCCTGCCGTCGGGTGAGATCTGCGCACCTTGCACCCGGCCGGTGGGACCGGGCAACTCGGCAAGCTCTGTGGCCCGATGGGGATTCCACACGGTGACGTTGTCAGCGCCCACGCTCACGGCGCGCTTGCCATTGGGCGTGAATAGAACACTGACGACCCCGCCTTTGTGGTCTCGGCCTACGCTGCGCGAAAATCCGTTGGCAGCGTTCACGAACGACACTAACCCGGACTTTGAGCCGATCGCGATGGTGTCTCCACTGGGACTGATCGCGGCGGTGGAAGGCAGAGCCGGCCCATGGGTGATGGTCTGCGAGCGAACCGGCTCCAGCGTGCGCACGTCATAAGTGCGAATTTCGTGCGGGGTGACGATCATGAGGCGACTACCGCGGTCTACGAGCCGCAGCGCGAGCAATGGTCCCGAGCCGATCTGCAGTGCCGACATTCGGTGCCCGCTGGTCAGCGACCACCGATCGAGATAGGCGGTCGTCGGCCGGCCGGATGCGTCCATCAGCCAAAAACCGTAGAAAGCGGTGCGCCTATCCGGGGCGATCAGAATGCTGCCCCCAGAGATGTCCGAGGTCACCTCGTGCGCAAATGATGACCCGAGTGGAAGGCGCGCTCGCAACGCCAGCGAGTGGGCATCGCGGACGGAGAGGTAAGTCCTGGCCGGGTACACGAGCAGCGAGCCGTCGTCCGAGTACACCGGTGGCTGATCACCGGAGAAGTCGCTCAGCGTGCGGCCCAGCAGACGGTGGGTGCGCACGTCATAGAACCTCACCTGGTTCGCCGCACCGTCCGAAACGGCGAGCGTAGTGCCGTCGGGGCTGACCGCCACGTGCGGAGCGGAGCTCGTCGGAAGGGGAAACGTGCCCACCACCGCAGGACTGCGTAACAGCGTCTGCAGAAGCGTCCCTTCGGTCTGGGGTGAGCGATCCAGCGCGACGCCCTCGCGAGCTAGCAGCTCGGCGACATCGAGCCGAGGCTGGCTCATGGCCTCGGCTCCCAATTGTCGTCCCAACGCCGCTCGGGCCTCGGCTGCCGCCAGTCGCGCATCGGTGCTGGCTTGATGCTCCCCTATGAGGGCGGCGATGCCGGCGATGATGGCGCTAAGCAGCAACACTCCTGTCCCGATCAGCAGAGACCGCAAACGGCGGTTTTGGGAGCGCTGCCTACGGGCCGCTCGGTCAGCCTCGGCTTGACTCGCGGCTAGAAATGCACGTTCGAGGCGGTCGAGGGCATCACTGTGTTGCGCCGACCAATCGAGCGCGGCGCCGAGGCGTGCACCGCGGTACAGATCTCCGGGATCTCTGCCTCGTGCTTCCCACTCTCCCGCCGCCGCCGTGAGGTGGACGTGGAGCCGGCGCCCTACCCGGTCCTCCTCGAGCCAGCCTCGATAACGCGGCCACTCGCGCAGCAGCGCTTCATGGGAGAGCTCGACCACCCCGGCGCCGACGGTGAGCAGACGCGCGTCGGTCAGCGCTTGGAGTACACGTGGCGCCCCATTGACACGCTCGAGCTCGATCAGCGGCACCGAGCGGCGAGCGGGCGATGCCTCGTCTCCGTCGGTGAGTCGCAGCAGCACTGTCCGGGCGACGTTGCGCTCGCGCTGCGAGAGGCGCATGAACGCGGTCTCTGCGATGCGCGCGACCGCGCCGGACACGCCTCCATTGGAGCGGTAGTCGTCAAAGCGAAGCAGGCGGCCGTTGCTTTGCTGCCACAGCTCGAGCAGCGTCGTCGATAAGAGCGGCAACCCTCCTGGTTCTTCGAGCACTTCGCCGAGGAGTGCGTCTACTAGGCGGGGTTCGATTTCCAGACCAGCGCGAACCGCCGGTCGTTCGATCACGTCTCGCAACCCCTCCCTCTCCATGGGACCGACCAGCACGTGACTGCGGCTGAGGAGCTCGGCAAACTCGCGATAGCCCCCAAGGCGCCCATAGAAGTCGGCGCGCAACGCGCACAGCACAACCACTCGCCGCTCGTGATCATGCGCGGCCGCCGCGAGCTCCTCCAAGAAAGCCCACCGTTCCGCGTCTCGGTCGCAGGCCGTGAAGAGTTCCTCGAGCTGGTCGACGGCGATCACGATCCGCTCGCCCGCCCCGAGCTCCGCGACCGCACTCTTCAGGTCTCCGTCGAGTGCACGGCGGAGCTCGTCGGTGGGACGCATTCCCGGACGTATCAGTATCTGACGCCAGCGCCCGCTTCCGGGCAGCGCCCCCCCGCGCAGCGCCGGCAGGACGCCGGCTCGAAGGAGGGACGACTTCCCGATTCCGGAAGGGCCGAGGATGCCAACCAGCGGCCATTCGGCAAGGCGCGCGATCAGTTCTGCAACGAGCGGCTCTCGCCCATAGAAGAAATCGGCGTCAGTGCCCTCGAACGGCGCCAGCCCCTTGAACGGACACGGCCTCGGCGGAGCCCGACGTCCATGGCGCTCCTCGAGGGCGGGATCCTGGCGCAGGATCATCCGCTCGAGTTCCTGCAGCCTGCGGCTTGGGGCGAGCCCCAGTTCTCCGCGCAGCAACTCGCTTGCTTCTCGGTAAGCGGCGAGGGCTTCGGCCTGACGGCCGGAGCGGTACAGCGCGAGCATCAGCTGCGCGCGCAGCCGCTCTTGAAGGGGGGCCGAGGCGATCAGCGCCTTGATCTCTGCCACCAGCTCGCGGTGGCGTCCCAGCGCGAGCTCGGCGTCGATTCGCTCCATCTCGGCTAGCAGTCGCAGCTCCTCCAGCCTGCTCTCCTCGAGCCGCACGAGGTCGACCGGCACCAGGCCCGCGAGCGGCGAACCCCGCCATAGATCAAGCCCCTCTCGCAGTCGCACAAGCGCGGCGGCGGACTCACCGCGTGCCACCAGTTCCCGACCCTCGTCCAGCAACCGCTCGAACTTCGCTGCATCGAGCTGCTCTGGCTCAATTTGCAGCATGTATCCCCCGCGGCAGGTACGGAGCAATTCGCCGTCGTCGCCAAGCGTTCGCCGCAGCCTCGAGATGGCGACGTACACGGCATTCGCTCCCCCTTCGCTGTGCTCGGGGCCGAACAGCTGCTCGACGATCCGGTCGGTGCTGACCTGTTCGTTGGCCTGCACAAGCAGCAACGCGAGTAGTGCGCGTTGGCGCGAGCCCCCGAGGCGAAGCGGCTCGGCGCCTCGGAGCGCCGAGAGCGGTCCAAGAATCTCGAACCGCAACACAGCCGTAGCCTCGGCCCGCATCGCGACGATTATCTGCGGCGGATACAGCCTGCGCAACGATGCTTACCGGGCTCCTAACAGACGGCTTACCGCACAGGTAAGCCACACGTCAGGCGTCCGTAAGCCACCGACGAAACGCTTCGGTCCTCGCACTCGCCCACAGAGGCGTGTCACTGCACAAACAGCCAGCCAAGCGAGGAGGACAGGTGCGCAGACACATCAGGCCAATAGCGGGGAGCGCAATCGCGGCTCTCATTACGGTTGTTGTTGCGGCTTGCGGAAGCTCGTCGAGCAGTAGCTCCAGCACGGCGGGTAAGGAGGGCGGCACTGTCACGATTGCATCGGGTACCCCGCCGCTCTCAGCCGACCAGGGGCTTGACTTCACCACTCAGGGGACCGAGCTCTACTCGGTCATCAACACCCCGCTCCTGACGTTCGTTCGGGGCGTGCAGGGGGCCGCGGGGAGCAAGATCATCCCGGGGCTCGCCAAGAGCATGCCGACCGTGTCTAACGGCGGGCTCACGTACACATTCCAGCTGCGCAAGGATCTGCACTACTCGAATGGCAGGCCGATCGTGGCGAGCGATGTGACCCGCGCGCTCGAGCGAGACCTCGTGATCCCCTGGCAGGCGGCGTCGTTTATTGGCGCGAACATAAAGGGCGCAGAGGCATACGCCAACCACAAATCCAAGACGATCTCGGGAGTTGTGACCAACGACGCCACCGGGCAGATCGTCCTGCACCTCACCCACCCGTTCTCCCCGATCGTCGACATCTTTGCGCTGGCCGGCACCGCTCCGGTTCCTCCCGGCACCCCGATGAAGAACCTCGCGGCCACCGGCACGGTCGGCGATGGTCAGTACAAGTGGGGCGCGATCAGCCCGGGGCACAGCTACACCCTGATCAAGAACACGAAGTTCGACGTCCCCGGCCTGCCAAAGGGCCATGTGGACAAGATCGTCTTCAACGTCAACACCAACGTGCTGGCCAACGCCGAGTCGGTGCTCCGTAACCAGGCCGACGTATTCGACCCCGGAGACACGCTGCCGTCCTCGATCCTCGGCCAGGTGCAGTCACAGGCTGCGGATCGGTACCAGCCGGTGCCGACGAACTCGAGTTACTACTTCTTCTTTGCGGTGAACAAGAAGCCGTTCAACAACATCTACGCCCGTCAGGCGGTGCAAGCCGCGCTCGACGCTCGCGCGCTCTCGCGCCTCGATTCGGGCTTCATCAAGGAGGACTGCCATCTGATCCCGTTCGGGATCGTGGGTCACTCCGACCCGTCGAACTGCCCCTTCCACAACCCCGACGCGGCTCCGAACATGGCGCGGGCTAAGGAGCTCATGAAGAAGTCGGGCATGACCGGCCAGCCGGTCACGGTGTGGGGTGAGGAGCGCTCACCCCGCCGCCAGTGGCTCGACTACTACACCAATGTGCTCAACAACCTCGGGTTCCACGCCACCGAGAAGGTCATCTCCTCGGGCGTTTACTTCACGACGATTGGGGCGCCCGCGACGAAGCCGCAGACAGGCTTCGCCGACTGGGTGCAGGACTTCCCGGTCCCGTGGGACTTCATGCAGCTATTCACCTCGACGGCCGGTTCGTCTCTGAACTACGGATACGTGGCCGACAAGCACTACGACTCGCAGGTCAACGCTCTCGTGAAGGAGCGGCCGGAAAAGGTCGCCAGCCAATGGTCCGCTCTGGATCAGTACGCCGTGGGCAAGGCGTATTACGCAGCCTTCGGTCATCAGGAGTTCCCGAAGTTCTACTCGGATCGGCTGGTGTTCTCAAAGGGCGTGATGTCGGTCGAGTACCAGACCGATTTGACAAGCCTGGAGCTCAAGAAGTAGTGGATAAGGGGCGCCTTCGGCACGCCGCTTATGCACTGGACGGGATGGGGGGCGCCGTTTTCCACGGCGCCCCCTTCTCAGGAGCAGAAGTTGCCTACTGTGATGGGCATGCCTGCGCTGCGCCTGCGATCGATGACGGCAGCGGACCTGGGCCTCGTCAGAGCGTGGATGACGGAGCCTCATGTCGCGAAGTGGTACCTGTCGGGATCAACCATCGAGGAGGAGATCGCTGATCTCGAGAAGTGCGTCACCGGCAAGGAACCCACGCACGCCCTCGTCGTGGTGCAGGACGGCCGTGACATCGGCTGGTGCCAGTGGTATCGCTGCACTGACTACCCCGAGCACGCCGAGGCCGTCGACGCCGAGCCCAATGACATCGGACTCGACTACGCGCTAGGCGATCCAACCCGGATCGGCCGGGGCGTGGGTACCGCGCTGATCGGCGTCCTCGTGGCGCATATCAGGCAGCGCCATCCGGGCGCCGGATTGATCGCGGATCCAGAGGCAGCCAACCGGGCGTCGAGGAGGGCGCTCGAGAAGAATGGATTCGTGCTGCAGGGCGAGCGCGCGATGGCTAGCGAACGAACCGATGCGCCGGTGGCGATCTACCGCTTGCCGCCGAGCCCCGTCTAATCGCGCGATGCGGTCTGAGAGACCCGGCCCCTCTAATCGCGCGATGCGGTCTGAGGGAGCCGCCCCCTCTAATCGCGCGATGCGGTCTGAGCGTGCAGGGCTTGCGCCACGGTGCGCAGCAGCAGGACCGTCCCGCAGGTCAGCCCCACGAAACCAAGCGACCACATCGTGTCACGTACCACGACGTCGGGAGACAGAGAGCCGGCCACGAGCATCACTGCGGAGATGAGCGCGCCGGCCCCGCCGGCGACCACCACGAGCACCCGATTCAGCCACCGCTCGATCACCGCCTGATCGGACCCGGCATAACGCTCTGTCCTCAGGACAAGACGGCCGGCGCGCAACTGGCCCGCGAGCGTCTCGGCGTGCTCCGGAAGCGTGCGCAGCGCCGGCATGGCGTGGATCAACTCCCGTCGAATGACCTCCTCGGGGGTTCCTAGAGCGTCGTAGCGATCTCGAGATACGAGGTCCTGGGCCTCAGTCGCGAGGGCGAACTTGCGATCGATTGTCTTCAGCGTTCCGTCGAGCGTGAGAAGGGTACGAGACAGGAGCAGCATCGAGCGCGGCGGCCGCAGCCCGTGCTGCTTCATCACGTCCATCACGCCAAGCATCGCGGCTGGACTGAGCCCGCCCGTTTCGACCTCGCCGAGCAGGATCGAGAGGTCGCGTTCGAGCTGTCGCATGTCGATCTCGTTGTCGCCGACGAGGTAGCGAACGGCTCGCGCCAGCACCGACGCGTCTTTGAGCGATAGTCCAGCGGCGATCCCCTGGAGCGCGTCGCGAGTCACTGGATCGATCTGGCCGACCGCCCCGAAGTCGAGGAGCCAGAGCGTCCCCTCGGCGTCGATCAAGACATTCCCCGGGTGAGGATCGGCGTGGTAGTAGCCGTCGCGAAGAATCTGGTCCAAAAACGAGCCAAGCAGCCGCCGACTGAGCTCCGCGCGCTCTACCGGAGCCGCGTCGACCGCCGCGTCGTCCGAGACAGAACGGCCGACCACTTCGTCCATTACGAGCATCCGGCCGCTCGACAGCGTTGGGTGGACGACCGGGATTCGCACTGCGCCATTGGCACCGTGGCCCTGGGCCAGCCGCAGACCGGCTGCGACTTCGCGGCCGTAGTCGAGCTCTGCCTTGATGCTTGTGATCAGCTCGTCTGCGAGATCGCGTATTCCCACGCGGTGGGCGGCCTCCACGCGGCGATCGAGCTGCCGCGCGACGACGGAAAGCACGGCCGAGTCGCGCCGGACGATGTCGTCGATCCCCGGCCGCTGAATCTTGACGATTACAGCTCGTCCATCGTGGAGGCTGGCGCGATGGGTCTGTCCGATCGACGCGGCAGCGAGCGGCTCTACGCTGAATGAGGCGAATGCCTGCTGAACCGGCTCACCGAGTTCGGTGCCCAAGACCTCCTGAACCTCCTCCAGGCGCAGGCGAGCCACGTTCGAGTGCAGGCTCGACAGCTCGCTGGTTAGCGTCTCGGGCAGCAGGTCGCTCCGCGTGGCGGCAATCTGGCCGAACTTCACGAACATGCCCCCCGAACGCTCGAGCACCAGCCGTACTCGTCGGGCCATATCGGGTGACGCCAGCGCAGCTGGATTCCGGTATCGGACGTGCAACAGGTTCTCGCGACGGGCATTGCCGACGAGCTCTCGGAACCGCCCGATCGGGGAGAGCACCGACTTCATCCACCGCACCGGGTGGCGCACTGCTCGCCTCAGCGTCCCGTGCGAGCCGGGCCTCCCGTGCGTAACCATGTCGAGCGCGATTGCGACGGGCAGCGCCGCCAGCACTCCGAAGAACACCGACAAGGGAATGATCAGCGCTGGGTGGGGATGGCTCTGGCCAAGCGCGATCGCTCCACCGACCAATCCGATCAGCCACCCGACCGCGGCCGCGATGAAAGTCCGCCAGCGGCCGATGTGCACCCCGAGGACTCGTCCGGTGAGCAGGCCGATCACCCCTATCCACAACGGCAGCAGGAGCACGTAGCCGATGCCCAGCTCGATCCTTATCGTGGTAGAAGCGATCACCATTAACAACACCCCCAACGTGCTCGGCGCGTGGCCGCGCCGCCGATGGTCTCACGACCCGCGGCGACAGCGCGCCGGCCAGATAACACCGTTCTTTTACTGCACGCTCTGCTCAGAGTCAATGAGTCGTCTGACGCCGGCCTTTACGGACGCCTCTGACGCCGGGCTTCACGGACGCCTCTGACGCCGGGCTTGCGAGGGCCTGCCTCTTCGCCGCGAGACCCGGCTAGTCGACCGCCCCGCGCGGGCTCATGCGCCGCCTGATCGGTCTCGCCCATCACCGGCGGGGGCAGAACCGGCGCGGGTGCTTGCCGCAGCACGGGCGACGCTGTCGTAGCACACCTCGGTCCCGGTCAACCGATCCGCCCACGCCCTCCGGTAGGGATCCCGAAGGATGGCCAGATAGCCCAGCCCGAGCGGGAGCAAGCTGAGTATGACCGCGAGCACGCGCCAAACCGCACGACGGAACGTGAGGTCATGAGAGCCGCGGTAGGTGAGTCGGATCGCGAGGAAACGCATCCCCGGGGTCTGCCCGGTTAGCGCCCAGAAGGTCGCGAAGATCGCGCCTCCCACAATCAAGGCGATTCCGGTCAGCACGATGACCGATACACCCGACAACGCCTTGCCGAAAACGTCCGTGATCAGCGAGGCGAATACGCCGGACAAGATCGAATAGCCGGCGAACATGAGTGCGAGGTCAATCGCGGCCGCTATGGCCCGAGTGGCCAGGCCAGCCTGGTCGATTTCAGAGTCAGCATCGCGCGGACGCATGATCCGCTCCATCGCATCGTCAAGCCTCTCGCTGATGGCGGTCAGGCGGACCCCAGCGTCCTTGATCAAGCCGGCGCCCTGCGCCGTGATCGCGCTTCGCACCTCCGGAGCGTTTGCGATGCGCTCGATCAGCATCTGCACCTGCTCGCTCTCGAGAACCTCCGACCACACGGCAGCGGCAGTCTCCGATTCCAGCGCACGCCTCACGATCTGCCTGGCTTCATCGCTGTCGACTTCGGACGCCAGAGCATCGCTTTCGAGCACGCGCTCGATCGCACGAATGACGGCCGGGTTTTCGAGCGCACGCACGATCGCTTCTTCAGCCGCGTCATTGAGCAGCCTGTCGACGCCCGTCGCGCGCGCCACGCGCTCTGCTCCCTTCGCTCCCGCGGCCAGCACGCGCGCGCCCGGCGGCCTGGATCCGTCGGCTGAAGACACGTCGGATGGGGGCGCCGGGCGACGGGTCAGCGCCACAACACTCCTCTCACCCTTGTGGCTATCGAGGCCACGAATCAATTATGTCGCGCGGGGCCGTCCTTCCATCAGCCGGCGTATTCAAAGCTCGAGCCATAGGCGCAACGCCCCCGGAAGCTGAACCGCAGCGGGCCGTCCTCGACGAATAGCTCGTCTGCGACCAACTCCTCGCCCGTACGATCGTGTCCCGGGATGACGCACGTCACCTCCGCCGCTCCCTCATAGCGGCCGCGGATTCGCATTCCGACGTGGTCGCGTATTCGCAACCACTGGCGCCGCCTCGTGTGCTCGACCTCAATATCGGCAGTGCGGACCGCCACGAGTTCGCTCTCCTTCCACACCCATGGAAAGTGGTTGAACGCGTCGCCGCCCAGGCGGCCCGTGAAGATCGCCTCCAACCCAGCACGCTGCTTCTCCGTTCCTCGCTCGTCGAGATAGAGGATCCACGTCCACGGGGAGCCGGGCTCGTCGTCGCTATAGCGCAACGCAAGCGCGACGGGCAGTCCGGAGACGTCGGTTTCCTCGGCGTAGCCCTCCTCGATCAGCCAGGAGAGGAGCCCCATGCATTCGCCGTAGGTCGAGCGACCGCCCGCGGTGCCGTCGACGCGACGGCATGGACAGATCGGATCGCAGTTACACGACTCGAAATATGTGCCGCGGAGACGCCAGGTCATCGACGCTTGTGCACCGTATTCGCTGCTGGCTCACGCGTCAACGCTCCCGCCTGGAGTGTCCTCTCTGCAGTCGGCTCGCGCGTAAACGCTCCCACACGGAGCGGCCTCTCGGCCACGGGGAGTGAATCGCCAGCGA
>Ga0070741_10002875_pt1 | contig 44559 bp, 33 predicted proteins | sample Coa_R1_4_FD_66440 | JGI IMG/M metagenome (GOLD analysis project Ga0070741, IMG submission 66440) | Surface soil microbial communities from Centralia Pennsylvania, which are recovering from an underground coalmine fire - Coalmine... | ecosystem: Environmental > Terrestrial > Soil > Unclassified ... | reverse complement strand
CGGGCGGCCAGCTCCTGGAGGCGGGTCTTGTAGTCCTGCCCGCCGGGGCCCTCGGCGGCGGCGGCGATCCGCTCGCCCAGCAGGCTCATGACCAGCTTGTAGGCGGCGTCCCACCCGCCGTCGAGGTAGGTGGCGGCCAGCACGGCCTCCATGGCGTCGGCCAGGATCGACGGCTTCTCCCGCCCGCCCGACAGGCCCTCGCCCTTGCCCAGCAGCACGAAGGAGCCGAGCTCGATCTCGGTGGCCAGCTCGGCCAGGACCCCGGCGTTGACCACCGACGCCCGCACCTTGGCCAGCTCCCCCTCCGGCAGGTGGGGGAAGGCCCGGTAGATGTAGTCGGTGACCACCAGGCCGAGGACGGCGTCGCCGAGGAACTCCAGCCGCTCGTTCGACTCGTAGGCGGGGTTCTCGGCGCAGAAGGAGCGGTGGGCCAGCGCGCGGGCCAGCAGCTGGCGGTCCTCGAAGGGGCGCCCGAGCATGTCCTCCAGGCGGTCGAGGGTGCTGTCGGCCAACGAGGTGCCCTCGGCTCCGCTAGCCCACCCGCTCGACGACGTAGTCGACGGCGTCGCGGACGGTGCGCAGCTCGGCCAGGTCCTCGTCTTCGATGCGGAAGCCCTCGGCCCGGTCCTCCAGCTCCTGCTCGATGGCCTCGACGAGCTCGATGAGGGCCAGCGAGTCGGCCGAGAGGTCCTCGGTGAAGCTGGCCTCCAGGGTGATGCGGCTCTCGTCGATCTCGAGGATGTCGGCCAGGCGCTCCCGGATGATCCGGAACACCTCGTCGGCCTGGACTGGCCCGGGGGGCGCCCCCGAACCCCCGAGCGGACGGGCCGGGGTCTCAGACACCATGGTGGGAGATCGCCTCCTTCATGCGATGCACGATGCCCGCCTCGGCACACTCGGCGGCCAGCCGGATGGCGGTGTCGATGTTGCGGGCGTTGCTGGCGCCGTGCGAGATCACACAGACACCGTCGATCCCGAGCAGGACGGCACCCCCGAAGGCATCGGGATCGTACTGGGCCACCGCCGGACCGAGAACCGGTTCGAGCACCTCGCCGACCCGGGCGTCGCCGACGTCGAGCTTGAGGGCCTCGGCGGTGAGGCGCAGCAGCGTCCGCATGCCGCCCTCGATCGTCTTGAGCGCCACGTTGCCGGTGAAGCCGTCGGTCACGACGACGTCGGCCCGGCCGAGCGTCAGGTCGCACCCCTCGACGTTCCCCACGAAGCCCGGCAGCTTGGCCAGCAGGTCGTAGGTGCGCTTGCGCATCTCGTCGCCTTTGCCCATCTCCTCGCCGATCGACAGCAGGCCGATGCGGGCCTGTTCGATCCCGTGGTGGAGGCGGGCGTACTCGGCGCCCATGCGGGCGAACTGCACCAGCCACTCGGGGGCGCAGTCGACGGTGGCCCCGACGTCGAGGAGGAGCGTCGGCGTCGGCAGCGGCCCGGGGATCGGCGTGACGATGGCCGGCCGGGCGATCCCCCGGATGCGGCCCATGCGCAGCAGGGCGCTGGCCATGGTGGCCCCGGTGTTGCCGGCCGACACCATGGCGTCGGCCCGCCCGTCGCGCACCGCCTCGGCGCAGCGGACGAGCGACGAGTCCTTCTTGCGCCGCACGCTCTTGGCCGGGTCCTCGTCCATGGCCACGACCTCGCCGGCGTGGGCGAACTCCACCGCCGCCGGCAGCGACGCCGTGTCGGCCCGCTCCAGCAGGGGGGCCACCACCGGCTCCTGGCCGATCAGGAGCACCGAGATGCCGGCCTCCGCCGCCAGCAGGGCCCCGGCCACGACCTCGCCCGGGGCGCGGTCGCCCCCCATGGCGTCGACCGCCACCAACGGCGACGGTCGGGCCGCCTCGGTTCGCTTCGGCTTGGATGCGGGAGCGCTCGCCCCGCCGGCCTCCGCCGCCGTCAGCGCCACGTGGCTACTCGACCTCGACGGCCTGGCGCCCGCCGTACCACCCGCAGTTGGGGCAGATCACGTGGGGCAGCTTGGTCTGGTGGCAGTGGGGGCAGAGCGAGCGGGCGGGGACGGACGCCCGCCAGTTCGAGGCCCGCCGGCTGCGGCTCTTGGCCTTGGAAGTCTTCCGCTTGGGGACGGCCATCGGGGCTCCTACTCCTGTTCAGTTCGGTTGCGGGCGGGCCTCCTCGTCATCGGCGATGACGAGGGCTCGCAGGGCGTCCCAGCGGGGGTCGCGGGCCTCGGCCGCGCAGTCGCAGGGGTCGTCGTTCAGGTTGGCGCCGCAGGTCGGGCAGAGGCCGAGGCAGTCGTCGGCGCACAGCGGGACGGGCGGCAGCTCGGGTACCACGAGGTCCCGCAGCGGCTGGTCGAGGTCGATCTCGTCGTGGCGGAGGGGATAGGTCTCCTCCTCGATCGGGTCCTCTTCGAACACCTCCCGCATCCGCAGGTCGAAGTCGGCCTCGAGCGGCGTCAGGCACCGGGAACAGACGGCGCGCCAGCGCCCCCGCACGTGGCCCGAGGCGACGATTCCGCCCGACAGGCTCTCGAGGCGCAGGTCGATCGTGAGGGGTTGGTCGGGGTCGACCCTGGTCGAGGGGTTCTCGAGCCCCGGGAGGGGGACCTCGAGATGGACCTCGCGAGTGCTTCCGGGTCGACGGAGCAGGTCAGCGACATTCATACGGAGTCCGGTCATCAGAGTGGGCAGAGCGCGCCGGAGCCGGCGCGCTCTGCGGCAGCCGCTGATCTTACCGGACCGTCGTGAACTACATGATGTCCTGGTCGAAGAGCCCTGGTTCAACCGGGAGAACCTCGACCGGCGCCTCGGGGGTGAAGGCCTGGAGCCGCTTGCGCCCCTTCTGGACGACGCCGATCGTCCGCTCCAGGGTGGCCTCGAAGCTGGCCAGCTTGGCGTCGACGTAGTCCTCGGCCTGGTTGCGCAGCTGGCGGCCGTGGGCTTCGGCCTGCTCGATCGTGACCCGGGCCACCCGCTGGGCCTCCCGGACGACCTCCGTCCGCTGGACCATGCCCTCGGCCTGCACCCGGGCGGCGGCGATGATCTCGTCGGCCTCCCGGCGGGCCCGCTCCAGGAACTCCTCCCGCTCCTTCAGCAGCCAGCGGGACTGGCGCAGCTCCTCGGGAAGAGCCTCGAGCATCTCGTCGAGCAGCTCCAGCACCTCGTCGCGGTTCACGATGGCCGAGTTCGACAGCGGCATCGACCGCGCCGTCTCGACCAGCTCCCGCAGGTGCTCGAGCAGGTCGCAGAGGTCGCCGCGGAAGGCCGCTGGGGTCGACAGCTCCTCGTGGATCGCCGTGGGGCTCATGCGGGAGGTCCCTCCTTGAAGCGCTGGTCCAGCCGGGCCGCCACGACCGGGGGTACGAGGCTCGAGACATCGCCCCCGTAGCGGGCGACCTCCCGAACCAGGCTGGAGGACAGGAACGAGTACTGGGGGCTGGTGGCCAGGAAGAACGTGTCGATGCCGGAGAGGCTCTGGTTCATCTGCGCCATCTGGAGCTCGTAGTCGAAGTCGGTCACGGCCCGGAGGCCCTTCACGATGGTGTCGGCGCCGTGGATCCGGGCGAAGTCGACGAGGAGGCCGGCGAAGAACTCGATCTGGACGTTGCCGAGATGGCCCGTCACCTCCGCCAGCATCGCTTCCCGCTCCTCCAGGGTGAACAGTGACGCCGCCTTCTGGGGGTTCCGGATCACGGCCACGATCACGCGGTCGAAGAACCGGGCCACGCGTTCGATCACGTCGAGGTGGCCGTTGGTCACCGGGTCGAACGACCCTGGTACGAGCGCCGTGGCCACGACTGATCGCTCCTTTACTTGCGTTGCGCAAACAACACGAGTGTATCTCCGTAACAACGTTCCCAGGTTGACCCCCATCCGGCCGGCCACTCCAGCGGCGGCGAACCGGCGGCCCGCTCCACCACCACGGTGCCGTCGGGGGCCAGCCAGCCGCCGTCGGCCAGCCGGCGCACCACGGCCTCGACGTCGGCCGCCGGGGTGTCGTAGGGAGGGTCCAGCAGGGCCAGATCGTAGGGCGGGTCGGGCGCCGGGCCGGTGATCACCGCCGCCGCCGCCGCCCGGCGCAGGACCGCCCGGTCGGAGAAGCCGAGCGTGTCGATGTTGGTCCGGACGGCCCGGGCGGCGGCCGGGTCCTTCTCCACGAACAGCGCCGCCGCCGCGCCCCGGGACAGCGCCTCGAGCCCCAGCGCGCCGCTCCCGGCGAAGAGGTCGAGGACCCGGGCGCCGGCCAGGCGGTCGGGCCCGAGGGCGGCGAAGACCGACTCCTTCACCCGGTCGGCGGTGGGCCGGACGCGGTCGCCGGCCGGCACGGCCAGGCGGCGCCCACCCGCCTCGCCGGCGATGATGCGGGGGCTCCTGCGGGGCGGTGGCACGACGAGCGGGCGCCGTCAGCTCTTGAAGAGGAACTCGACGTCGTCGCCGAGCAGGTCCTCGACCTCTTCGGCCAGCCGGCGGTGGGCGGCCAGCGAGGGGTCGCGGTCGAGGATCTCCTCCGCCACCTGCCGGGCCTCGAGGACGACGGCCTCGTCGCGGGGGATGCGGCCCAGCTTCAGATCGGTGAAGCCGGCCTGGCGCTCGCCGAACACCTCGCCGGCCCCCCGGATCTCGAGGTCGCGCTCGGCCAGCAGGAAGCCGTCGGTGGAGTCGGCCATGGCCTGGAGGCGGGCCTCGGCCTCCGGCGTCTGCGGGTCGGCGAACAGGAAGCACCACGACTGGCCGCCGCCCCGGCCGACCCGGCCCCGCAGCTGGTGGAGCTGGGACAGCCCGAAGCGGTCGGCGTCCTCGATGACCATCACGGTGGCGTTCCCGACATCGACGCCGACCTCGATGACCGTGGTGGCCACCAGCACGTCGATCAGCCCCTCCCGGAAGCGGGCCATGGTGGCCTCCTTGTCGGCCTGGGGCATCTGGCCGTGGAGCAGCCCGACCCGCAGGCCCGCCAGGTCCTCCGCCTCGAGGCGGGCGGCCTCCTCGGTGGCGGCCTTGGCCTCGACCTTCTCCGATCCCTCCACCAGCGGGCAGACGACGTAGGCCTGGCGGCCGGCGGCCACCTGCTGGCGGAGCCGCTCGTAGGCCCCGGCCCGCTCGAGCGGCGACGGCCCGATGACCTCGGTGGTGATCGGCGTGCGGCCGGGCGGCATCTCCCGCAGCTCCGACTTGTCGAGGTCGCCGTAGATCAGCATGGCCGCCGTCCGGGGGATGGGCGTGGCCGTCATGACCAGCACGTCGGGCTCGGGGCCTTCGCCGCCGTCGGCCCCTCCCGGGCCCTTGGCCCGCAGCAGCGCCCGCTGTTCGACGCCGAAGCGGTGCTGTTCGTCGATCACGGCCACGCCGAGCGCCGGGAAGGCGACGCTGTCGTAGATCAGGGCGTGGGTGCCGACGACGATGTCGACCTCGCCGGCGGCCAGGGCGGCCGACAGCCTGCGGCGGCCGGCGGCGCCCGTCCGGTTGGTGAGGAGCTCGACCCGGACCGGCCGCTCCCCCATCAGCGTCCCCTCCGAGGCGACGGTCAGGCCGTCGAGGAAGCGGCTGATGCTCAGGTGGTGCTGCTCGGCCAGGACCTCGGTCGGGGCCATGAGCGCCCCCTGGTAACCGCCCTGGACGGCGGTCAGCAGGGCGGTGAGGGCCACCACCGTCTTGCCCGACCCGACGTCGCCCTGGAGGAGGCGGTGCATCGGGCGGGGGGCGGCCAGGTCGGCCGCGATCTCGGCGATGGCCCGCTGCTGGTCACCGGTCAAGGGGAAGGGCAGCCGGGCGTGGAAGCCCGGCACGAGCGGGCCGTCGACGGCGTGGCGGAGCCCGATCCGGCGCTCCTCGAAGGCCCGCTTGCGGGCCACCAGGCCCAGCTGCATGCGGAGGAACTCGTCGAAGATCAGCCGCCGGGCCGCCCGGTAGTGGTCCGCCTCCACCTCGGGCTGGTGGATGCCGTTGTAGGCCCGGGTGCGGTCGACGAGCCCGAGCCGGTCGAGCACCCCGGCCGGGACCGGGTCGTCGAAGTCCCGCACCCGGCGGAGAGCCTCGGTCACGAACTTCTGGAGCTGCCAGGTCGACACGTCCGCCTTCCCCGACTGGGGATAGATGGGGACGATGACGCCGGTCTTCTCGCCGATGCGGCCGAGGACGTCGACGGCCGGGTTGGTCATCTGGTGCTTGCCCCGGTAGTGCTCGAGCTTCCCGAAGAAGGAGGCCTCGGTGCCGACGGGGAGCTGCTGGGCCCGCCACGGCTGGTTGAAGAACGTGACGTAGAGGTACGACGTGCCGTCGTAGACGATCGTCTCGACCAGCGCCCGCCCCTGGCGGGTGCGCCGGGAGGTCATCTTGCGGACCTCGGCGAAGACGGTCGCCTCCTCCCCCACCCGCAGGTCGGCGATGTCCGACTTCTTGGTCCGGTCGAGGTAGCGGCGGGGATAGTGCTCGAGCAGGGTCAGGACGTTGGTGATCTCCAGCATCCCGAGCCGCTCCTCGAGGCGCGGGGTGACGCCACTGAGGCGGGTGATCGGGATCTCCTTCAGGTCGCGCAGCGTCTTGCCCACTGCCGGGCGAGCGTATCTGCGCTGCTATCCTGAGCCGTTCTTTGTTTCCGGAAGCCTGCGAGGTTGCGAGATGTCGGCGGTTTGCGATGTGTGCGGGAAGCGGCCCCGGGTGGGCATGCGGGTGAGCCACTCCCACCGCCGGACGAAGCGGCGCTGGAACCCCAACATCCAGCGCATCCGGGCCGTGGTGGCCGGCGCCCCCAAGCGGGTGCGGGTCTGCACGTCGTGCCTCAAGGCGGGCAAGGTCCAGAAGGGTTGACGGCACCGGGCCCCCGGCCCAGGTCCACTCCGGCGGCGATGGCCGCCGTGACGAACTGCTTCGCCCCCTCCACCGCCTGAACCAGGGTCTCCCGGCGCGCCAGCCGGGCGGTGACGGCCGCCGACAGGACGCAGCCGGTGCCGTGGGTGGTGCGGCTGTCGAGCCTGGGTCCGGTGAGCCAGCGCGGTTGCGCCCCGCCCTCCCGGGTGACGAGCACGTCGGGCGCCTCGGCTCCCGGCAGGTGCCCGCCCGTCAGGAGGACCGCCGCCGGTCCGAGGTCGAGGACATCGAAGGCCAGCCGCTCCATCCCCGCCCGGTCGGCCGGCGGTTCCGGCCACTCGGCCAGGGCGGCGGCTTCGGGCAGGTTCGGGGTGACGAGGTCGGCCACCGGGAGCAACTCGCCGCGGATGGCGGCCAGCCCTCCGGGGGTGGCCAGCTTCGACCCGCTGGTCGACACCGCCACCGGGTCCACCACCAGCGGCCCGAGACCCCACTCCACGACGGCGGCCACCACGGCCTGCACGATCCGGCCGCTTCCGAGCATTCCGGTCTTGGCCGCCGAGACGCCGATGTCGCTGACCACGGCTCCGATCTGCGCCGTCACCATCGCCGGCCCGAGGAGCTGGATCTGGCCGACGAGGGCGGTGTTCTGGGCGGTGACGGCGGTCACGGCGCAGGTGCCCCAGACGCCGTGGGCGGCGAAGGTCTTGAGGTCGGCGGCGATGCCGGCGCCGCCCCCGGAGTCGGTGCCGGCCACGGTGAGGGCGACCGGCGGCCTCACTCGACCGGGTGCTCCCAGCCGCCCGGGGCCAGGGGCCAGGTGCCGCCGGTGGGCGTGCCGAGGAGGACCTCGTCACCGACCACGACCGTGCCGATGGGGGCCGGGAGGTGGAGTCCGGCGGCGGCGAAGGCGTCGGCGACGGCCGCCGGGTCGGGAGCGGTGAAGCACAGCTCGTAGTCGTCGCCCCCCGACAGGGCGTCCTCCACGGTCGCGCCCGGCCCCACCGGGACGGCCGACGCCTCCAGCCGGGCGCCGACCCCCGAGGCCCGGCAGATGTGGGCCAGGTCCGACGACAGCCCGTCCGACAGGTCGATCATCGCCCGGGCGCCGGCGGCGGCGGCCGTGCGGCCCTCCACCAGCCGGGGTACCGGCCGCCGGAGCCGGGCCAGCCCGACGGGGTCGGGCTCTTCCCCGCGGCGCAACGCCGCCAGCGCCGCCTTCGACCCGCCGAGGGGGCCGGTCACGAAGACGTGGTCGCCGGGCCGGGCCCCGCTCCGCAGGACGGCGCCGCCGGCCGGCGAGTCGCCGATCACCGCCACCGACACGGTGAGGCCCGGCCCCACGGTGGTGTCGCCGCCCACCAGCGGGCAGCCGAGCTCGGCGGCGGCCGCCATCAGGCCGGCGGCCAGCTCGTCGGCCTCGCCCTTGCGGCCGGCGGCCAGAACCACGGCGCAGACCGCCGCCCGGGGCACCCCGCCCATGGCGGCCACGTCCGACAGGTTGACCGCCAGCGCCTTCCAGCCGACGTCGGCGGCCGTCGACCAGCGCAGGTCGAAGTGGACGCCCTCGGTCAGGACATCGGTGGCGAACAGCAGCCCGCCGTCGAGGACGGCGGCGTCGTCGCCCACCCCGACCTGGCCGGCCGGCGGCTCCGGCAGCGCCCGGCGGAGCCGCTCCAGGAAGGCGAATTCGCCGCTCAGCAAGGCCTCCGGCGTAGCGTTACAGAGAACGCGCCGCATGGTAGGCGGCCAGCCGGAGGGGTGACCGATGCAGGGCGTGATCAAGTCGTACGACCCCGGGACGGGGGAAGGCATCGTGGTGCGCGACACCGACCGGTCGGAGTACGTGCTGGCCCCCGGCGCCCTCGACGGCTCGATCTTCCGGACGCTGCGCCAGGGGCAGCGGGTGGTGTTCGAGCTCGACGGCTCGGAGCGGGCCACCCGGCTGCGGACGGGCGCCGAGCCGGACCTCGGCATGGGCAGCGTCCAGCTGCAGTAGCCCGCCGCCGGCGGGGTCCAAGCCTCCACTCACGGCCCGCCGGTACGATGGCGGTGTGGTCGGTCTGCTCCTGTTCGTGATCTTCGTCGGCGTTCCGTTCGCCGAGATCTACGTGCTGCTCCAGGTCGGGCACGCCATCGGCGTCCTCAACACGCTGGGGCTGCTGATCCTGGTGTCGATGGTCGGGGCCTGGCTGGCCAAGCAGGCGGGCCTGGGCGTCCTGCGGCGGATGCAGGCCGCCGTCCGGGCCGGGCGGGTGCCGGGCACCGAGCTGGTCGACGGCTTCCTCGTCCTGCTGGCCGGGGCCCTCATGATCAGCCCGGGCTTCCTGACCGACATTGTGGCCATCCTCCTGCTCCTCCCGCCCGTCCGGGCCGGGGTCCGGCACAGCCTGCGCCGCTACCTCGCCCACCGGATCGAAATCCTCTAGGCGGGGGCACGGTGAGCTGGCGCCCGGTCCGGCTCGCCCTGGCGGTGCAGGGTCGGTACAAGGAGCTCAACGGCCGGGAGCTCGCCCTGGCCATCACGCTGTCGGCCTTCCTGTCGATCCTGCCGCTCCTGCTCGTCGGGATCGCCGTGTTCGGCTTCTTCTCGGCCGCCGCCTCCAGGGACCTGGCCGCCGAGGCCGTCCAGCGACTCGGCCTCGACGCCTCGTCGGACACCGCCCGGCTCGTCACGGAGGCCATGCACACCGCCGAGAGCAGCCGCAAGGCGGCTTCGGTCGTCGGCCTGGCCGGCCTGCTCTGGACCGGCCTCGGCGTGGTGCGGTCCCTGCAGTACGCCTGGAACACGGCCTGGCAGGTCCGCGGCCGGGGCCTGCGCGACAAGGCCGTCGGCCTGGTGTGGCTGGGCGGTGCGGGCCTGCTGTTCGCCCTGTCGTTCGTCCTCTCGGCCGTGGCGCAGTGGTTGCCGTGGTACCTGGCGCCCCTCGGCATCCTGGCCGGCCTGGCCACGGGCGTCGGGCTGTGGCTGTGGACGGCCCACACGCTGCCCAACCGGCGCGTCGGCTGGCGGCCCCTCCTGCCGGGGGCGGTCCTCGGGGCCGCCGGGTTCGAACTCCTCAAGATCGGGGCCTCGGTGGTGGTGCCCCGGTTCGTGACCTCGTCGTCCGACCTCTACGGCCCGGTCGGCGTGGTCTTCGCCCTCCTCGCCTGGCTCCTGCTCTTCGGGCGGCTCGTCGTCTACTCGGCCGTCCTCGAGGTCATGCTGTGGGAGGAGCGCCACGGCACGGTCGAACTGGCCATCGAGGCCCCGGCCCGGCCCGGGTTCGAGCCCCTGGGGGCCACCCGGGCCGGTCAGCAGCGCTTCCCGACCGCCCCCGACGGCCCGCCCCTGCCGTTCATCCGACGCGACGGCGCCGGAGCCGGCGAGGGCGTCAGTGGCCGGCGGTCAGGCCGGACAGGACGTCGCTGACGGGCTGGAGGACCCCGCCGAGGACGCCGCCGAGGGTCGAGGGGACCTGGACCGTCACCGACTGCCCGGCCGGCAGCTGGGCGCTGACCGACAGCGGCGCGGTGACCGGCCCGGTCACCCCGGGGACCGACAGGCCGACGTCGACCGGCAGCGGGGCGGCCTGCGAGACCGTCGAGACGACCGAGTCGAGGGCGGCCCCCACCGGCGTGCCGTCGAGCAGCCCGCCGCTCGACCCGTCGGGCCGGTGGATGAGGGTGCTGCGGTTGCCGCCGGGGCGGTCGGGCGAGGAGTCGTCGCGGCCGCTGAACAGCAGCCGCTGGTGGTTGGCGCCGTTCAGGTCGCGGGAGGCCGTCTGGTCGCCCGCCGGCGCCGCCGGGGCGGCGGCGGGGGCGGCTGCGGCCGGGCCGGTGGCCTCGGCGTGGGCGGCGGCCGGAGCGCCGGCGCCGGCCGTCGACAGCGCCACCGGGGCGGCGGCCGAGGCGGCGGAGGCGGTGAGCGCCGGGGCGGCCTCGGCCGGGAGGGCGGCCTGGTCGGCCTGGTGCATGACCGCCGGCACCGCCGCGCCCGACAGGGCCAGGACCATCATCGTCAGCCCGGCCAGGGCCTTGTGGACGAAGGGGTTGTCGGCCAGGGGCGCCGCCTGGGAGACGTCGGGCACCCGGTCGAAGAGCTGACCGGCCAGGTGGCCGAAGCCGAGGACCTTGCGCTGCAGCCCGGCCAGCAGGAGGGGGACGGGCAGGAAGGCGTTGCGCAGCGTGGCGTTGACGTCGGTCAGCTCGTCGCGCCGGCCGCGGCACTTGGCGCAGGTGTCGAGGTGGGTCTGGACCGCCAGGCGGTCCTTCTCGGCCAGGTCGCCCCGGACGTAGTTGCCGAGCCGGCTGACCGTGGCCCGGCACTCCTCGCTGGCCTCGGCCTTGAGGTGGGCCTGCAGGTAGGCCTCCCGCAGGCCCTTGCGGGCCCGGTAGGCCAGGGCGGCCACGGCGTTGGGCTTGATGCCGATGCGGCGGGAGACTTCGGCCGGGGACAGGCCCTCGACCTCGGTCAGCCACAGGACCGTCCGCCACCGGGCGGGCAGGGCCTGGAGGGCCTCGCCGACCAGGTTGCGCTCGAGCCCGAGGAGGGCCATGTCGTCGGCCTGCGCCGTGCCCGCCGTCTCCGGCATCTGGTCGCGCAGGTCGATCCGCCGCTCCCGGCGGAGCCGGTCGGTGGCGGCGTTGCGGACACAGGTCAGCAGGTAGGGACGGAAGGCGATCTGGCGCCCGGCCATCCGGGGCAGGGCGGCGAACACCCGGGCGAAGCCCTCGGCCACGGCGTCTTCGGCGTCGGCCGCCGACGAGGCGCACATCCCGGCCACCTTGCGGGCGGCGTCGCGATGCCGCAGGTACAGGGTGCCGAACGCGCTCCGATCGCCCTCCCGGGCCCGGTCGAGGAGCTCTTCCTCACTGACCAGGGAGGCGTCGGTCAGATTGATGAAGCTCAAGGTGTCGCTCATGGCGTCCCCTCCAGCCCACGAAACGCCCGTGGAACGCCCAGATGACGTGAATCCACATGAATTCTCCCATATCCCACGCCGAGTGACAAATGGGACAGGCAGAGGACGCTGTGCGTGTTCAGATGCGAGGGGTCGGACGCTCGGACACCGGACGCCGACGGGCCAGCCACGAGCCCGGGCGCGGAAGTGGGAAGCGTCGTCGGCCTGGGGGATCGGCCCACGGTGTGCTCCTTGACCTTCGGCGACTCGCCACCGTGTCGCCTGGTGGGGAAGCAATTCGCCGGGCGTTCACCCGATCCTGCCGGCCGTGGAGCGGATGCCGGAAATGTCGGCTTTGCCGACGGCCCCCCGGGACGCGCTGTGGTTCGCACGAAAGGGACTTCGGAGGAAGGCCCCTCCGTGTCACAAACTTCGCGAACCGGGTCGCCGGAAAGCCCGGATTCAGTCCCAGGTACGCAGATCGGTGATCGGCGCCGCCCCCGCCTCCAGGGCCGTCACCACCGCCACCTCGACGTCGAAGCGCAGCCCCGACCGGATGGTGTCGTGGACCTCGCCGGCCAGGTGGTGATGGTCGATGCCCTCGGCCGCCGGGACGACCTCGCAGCGCAGGACGTCGCGGTGGTCCACCCGGTCGATCAGGAACCGGTAGGCGGCCACCGCCGGCACCTGGGCCATGACCGCCGTCACCTGGCGGGGATGGAGGAACATCCCCCGGACCTTCACCGCCTCGCCCGTCCGGCCGAGCCAGCCGACGAGGCGGGGGGCCGACCGGCCGCAGGGGCAGTCGCCGGCGGCGAAGGCCGACAGGTCGCCGGTGCCGAAGCGGACCAGGGGATAGTGGGCGGAGAACACGGTGACCACCACCTGGCCCTCGCCGCCGTCGAGGCGGGGGCTGCCGTCGTCGAGGTTGCACACCTCGACGAGAGCGTCCTCCGGCACGTGCAGGCCCGACGCCGCCTCGCACTCGAAGCCGAGGTTGCCCGATTCGGCCGTGCCGTACATCTGGCGCACGACGGGGACGCGCTCCTCCAGCCAGCTGCGCAACGACGGCGGCAGCGGCTCGGCCGTGACCATGGCCCGCTGGAAGGCCAGCGGCGTGGCCGCCTCCTCGGCCTTCTCCAGGAGGGCCTTCAGGTAGCTCGGGAGGCCGATGTAGGCGGTGGCGGCCAGGTCGCGGGCCGCCCGCACGGCGAGGTCGAAGTTGCCGACGCCGGCCGGCACCACCCGGCAGCCCAGCACGCGGGCGCCCTCTTCGAACATCACCCCGGCCGGGCTCAGGTGGTAGCCGAAGCAGTTGAGGACGGTGTCGGCCGGCCCGAAGCCGGCCGCCTCCAGCGCCGGCGCCGCCCGCCAGTGGTCGTCGACGTCGGGTTCGGGCTCGTAGAGCGGCCCGGGCGACTGGAAGATGCGCCGGACCCGCGTCCCCGGGGCCAGATAGCCGCCGAAGGGCGGGTCCTTGGCCTGGAGGTCGATGAGGTCGTCCTTCGACAGGATCGGGATCCGGTCGAGGGCGGCCACGTCGACGAGGTCGTCGGCCACGAGGCCGGCCGCCCGCAACCGGTCGGCCAGCGCCGGCACCCCGGCGGCGGCCGGGCGCAGCACGTCGAAGACGCGCTCGTCGAAGGCCGCCCGGTAGGCGTTCAGAGCCGTCATGTCGGGCACACCCCGAGCCCCGGGCTCACAGCCACCGCTTCCGGCGCTTGTAGTGCTTCACGTCGCGGTAGCTCTTGCGCGCCCCGCCCTCCGACAGGCCGAGGTAGAACTCCTGCACGTCGGGGTTGGAGGCCAGTTCGGCCGAGGCGCCCTCCAGCACGATGCGGCCGTTCTCCATCACGTAGGCCCGGTCGGCGATCTGCAGCGCCCGCCGGGCGTTCTGCTCCACCAGCAGGACGGTGGTGCCGATCTCCCGGTTGAGGGCCTTGATGCGGCCGAAGATCTCCTCGACGAGGAGCGGCGCCAGGCCCAGCGACGGCTCGTCGAGCATCATCAGCCGGGGCTTGGACATGAGCGAGCGGCCGATGGCCAGCATCTGCTGCTCGCCACCGGACAGGTAGCCCGCCTGCTGGGTGCGCCGGTCCCGCAGGCGGGGGAAGAACTCGTAGACGAGGTCGAGGTCGTCGGCCACGCCCGAGCGCCGGGTGTAGGCCCCGGTCACGAGGTTCTCGTGGACCGTGAGGTGCTCGAACACCCGCCGGCCCTCCATGACCAGCGAGATGCCGGCCCGGACGATCTGCGCCGGGTTCGACTTCGTGATGGGCCGGCCCTGGTAGACGACGTTGCCCTGGGTCACCTCGCCGTGCTCCGACGGCAGCAGCCCGGCCACCGCCTTGAGCGTGGTGCTCTTGCCGGCGCCGTTGGAGCCGAGCAGGGCGACGATCTCCCCTTCTCCCACCGACAGCGACAGGCCGCGCAGCACGAGGATCACGTCCTCGTAGATGACCTCGATGTTGTTGATCTCGAGGACCGGCCCGTCCCCGTCGGGCCGGGGGCCCGGCGCGGGCCGGGCCCCCGACTCTTCGACTTGCTGCGCCAACGGATTCCTCTTACTTCTCGACCTTGATCGGGTCTTCGATCTTCTTCCACTGGCCGCCCTCGACCTGGTACAGCGGGGCCGAGAGCAGGCCGGCGTGGTAGGTCGTGCTGAAGCTGATGGGGTCGGAGACGCCGGTCTTGAAGTCCTTGATCTCCTCCAGGCCGGCCTTGATGGCCGGGCCGTCGAGCGTGCCGCCCTTGGCCAGGGCGTTCTTGATGCCCTCCGACATGACCGCCATCGTGTACCAGCCCTGGACGTAGCCCTGGCCCTTGGCGGCGGCGTCGGTGTTCTTGGCCTTCAGGTAGTTGTTGATCTCCTCGAGGCCGGGCAGCCCGGGCACCGGCGGGGCGAAGGGCACGACGCCGATCGTCTTCTCGGCGGCGGCGCCGGCCTTCTTCACGTAGATCTCGTTGCCGCAGTAGTTGAGGCAGACGATCTGGATGTTGGACTTGGCCGAGGCCAGGTTGGTGGCCAGCACGGCGGCCGGGGACGGGACGTTCTGGATGATGATGTACTGCGTCTTCTTGGCCGTCGCCTGGCCGATCTGGGCCACGTAGTCGGTGGCGCCCTTCGGCATCGGGTAGGCGGTGAAGTCGACGTTCAGCTTGTGGTCGGCGATGTACTTCTTCCCGTCCTCGAGCGGCGACGTGCCGAACGGGCTGTCGTTGTGGAAGAAGCCCACCACGACCTTCTTGCCCGGGTTCTTGTCGGTGATGTACTTGAGGACGATGCGCATCTGCTGGCTGTAGCTGGCGCCCGGGAAGAAGTTGTAGGGCGTCTGCGTCGGGTCGGTCAGCGTCTCAGCGTTGGAGGCCGACATGAACGGGATCTTGTCGCTCGTGACCCGGGGTCGCAGCGCTTCGGTGTCGGCGGTCCCCCAGCCCATGAACACCTTGGCGCCCTCGGAGACGTACTGCCCGTAGAGCTGGCCGGCCAGCGTGGGGTCGTACTTGAAGTCCTGCCACGACAGGGCCAGCTTGTGGCCGTCGATGCCGCCGCTGGCGTTGCGGAAGTCGACGTAGTCCCTGATGCCGTCGGCGTAGGGGGTGCCGATGTCGGCGGTCGGGCCGGAGAGGTCGAAGATGGCCCCGACCTTGATGTCTTCCTTGGTCGACCCCGAAGACGCACCCTTCGAGGCGTTGTCGTTCTTCTTGTCCTTCCCGCACGAGACCCCGACCCCGGCGATCAGCGTGAAACAGAGTGGTAGTGCCAGCCTCCTGATGAAGCGATTCATCATTCTCCCCCTTTGGGTTTGAGCGGGTCTCAGTAACGGAACGGCCATATTCGGAAGTAGTCCTTGGCCCGCTGCCAGAGCCGGGCGAGGCCCCGGGGCTCGAACAGCAGGAACACGACCAGTACGAGGCCGAACAGCGTGAGCTGCACGGCGGGCAGCTTTTCGATGAGGAACGAGAGGTTGCTCGTCTGCAAACTCTGGCCGATCCGCGTGATGTAGGCGGGGACCCACGTGAGGAAGGCCGCTCCGTACACCGCTCCGGAGATGCTGCCGAGCCCGCCGACGATGATCATGGCCACGAAGATGAACGACTTGTCGATCTCGTAGTTCTCCCACGTGACCGTCTGGGTGGCCGGGTAGTAGGCCTGGAGGGCGCCGGACAGGCCGGCCAGCCCGCAGGCTACCGAGAAGGCCAGGACCTTGTAGCGACCGACGGGGACCCCCATCACCTCGGCGGCGATGTCCTGGTCCCGGATGGCGATGAACGACCGCCCGAGGCCCGTCCGGAACAGGTTGATTCCCGCCAGGACGATCAGCCCCGTCAGCACCAGCAGGATCCAGTACCACTCGAACGTGCTCTTGAACACGTGGCTGCCGAGCTTGGGATAGCTGGTGACGATGGTGCCGTGCCTGCGGGTCAGCCATTTCCAGTCCCGGAACCGGTCGGAGAGGATCTCCTGGGCGGCGAACGTGGAGATGGCCAGGTAGAGCCCTTTGAGCCGCAGCGCCGGCAGGCCGAAGACGGCACCGATGGCCGCCGCCACCAGCGTCGCCCCGGCCACGGCGAACGGCATGGGCCAGTGGTAGAAGACCGACAGGTTGGCCGAGGTGTAGGCCCCGACCCCGAGGAAGCCGGCCGTGGCCAGGCTGACGAGGCCGGTGTAGCCGGTCAGGATGTTGAGGCCGACGGCGGCGATCACGGCCAGCAGGATGAGGTTGGCGTAGCCCAGCCAGTACTGGTTGAGGTTGTAGGGCAGCCAGATCGCCGCCGCCGCCAGCAGGGCCAGGCGGAAGTACTCCGCCCGGGTGTGGCGGAGGGCGAAGTCCTTCCGGTACGTGGTGTGGTAGACGCCGGTGGCGGTGGCCATCGTCAGACCCTCTCGATCCGGGCCTGGCCGAACAGGCCGTAGGGCTTGACGAGCAGGATGGCCACGAGGGCGGCGAACGGGAGGATCACCGACCAGCTGACCGGCGAGATCCCGCCGAACTCGTGGATGTAGGACTTCGAGTACTCCACCAGCAGGCCGACGATCACGCCGCCCACGACGGTGCCGAGCACCGAGTCGAGCCCGCCGAGGATCACCACCGGGAAGACGTAGATGGCGAAGGCCTGCATGTCGAGCCCGTAGCTGCCGGCGATGCTGGCCAGGAGCACGCCGCCGATGGCGCCGGCCGCCCCGGCCAGGGCCCAGGCCATGGCGAAGATCCGGTTGACGCTGATGCCCTGCACCATGGCCGCCTGCTGGTCGTCGGCCACGGCCCGCATGGCCACGCCGTGGCGGGAGCGGCGGAAGAACAGGCCGACGGCGATCAGCATGGCCGCCGCCACCCCCACGGCCCAGAACCGGTTGGCCGCCACCGACACGTCCCCGAAGAGGTGGACGGGGCCCGACGGGATGAACTTGGGGCCCGGCCGCCCGTCGGCCCCCCACACCCCGAGGGCCGCTCCCCCGAGCGCCGAGGCCAGGCCGATCGTGACCATGATCACCGACAGCGTCGACTCTCCGATCATGCGGCGGAGGATGAGCCGCTCGATGGCCAGGCCGAGCACCACGCCGCTGCCGATGCCGACCAGCAGCGCCAGCGGCCAGGGCAGCCCCCACGTCTTGTTGGCGTTGTAGACCATGAAGGCGCCGACGACGAGGAACTGGCCCTGGGCGAAGTTGATCACCTCGGTGGCCTTGTAGATGAGGACGAAGCCCAGCGCCGTGATGGCCAGGATGGCGCCGTTGGCCAGGCCGTTGATGGTGACGCTGATCAACCGGGCGCTGTCGAAGGCCAGCACGCTCATGCATGACTCCCGAAGAGCGTCCTCTTCCCCGATTGCTTGGGGACGAAACCGTCCATGCTCACGACGGGGAGGATGATGTCGCGGGTGACGGACGTGCCGTCCTGGTAGGTGACCACGCTCTTGATCTCCGCTTCGGGGGCTCCGTCGGTCAGGGCGTCGATGATCGGGGCGTAGCGCTCGACGATGACCCGGCGGCGCACCTTGCGGGTGCGGGTGATCTCGTCGTCGTCGGGGTCGAACTGCTTGTGGAGCAGGACGAAGCGGCGCAGGCGGACGCTCTCCGGCAGGTCCTCGTTGGCCCGGGCCACCTCCTCCGAGATGAGCTCCCGGACCTCGGGCTTGCCGGCCAGGTCGGTGTAGGTGGTGTAGCCGAGGCGGCGGTGCTCGGCCCACGCCCCCACCGTCGACGGCTCGATGGTCAGGATGGCGGTGATGTCGGGCGAGCCCTCCTGCCAGAAGACGACCGCCTCTTCGATGTAGGGCGAGAACTTGAGCTTGTTCTCGATGAAGGCCGGGCTGAACCGGGTGCCGTCGGGCATCTCCATGACGTCCTTGGCCCGGTCGATGACCACCAGGTGGCCGTGCTCGTCGAGGTAGCCGGCGTCGCCGGTGTGGAGCCAGCCCTCGGCGTCGACGGTCTCGGCGCTGGCCGCCTCGTTCCCGTAGTAGCCGTGGAAGACGGCTTTCGACCGGAGCAGGATCTCCCCGTTGTCGGCGATGCGGATCTCCGTCCCCGGGCAGGGCTTGCCGACCGTGGCGAACTTGATGTCGTCGTCGGTGTGCATGACGGCGATCCCGCAGATCTCGGTCTGGCCGTAGATCTGCTTCAGGTTGACCCCGATCGAGTGGAAGAACCCGAAGACATCGGGACCGAGCGGGGCGCCGCCGGTGTAGCACCGGTCGATGCGGGTGAGGCCGAGCTGGTCGCGCACCGGCCGAAGCGCCACCCAGTCGGCCAGCCGGTGGGCCAGCTTGAGGCCGAGGCCGATCTTCTCGCCCTTCAGCTTCCGCTCGGCGTAGCGTTCCCCGACCCCCTGGCCCCAGGCGAACGTCTTGCGCTTGGCCCAGCCGGCCTCGCCGACCCGGACCATGATCGACGACAGCATGTCCTCCCAGATCCGGGGCGGGCTGAACATGACGTTGGGGCCCAGCTCCCGCAGATCGGCCCGCTGGGTGGCGGCCTCCTCGGCGAAGCTCAGCGTGAAGCCGAGCTGCAGGCCGGTGGCCACGGCGATCATCTGCTCGCCGATCCAGGCCAGCGGCAGGAAGCTCAGGTAGCGGGCGTCCCGGCCGATGGGGTCGACCTCGTTGAGGGAGCGGCCCATGCACAGCAGGTTGGCGTGCGACAGCATGGCCAGCTTGGGGCGGCCCGTCGTGCCGGAGGTGGTGCAGATGACGGCGACGTCGTCGGCCCGGCCGGCGGCGATCTGCTCGTCGAGCCAGCCGGGATGGGCCTCGGCCCACTCCCGCCCGGCCGCTTCCACCGCCGTGAACTCCGAGAGATAGGGCACTTCGTAGAGCTCGAGACCCCGGGTGTCGTAGTAGATGACCCGCTCGACGCCGGGGAGCCGGTCCTTCAGCTCGATGATCTTGTCGACCTGTTCCTGATCCTCGGCCACGACCACCCGCACCCGGCCGTCGGTGAGGACGTGGACGATCTCCTCCCCCACGCTCGTCGGGTAGATCCCGACCGTGCAGGCGCCGAGCGACTGGGCGGCCAGCTCGCTGATGAGCCACTCCGGGCGGTTGTCGCCCAGCACCGCCACCACCTCGCCGGGCTGCACCCCGAGGGCGGCGAGCCCGTGGGCGAAGTCGCGGACGCGGCCGTGGAGCTGGTGCCAGGTGAGCGGCTGCCAGATCCCGTAGCGCTTCTCCTGCACCGCCACCCGGCCGTCGCCGTAGCGCCGGTCGAGCTCGGCCAGCAGCTTGGGGAAGGTGGTGTCGTCGTCGATCGGGAGCGGGTCGGCGGCGACCTTGCCCAGGGAGAGAGGGCTCACGCGTGGGCCTCCTGGCCGAGGTAGGCGTCGCGCACGGCCTGGTCGCTGCCCACCTCGGCCGGGGTGCCGTCGGCGATGCAGCGACCGAAGTCGAGGACGCTGACCCGGTCGGAGATGTCCATGATCACTCCCATGTCGTGCTCGATGAGCACGGTGGTCACCCCGGCCAGCTCGTTCACGTCCAGGATGAAGCGGGCCATGTCCTCCTTCTCCTCGGCGTTCATCCCCGCCATCGGCTCGTCGAGCAGCAGGACGGCCGGCTGCATGCACAGCGCCCGGCCCATCTCCACCCGCTTCTGGAACCCGTAGGCCAGCGCCCCGACCTGCTTGTTGCGGACCGACTGGATCTCCAGCAGGTCGATGACCTCCTCGACGAGCTCGCGCTCCCGGATCTCCTGGCGCTGCGCCGGCCCGTAGTACAGGAACGACGCCGACAGGCGGTGGCGCATGTGGACGTGGCGCCCGAGCATCAGGTTCTCGAGGACGGTCATGTGCCGGAACAGCTCGATGTTCTGGAACGTCCGGGCGATGCCGAGCCGGGCGATGTTCCCGGGCTTGGTCCGCACCAGGTTCCTGGTCGAGCCGTCGCTGCGGTGGCAGAGGATCTCCCCGACCTGGGGCCGGTACAGCCCGCTGATGCAGTTGAGCAGGCTCGTCTTCCCGGCGCCGTTGGGCCCGATGATGGCGTGAATGTCGCCCTGGGAGACGTTGAACGACACGCCGTCGAGGGCCCGCACGCCCCCGAAGCGGAGGGTGACGTCCCGGATCTCGAGCTGCAACGCCCCGGCCTGGAGCGTGCTGCCGTTCAGGTTGTGCCGGTAGGCCCGGGACACGACCACCCTCCCCCCACGGGATTCCGAGAAGCAGCTTATTCAAGAAACGACGGGGTGCTGCGCCAACAGCGCCGACATCGTAGCCTTCCACTATGTGAAAGGTGATACCGGCTGCTGGAGCCGGCTTGCCTGTTAATTTGGACGGCCATGCAGGGGGAGGAGCAGCGGGGGACGCTGGGCACGGTTCGCAACGCCACGCTCCTGCTGTCGCTGCTGGCCGACGGCCCGGCCTACAACCAGCTGACCGACCTGGCCGAGCGGTCGGGAATGTCGCTGCCCACCGTCCACCGGCTCCTGCGGTCGCTGGCCCTGGCCGGCATGGTCGAGCAGGACCCCCGGTCGCTGCGCTACAGCCTCGGCCCGGAGATCGTGCGGCTGTCGGAGCGCTACCTCGACCGGCTCCCCACCCTCCGGGCCCTGTCGCCCTACCTCCGCGACCTGCGCGACGCCACCAAGACGACGATCCTCGTGGCCCTGCTCGTCCGCTCCTCGATCATCTACGTCGACCGGGTCGACGGCGAGGAGGGGGCGGGCGTGTTCCGGGAGGCCCACCGGGTGCACGACGCCCTCGACACCGCCGCCGGCCGGCTGCTGCTGGCCCGGGGGGCGCCGCAGGCGTGGGCCGAGGCGCTCGAGGGCCGGACCCGCCCGTCCAACCGCGACCGGCGGGCGTGGGCCGACGCCCCCTTCCTGGTGCTGGGCCCCGACGGCGACCGGCACATGGCGGAACTGGCGGTGCCGGTGGTCGACGGCTCGGGCCGGGCGCTGGCCGCCCTGTGCGCCCGGGGCGATCCGGCCGCCTTCAGCGACGAGGCGCTGCGGGCCGACGTGGCGCCCCAGCTGATCCGGGCGGCCCGGGCGGCCGGACGGGCGATGGCCGATGGCTGACCCGTCCCCGGCGTGGGCGGAGGCGGCCGCCGGCCTGCACTGGGCCCGGCCCTTCGACGAGGTCCACCGGCCAGGCGGGCCCGGGGGCCGCTGGTTCCCCGGCGGCGCCCTCAACGTGGCCGCCAACTGCCTCGACCGCCACCTCCCGGCCCGGGCCGACCAGGTGGCCATCCACTGGGAAGGCGAGACCGGGGACCGGCGCACGATCACCTACGGCGCCCTCCACGCCGAGGTCGTCACCTTCGCCGACGCCCTGCGGGGGCTCGGCGTCGGCCCCGGCGACCGGGTGGCCCTCCACCTCGGGTGGCTCCCCGAGACGGTGGTGGCCATGCTGGCCTGCGCCCGGCTGGGGGCGGTGCACGGCGTGCTCCCGGCCTCGCTCCCGGCCGACGCCCTGGCCGACCGCCTGGCCGACCTGCAGCCCCGGGTGCTCGTCACCCAGGACGGCGCCCTCCGCCACGGGCTCATCGTCCCCTCCAAGAGCCGGGCCGACGAGGCGCTGGCCGCCGCCGGCGGCGTCGAGGCCACCGTCGTCGTCCGCCGGGTCGGCGTCGACGTCGCCTGGTACGAGGGCGACCGCTGGTACCACGACCTGGTGGCCGCCCCCCGGCCCGGGCGGCGCAAGGGAGCGGCGGCCGGCGGGGACGGCGGCGCCGAGCCCGAGGCCTTCGCCGCCGACCATCCCCTCCTCACCGTGCCCCTGGCCCACCGCCGGGGCCGGCCGACCTGGATCGTCCACGGCACCGGCGGGTACCTGGTGACGGCGGCCACCGTCCACGCCCGGGCGCTGTCCACCGGGCCCGGGGACGTGTTCTGGTGCGCGGCGGAGATCGCCTGGATCGGGGGGCAGAGCCACGGCGTCTACGGCCCGCTGGCCTGCGGGGCGACCACGGTCATGTCGGAGGGGACGCTCGACGTGCCGAGCCGGTCCCGGGCCTGGGAGATCATCGAGCGCTACGGCGTCAACTCGCTGGTCACGACGCCGTCGGTGGTGCGCAGCCTGCGCCAGTGGGTCGACAGCCCGCCGGCCGGGGCCGACCTCGGCTCGCTGCGGCTCATCGTCACGCTCGGCGAGCGCATCGACGCCGACACCCGCAACTGGCTCGACTTCGAGGTCGGCGGGGGCCGGGCCCTCGTCGCCGACGCCTGGGGCCAGACGGAGCTGGCCGGGCTGGTGTCGGTGACGCCGTCGCCGTCGGGGGCGGCCCCGCCCGTCCCCGACGCCGGCCTCGAGGTGGTCGACGGGGCCGGGCGGCCGGTGGCCCCCGGCGAGGTCGGCGAGCTGGTGCTGCTGCGGCCCTGGCCCGGCACGTTCGTGGCCGTCGAGGGCGGACCCGAGCCGGGCGACGCCTGGTGGGGGCCCTACCCGGGCGCCTACGCCACCGGCGACGAGGCCCGGCGGGAGCCCGACGGCCGCCTCACCGTGCTGGGCCGGCGCGACCCCGTCGTCAGCATCTCCGGCCAGCAGGTCTCGCTGACCGAGGTCGGCCGGATCCTCGAGGAGCACCCGCTCCTCGTCGGCGTCGACGTCGTGGCCGTCCCCGACGAGCGGCGGGGCCAGGCGCTGTGCGCCTGCGTCGTCCTCGACGACAAGGCCGAGGCGGGCGAGGACCTGGCCCGGGAGCTGCGGAGCTACGTGGCCGACGCCCTCGGCGGCCTGGCCCGCCCCCGCACCGTGGCCTTCGTCGAGAGCTGGCCGCCCGGGCTGGCGGCCGAGGCCCGCCGCCGGGCCCTGCGGCTGCTGTGCACCGCCCACGCCGCCGACTGGATCACCGTCGGGGCCGCCCAGCTGGCCGCCGCCGCCACCGCCACCCACTGACGCCGCCGCCATCCCCGGGGACAATTCCGGCTCAAGGGGGCCACCCCCGGCGACGATATAGTGCTCGGCAGTCCTTCCGGGGTAGCTCAGTCGGCAGAGCGGGCGCCTGTTAAGCGCTTGGTCGGGAGTTCGAGTCTCCCCCCCGGAGCCACCGGACCAGCAGGTCAGCGCCGCTTTTTGCGCTGACCTGCTCGGTTTTTGCGGGCCGATTCCGGGTGCATGACCCGAAGGACCGGTCGGCCGGCGACGTTCTCCAGGGGGAAGAACACGTTGTGCGTGCGCCCGTCGACCGCGACCGAGTGCGCCCGGTCGGCGAGACGGCCCCGGCCGAGGGTGCGGACCCCACCTCCGTCGGCGGCGAACACGGTGACGACCCCGCTCTCGGCGGCCACGTACAGGCGGTGGAGGTCAGGGTCGAGGGCCAGGACGTCGGGGGCGGAGCCCACCCTCTCCAGGGAGAGCTGGTGCCGGGCGGCGAGGTCGACGACCGCCAGGCGGGCGTTGTCCTCGCAGGCGACGTAGGCCCGGCGGGCCGGGGCGTCGACCGCCGCCCCGTGGGCCCCGCGGCAGCCCGACAGCCCGATTCGGGCCGTCACGCTCCCGGTCGAGGGGTCGAAGGCGACGAGTTCCTCGGGCGGGCGGACGGCCACCAGCAGGGTCCCCGTCGTCGGATCGGCGACCACGTTTCCGGTCTCCCTGGCGAGGCGCACGGTCCGCAGCACCCGGTTGGTGGCGGGGTCGACGACCGTCTCGGATCCGTCGTCCTTGTTCGACACGGAGACAAGATGACGGCCCGGGTCATAGGCGACGCCGTCGGGGAAGCGTCCGGTGGGGGCCCGGCTGACGATCCGCAGGGTGGCGGTGTCGATCGTGACGAGCTCGTCCGCCCCGGTGGCGGTGGCGAAGACCTGGTGGCGGTCGGGTGCGACCCGCACGCCGTGGACGTCGGGGACACCGTCCACCACTCCGGTAGGCGCGAGACGGTCGAGGTCGACCGCCTCGACTTCACTGGCGCCGAGGTGGGCGATGTAGAGCCGGCGGGCGTCGAGGTCGACGTCCTGATAGTCGAAGCGCACCGCCCGACCGGGCAGGGGCACGTCCCGGACGAGCTTCAGCGGCAGGGCCGACGCCGAGCCGTCAGCGTGCCCGCAGGCCAGGGCAACGGCGGAGAGCAGGGCGCACGCCGACGCCCCGATGACCGCCCTCATCCCCGTCCTCCGGGCCGGCACGGCACGAGGTTACGGGACCGGGATGCACGGACAGCGCCGACCGTGAAACCGGGTTTCCTGGTCCGGAACCCGGAACCGCCAACAGGCCCGCCGCCCGATCCGGCCCTCCGACCCCGAGTGATCCGGCCACCGGCCGGTGCCTCGGCACGACCGGTCGTGCTCCGGGGCGAGCGGGCCGCCACCGCCGGGGTCTGAGCGGCGCCTCAGGACGACGACGTCACCAGATTGTCCGACCGGGGGGACTCTGAAAGACTTGAGGAAACCGCGCGAATCGTGAGGAATCGCCTCCTCGCCGCGCTGGACTGTGGTTGGGGAGGAAACCGTCTCGTGGCTCACCGTCGCACCAAGTTCCTCACGTTGCTGTCGGCCCTGCTGCTGCTCGGCAACGCCTGGCACCTGACCGGCGCCGGAGCGGCGCCGGTGGACCGGGACCACGACGGCATCTACGACGCCGTGGAGGGAACGGTCGACACCGACGGCGACGGGGTGGCCGACTTCGCCGACACCGACAGCGACAACGACGGCCTGCCCGACGCCGTGGAGCGGCTAGCCGACCCCGACGCCGACGGCGTGCCGGCCTACCGCGACCTCGACAGCGACGGCGACATCATCGGCGACCGGGCCGAGGCCGGCGCCGACCCCGCCCACCCCGTCGACAGCGACGGCGACGGCGTGGCCGACTACCTCGACTTCGACGCCGACGGCGACGGCATCTTCGACCGGCTCGAGGCCCGCAGCCCCGACGAGACGGACCTCGACAACGACGGCGTCCCCGACGACATCGACACCTCGGTGGTGGCCACGCTGCCCCCCACCGACACCGACAAGGACGGCATCCCCGACTACCGCGACGGCGACAGCGACGGGGACGGGATCGCCGACAAGCTGGAGGGCACGGTCCTCACCGACGTCCACGGCAAGCCCGACTTCCGCGACACCGACAGCGACGGCGACCTCATCCCCGACCGGGTGGAGGCCGGCCCCGATCCCACCAAGCCCGTCGACACCGACGGCGGCGGGCTGGCCGACTTCCGGGACACCGACAGCGACGCCGACCTGATCCCCGACCAGATCGAGGCGGGCAGCGACCCCGAGCACCCCGTCGACAGCGACCACGACGGACTCCCCGACTACATCGACCGCGACAGCGACGCCGACGGCATCCCCGACACGGTCGAGGGCATGGGCGACTTCGACGGCGACAAGGTGCCCAACTATCTCGACGCCGACAGCGACGGCGACGGCGTGCCCGACAAGCAGCAGGGCGCCGACGACCCCGACAACGACGGCATCCCGAGCGTGGTCGACCCCGACGACGACGGCGACCTCATCCCCGACGTGATCGAGGGCAACGCCGACGTCGACCACGACGGCGTGGCCAACTCCGACGACCCCGACAGCGACGGCGACGGGCTGCCGGACGAGGCCGAAGGCCTGTCCGACGTCGACAACGACGGAAAGGCGAACTTCGTCGACACCGACAGCGACAACGACGGCATCCCCGACCGGGTCGAGGGGCGGGGCGACGACGACGGCGACACCAACCGGAACTGCTACGACCCCGACAGCGACGACGACGGCGTCCCCGACTCGGTGGAGGGCGTGCCCAACGCCGACGCCGACGCCGACGGCGACGGGGCGCCGGACCGGATCGACGTCGACGCCGACGGCGACAAGATCCACGACAACGTCGAGGGGATCGCCGACACCAACAAGGACGGCGTGCCCGACCGGGTGTCGGTCGACAGCGACGGCGACGGCCTCCCCGACCGGCTCGAGGGGACGTTCGACACCGACAAGGACAAGGCCCCCGACTTCCGGGACCTCGACAGCGACGGCGACAACATCCCCGACGCCACCGAGGGGGCGCTCGACGCCGACGGCGACCGGATCCCGAACTTCCGCGACACCGACAGCGACGGTGACGGCCGGCCCGACGCCGAGGAGGGGACCGCCGACGCCGACGGCGACGGCGTCCCCAACTACCTCGACAAGGACTGACGCCCGGCGCTACCCGACCGCCGGGAACTGCACGAAGCCCGGCTGCGGCATGCCGTTCACCTCGGTGAAGTCACCGGCCACGTAGAGGCTGTGGGCGCCGATCAGGGCCACGTAGGGGCCCTGGGGCGTGTTGAGCTGAGCGGTGAAGGCCAGGTCCTGGGCGCCGCCCTGGGGCTCGAAGACCGAGATGTGACGGTTCACGATGTCACCGGCGTTGCCTCCGGCGCAGACGCTGTTGGCGTGGCAGACCGTGTTGTCGCCGAGGACGTAGTCGTAGTGGCCCACCAGGAAGACCCGGTCGGTGGTGGCCACCACGTCGGTGGAGTCGCCGTCGGTGCGGTGGATCCACAGCGGCGCGCCGCCGTCGCTGTTCGACTTGGAGCCGGAGCCGTGGTGATGGTGGCCGGAACCGCTGCCGGAGTCCGGCGGCGGTGCGGCGGCGCCGTCCTCGATGCGGAAGCCCTGCACCGTCCCGCCGGCGCCGCCGGTGGAGACGAAGAACGTGCGGCTGTCCCCCGGCCACATGGCCACGCCGAAGACCGGGCGGTCCATCTGGGGCTGCCAGGGGGTCATCTGCCCGGTGGCGGCGTCGAGCACGAGCAGGCCGCTGCGCCCGCCGAAGTCGAGGAAGTCGCCCCCCACCACGAGGTACCGGCCGTCGGCCGTGACCTTCAGGTCGTGGACGGCGCCGTTGTTGGTCCCCGGCGTCGGCGTGCCGGTGTGGCCCTGGAAGTAGCCGCCGCCGTTGTCGGGCGGGACGAACCCGTCCCGGAGGGCGCCGGTGGTGGCGTCGAGGGCGGCGAGCTGGGGCCGGGTGGCCGGGCCGACCGCCTCGAAGTCGCCCCCGATGTAGAGCGTGCCGTTCGACAGCGCCATGGCCTTGACGGCCCCGTCCGGCGCCGGAGCCCGGAAGGTGGGATCGAGCTGACCGGTGGCGAGGTCGATGGCCGCCACCCGGGTGACCGCCGCGCCGGCGATCTGGCCGAAGCGCCCGCCGACGTAGAGCGTGCGCTGGTCGGGCGACACGGCCATGGCCAGGACGGCGTCGTCGGGGTGGACGTCCCAGTCGAGGAGGTTGCCGGTGGTGACGTCGAGGGCGGCCAGGTAGGGCCGGTTGGTCACGGGGGCGGCGGCGGCATCCTTCCGCGTCGCTTCGTAGGGCACCATGCCGGCGAACTCGCCGCCGACGAAGACCCGGTTCCCCGCCTCGGCCAGGGCCAGCGCCCGGCCCGCCTTGTCCTTCTCCACCAGGGACGGGCTCGTCCCCCAGGTCGGGTTGGCCGACGAGGAGAAGAACTGCGGCGCCGGGCCACTCGGTAGCGGAGCCGCCACCGGCGCCGCCGCCGGGACCGGCCCGGCGCCGGTGCCGCGGCGGGCGGCGAGGCCGACCACGGCGGCCCGCACGGCGACGGGGGCGCCGAGGGCGGCCGCGTCACCGAAGTTGAACACCTTCCCGGTCGCCGTGACCTGCCAGTAGCCGCCGCCGGTGGCGGTCGGGGCCATGGCGACGACGCCCCGGCCGGCGTCGGGGGCGCCCAGCTTGTCGCGGGCGGTGCCGAAGAAGCGGGCATCGCCGAAGGCGAACAGGCCGCCGTCCGACGCCGTCAGCCAGTAGCCCTTGCCGCCCGGGGTGGCGGCCATCCCGGCGATCGGCCGGACGAGCTTCAGGTTCCCCGTCGAACCGGCGAAGGCGGCATCGCCGAAAGCGAAGATCCCGCCGTCCGACGCCACCAGCCAGTAGCCCCGCCCGGTCGGCGTGGCCGCCATCCCGACGATGGGCCGGTTGAGCCGGATGGCGCCGGTGGAGCCCTTGAAGGCGGCGTCGCCGAAAGCGAAGATCCCGCCGTCCGACGCCACCAGCCAGTACCCGGCACCGGTGGGCGTCGAGGCCATGCCGACGATCGGCTTGTTGAGCCGGATGGCGCCGGTGGAACCCTTGAAGGCGGCGTCGCCGAAGGCGAAGATCCCGCCGTCCGACGCCACCAGCCAGTAGCCCCCGCCCGACGGTGTCGGCGCCATGCCGACGATCGGCCGGTTGAGCTGCAGAGCGCCGGTCGACCCCTTGAACCCGGCCGACCCGTAGGAGAAGACGCCGCCGTCGCTGCCGACGAGCCAGTACCCCGGCGGTTCCGGAGCGGCCGCCGCCCGGACCGGCGGGGCGGGCGGGGCCGGGGGCGGCGGCGCCGGAGCGGCGGCGGCCGGCGCCACCCGGTAGGCGTGGGGCGACTTGGCCTGTGCGGTGAACGGCGCCTGCGATGCGGCCACCAGCAGCGTCCCGGTCAGGAGCCCGAACGCCACCCGCCGCTGGTTGTGACGCCGTGACCCGCCGACCATCGCAAACCACCCCTTCATCGACGAACTCCCCCAGAACACGCGGAACGGACACAATCCCCTGATCCCCCCCAATTCCCCGCGTTCCGCCCGGATCCCTCCGCCACGCTGGGTGAACTTAAAAGAAAATCAAGGCGCAGTCCGGCAAATCGCCCAAACCGGGCGAACCGCCCAGCGGCCCCGCCGTCCCGTACGCTCAACGTCCCATCCGGGCCCGTAGCTCAGCGGTGAGAGCAGGGGACTCATAACACTCTGAGTGAGAACGGTGTGCTGACCAGCACTTTTGCAGCTCACAGGGCGGCGTTTTCGGTCGAATCCCCCGCTGTGAAATCCGGCGATTTCTGAGTGCCCGTTCAGTGGTCTCTGCCAACAACAACCTCGGTATTGAACAGCAGTCAGACCAGGAGAGTCGAAGTCCCCTGTTCTGAACCCTGACCGCGCTGCGACGTCTGTGCTGATCAGGGGTGGGTTACCACCTCGTAATGGTTCCCTGCTGTAGCCCAACCGATGGGCCCGGAGCGTCGACCCTGGCCGGTTCGGCAGCCGGGAGCGAGGCCAATTGTGGGCTACGCGCCCAAGCGGTTTCAGCGGCTGGTCATGGCATGCTGGAGGCGTGGCCATGCCGGTTGGTATCCATGTGGGCCCCTGGACGGAGGAGGACCTCGTTGGTCTGCCCGACGACGGCCAGCGGTACGAGCTGCTGGAAGGGGCGTTGCTGGTGAACCCTCCCGCGGGTGGGCGCCACCAGCTGGTCAGCCTGCGCCTCGCCGGTCGTCTCGATGCGATCGCGCCGGACGATCTGGTCGTCGTCGAGGCCCTGGGCGTCCGCGTACCCGGTGGAAGCGTGCTGGTCCCGGACGTCCTGGTGGCCGAGCGCGACGCCGTGCTGGTCAACGACTCCGGGATCCTCGATGCCGCCGTCGTCCGTCTGGCTGTGGAGATCGTGTCGCCCGGCTCGCGGACCCAGGACAGGATCACCAAACCGGCGCTGTACGCCGAGGCCAGGATCCCATCGTTCTGGCGGGTCGAACTCGACGACGGACCGACCATCTTCGCCTATCGGCTGGACGGCAGCACCTACACCGAGCTGGCTACAGCGAGGCCGGGGCAGTCCCTTGAACTCGACGAGCCCTTCCCCGTCTCGCTCGACCCCGCCGCCCTGACCCCATAGCCTCAGCCGCCACTGCCGCCAGAGCGTCGGCGTTGGGCCCGCGCCCGGGATGATCGCAGCGCCAGGGTGGTGAAGTAGGCCCGCCGGGCGGCCTCCGCCCGCCGGGCCCGCTCGGCCGGCGGGAGGACCATCTCCGGGTCGACCTCGCGCTCGAACCGGGCGGAGAACGCCGCCCGGGCGCTTTTCGTGGTCTCTTTGGGGTCGTGCGTGGCGTGGAGTCGGTAGGCCGCCGCCCGAGCCTGCAACGTCCGCTGCTCGGGGGTGAGACCTGACTTCGCGTGTCGGCTGCGCCGGATGGCAGCCGGCCGTCGCGCTGGCTCCGGGTTGGTCAGATCGACCTCGATCGCCACGTCCGCCGGCGCCGCTTGGTCGCCCGCCGCCGCCAAGCCGGGAACCTCGTCGCCGCGAGCCGGCAGAGCCGGGGGGTCTTCCTTCTCGGGCCCACGGCGTTCTGCGGCGCTCTCGGATAAGTCGACATCCTGAAGCCACGGCAGAGGCTGGTCCCAGCCCGTGCTCTTCCGTCCCCAGCGCGTCCCCATAGCGACGGAGTATGCACGAACGATCCGAGCTTGAAAAGCGCATTACCGAGCGGCTCAGCACCCGAATTCCGAACTGGAGGATACTGCAGCGCACTAGCGCGCACGGGACGGTACGGAACGGCACAGGACGGACACGAAGAAATTCTTTCCTCAGTTCCCGGCGTCCCTTGCCGGGGACGAGCTTCCCACCCACACGAGGGACGCGCCGCCAGCAAGACTCGTGGGACTGGGCCCTACCAGGACTTTTGCCGACTCCGGTCACGGTGAGCGCCGCGCTTCAAGGAAGGGCGCCCAGTCAGGCGCGGTGCGGCTGCCAGGAAACCCCGACGTTCGGAGATGCCACGGACAGGATGGACGTCCTCGGATTGCAGCGAACGAAAACGAACAAGAATGAACAAGTACCGACCACAATCGCTGAGAATCAACAACGAGTATGCACGACCAATAAACTCGAAATACCTGCTTCCAACTGTCCCAGCGATCCTGTATAACTCTCCTCCTACCGTCTGAACGGATGACACCCCTGCACCGGGGGTGCGGCAAGGGGGCTGGGACGCTTGAACGGGTTGGTCCCCATGACCCTGGGGAGCTGGCAGTACTACGACCACGAGGTCTCGGTCGAGGACTACTACGTCTCCCGCTCCCCGGAGCCCGGCCTCTGGGTCGGCTCTGGCGCGGCCGTGCTGGGGCTGTCGGGGGAGGTCGAGGAGGGTCAACTCGGCTTCCTGTTCGACGAAGGTCGCCACCCGGTGTCGGGCGAGGCGTTGGGTGTTCCCTACCGGCACGACTCGAGGCGGACGGTCGTGACGGGGTTCGCCTTGTCGTTCTCGCCGCCGAAGAGCGTGTCGTTGGTCGGTGCGTTCGGCGATGCGGAGACGGCCGGTGAGGTGCGGATGGCTCACGATTGCGCTGTGCGGGCCGCGCTCAGCTTCCTGGAGGATCACGCTGCCTTCTCCCGGACGGGCCGGGGCGGGTTCGTCCAGGTCGACACGGCCGGATTCGTGGCCGCCGCCTTCACCCATCACACGTCCCGGGCTGGCGATCCCCAGATCCACAGTCATGTGCTGGTGGCCAACAAGGTGCTGTGTGCCGATGGTCGGTGGCGGTCGCTGGACGGCCGCGAGGTGTTCGCGTTCCAGAAGGCGGCGGGGATGCTGTACAACGCCACGTTGCGGGTCGAGTTGTCCGCGCGGCTCGGGGTGGGGTGGGACGCGGTGGACCGCAACGGCCAGGCGGATATCGCCGGCGTGCCGAAGGAGATCATCGACCTGTTCTCGAAGCGCCGCCACGACGTCGACCGGCGGGCGGCACAGCGCATCGCCACCCTCGAGGCCCGGCTCGGCCGGACGTTGACCGATCCCGAGCGGGCCGAGCAGTACCAGCGGGCCACCTACGCCACGCGCCAGGCCAAGACCCACGAGGACGAGGCGACGCTGGATGGACGGTGGCGGACAGAAGCGGACGCCGCCGGATGGGATCCGGCCCGATGGCTGCCTGACACGCTGGGTTGGGGCTGCCCCTCGATCGAGCGTTGCCAGGATGCAGCCGAGCCGGCAACGGTTGCCGAGATTGTCGCCGAACTGGCCGAGGCCCGTTCGACCTGGAGTCGGGCGGAGGTGGCCAAGGCCGTCGCCCGGCGGCTCCCCTGGGGCCTCGGCACCGGCGCCGAACCCGGCCGAGGATGGATCGAGGCCACGAGCGCCGAGGTCCTCGCCCACCCGGAGGTCGTCACGTTGGCGTCGCCTTTGTCGGCCGAGGTCCCGGCCGACCTTCGCCGGCGCGACGGGCTGCCCGGCCACGAACGCCACGGTGCTCCCCGCCACACGACCCGACAGACCCTGGCGCTGGAAGGTCGAATCCTCGACGCTCTGGTAGCCGGCCGCCAGGCTGGCCTCGCCGTTGCCCAGCCAGCTCTTGTAGAACGGGCGGCCCGGCGCCATCGTCTCGGGGACGACCAGACCGCCGCCCTGCAGCGCATTTGCCAGAGCGGCGAGCAACTGGCTTGCGTCGTCGGCCCGGCCGGAGCCGGCAAGACCAGGATGCTCCGCGCCGCCCGTGACGCCTGGGAGGCCGACGGCACCGCCGTGCGCGGTCTGGCCGTCTCCGCCGTCGCCGCCGGCGTCCTGGCCGAAGAGGCGGGGATCCCGGCGGATACGGTGGCCAAGTTCCTCCACGACGCCCGCCGCGCCCACAACCCCACCGGCGGTCTCGGCTCAGGGGACGTCGTGGTCGTCGACGAGGCGGCGATGCTGGCCACCGCCGACCTCGCCGCCCTGGTCGACGCCGTCACGGCGGCCGACGTCAAACTCGTCCTCGTCGGCGACCACCGCCAGCTCGGCGCCGTGGAAGCCGGCGGCCTCTTCCGGCTCCTCGTCGCCGACAGCCGAGCCGCCGAACTGCACCAGGTCCGCCGCTTCACCCATCCCTGGGAGGCGGCGGCCACGCTCCGTCTGCGCAACGGCGACGACTCGGTCCTCGACGACTACGACGCCCACGGCCGCATCGCCGGCGGGGCCCGGGAGGACATGGTCGACCAGGCCCTCACCCAGTGGCGGGCTGCCCGGGCCGCCGGTGAGTCCATCGTGGTCATGGCCGCCGACCACACCACGGTCGACGCCCTCGCTCTCCGGGCCCGGGCGGAACGGGTCGCCGCCGGCGAAGTCGAACCTGACGGCATCACCGTCGGCGACCAGGTTGTCGGCGAGGGCGACGAGATCGTCACCACCCGCAACGACCGCCGCCTCGTCACCACCGGAGGGCTGTGGGTCCGCAACGGCGACCGCTGGCACGTCGACGACCGCCGGGACGACGGCGCCCTGCTCGTCTCCCACCTCGAGGGGCACGGCCGGGTCGTCCTCCCTGCCCGCTACGCGGCCGAACACATCGCCCTGGCTTACGCCGTCACCGTGCACAAGGCAGAAGGCGTCACCGTCGATTGCGGTGTGCTCCTGGCCGATAGCGCCACCGCGGCCGAGCACCTCTATGTCGGGATGAGTCGCGGCCGGCACGACAACCGCGTGTGTGTCGTCACCGATGCGGCAACCGCCGGCCACGGGCACCGGCCTCCACCCACGCCCCTCGAAGTCCTTGCCGCCGCGATGGGCCGCTCCTCCGCTGAGCTCTCCGCCACGGAAACGCTCCGGACCGAACTGGACCGGGGCGAGGACCGGGAGACCCTCCGCCGCCTCCACGACCAGGCCATCGCCTACATCGACCGGGGCGCCGGCCCCGACCGCCGCCCCGAGCTCCGCCGCCTCCAGCAGCTCCGCTCCGGCCTCCCGATGATGCGGAATAGCGTCGCATCCCACGAAGAGCGAGTCGCCAAGCTCGACCGCGACATCACCAAGCTGCGCCGCAACCTGGCCGACGATGAGGCCCGGCTCGAAACGCTCACCCGGCCGCGGCGGTTCCGCCGGCCGGACCGGGATGCCATCGACGAGACGCAAGCCCAGATCGGCGCTCAACGTCGCTACCTCGATCGGCTGGAAGAGGAACGGGTTCGGTGCGGCGCCGACCTCGACCGCAGCCGTCACCGCCTCCTTGACGCCGAGCGAGCCGTCGCCCGCATTCCCGAAGTGGAGGCCGCCATAAGCCGCCGCCATGACTGGTTCCTGAGCCACCCCGCCGAACTCGCCTGGAAAGCCGACCTCTCCGCCCGATTGGGCAGGGCTTCCGACTCGCCCGCCGCCGGTCACCCCCAGTTCGGGATCGACGAGGCCCTCGAACTAATCAGATCCGTCGACCTCTCACAGGTCCATCGTCCTTCCGCCGGCATCGAACGCCGCCTTCGGGAAGCCCTCGGCATCGAACGGACCGACCCGATCCAACTCCCCCTGCCACCCCTACCGGGGCGAAGTATAGAGGGACCCGATATCGGCTTTTAACCGGGCCACTCGACCTGCCACCCGTTGGCGTCGAAGAAGCTCGTCACTTCCGCCCACCCGGCGACCCAGACGTCCCACCCGTCGCGTTCGAACGCAGGATCACTGGAGGTGATGATGAGCACGCCCCCTGATACTTCGCTGTCGTCCTTGAGCTTGATGAAATGACCCCGCTCGGGCCCGGCCACGACGCGGGCGACCACGTCGGGCCGGAGACGGTCGTCTGACATCAGAACGCGACCTGGACGTGGTTGTTGATGAGCATCCGGCCTGAGTCCCACATCTCGAAGTGGACGTGAGGGAAGCCCGGAGGATGGCTACCTGCGAGCGATCCTCCGTCCATCCGGAAGACGAAACGCTGTCCCCCTGGTTGGTCTGCATAGAAGACGCTCGACTTCGTACCGGTACCGGCGTGGCCGACCGCTTGGATACGGGCTGTCATCCGATAGCCACCCGACGCAGAGAAGACAGGCAGGGCGCTCCTTCATCGGATAGTAGTAGTAAGAGGTGAGGTCCTTAAAGCTCGGCATCTCTATTTTGCTCCCACGACCATGCCAGTGCCTGGTGAGTTGGGTGCGAACATGCAAGCCGCCCCAGTAGCAGTCGCCCATATTCGGCTTGAGGAGTTGGCGTAGATTCGTCGGTTCAGGAACCGCTACGGAGCCAGTTGATTCGACAGGACCAGGGGTGAGCGTGAGGTTAGGGATCCCGTCGCCAGCGTTAGCTGTCAACACCGTGCGGAATTCCGCCCTCCGTTCCCATTTCGATCTGTGCGCCCAAGTTCATTGGTGATTTCGGCGCTGAGGGGTGCGGGGAACCTGATGGATGTGCCCTCAGGCACCCACGTGCAGCGAGGTTTTGAAGGTTCCGCCGTGCTCGTCCGCGTCATCACGGGTGTCTCCCCGGCTCGGAGCGCACCCTCAACCCCGGGGCGATTGAATACTGCGTTGGTGTCAACGATCACTTGGCCGCCGCCACTAGAGCCTTCTGTGGCAAAGCTTGATCAGTCTCAACGCTCCTCGGGTGAGCTCACCGTCAGCCCAATGTCATTGGCAAATCGACACGGTCTCCGCCGAATAGCTGCCGTGCAAGCAACAGGATCGCCTCCTGCATGTCGGGAGCGGATCCAAAGTCGCGGTAGAACCCGTCGTCAAAGTGAAGTAGAGGGATTACAGGGCCAGGCTCGTGAGTTGCCCAGTAGTGACTTGTTTCGTCGCCTCGCTCGACCGTGAATTCAATGCGGTCGTTGGCTAATCGACGAATCTGAGTGATGAGTGTCTTCATGGCTTAAACACCGCCTGTCCGCGCCAAGCTCCCATGAACTCGCTATAAGGGGTTTCGTAACTAGTGCCCTGGAAAGGGTCTCGCACCATGACGTGGCCGGCATCATGCAGGCCGTCAACGACGACCATATGGTCTTGTGTAACGCCCCGCATCGTGGCGCCCCAAGGTCCGGTTTCGGTGAGGGCTTGGAAGGCCTCGTCGGGAGTGGGGCCTGCACCGAGACCCCCGCCGCGCCACTCTGGACCGAGAGCTCGGCCAAGGGCCTCAGCGTTACTGTTCTCACCGATCTGCGCCAGAAGCTGTTCTTGGGACACCGCTCCGTTCGTCAGCATCTCGCCGCAGGCGGCGACGCAGCCCTGCTCGGCCACCTGACGCACAGCTCCGCCTGCGACTTCGTTCAGGGCCGGCATCCGGGCTCCACTTGCTCCCACTCCCTCTGTGGCGAAGCTATGAGAGCTCCCCGATCAGCGCGGCAACGAGGGACTCGACGGGTTCCTCTAGCCAACCATCTGGAGCGCGAGGAGAAGCTCCGAAACCGAACTCGGCTACGGCGCCGCCACGTTCAACGCCATACGCATCGCCGCTTTCAGGTACTCGGCGGAGGATCAGGTACAAGAACGACGCTGGCTGCGATCGGTCGGCCTCAGATGCCTGTGCACGCCATGCTTGAAACCATTCCTTGAGCCAGGAACGAACAGCTCGGCGATCCACCGACGGAGGGAGCTCCAAGACGGTGGAGAGCGTAGAGCCGAGGGAGGCGACGACGAGCAGACCCGCCCAGCTCGTCTGACGGCGCGGTGGCGACCAGCCGGCCTCGAGGATCGACTCAGCCACCGGGGACATAGCCATGGAAGTACTCGACGACTTCATCATCGAACTCCTGAACGAGGTGGCGGCGAAGCTCGACCGGGAGGCCAGTATCCGGTTCGACCCCTACACGGTGCGGTGAGTTTGCCGACTTCGGAATGGAACAATCGAGAATTGCTTGGCAGTCTCCGCTCGGAGCACGGCTGACAACCCGTCCCTGGGAGTCTACGTAGGGCGCCTCACCATGCTTCGGATTGGGTTCGTAGACTCGCCGCACTGGCTTCTCACCATACGGCGAGTCTCCAGCGAGCGCGGGGTCATCTACCCCGGCAGCGCCAGGGCCGAATCGTTGGCCGCCGGCGAGTGCGGGTTCAGCCTCTGTGGCAACAGGCCCCTCAGAATTCATCAGGGCCGCGTCGGATCCTTCGCTCATTGCAGAGGCGGGCGCTCCCCGGACGGAGCGCACGAAGGCCCCGGCGCCGTGGAGGGCGCCGGCGGTGGCCCCGCCGATGAGTCCTTCTGTGATGGCGCTTCGAGCGTTGATTCCGCCCGTAGTGAGATATTGGCTGGTTGCGGAGTGCGTGACGCCTCCGCCAAATCCGGCGCCGATGGTTCTGAGCAGAGAGGCACTGGTCGGATCGCCGCCCAGGAGGCCGCCGAAGGCGGCGCCCGCTGCCGCACCAGCCGCACCTTGGACGACCATGCCTTTGGCGCATTGGGCCATCGAGGTTCCGGGGCAGTCGAAGGCGGCATTGACCACACCCGCCACGGCGCCGGCGACTGCGCCGCATCCGGTGACCGCGCCCGCCCCGAGGGACGTCCCTGTGCAAGCGAGGTAGGCCGCACCACCGGCCATTGCTGTGACACCAGTGCGGACGATGGTCTTGGCGTGTTGCTGGACGAACTTGGTGCTTCGTGAGACGGCGTTGCCGACTGTCCGCTTCGCGGTGGACCCGATCGACGATGCGGCGTTGGCCGAAGCAGAAGCGACGTGCATGACCGGCTGGACGATGTCGTCGTTGACGGCGGTGACGATTTTGCCGCCGGTATTGTCCCAGGCGGACGAGGCCGCGTGCTTCGTAGCGCTCCAGGCGTCACCGAGGCTGAACATGTGGCCGTCGGGGTCGAAGTACTGCATCGGGTCCCCGGCGGCGTAGGTGTAGCGATTGAGGGAGATCGGGGTCTTTAGCATTCCAAACACCGTGTCTCGGCTGGTGAAGGACCCAGTGTCGGGCTGGTACCAACGGGCGCCCATCCAGACGTCGCCGCTGGCTGGGTCGGTGTAGTCACCCTGGTAACCGACGCTGGGGTTGGTGCTGCCGGTGGCGCCGGCCAGCTGGCCGTAGGGGTCCCAGATGCGGGTGTCGGTGACAGTCCCGTTCGAGCCGAGGAGCCAGGCGAGGTCGCCGTGGCGGTTCTCGCCGGCGAGTGCGCTGCTGCTCCCGTTCTTGACGGCCAGGAGGTCACCGGCCGGGGTACGGCTGTAGGACTGCGTTCCGGCGGTGGAGGGGTCCGTGCTGGTGCCGGCGTAGGTGAAGCTGGTGGCTCCGCTGGTGGCGATCCGGTCGAGGGCGTCGTAGGTGTAGTTGGTGGCGCCCCAGGTGATCTGGCGGCCGAGACCGTCGAATGCGACCGGTGTGGTCGTTCCCGCGGTGACGGTGCTGAGCGTGCCTCTCGGGCTCCAGCTGTAGGACTTCGTGACGGTCCCGGCGTAGCCGGCACCGGTGGTGATGTTGGCGGCGCCGCTGGCCGCCGAGCGGTTCCCGGCTTCGTCGACGGTCTCGACGGTGTAGCTGTAGGCGGTGTTGGCCGAGACCTTGGTGTCGGTGAAACTGGTCGTGGCGCTGTAGCCGATCAGGGTGCCGCCGCGGTTGATGCGGTAGCCGACGACGCCGATGTCGTCCGTGCCGGCTGTCCATGTCAGGCCGACTTGGACCGGGCCGCTGCCGGCGGTGGCGGTGGGCGTGCCCGGAGCGGTGGGCACGGTCGAGTCGGCCGGCTCGGCGCCGGCCGGTCGGAGGGCGAGGACCTGGCCGGCGTTGACGGCGTTGGCGCTGGGAACCGCAGCCCGGGTGCCGGTGGCGCCGGTAGCGGTGAGCGCCTGGTCGGCGACCTCGAGGGAGGTCTTCGTCGTCCCGGTCGTGACTGCCACGTCGGCTTGCTCGGTCATGCCCGACGCCGGCGTGAAGGTCGCCTGGGTGGCCGTCCCGAACGCACCGACGAGCCGGTCGGTAGCGCCGGTGGTCGTCACCGAGGGAGCGATCACGTTGCTGTTCTTGGCGTTCGACTGACCGCCGGCGATGTCCTTGGGCACGTAGGGGCTGGCACCGCCGTAGGCGACGATGGCGCCGGACACCGACGAGGTCGGGAAGGTGAAGGTGTAGGGGCCGGTCTCCGTCCCGGCCAGCCGGGTGTAGGTGACGACCTTCATGGTCGTCGAGTTGGGGGTGGAGATCTGCTGGGTCCACCCGCTGGCGGTGATCGTCGGGTTGCCCGAGACGCTGAGGCTGGCGACGAGCACGTCGCCCGCCGCGGTGCCGGACGGCCGGTTGATGCTCAGGCTCGTCCCACCGGAGACGGCCGCCGTCGTCGCCGAACCCCGAACGACGATCGTGCTCACCGCCGGGGTCGTGGCGGCGGCGCCGGTTGACGGGGAGGAGCGATTGCCGGCGGCGTCGTACGCCTCGACGGTGTAGGTGTAGGCGGTGTTCTTCGTCGCCGTGGTGTCGGAGAAGGCGGTCCCGGTGGCCGTCCCGATCACGAGGCCGTTCCGGAGAACGGTGTAGCCCGCCACGCCGCTGGCATCGGTGGAGGCGGTCCAGATCAGGTTGACCTGCCGGGCGCCCACCGCCGTGGCGGTCACGCCGCCGGGGACGGTCGGGGCGGTGGTGTCGAAGGCCGTCTGGCTGGTGATCCGGTTCCGGGCGTCATAGGCGGAGACGGTCGAGCCGGCGCCGGTGCGGTTGCCGGCCGCGTCGTAGGCGTAATCGGTCACGGCCCCACCGGGGGCGGTCCAGGTGTCGAGCCGGCCGGACGGGTCGTAGGTGTAGCCCGAGGCGCCGGCGGCCGGGTTGCCGGGGGCGGTGATCGTCTGGGCGGTGACGTTGCCTTCGGCGTCGTACACGTAGTGCGCCGCGGCCAGCGTGGTCGCTCCGGCGGTGAGGCTGTCGTCCGAGAGGCGGCCCCGGGGGTCATAGCCGTAGGTCCGGGTCGTTGCCGGATTGGTACCGTAGGTGACCTGGGCGACCTGGCCGGCGTCGTTCCAGTCGTAGTTGGCCGTCTTGCCGGTCAGGGGATCGGAGGCGACGTCGAGCTCGCCCCGGGGCGTGTAGCTGAAGGTGGTCGTACCGGCGGCGTCGGTGCGGGAGGTCAGACGGCCCGCACCGTCATAGCGGAACGACGAGGCGGTCTGCGCCGATCCGGGAACGGTGCTGGACAGGAGCAGGCTGCGATCGTCGTACGTCAGCCCGATGGTTCCCGACGGATGCGACATCGACGTGCGGCGCCCGGCGAGGTCGTAGCCGAAGGCCCGGGTCGCGCTGGTCACGCCGGTTCCGGTGCCGCTGTCGGCGGTGAGGCGCCCCATAGCGTCGAAGGTCCGGCTGATGGTGACGCCGGGTTGGGTTTCGGTGACCGGGAGACCACCGGCGTCGTAGGCGAGGGTGAAGGTGCGGTCGACCGTGGCGGTCTGGCCTGGTGTGGAGGGCTCGATCGTCGATTCGGGCGTGTTCCAGGGGGTGTAGGTGTACGTCGTGACGTTGTTGCGCCCGTCCGTCACCCGGGTGGTGTTCCCGGCTGCGTCGTGGCCGTAGCTGGTGGTCATCGGGGCGGTGGCGTCGGGTTCGGTGACCGATGTCCGCTGGTTGGCGGCGTCATAGACGAAGGCCGTCTTGTAGGTGTCGTCGGTCGCCGAGGCGCTCCGGGGCGACCGGTCGGCGATGAGGTTCCCGGCCGGGTCGAACGTCCGGTATTCGGTGGCCAGCACCGAGCCGGTGGACGGGTCTTTCCAGACGGTCGACGTTTCCCGGCCGGCCTGGTCGAAGTTGTGCTCCACCCGCCGCCCGAGGGGGTCGACCTCGGCCGTGCGGCGACCGGCGGCGTCATAGCTGTAGGTCGACGTCTTGTTGAGGGCATCGGTGACCGAGGCCGGCTCGCCGGCCGCGTCGTAGGCCGTCGCGGTGTAGACGCCGGTCGGGTCGGACAGGTACGTCTGGTTGCCGGCGTCGTCGTAGTCGAACGTCGTGGTGAACGACCCGGCCGGCGCGTCCTGGCGGACCACGGCCGTCTTCGTCCGGGGACGGTTCAGGTCGTCGTAGGCGACGGTGGTGACCGCGCCGGTCGGGTCGGTCTGGGACACGCGGTTGCCGGCGTCGTCGTAGCTGAAGAGCGTGGCCCCCCGGGCCGGTTGGCCGGCGAGCTGCGGGTCGAGCTGGCGGACGACCCGGTTGCGGGCGTCGAAGAGGTAGTCGGTGACCTGGTTGCGCCGGTCGGTCGACGAGGTGAGGTTGCCGACCCGGTCGTAGCTGTAGGCCTCGAACGGGGTGAGTTGGGTGCCGCCCGGCGGGGTGTAGGCCGGATGGTCGATGCGGGTTCGCCGGTCGAGCCGGTCGAACGTCTGGCGGGTCAGCGCCCCTCGGGGATCGACGGCCGCCACCTCGTTGCCGACGGCGTCGTAGCCGTACTTCGTCGTCGGCCGGCCGGTGACCGCCGTGCCGCCGACGGCCTCGATCGACACCGGCGGGGCCTGCTCCTGGACGAGGCGGCCGGCGGCGTCGTAGGTGTCGTCGGTGCGGTAGTCGGCCGGGTTGGCCCCGGTGACGTTGCCGCGGGGATCGACCGTCCACAGCGGCAAGCCGCGCTGGTCGTAGCCGAAGGTGGTCGTGAGGTCGGTGGTGCCGTTCTCGACGGTCTTGGAGTCGGGCCGCCCGGCGCTGTCGTAGTGGGCGCGGGTTTCGACCACTGACGAGCCCTGGGTGGTCGTCTGGCGGGTGACATTGCCGGCCGGGTCGTAGTCGAAGTCGGCGACCCGGTTGACGGTCCCCATCCCGAGGGTGGCGGTCTGGAGGCGGCCGGCTTCGTCGTAGGTGTTCGTCGTGACGGATAGGCCGCTGTTCTGGGTGACCGTCGTCTTGTTCCCGGCGTGGTCGTAGGTGTCGGCTTCGAGGACGATGTCCCGCGTCGCGCCGCTGCGGTCGGCGTAGGCCTCGAACGTCACCGACAGGACCCGATCGGCCTTGTCGTAGAGGTAGCGCCGCTTGGCCATCGGCGTCGAGCCAGGGTCCAGCTGGCCGGCTCGGCCGCCCGTGTCGGCCCGCGGCGTGTACTGCGCGGTCTTCCGGCCGGCGGCGTCGTACTCGGTGCGCTGGACGACGACATCCCGAGGCGTCGATCCCGCGATGGGGTCGTCGACGAATCCAAGGAGTGTGACGGTCGTGGGCCGGTTCCGTTCGTCGTAGTCGGTGCGGTAGGTGCGGCCCTCGGCGTCGGTCACCGTGGCCACGTTGCCGTTGCCGTCGAACGTCTTGGTGGTGATGCCGCCTTCGGCGTCGGTGGTCCGCCACGGCCGGTCGGCGTTGTCGAAGTCGACCGTGGTCACCCGGTCCGGGGTCGGCGAAGTCGAACCGCCGGCGTCATGGACGGTGGTCCGCCAGGCGTTGCCGTTGGCGTCGTAGTCGACGGTGGTTTGCTTCTGGTTCATTACCGAAGGGGTGACCGCCGTGTTGGTCACGGCTGGCTCGGTGACCACCAGCGGGTCTCCGAGCTGGTCCCACGTTCTGGTGGTCGTCGCGGTCTGTCCGCCGTCCGAGGTGAGGACGTCGGTCGTCACCCGGCCGAGGCTGTCGCGGTCGAGGCGGTGCTGCAATCCCGACGGGTCGGTCTGCAGGCGCAGGTCGCCGGTCGGGTCATAGGAGTAGGTGGTGGTCCCCAGCCCGTTGTTGAATGTGCGCAGCAGCCCGGCCGGAACCCCGGCTCCGAAGCCGAGATTCTCGCCACCGGCCGTGTACGTCCATGTCTGCGGGACGCCGGAGGCGTACTCGGCGGTCGGCGGTGACGTCTCGGTCAGCTTGTCGCCGGCGGAGTTGTAGGTGTACGAGGTTTTGTACCGGTCGTCGGTCGGGCCTGACGAGCGGCCGTCCCGCTTGGCGACGAGGTTGTCAGACGCGTCGTAGGAGAACCAGGTTGTCTCGCCCTCGCCGTTCGTCTGCGAGGTCAGGTTCCCCCGGGCGTCATAGGCGAGGCTGACGGTGTTGCCGTTCGGGTCGGTCACCTTGGACCGGAAGCCGTTGGCGTCGTAGGTGTAGCTGGTCAGGCCGCCGGCCGGGTCGATGAGCAGCGTCGTGCGGTAGAGCGGGTCATAGAAGTAGTACGACGTGTAGCCCCGCCCGTCGGTCACCGACGAGACGCCGTCGTAGTAGTTGTAATGAATCTGGTCGCCGACGCCGTTCTGCGTCCAGTCCACTCGTCCGTCTGCCTTGTAGGCGGCCGTCAGCGAGGTGTTTCCCTTCGGGCGCGTGATCGAGGTCAGCTTCCCGCCGGTGTACCCGTAGGACGTGCACATCCCGGTGACGGGGTCGTTGTTGCGGGGGTCGCAGACCTTGGTCAGGAGATCACCGCTGTAGACGTAGCGCCAGGTGAGAGGCCCGTTGTAGCCAGGGCCGGCGACGGCATTCGTCGAGACGGTGTCGACGTGCGATCCGTTCCACGTGAACGTCAGAGTCCGAGCGCTGGCCGGGTCAGTGATCGAGCCCAACTGGCCGCCGCCGTAGGCGAATGTCAACGACCGGCCGTACCGGTCCGTCATGGCGGCCAGATGGCCCTGCGCGTCGAAGGTGACCGACGACCGGTCCTTCTGTCGCAGGTCCCAGCCGCCGCCGGCGTGGTTCGTCAACGTCGAGACATAGCCGGCCGGGGCGGTAAAGCTGCCGTTGGCGTTGTGGTGGTGCGTTTCCTTGCGGCCGTCGGGGTAGCGGATGGTCACATCGCCCGTGATCGGATCGGCCGACGCCAACTCTTCGTACGTCGAGGACCAGCCGACCCCGAACCACCCGGTGGTCGAATCGAGGCTGTTGTACGTCCTCGACAGCGCGAGATCCGGTCCGGCGGTGTCCACCTTGGCGTCGGTCGCCTGCTCCACGAGGTTGCCGGAGCCGAGGAACACCTGGTTGACGAACTCCCCATACGAATCGATTCCGAAGGACCGGGATGCGTCCCGGGGTGCCGGCCACGAGATGGTGACCTGGCCGTTGCCCGACTGCATGGCGCTCGACAGGGTCCCGTCCAGACCAACGAGAGGGCTGACCCAGCTCGACCCGCCGCCGCCACCACCGCCGACATTGGCGCTGAAGGAGTAGCAGGCGCCGGCGCCGCCGCCGCCGTAGTACCCGCCACCTCCGCCGCCGCCGTCCCAGTTGCCGGACGAGAATTTCCCGAAGCCGCCTTGGCCCAAAGTCCCGGCACCTCCGTAGCCGGCGTCGCCGCCGCCCAGCGCCCCTCCGGCCGTCTGGGTCGCGCCACCGGCCGCGCTGCAGCCAGTTCCGTTCAAGCCCGTCGGCCCGCCGGCGCCGCCGGAGCCCGCCACGGAGTAGGCACCCTTGCCGGCCCCGCCGCCGCCAGCTGCGACCACGATTCGGTCATCAAGGCCGGCGCCGTTCTTGCGGATATCGGAGGCGCCGCCGCCGCCAAAGGCCCCGTCAGCCGCCGTCCCGCCGCCGTTGGAGCCAGCAGTGTTGAGATCGCCGGCGCCGCCGACATTGACCTGCAGAACGTCGCCAGGGGAAACCGCCACCGTTGCCTGCACGCGACCCCCGAGGCCGCCGTAGATGCCGCCACCGCCCTGCGCGCCGGACGCTGTCACGCTCAGGGCGGCGACGCCGGCGGGCACGACGAACGACGAGGTTCCGGGAGTCGTGTACTGCACACTCCCCGGCGTTGCGTTCACCGGGGCGGGGGTGGCCGGCGGCCAAGAGATCGTCACGGAGCCGGCGCCGAGGTGGACGCCCTGATCGGAGCGGACGGCGCTGGCCGCGGCTGCCGCCCAGCTGGAGCCGCCTCCACCGCCCCCGCCGAAGCTGGCGCTGAAGTTGTAGCAGGCGCCGCCGCCACCGCCGCCGTAATAGCCGCCGCCACCGCCGCCACCGTCCCAGTTACCGGTCGAGACCTTCCCGAAGCCGCCCTGGCCCAGGTCCCCGGCGCCCCCAAAACCGGCGTCCCCGCCACCCAGCGCCCCACCAGCCGTCTGCGACGCCCCACCGGCCGCAGCACAGCCCGTCCCGTTCGTCCCCGTCGATCCACCCGAACCGCCCGTGCCCGTCACCGACGAC
>Ga0070741_10002874_pt1 | contig 44578 bp, 32 predicted proteins | sample Coa_R1_4_FD_66440 | JGI IMG/M metagenome (GOLD analysis project Ga0070741, IMG submission 66440) | Surface soil microbial communities from Centralia Pennsylvania, which are recovering from an underground coalmine fire - Coalmine... | ecosystem: Environmental > Terrestrial > Soil > Unclassified ... | reverse complement strand
TACCGAATCCCAGGCTCAACCGGATTCACCGCAACATCAGGCCTTGATTCAAGCGGAGCAATGCCGCATCCAGGCGCTCGAAGAATTCGTGCGCATGCCGCACTTGGAATACCTGAAGGCGTACCAGCAGCTGAAGCAATTTGCTTCCAAAGCCTTGCAGGCCAAGACTGAAATGGTCGAAGCCAACCTGCGCCTGGTCATCTCGATTGCCAAGAAGTATACCAACCGCGGCCTCTCCTTTCTCGACCTCATTCAAGAAGGCAACATGGGCTTGATGAAAGCGGTCGAGAAATTCGAGTACCGCCGCGGCTACAAATTCTCCACTTACGCCACCTGGTGGATTCGCCAGGCGATTACCCGGTCCATCGCCGACCAGGCACGAACCATTCGCATTCCGGTGCACATGATTGAGACCATCAACAAGCTGATGCGGACTCAAAAGCGCCTGTTGCAGGACTTCGGCCGCGAGCCCAGTCCGGAAGAGATTGCCGACGAAATGCAACTGCCAGTCGAACGCGTCAGGGCAGTGCTCAAGATGGCGCAGCAGCCCATTTCGCTGCAGTCGCCCGTCGGCGATGGCGAAGATACGAGCTTTGGCGATTTCATCGAGGACAAGAACACGGAAAACCCGTCCGAGATGACCAGTTTCAGCCTGCTAAAGGATAAGCTCAGCGACGTGCTCGCCAGCTTGTCGGAACGGGAGCGCAAGGTGTTGGAGTTGCGGTTCGGGCTGGGTGATGGCTATTCCCGCACGCTCGAAGAGGTGGGCCGTCAGTTCCGTGTCACGCGCGAGCGGATTCGCCAAATCGAGGCCAAAGCCCTCCGCAAAATGCGCCACCCCACGCGTATCCGCCAGTTGCACGGATTCCTGGAAGTGCAGCACGTACAGGAATAAACGACCCACAACGAAGCGGGAAGCTACATCGCCGCCTCAACGCCAATTCGGCGGAGCCTGCGATGAGCTTGACGGCATGGCTAGAGGCTGAGCGCATCTGCAAATATGCCTTTTTCACTTGTGCCTTTAGCCTCCGATTGCTGATCGCAATCTCGAAACGACAGCACCTTAGCCATGAAACCTCGAACCGCTGGCCGTCTCTCCCGACTAAAGACCTCCCATCGAGCCACTCTCGCGGGAATCTCCTGGGCCTGTCTGCTGATTGGCGCTCCGGTCATTGCACAGGATCCCGGCCAATTCCAGCAGACCTCTCCGGGCGACCACATGATCGAAGCATACCTTCGTGCCGAGACAGGTAAACTGGAGACAAATTTTCTTGGAGACATTAAGACCCTTGCGGATTGGAAACAGCACTTGCCCCAGTTTCGACAGGAATACTTCGAGATGCTCGGGTTATGGCCCCTGCCCACGCGAGAGGCGTTGCAAGCAACGATCACTCGGACGCTGGATCGAGGCGAGTACGAGGTTGATATGCTCCAGTACCAAAGCCGGCCGGGGCTTTATGTAACGGGTAACTTATACCGACCTTCGAAAGTGAACGCCGGTGAACGGCTGCCCGCCATCCTGTATGTGTGCGGACATGCGCCACGTGGCCGGAATGGCAATAAAACCGCTTATCAATCACATGGCATCTGGTTTGCCCGGCACGGCTATATCTGCCTCATGCTCGATACCTTGCAGCTTGGTGAGATTCCCGGCATTCACCATGGCACTTATCGTGAGGGAAGATGGTGGTGGCTGTCGCGCGGCTATACTCCGGCGGGAGTCGAGTGTTGGAATGGCATGCGGGGAATCGATTACCTGGTTAACCGGCCGGACGTCGATCCGGAGCGAATTGGAGTCACGGGCATTAGCGGAGGCGGCGCTGCCACTTTTTGGATCGCCGCAGCCGACGAGCGGGTCAAGGTTGCGGTGCCAGTCAGTGGGCTGACTGATTTGCTCTCGTACGTGCCAGACCAGGTCGTGAATGGCCATTGCGACTGTATGTTTCTTTACAACACTTACCAATGGCCCTGGGCACGGATACCCTCACTCATTGCTCCGCGGCCGCTGCTCTATATCAACAGCGATCACGATTCGTTGTTTCCGATCGAAGGCGATGAGCGCGTGATCAATCGACTCGAGCGAATGTACAGTCTCTTTGGAGCTGGCGATGTCGTCGATAGCCTGGTCAGTATCGGCGGTCACGCTTATCGACAGGATATCCGCCAGAGCGCTTTTCGTTTCCTGAACACCTATTTAAAGGCTGACCCTCGACCCGTCCTGGACAGCGAGGTGGACCTGGTCACCGGCGATGCCAGCACGGCCCATCCAATCCCGCCTGAAAAATTGCGCGTGTTTCCACAGGACAGCGACCTGCCCGCGAATGTCCATAACGGGCGCATTGACGAGGAATTCGTTCCGATCTGGCGGCCTGGACCGCCCAAGCCGGGCATGTTCCCGGTCTGGAAAGATGCATTAGTCGGCAAACTGCGGACGCTCGCCTTTCATCATTTTCCTGCGCGCATCACCGCGGCGCGCCCAGTCGGCGCCCATGCCACCGGTATCACACTGCTCGAGACGGAGCCCGGGATTACCGTGCCGCTGCGCGAAGTACAGGTAGCCTCAAAAGGCTCTCCCAATATGCGCACGTGGCTCGTGGCCGCTGATGCGACCTCCCCGGATCCAACCTGGTGGAAAGTCTGCGTCGATGAGCATGACGCGGTTTATGTTATTCAACCGCGCGGAGTTGGTGAAACCCGCTGGACCCAAAGGAACCCACCCAATTACGTCGAGCGTGCCCACTATCTGCTGGGCCGCACCGTAGATAGTGGACGGGTGTGGGATCTTGCGGCCGGCGCCCGTTACCTCAAAGCGCGTGAAATTGGGCGAACAAAGCTGCGCCTCGCAGGGGAAGGCTCCGCCGGAGTGTTGGCGGCCTATGCCGCCTTGCTCGAACCAGACGTGGACGAAGTGTTCTTGCTCCATCCGCAGGCCTCGCACATGGATGGCTCCGCGCCCGCCCTACTCAATGTCCTGCGAATTTGCGATATTCCAGACGTGGTCGGCATGCTGGCGCCCCGGCCGGTGATGATTGTGAGTGATGCGCCGGACTGGCGCCAGGTCAGCGCGAGGATCTACGAAATTGCCGGCGCCGCGCAGGGTTTTTCAGTCAGCTCCCAGTAGCTTCGGCCGGCGCGCGGACTTCCCAGTCCGCAGCGATCCCCGAATCGAATCCGGCGTAAAGGGGATTTTCGTCGTCAGCAGTCCTCGTTTCGTCGCTGCGGGCAGAATGCCCGCGCGCCGGCGCGCGGACTTCTCAGTCCGCAGCGATCCTCGAATCGAATCTGGCGCAACGGGGGATCTTCGTCGTCGGCAGTCCTCCTTTCGTCGCTGCGGGCAGAATGCCCGCGCGCCGCCTCGACTTTAGACTTTGGTGTTCCGACTCCGGCTTCTATGCTGCGTGGATGAGTTCGGGGCACAAGCAGTTTGAATTTGACGTGGCGATCATCGGTGGTGGCAGCGGCGGCTACGCGGCGGCGCGCACCGCCGCTGCAGAGGGGCTCAGAACTGTCGTGCTGGAAGGCGGTGACCAAGTGGGAGGCTTGTGCATTTTGCGCGGGTGCATGCCGACCAAAGCCTTGCTGTATGCCGCCGAAGTCATGCATCTGGCCACCCATTCGCAGCCCTGGGGGATCCGTGCGGAGGAAGTCAGCTTCAATTTCGCCCAGGTCATGGCCCGAAAGGACGCCATGGTTAAGGGTTTCGCCGAATACCGCGAGCAGCAGTTGGGCAGCGGAAAATTCAAGTTCAAGCGGTCGATGGCGCGTTTTGCCGATGCGCACACCCTGGAATTGAGCAATGGTGAAACTTTAACCGCCGATTCTTTCGTCATCGCCACCGGCTCGAAGGTCGCTCCCAGTCCGTTGCCGCAACTGAATGAGCTCGATTTCCTGACCAGCGACTCAGCGCTGGAGTTGTCGCGGCTGCCGAAGTCGTTGATCATTCTAGGCGGCGGTGCGGTGGCTATCGAGTTTGCACAGTTTTTTGTGCGCTTTGGCGTGCGGGTGACCCTGGTGCAAAGGAGCCCGCATATTTTGCATGAGTTCGATAGCGATGCCGCTGAGGTCATCGAGCGGGTTTTGCGCCGGGAAGGCGTCAAGCTTTACACCGGCACCCGACTGCTCGATGCCCGCAAGAATGAGATGCACAAGGAGCTTGCCTTCGAGCATCAGGGCCGGACAGTGAGAGTGCAGGCGGAAGAGGTGCTGTATGCACTCGGGCGCCGGCCCAACATTGCCGGCCTGGGCCTCGAAAAAATCGGCGTGCAGCTCGAATACGAACGCATCGTGACCAATCGCCAGATGCAGACCACACTCTCGCACATCTACGCGGCCGGCGATTGCGCGGGTTTGCACGAAATCGTTCATATCGCCGTGCAGCAAGGCGAGACGGCAGCCTACAACATCGCCCATCCGGATACGCCCCGACGCATGGACTACCGCCTGCTGAGCGAAATTATTTTCACCGACCCGCAAGTGGCCGTAGTTGGGCTAAGCGAAAAGCGCGCGCATGTGCAAAATGTCAGCTATCTCGTGGCCAAGTACCCATTCGACGATCATGGCAAATCGCTAATCATGGAAGCCAAAGACGGGTTCGTGAAATTGCTCGCGGATCCTTTGAACGGCGAGATCCTCGGCGGCTGTTGTGTGGGCCCGGTTGGGGGTGAATTGATCCACGAGATCGTCGCCGCCATGCACAAGCGCATGACCGTGCAAGAACTCGCAGCCATGCCCCATTATCACCCGACCCTCGCCGAAATCTGGACTTACCCGGCCGATGATCTGGCCGAACAGGTGACGCGTGCCGCGGCCACACCACCTCTGAAGTAATCGATGATACCCCCAATCGTTGCTGAACTTGAGCGCATTGTCGGTGGGGCAAACGTGCTAACCGCCAAAGAGGATTTAATTCCGTACTCGTTTGACGGAACAGCCGCGCTGCAGCGCATGCCTGGGTGCGTGGCCCTGGCCAAATCCGCGGCGGAAATCGCCGCGGTGCTTCGCTCAGCCAATAAACTGAAAGTTCCCATTGTGACTCGCGGTTCGGGCACCGGGTTGAGCGGCGGGAGCGTCCCCATTCCCGATTGCGTCGTGCTCTGCCTGACGAAAATGGACAAGATTCTGGAATTGGATCGAGCCAACCTGACCTTGCTGGCCGAGGCGGGCGCTGTGACGCAATCCATTGCCGATCTGGCAGCGGGCGCCGATCTGTTCTATCCGCCTGACCCGGGGTCCATGAAGATTTCCACCATCGGCGGCAACGTCGCGGAAAACTCGGGTGGTTTGCGTGGCCTTAAGTACGGGATCACCCGCAACTACGTAATGGGGCTGGAAGTGGTGCTGCCTGATGGCGAACTGCTTTGGACCGGCAACAAGTGCGTCAAAGACGTCGCCGGTTATTCGCTCAAAGATCTGTTTATTGGGTCCGAAGGGACTTTGGGCGTGATCACAAAAGTCCTGCTGAAACTTCTGCCCAGGCCGCAGGCCAAAAAGACGATGCTCGCCAGCTTCGCGGAGATGGACCGCGCGGCGCAGGCAGTTTCGGACGTGATCGCGGCCAGAATCGTCCCTTGCACGCTGGAATTCCTGGACCGGACAACTATTCATTGCGTGGAGGACTTCGCCAAAGTCGGTTTGCCGCTGGATTGCGAGGCGCTTTTGCTTATGGAAACCGACGGCCATCCGCAAGCGGTGGCGGATGAAGCGGCGCGCATGGAAGAGATTGTCCGGGCCAATGGCGCGCTGAATGTTCGCGTGGCCAAAGACGATGCGGAGGCGGCCCGCCTGGCAACCGCCCGCCGCAGCGCCTTTTCAGCGCTCGCCCGTGTCGCACCCACCACTATTCTGGAAGATGCCACCGTGCCCCGCAGTGAATTGGCCGCGATGATCCGTTTTGTGGCCAACGTCGCAGCGAAATATCAACTGCGGATCGGGACCTTCGGGCATATGGGCGATGGCAACCTCCACCCCACATTCCTGACCGACGAGAGAAACGTAGCCGAGATGCATCGCGTCGAGGAGGCGTTTAAAGAGATCTTCGACGAAGCCATTCGCTTGGGAGGCACCATTACCGGCGAACACGGAGTGGGGCTCGCCAAGAAGTCATTTTTGCCGAAATTCGCCGGCGATGCCCAAATGCGCGTCATGCGCGAACTGCGCCGGGCGCTGGATCCAAATGGCATCCTGAACCCGGGAAAAATGTTCGATTAAAGTGACCGGTTCGCATCTTAAAAATCTCGATTACTCAGTCTTGCAGCAATGCATGCACTGCGGGCTATGCCTGCCCACCTGCCCCACCTACGCTGCGACCAAACTCGAACGCCACAGTCCCCGCGGGCGAATCTCACTGATGCGCTCTATTGCCGATGGACGCCTCGAGGCCACTAAAACTTTCGGCGAGGAAATGTACTATTGCCTCGGGTGTTTGGCGTGCGTCACCGCCTGCCCCGCGGGCGTGAACTATGCCGAATTATTCGAGCATGCCCGGGCGGAGGTGGAGAGCTCGGGGGTTTTGAACTCGCCCCGCCGCAACGTTATCCGCGGGGTGGCGATTCACTGGCTTTTCGCGAGCCTCAATCGTTTGCAGGCGCTCGGCCGATTGTTGCGGTTGTACCAGCAACTCGGACTGCAAACCCTGGTCCGGCGCAGCGGTATCCTGAGGCTTCTGCCCCGGCGCCTGCGCGAGTTGGAAGCGATAACCCCTGAGATCCAGCCCCACTTCTCCTCGGAACTGATCCCATTCGTCACTGCGGCCACAGGCCAGAGACGTTTCCGGGTGGCCATGCTCACGGGTTGTGCCCAGGACCTCATTTTTAGCGATGTGAATCGCGATACGGTGGAAGTGTTGTCGCGCAACCGCTGCGAGGTCGTTACTCCCCCCGAACAATTCTGCTGCGGATCTTTGCACGCGCATAACGGGGAGTGGGAATTGGCGCAGGACCTGGCGCGCAAACAAATTGACCGGTTTCCACCGGAACGCTTCGACGCCATCATCACCAACGCCGGTGGCTGCGGATCGCATCTCAAGCATTTTCACAAACTCCTCAGCGACGATCCGGTCTATGCCGAGCGCGCGCGCCTTTGGGATCTAAAGGTTAAAGACATTCACGAATGGCTCTGCCAAATTGGGACTGAACCCCCGCCCAACGACCAACCGAGCCAGGTCGTCACGTACCACGACTCCTGCCATTTGGCGCATGGACAAAAAATCACCGCCGAACCCCGTCGTTTGCTCGAGGCGATACCTCGATTGAAACTGGTTGAATTGACCGAGAGCAATTGGTGTTGCGGCAGCGCCGGCATTTACAACCTAATCCAACCCGAGATGGCCAACGAGCTTCTGCGCCGGAAACTGGAGCATATCAAATCAACTCGTGCGACCGTCGTCGCTACCGCCAACCCTGGGTGCCTCCTCCAATTGATCAATGGGGCGCGGCAGGAGGGCATCAACCTGCGCATCGTTCACCCGATCACTTTATTGGCCGAAGCTTATCGCAACTCATGAAACCCTTTAGATATCCGGAAGTCCGAAGGTTTTGGAGTGCGCCGCTCTGCGGCGCTTTTCGTGAAATTCAATGCGAGCGAAAGCGGCGCGAAGCGCCGCACTCCAAGACGCTGGCGCGGACTCCGACGCACGGCTCCTAGGCCAGACATCTAGAAACAGACTTAGCCATGAAACAGAACCCTCGTTCAAAGCAGCAGGTAATCGCATTGCTTACCAACCCCGGCATTGTGGCCGTGGTTCGAGCCAAAAGCGCGGCGCAGGTCCGGCCGCTGAGCGACGCTTTGCTGGCCGGCGGGGTCATCGCCATCGAGATTACCATGACCACGCCAAATGCGCTGGAGGCGATCCGGGAAGCGCGGGAAAGCTTCGGAGAGCAAGCGGTCATCGGAGTTGGCACGGTGCTCGACGCCGCGACCTGCCAGGCCGCCCTCGCCGCCGGCGCGGAATTTATTGTCACGCCCATCTGCCGCACGGAGCTTGTCGCTCTCGCGCACGCGGCGGACCGTCCGGTTATGCTCGGCGCCTACACGCCAACCGAAGCCCAACTGGCGTATGAGGCGGGAGCGGATTTCATTAAAATTTTTCCCGCCGACACCCTCGGGCCCGGCTTCATCAAGAGCCTCCGGGCACCGTTACCCCACTTGCGGATTGTGCCGACGGGCGGCGTAGACGTGCATAATGTTGGCGACTTCCTCAAAGCCGGCTGTGCTGCCCTGGGCGTCGGTTCGTCACTGGTCTCCTCGAAAATCCTGCAGGAATCCGATTGGCCCGCGCTCACGCGGAAAGCGGCAGAATTTGTCTCCGCCGCCCACCGCGCCCGCACTTAGTTGGGCCTGGCGCATGCCCGGTTGACTTTCCGCAGGCGGGAGGTATCAAGCTCTGTTTGAAACGATGACCGAACAGCACCTGGACATTCGAGTCGACGACCTTACCGGTGCTGAAATCATTGCTCTGCTCAGAGAACATTTGGATTGCATGGCCCGGGTTTCGCCGCCTGAAAGCCGACATGCTCTAGACCTTTCCGGCCTGAGACAGCCTGGCATCACCTTTTGGACTATCTGGGCGGGCAACGAATTGGCTGGTTGTGGGGCACTTAAGGAACTGGACAAGCTGCACGGTGAAATCAAATCGATGAGGACAGCTTACGCGCATCAGCGGCGCGGAATCGCCTCTCAAGTGCTGCGACATATCATTGAACAGGCAAAGCAGCGAGGATATCGCCGACTGAGCCTCGAGACAGGTTCCATGGACTATTTCGAGCCGGCGCGGAGATTGTACTACCGTTTTGGCTTCTCCGTTTGCGAACCGTTCGGAGCCTATGCTCCGGATCCGAACAGCGTTTTCATGACCAAAGAGCTTTAAGTTCGGCGGATCAATTCGAAATTGCACAGCCGCACTTCCGGAAGTCCGTTCTCGTCCAGCACCAGCCGATTCTCCGAATCAAAGCACAACAACAAATGGTCCGGCTTGGGATTGAGATCTTCAAATCCGCACTGGGCGAGCCTGGACGCCTGCTGCCGCATCAATTCGTCCAGGACGTCGAGCGAGATGATTCTGCTGGCGCAAGCGTGTCGGACGTTCTTGGTTGTGAAGTACCGTCCGTCGTGAGTGGCCAGCAATTCGTCCGGACCATTCCAATTACCCCAAATCGTGATGTAATCGCAGTCGCGCCGCAGGACGGGATGGCCATCCGGTGTCCGAAGATGAGCGAGCCGGTTATAGCGCTCTTCCTCGGGCGCGGCGCGCAAAGGAGCCACTTTGCTGCCGGTCATGTAGATGGCCCTGGGATAGACTGTTTTCACCCCAAGACGTGCCAACTCCAGCGCGAAAGCCATTTCTTCAAAGGGACTATTGAAACCGTGCTGGCGCACGAGGGAGGCGTCGGCGGCAGGATTGGCGAGCCAGGGCCGATCCCCGAGATGCGACACTTTCCAAACCAAATTGATGTTGTCCTTGGTGCAGGTCCGAAACACCGGATTGCGCGAGGAAAGCCGCCGGTTCGGCGTCCGGCGCCAGCGTTCCGGCAGAAAATAGTTGAACAAGTCCGGGTCCCGCCCTACCACCCAGAGCAATCCCCCGGTGCTCTCGGCGTGGCCGAAGATATAATCCACCTCCAGGAGCTGCGTAGGATGCAAGTGCGCCGGCATGCTCTCCGGTGCGGCTTCAAAGCGGCGGGCGGTATGTTTGAGATAAATTTGCCGGTTCGCGCTCCGCACAACTTGCTCGTGCTCGGGGGTGCGTTCGAGCAATTCGTAGTCGACCAGCGCGTAAGCGAGCTGACCGTTGCGTTCGCGCAACAACTGCCCGTCCTTTCTTAATCGGAGGATGACGTGGGCCGGCTTCATGTCGATCACCCGATACCCTTTACGTTCCAATTCGTGAGTCACCAGGCTCGTCGTGCGGGCGAGGAATTCCGCGCGCCCTGAGCCGTTCAGCACGTTCTCATCGGCAATTTTGACCGCATCCAAACCCTCGATCCAGCCATACAGCACCACGTACCTGCGGAGCATATCCAGCTCCACTCCCGGATGCCGGGCGACTTTCGTGCGGATCTTGTCTTCCGAGCGGCCGGTTTGCCAGAGCTCGACCCTCTCGGTCGGCACAAAAATGCCCAAGGGCCGCTGGGTCCGGATGCGAATCGCCCGCGGGCCGGCCAGGCCTCGGCGCAGTTCCATGACCAATGCGAACTCCTCGAAGGGGCTGTTGAATTCGGCATGCATGAACTTATTGAAAGTAAAAGTGTCCAGCGGCACCGTCTCGCCCACGCGCGACCATTTGACGACCAGGTGCAGGGTCGTGCCGTCCACGCAACGAGTGGGCACTTTATAGACCGTGCTGGTGCCTTCCAGCCGTTCGCGTTTGGCCTCAAACCATTCCGGCGCATACCAATTTTCCGGCAGCAGGTTTTGCCAGAAGGGTCGTCCAAAGCACGTCAGGTACAGGTCGCCTCCACCAGCAGTTTTGAGGTGAAGGTACTCGACCCCGAGCAAGGACACCACACCCGTGCTGGTTTCGACTTTGTCGAAAAGCTCCGGTTGTGACAGATTCCCGAGCATGTTGGAGGTTCCTCGGTTCGCCCCCAACTTTGAGCACCAGACGAGAATTTCGGCTTCGCATCCTTTGCTGTTTTGTGTTCCCGGATTGTCTCCTCCAATCAGCGTGGTTCGAGCACCGGGCTGGCAGTGGTATCCTCCATCCGCGCGGTGGTCCGCTAAGAAGCGAAGAGCTCAATTCCGGCCGGACCCGCTGGTAATATTCGGTTGCCGGCGTGTGGTGGTAGTGCCTGTCTCGCTAACTCACTTGACCCACAAGGTCTGTTCCTGGCCGGTATCGACCACTCGCAACCGCACCGCCTCGGCGGAAATCTGGAGGCACCGAACAAGAAGGTTCGTCTTGCCCACGCGAACGCGCGCCTGATCATTGGGGGTGAAAAGCTGATCGTTGATTACGGCGCGGGGGTGTTTTTCATCCCAGAAGATGGCCCTAAGCACCAGCGTTTCCGGAACGGGACTTTGGCCCCATCTCAGCCCTTCAGGCGTCAACGCCAGCGACCGGTTCGGTGCCGGCGCGAGCTTTCTGAGCCGGCCCGGCTCCTCCGCATCAAGCTTTGAGTCCAGGCCAAACTGCATCCAATCGAGCACCTCATTGAAACCGTAGGTACGTTCTGCCGCGACGAACAAATCGACCTGCCCGCGGGTGTAGGGGTTGCGCAGGATCATCGCTTTTTGCGCTTCGTCATTGAACGATTCCATTAATAAGAACGACAGCAATTCACAAAAGCCCTCCTCGGCATCGGGGTCGAGCTGTTTCCTGCGGGACGCGGCCACGTGTTCGCCGACCCAGGTATGCCCGTATTCGTGCGCGCAGGTCGCTTGAAACCACCTTAACGGAAGAGCGCTCATGAGGCTGATTCGGTAGGCATGAGATCGATTGGTTTCCGTTTGCGTCAGGCCCCACACATTGGGGCAATGATAATCGTTGCCGAGCAGTTTGAATAAGCCCTGCAGCTTGACTCGGTCCATCACCTCGACCGTAACATTGGTTTGCGGAAAAACCATGTATCGGGAGAACAGGCGTTCCATTTCGTCATGCACCTCGTTGCAGATGCGCACTCCCTCATCCTCGCGCAGCACCGCAGTGATGGCGTCTCGGGCACAGAGCACCCGCTGGTCGGGCAATTGCACGAACCCTGGCGCATTCGTATCAGCCGGCAAGCCGCACACGAAACAAAAGGGAAACGAACGTTCGCACTCCTTGCAGATGTGCCTCTTTTCCAGAGTAACTTTATCCTCAATGCTGTAGTAGCCTTCACTAATCGGCCGGCCACATACCGCGCAAACCTCCGCGTCAGCCCCCAGCAGCTGCGCCGGCCATAGACAGGCCAACCCAATCAGGGCAAACCAGAAACTCAACAACCGCTGCATTCGGTAATGATAGTGACGAGCCGCTTGGAACAGCGCAAGTCTTAGGCCAGGTTTAACAATCACTACCATCTGGTAGATGACATCGCGCTGCGATGTCCCCGCCCGTAGAGCGGGCGGAACAGAACCGGAGAGGTGCACAATCGTTTCATTCGTTGCGCGGCTCATACGCGGCGCGGACGTCGCAGCGCGACATCCCCACCTCGGGTGGGGCGTCATGGTTCCAAAATAAACGGAACATCCGCCCGTTGACAGGGTTGCGATTTCTCGGAACAGTCTGACTGCGGGATGACCCTTTTGCCAATTGTCGGGCGGGAACTGCGGGTAGCGGCGCGGCGGCGCGGCACATTTTGGACCCGGACCGCCGTAGCGTTGGTGGCTATCGGGCTCGGTGTTTTTCTTTACCTGGCTAACCTCGAAGCACCCCCGCAGGTCATCGGTCGGCGAATTTTCTTCGGCCTGATCGCGTTGGCCATGTTCTTTTGCCTGTTCGCCGGCCGGCGCTCGACAGCGGATTGCCTGAGCCAAGAGAAACGCCAAGGCACTCTGGGCCTGCTTTTCCTGACCGACTTGAGGGGTTTTGATATCGTACTGGGCAAACTAGCCGCCACTTCATTGAACGGCTTTTATTGTCTCGTCGCGGTGTTTCCTGTGCTGGCGGTTCCGCTGCTGCTGGGCGGTATTACCAACGGTGAGTTCTGGCGAGTGGTGCTGGTTTTGACGGACACGTTCGTGTTCTCGCTGGCGGTGGGTATTTTTGTTTCAGCTTTAAGCCGGGACGCGCGCCGTGCCGCCGGAGCCAATCTGCTGCTCCTGCTGCTGATCATCGGCATCCCCGGAGCCTGCGCCGCGGGCGTAGCGTACCTGGTCCCGCGCCAATCCTTTCACCAGGAACTGTTGCTGTCCTGTCCACTGTATGCCTTGTACCAAAGCGATGACGGCGTTTACCGCTTATCGGGAACCTTGTTTTGGTGGTCGGTGGGTCTAATCCACGGATTAACCTGGATATTGCTTTCGGCCGCAAGCTGGGCGGTGCGTCACTCCTGGCAGGACAGACCCGTGGCTGCACGCGGGTGGTCATGGCGCCGTCTCACCAATTGGCTCAGGTTTGGGCCGGTGGCAAAACGGGCGGCTTATCGCCGGCGACTACTCGATAGCAACGCATTCTACTGGCTGGCCGCCCGATCCAGGTTCAAACCGTTGCATGTCTGGGGCGTGCTCATCTTTGTGGGAGGGTGGTGGATCTGGGCTCAGATTCAATTTGGCACCCTTTGGCTGGACGAGAACACCAGCGGAACCAATCTCACCACCGCGGTGATGCTCAATGTCGCCCTGAAATTATGGGTGGCGCTGGAGGCCGGACGCCAACTTGCCGAGGAGCGGCAGGCCGGCTCATTTGAGCTGCTGCTCTCCACGCCCTTGAGAGTTCACGACATCATCTACGGACAGCGATTGGCGCTAAAACGCCAATTTCTGGCGCCGATAATTCTGAGCACACTGACGGTGATAGTCTTCATGCTCAGCGCCGTCCGGCATTCACCGCTGCATCCCAAAGCAGTGGCGCTGGCCTGGTTGGGCGCCATTCTGCTGTTTGCAACCGACGTCGTGGCTTTGTACTGGACTGCCATGTACTGCGCTTTAACCACCCGCAGTCCAAATCAGGCAGCCATCGCCAGCATCTCGCGGATTGTCTTTGCCCCGGCAATTGTGTTTGCGGCAATTGTAGTGCTGGGAAATCTCTATGCCTATTTCTCCGGCCAGCCCGAGCCCAACACCAGTTTTTATATATCGTGGTGGCTCGGTTTAGGTGTGGCGACCGACTTGATTTACGGTTTGGGGGCCCGGCACCGGTTGCTCTCCCGGTTCAGAATGCTGGCTTGCTCGGACAAAACGCCCCGGGCACCTGCCTCGCCGTCGCTGGGCATCGGCAGTTGACCGGCTGGCGAGAACACCCCACGAGAACGCCTGCGCTATGCCCGGGGTCTAAAGAAACTTTCCCGGGTTGAGAATGCCCCTCGGATCGAGCGCGTGCTTAATGACTTCATGCAACGCGCGCGTCTCCGGCGGGAGCGCCTGCTTCCACCATGGCTTTTTCGCCAGGCCGATGCCGTGTTCGCCCGTGATCGCGCCGCCCCAGGCCAGTACCTGCTCGAACAGTTCGTCCAACGCGGCCGCGCTCCGTTCCCGGGCGCGGGGCTTGGTAAAGTCGACCATAACATTTGTATGGATATTTCCATCCCCGGCATGCCCAAAGCAGGCGACCGGAAGCCCGTGTTTCTTGCGCAAGCGCGCCGCAAACGCGAACAGGTCTTCAAGGCGGCCACGCGGCACGACAATATCCTCATTGAGCTTGGTCAGACCTGTGTCGCGCAAAGCGTAAGAGAACTCACGCCGAATTTGCCAAACCTCCTCGCATTTGGCTGCGCCCAGCCCGATCTCGACGAAACGAGGCTCTTGCGCCGCAACCAGGCTCCGGACCGCTCGGACCTCGCCACGAACCGATTGCGGTTGCCCGTCCAGTTCAACGATCAAATGCGCCTGGCACCCTTGCAACCGTTTACTCCCGGTCCGTTCATAGGCCGCGGCCAGCGTGAACGCATCGGCAATTTCGAGGGCCGAAGGCAGAAATCCCGCCCGAAGAATCGCGTGCAGTGCCCGGACCGCCGCCCGCATCGAACCAAACCCGATCGCCAGGCATGCCCGGTAGGGCGGCAATGGCAACAGCTTAATCGTTGCCTCGGTAATAACGCCAAGCAAACCTTCGGACCCGACAAAGAGCCGGTGCAGATCGAAGCCCGTTTTGTTTTTATGGGTGCGCCCGCCCAGGCGCAGTACCTTGCCGCCGGCCAAAACCACTTCCAAACCGAGAACGTAGTCGCGGGTAACCCCATACTTGAGGCAGCGCGGACCGCCGGCATTAGTCGAAATATTCCCGCCAATCGCGTTGTCTTTGCGACTCGCGGGGTCCGGCGGATAAAACAAACCCTGCTTCTCGACTTCATCGGAGAGGCGCTTTGTGTTCACTCCCGGTTCGACCACCGCGACAAAATCGTCCCGGCTGATTTCCTTGATTTTGTCCATTCGGGCCAGGGACAGGACCACGCCGCCACGGACTGGCACGCAACCGCCCACGTAGCCGTGCCCTGCCCCGCGCGCGGTCACCGGTAATCGATAACGGTTGGCAAATCGCAACAAAGCCGAAACCTCCGCCGTATTCCGGGGAAAAGCCACTGCGTCCGGCTCATGTTTGGCAAACCACTTGTCGGCGGCGTGTTCGCGCAGCGTGGCTGGATCAAAGCAAAGGGTTCCGGCCGGAACGAGTCGTTGAAGAGACTGAATAAGTCGTCGGTTAATGATGGTTCCTCAGCTGCTGTTGGCTTCGTCTCCCTGAACCGGTTTGCTTTCAGCCAGGAACGTCAGAGCCTCGGCCTGTTCCGCCTCTGGCACCTGGACTAAGATCCCGCCGGCGGCCATGGCATACCCGTCCATGCTGAGAGCGGAAAGCTCGTTCGTAACAAAGGCGTGAAACCCCGCCGCTTCCAAGCGGGAGCGCACGACATGCGCGTCAGCGGGATTAAAAGCGCGGTAAACAGTTCCGATTGCCATGATTGAACTTACCTGAAAAGGGAAGCGGAAGCAAAGCCGGCATCGGTGGTTTACATTCCGCGCACCGGCTGCTAAGACGATGCAGTGCTAAACGACGCTGGCTTGTGGAAATCCCTCAAGGCGCCTAACCGTTTCATTCTGATCGCCGGACCCTGCGTCATTGAAAGCCAGGAGCTTTGCCTGAAGATTGCCACGACGCTCAGCAAACTCAGCGAGAAGTTGGGGATTACCTTCATTTTTAAGGCCAGCTACGACAAAGCGAATCGGACGTCGGCCAAGTCCTTCAGAGGCCCCGGGCTCGAGCAAGGCTTGCGCACACTGGCGGCAGTTCGGGCCAAGGTCGGCAGGCCGTTGCTGACGGACGTGCATGATGAAGCGCAAGCACGGGCAGCGGGCCAGGTAGTGGACGTGTTGCAAATCCCGGCCTTTCTTTGCCGTCAAACCGACCTGATTCACGCCGCCGTCCAAACCGGCCGAATCGTGAATCTTAAGAAAGGCCAATTTCTCTCGCCTCAGGAAATGGGTCAGGTCGCTCAGAAAGCCAGGGCTGCGGGTGGCCAACGGCTGCTCATCACCGAACGCGGCACCACTTTCGGCTATAATAACCTGGTCGCTGACATGCGCTCGATTCCGATCCTGCGCGGGTATGGCTTTCCCGTCATATTCGACGCGACCCACTCGGTCCAATTACCCGGAGCTGGTGGCGACAAGTCCAGCGGACAGCGTGAATTTGCGCCGGTCCTGGCGCGTGCGGCAGTCGCGGCCGGGGCTGATGGTGTGTTTGTCGAAACCCACCCCGACCCGGATCGGGCTCAGAGCGATGGGCCGAATATGATTCCGCTGGCTGAAATGCCCAGGCTTCTCGCCAGTCTCTTGAAGGTATACTCGGCCGTACGATAGAATGCAGCTGCGCCTTGGAACATTTGGACGGCTTGCGTTGCCGCTTCTTTGGATTCTCTTCGCGTCAACTTCTCCCGGGCAAACCTTCGGCGGCAAGGCCACGATTAAGCCTATCAAGGGGTTCAAAGCAGCCGAGCCCTATGGTTCGCCTCATGAAACCCAGATTAAATCCCTCCTCGAGGGCGGCAAAGCCTTCCAACAGCCGGGGGGGAAAACATTGCTTTCCGAGGGCGTTACTTTGCGCACCTATAGCGAGACCAACACTCTGCAACGGGTGATAACCTGCGTTGAATGTATATATGACCCGAGCACGCGAGAAGTCAGCTCTGCAGGCCCGATCCAAATGCAAACTGCGGACGGCAAATTCTCGATCGAAGGCACAGGCTTTCTTTGGCAACCGACCAACTCCAGCCTGGTTATTTCCAACCAGGTCCACACTTTGATTCAATCCAGCGGACTTCAAAGCTCGAACGTACCCGCTGGAGTCAACGGCCAGGAAAGTGGTCCGCTGGTGGTTGACTCGGCCCGCTTCACTTATGATGGCTCGTCCGGCCGCGGAGTTTGGCGAGAGCACGTTCGGGTTATCGGGACAAACCTTGTGCTCAATAGCGAAGTGCTGACCGCGAGAGTGCCGACAGTGCCCGCTGAGCAACATCAACTGCGCTCGCTTCTGGCGGAAAAGAATGTCGCGGTTGATTACAAGGGCTTGCACGCCACGAGCGGACGCCTGGAGTACACGCCGGAAAACGAATTGATCCGCCTGACCGAGCAGGCGATGTGGACCAATGGCTTGCAGCACGGTCGCGGAGACGAGTTGGTCCTGGATCGGACCAATCAGATCTTCCAGGTAAACGGCCACGCTTCCCTCTATCTACCCGGCCAAACTTTGGGGGAAGGAGGATTTCTTTCCTACACCAATTCAGCGCGGTCAAAATCGGGCAACACCCAAAAACAGGTTATCGAAATCCTGTGCGACAACTATGAAATTCGCACCAACTGGGCCATTTTTCGCGACCAGGTCCAGCTCAACGAGCAGTTGGACAACACCAACCGTGGCAGTATGACCTGTGAGAAGGCCATGACCGTGACGTTCGCCGGGACAAACGAATTACAAACGTTAACCGCCGAAAAGAACGTGATCATTCAGGAAGGGGAAAAGAAAGTCACCGGGAATCGCGCTTTTTACACTCACACCAATACGACTCTGGAGGTTACCGAGCACCCTACCTGGCAGGACGGCTTGCGCAGCGGCAAAGGGGACCTCCTGCGGCTGAACACGCAACAAAGCGAAATGCTCGTCCAGGGCACTGCTTCGCTGACTTTGCCCGCCACCGAACTCGCCAGCCAGTTCTCCTCGTTGACCAATGCCACCCCGCGCCCGGTCGCCACCGTGACAAACCAGTTCGCCCAAATCTTCTGCGAACAGTACCTGTTGCGAGGCGACAAATCCGTTTTCCAGGGGGGCGTTTATGCCACGCATCCCGAAATGAATGTGACTTGCGAGAATATGGCCATCCTGGTGCGGGACCCCGGGATTACAAACGTGATTGCCCAACAAAATGTCGTTTTCGACCTGATGACCGCAAAAGACAAGGTTCACGGCACCGGCGACCAGGCGGTGTACTCGTTCGGAATGCTCAACACCATCACCAACGGAATCCTTCCGATTAACGAGCTGAAACTAACCGGCACTCCCGCGACATTGGTGACCACCAACCTGAACTCGCGCGCCGATCCGATGACGTCGCGTAATGACACCATCATTTTGGACCGCATCCGAGGCAAGCTGCTCCTGCCGGGGAGCAATTACACCATTCAAGGCACACTCAAGATGGACACCAATATATTCCTGTTGCCGAAAAAGAAACTCACGAAATAATGGGCTGACGCAACCGCCACCAACCAGGCCCATGCTTGAACCACAGTCAGACCCGCTCCGGCAAGAATTAGAGCCGGCTGTGCCGGTAGCGGTAAGGGTCAATCCGCCACTGCTGGCCACGACTGCTTTGCTCAAGCAATACCGCCACCGGCGCGTCGTCAACGGCGTGTCCATCACCGTAGCCGCCGGAGAAATTGTCGGGTTGCTCGGCCCCAACGGCGCCGGCAAAACCACCACCTTTAACATGGTCGTTGGGGTAGTGCGGCCAGACGCCGGACAAGTGATTTTTCAGCAAACCAACATTACGCGCCTGGCCATGCACAAGCGAGCCCGTTTGGGCATTGGTTACCTGACGCAGGAACCCTCGATTTTCCGCAAGCTCACAGTCGAGCAAAATATTCTAGCCATTCTCGAGACCTGCCGAATGAGCAGAAAGGAGCGAGCGATTCGCCTCAAATACCTGCTGCAGGAACTGGACCTGACCGAACGAGCCAAAAACAAGGCTTACACCTTGAGTGGCGGCGAAAAAAGGCGCCTCGAGATCACCCGGGCCCTGGTCACCAGCCCGAAGCTGCTGCTTTTGGACGAGCCCTTCAGCGGAATCGACCCTCTGGCGGTGTACGAAGTGCAGAAAATCGTTCGCCGGCTCAAAGAGCGCGGCCTCGGGATTCTGATCACGGATCATAACGTCCGCGAGACTTTGAAACTGGTCGACCGCGCGTACCTCATCCACAAAGGCGAAGTTGTTTACGAAGGCGTCGCGGAACAACTGGTCAATGATCCCAAGGCGCGGGAAATTTATCTGGGACCCGATTTTAACCTGTAAATCTCTTATGCAACGCGATGTCGTTACCGTCAAACGGTTCTACACAGAACATTCGAGCAGCCTGGAGTTGAGCCTGCTGGCTGGGGCCAGCGGCCTCAAACGGATCATTCGCGAGCCAACGGTAAACCGGCCGGGCCTCGTGCTCTCGGGATTTACCCGTTATTTTGCCTTCAAACGCGTCCAGGCGATTGGCAATGCTGAAGCCTTTTTTTTGAAATCGCTGCCCGAGGAAGAGCGGCTCCGGCGTTACCAGACGCTTTTCTCGTTCAAAGTGCCCTGTGTCGTATTTTCACGGAATCTTCATCCCGACAAACTCTTCCTCAAGGCGGCCGAGGAGGCCGAGGTGCCCATTTTCCGCTGCCCGTTGGTGACGATGAAGCTGATCAATATGGCAACGCTGGCTTTGGAAATGATGTTTGCGCCGCGTGGGACAGAGATGGGCAGCATGGTCGACATTCTAGGGGTGGGGGTGATCCTGCGCGGTGAAAGCGGGATCGGCAAAAGTGAGAGTGTCCTCGCGCTGATTGAGCGCGGCTACAGCCTGGTGGCCGACGACATTACCAAGGTCACCCTGGTGGATGGCCGAGAAGTGGTCGGCACCAGCGCGGAGGTCACCCGCAACCATATGGAAGTGCGCGGCATCGGCATCATTAATGTCGCCGCCATGTTCGGCGTCAAAAGCATCCGGCACGAAAAGAATGTCGACCTCGTGATCACGCTTAAGTCCTGGAACGAAGTCGAAGACGTGGACCGATTGGGTATCGAGCAGGAATACGTCAGCATCCTGGGCGTGGACATCCCCCACATAACCATCCCGGTGCGCCCGGGCCGCGACCTGGCGCGCTTAATCGAAGTGGCCGCCTTCCAAACCAAGCTCAAGTCGTCCGGGTACAACCCCGCCAAGGAATTGAACGACCGCCTCATCTCGAGGATGGCGGCGGCAGCCAAGCTCTGACTCCGGACCGATGCAGTTTAACCAGGGAGAGACCTTGATGAACACCGATGGAAACAGCCTAAAACGTACGACCCGCACGTTTGATCTCGCCTATCTGCCAATGCACCCGGCATGCCCGAAACCAGTGTGAATCGGCGAGATTTCATACGAGTGCTCGGCGTGTTGGGTGGCGGGACGATCATGGCCCCTTTCATCGGAAGAGCGGGTCCCGATCACGCACTGCCCCTCGAACAACTCGTTCGCTTTCCGGAAAAAACCGACCTCATCCTGAGAACCGATTCGCCTCGCGCTCGCATGCTTTGTCCGCTCGCTATTTTCAACCGCGGATTGAGCGGATTGCCAGAATTGCGTTGAAGCGAGCAATTCTGAGCACCTATTCTCTTGGCGATAAGAATGAAATTGTTCTTTTACACGCCGATTATTGTCATCGGCGCATTTGCGGCGCTGTTCGCAGTTGAAAAACTGATTCCGCTGCGCTGCAATTCCAGAGCACGGCTGCTGTCCCGGCTCGTCGTCAACGGCGTTCTTTCAGCGATGGCTTTCGCTGTGGCAGCCCTCGTGGTGCGACCTTCGGCGGTCAGCGCGGTGAACTGGGCTTCAGCCAAGCCCTTTGGAGGGATGCACTGGCTCCAAATGCCGCCGGGGTTGGAATTCATCGTCGGGTTTCTGCTGCTTGATTGGAGCTTTTATTATTGGCACTTGCTGAATCACAAATTGCCGTGGCTCTGGCGATTTCACAACGTTCATCATATCGATCCCGAATTGGATGTCTCGACTGGCTTTCGCTTTCATTTTGGCGAGGTGCTGTTGTCTGCGGCCTTTCGGGTAATCCAAGTGAGCGTGATCGGGGTGTCACTCATGACCTTTGCCATTTACGAAATCGTGTTCCAGGTCGAGACGCTCTTCCATCACAGCAACCTTGCCTTGCCAATCCGCTTAGAACGCCTGCTCAATAGGATTATCGTCACGCCCAGAATGCACGGCATCCATCATTCTCAAATCCGGCGCGAGACCAATTCCAATTACAGCGTGGTGTTTTCCTGGTGGGATCGGCTGCACCGGACCTTCGGTTTCAACGTTCCGCAGTCCCAAATCGAAATCGGCATCGCCGGGTATACCTTGCCCGAGGACAACAAGCTTTGGAATGCAATGATCATGCCTTTCGCAAAACAGCGTGATTATTGGCACAAGCCGGACGGCACGATGCCGCAACGCAAAGGTGACCAACGATGAACCATTCAAACAAACACATGCCACTGCTTTTTTGGGGCTTCGCATTGCTGCTGGCGGCCAGTTCGACACGCGCGGCCGACCTGCCCTACCAGCCGAATTGGGATTCGCTTGACCGGCGCCCGTGCCCGACCTGGTATCTCGATGCCAAGTTCGGGATCTTCATTCATTGGGGCGTTTACTCGGTGCCCGCCTGGGGCGCGCCCAAGGAATATGCCGAATGGTACTGGAATCACATCGAAGACCGAAACCCCAATAACGTGTGGCGGCAATTTCACGAGAAAAACTACGGAAAGGATTTTCCTTACCAGAATTTCGCGCCGATGTTCCGCGCCGAATTGTTCAATCCCGACCAATGGGCGGATATTTTTTATCGCTCGGGCGCCAAGTACATCGTGCCCACTTCCAAGCATCACGAAGGCTTCTGCCTTTGGCCCAATGAAGAGGCGAACCGCACCTGGGGCCGGCCGTGGAATGCCACGGTGGTCGGGCCGAAACGAGATCTGCTGGGGGACCTGAGCCAAGCGGTACGGAAACGCGGGATCAAATTTGGTTTTTATTATTCTCTCTACGAATGGTTCAACCCACTCTGGCTGAAGGATCGCCACGCCTATGTCACCCAGCACATGCATCCCCAGTTCAAAGACGTGGTCAGCCGTTACAAACCCGCCATCATTTTCACCGACGGTGAGTGGGACATGCCCTCCAAGGATTGGAAGAGCGAGGAGCTGGTCGCCTGGCTCTTCAACGAGTCTCCGTGCAAAGAAGAGGTCGTGATCAACGATCGCTGGGGCAAGGAAACCCGCCACCACCATGGAGGCTATTACACCACCGAGTATGGTGCCGGCCTCAAGGATGATTCGCATCCCTGGGAAGAAAGCCGCGGCATGGCTTATTCCTATGGCTATAATCGTGCCGAAACCATCGACGACTACAAGACCGCCCGCGAGCTCGTCCTGGTTCTGTGCGACCTGGTCAGCCGCGGCGGGAATTTCCTGCTCGATATCGGTCCGACCAGCGATGGCAGAATCCCCGTCATCATGCAGCAGCGTCTGCTCGAGATCGGCGATTGGCTCAAAGTCAACGGCGAAGCAATCTATGGCACACGCTTTGCCGGCCGCTCCTGCCAGTGGTCCGAAGGCCAAAAACCGTCGCAGGAGTATGGCGAGTTTCGCGTCAAATACGACCTGATGAATCAAATCGGGCAAAAGCCCAAAGCGGGCAAGGCGTCCAAGCAATTCTTCTTCACGAAGAAGCCGGATGCGCTGTACGCGATCACCACGGGCTGGCTTGCTCCCCAACTCACAATTCACAACGTGCGCCTCCCGGCCACCGCTCAGGTCACGATGCTCGGGTTGGCCGACAAAGTACACTTTGCCGTGCAGGGAAACGACCTGGTTATCGATGTTCCCCGGCTCGAACCAGACACACTGCCGTGCCGCTACTGCTACACCTTTAAATTACCCGGTGCCGAGTTCCTGCCGGAGTAGCGCACAGTCCAAGCCATCAGAGAGACCCTCAATGCGTCGGCCTATCCGTGGTAAAACCCCATGGTTTCGCCTAAGAGCGTGTTTTAAACACCGACTTGGGCGTGGGCATATCAGGTTCGGAGTCCCGCCTTTAGGTGGCCCAGCGCCAAAACCGCCTGAAGGCGGGACTCCAAACGAATTCTAAAACACGCTCAAAGCCCCGGACCACTGGCAAGGATCGCTTTCCCGAATATTCATGGGCGCAGTTCTGTGGCAGGGTGGATGAATGTATTTTGCTGATTCAGCGCGGCTCTTGGGCTTGAGCGTATTCCTGGCCATGGCCTGGCTGGCCCAGGGAACTTCCCATGCCCGTGCGACGCCACTCGGCAAATCAGTCAGCACCGAAACCGCGTTGCTGGACGCCGCCACGCGGCTCGACTTCACTAATTCCACCCGCCTGAGTCGCTTCGGTGAAGAAATTGAAGACATCAGCTCCGACCGCTTTGGAGACAAACGCATGCGTCGCGGGTTTCGAGAACTTCATCGCCTAACAAAGCAAATCCTGGCCTGCCAGGACCAGAACACACGAGCGGATCTTGAGCATTCCTTTCGAGAAACAGCCACTGCCCTGGCGAATCTGGCCAGGTCGCCGATGCCCAGAAAAGTCGACTTCTTCCAGACTCCATGGTTTTTCCTCAAGCGCTTGTCCCGTCCGGTCGGCCAGGGGCGGACACCCGCCACCAACCTGCGCGCCGAAAACCAGCCGGACGTGAGCCGTTGGGATCCCGAAGCATCAACCTTTTGGCGACGGCCTTTGAGTATTGCCTCGCAGGACTTGTATTACGGTTTCGGCCGCACCAGGTTTTTGTTGGAAAACCAGCCGATCTGCACCTATGCGGCACCGAAAGAAAGTTACGGGCGCAATCCCGGGTTCGAGGTTGATTGCAATGGAACCCGGTTAAAACTCAAATTTGCCGAAGTGTCATCAGAGGCATTTGCGTCGAGAATCTTTTTCGCGCTGGGCTATCACACGGATCCGACGGATTACGCGCCGAGTGTCAAGGTCCGCTACTCGCGCGCGATGCTGCGCGAGTTCAACTCGCGCAAACCGCTGCAGACCCATTTTACATTTGCGGGATTGCTGCCGTTGTTCACGTTGAAACTGCAGGAGCATTACAGTCCATTCCGTTACATCACAGCGGCCGTCTTGCGCGATGGCACCCGCTGGTCAGGCCCTGAACTAAAGCGCCGCCTCTTGCGTGACTCAACCGGGCCTCAGCCGGAACTGGAACAATCCAATTATCGGCCGGAGGTCGAATTGGCCATTGATTATCTGGAGACGGCTCCGGCGAACGTGCAACTTAAGGACGGCAAGAGCATCGGTCCCTGGGACTTTGGCCAACTCGATCACACGGGCCGGAGGGAACTGCGCGGCGCCGCTCTGCTGGCGGGATGGCTGGGATGGTTTGATACCCGCTTCGATAATACCCGCTTGCGCCTGGTGAGCACCGGCAACGGACCACAATTGGAGCACTTCTTTTCCGACCTGGGCGGAGTCCTCGGCGAAACCAGCGGAATCCTCTACAACCGCGGCGAATTACCCAACGCCTTTCCCTGGAGATTCACCCGCCCTGCCAAAGTAGCAGATGCGAACAATTCAGAAGCCCCTTTTCCGTTAGACGGCTACAAGCCGATTGCGCCCACTCCGGCCTTCGCGTGCATGACGCTCCAGGATGCTCGCTGGATGGCCCGCCTCATCGGGAGCTTGACCGAGCAACAGCTGACTCAGGCCCTGGTTGCCTCAGGGTTCGATTCGGCTCAAACTCGTTTGTATCTCGAGAAGCTGATCAGCCGCCGCGACCACCTGATTGCGGACCTCGGGCTGGGATCGGAAATTCCGTTGCTTCGGCTTGGCAACTTAAATCGAGGGTTCGATTATGATCCAAGCGCCAGCGGCCCAATCACTATTCAGGTCAACGGAAACCCAGTCCGAGCGCCACTCGGCCGCGAGCGAATCGTGCGAGGAAAGCTCATCGCCCCGGGTCACAGCGCTCGGAGAGAAACCGCGATGAGAATCAGTCATTCCGGTGCGCCTTGAGGTCTGCCTCCAGGGTGCTTGGAAACCGAGTCCATTCACCACACCAGATTGGTGACGGACCGCGCAGTATGGAACTCGCTATGGCCATCCACCAGCATAACGAAACCGGCGGGAGATTTCCGGTGCCAGCCTTTTGGGTTCTCGGGAAGGACCAGGACATTGTCGCAAAACAACACGGTTCGCGCGGGCGATGAAACCGCCGTGGATTTCTGTCCGTCTAGTCCCCCGTCCCCGGTCGGATATCCAACGGCATTGAACATGTATGAATTACCGACCCAATCGAACAAGGTGTGCGGAAGCGTGTCGGTGCGGCCCTGGTCAAGGGGACAAGTTACGACTTTTTCGTTCAATCCGTAGTGGTTCAAAGGGCGGTCCATTCGATTAAAAATACCGCCTTGCTGGTTGGAAAGGTTGTTGTTGGTGCGCCCGGCCCACACGAACCATTCCATCCCTTCGGTGTTCACATTGGTGGAACTCCAAAAGAATCGTTCGCCAAAGTCAGGCAGGTAGAGTTGCATGGCAACTCCGCACTGACGCAATTGGGAGATGCATCGGGTGTTCTGAGCTTTCGCCTTGGCATTGGCGAGCGCTGGCAATAATAGGGCGGCGAGGATGGCAATAATGGCAATGGCCACGAGCAATTCAATCAGCGTAAATGCCAGCTGCGCCGGCGAACCGGCTGCGCGAACGCGACAATGCCAGCGATGAACCATAGGATCATAAGATAAGTAACCTAAACTTCTGGTTCTTTCCAGAGAATTACCAGGGGCCGGGGGCCGGGCCGTTGCATGGCCGCTTCCGTTGCCCTTCGGTACTCGTCGGAATGCTAGGGCGGAATCACAAGGAATTCGGAGGGCTTAATGACGCGCCCGTCGGACAAGATAAAGTCCGTAGCGCCAAAATTCACGGTTACGCATACGCCGTTGGCAAAACTCGTCTGCTGAACGTTGCGATCCTGAGTCAGGAAGCGGTGATCGGTCATTTCCTGGTAACCAACGCGGCGCACAATCGAGCAGGTATTACGGTAACTTTGAACGAAGCGCGCCTTGGATGATTCCCAGAGCTTGCGATCGAACATGAACATGGGCGGAACGCCGTAGAGCACGTTGAATAGGTCGCGCTTATCCCACAGTGACGGCAGCTTGTTGTTGTAGTCGCCCCAATACCAATGAGCCACCACGCAGTCGTGATAGACGAGTTCCCACAGCGGCAGGCGGTATTTCTGGCCGAGCTGAAACTTGGCGACAGCTTCAGGGACATTGGTCCAGATCTCTGCCATGCGGCGCCCGGCATCGGGAACACGGTACGGCCCGAGACTCATCATGCCTTCGAAGTAATGCACGGAGGGCACCGCGGCGTCGTGGCCGGTTTCTGAACCGGTCACCAGCTTGTTTTCTTCGGACATGTAGCGAAGCAATTCCATTTTCCATTTACGGCTGTCGGACCGAGTCATGGGGTGCTGCGGGCTGTAACATTCATTCCAAGGAGCAGCAGTCGTGGTGTCGATAAACCGGGAGAGATACGGATGCGTCGCCAGATCCGCGGGAACCCGTTGCTGGGCGAACTGCGGGCCAAAGCGATCGCAAAGGACGCCGCAGGGGATGAGCGGACCGTCACGGGACTCAACGCCCCATCCCTTAATCCAATTGCCGCGGCGATCCAGGATGATGTCGCTGGGCCAGGCATTAGTCGTCCAATCCGGATGAATCCAGCGCAGCCTGGGGAAATTGGTGGGCGCCATCACGTCCTGGTAAATGTCATAGCGACTGGTGAGCACACCCAATTCATTCAAAGCTTTCAAGCGATCCGGCGGCTGCTGGTTGCTCCAAAGGATCCGTTGGATACCGGCGGCCTGCATCTCGCGCACGACCTCGACCGAATCACGGTCCCAGCACCAAACGTTGACGGCGCCGATCAGCCGATCAACGCTTGGATTGACCTTCTGCTTCTCGGTGAGGGTCTTGAACAAGCCGGTTTCTTTGGCATAAGCGCGGTAACGTTTGGCCATGGCAACATGCCCGCCGTGGTCGAAGAACACATACCGTAGGCGTCGTGCGTAGCCAAATTGCCCAAGTTGCGCATCCCACTCGGGCGAAATTGCCAGGCGCCCATCCAGCCGCTCAATGCGAATGGACGCGTCGTCCGGCGTTTCCAGGATCGTCATTTGGCCGCGTTGTCCGTCGGTCATGCCAAAAAAGGCCATGCAAATCCCGTGGCCGCCATAGGCAATAAGATGGATCGGAGGGATTGAAGGATCATCGACGGGATAGGAAATACCTTCATTCATCGGCACGACCAGGTAGTCACCACTTTCGCCCTCGAAAGGAGACGGAAAACGAAGGCTCGATAGGAGTTGGCCCTGTCCGGCGAGCGTCACAATCAACTCCGGTTGAACTGCATCCAGGCTCGCAGTGACCGTGAAATCAAACCCCGAGACTGCGTCGAGCAACGAACACTGCAGTTCGCCGGACTTAACCGAAGCTTTTTTAATCAGGTAGCGATTTGACAACGTCTGTTGTCGCCAGAGTCTGCCGGAGACAAGATCCTGAACCGAGAAAGTGGCATTCGAAGTGTCGAAGACAACCGCCACAGCAGCATTGCTCAAGGTCAGAAGCGGCGGCAAGTCGGTGGGCCGAAGTGAAAGAATGTTGCGACCACGCGAAACAGAATAATCATCCACCCAGATCTCCACGGGTCCTGAACCAATCAGGCGCGGCTGGAGGCGGGCCACATTCTCGGAAACGATCACCCGTGCGCTCAGGCGCTGCCAATCGGGCGCCTCAGAAACGGTGTGTTCCCCCGCCGACCATTCCACTACCCTGCCCGGTTCATCCCAGGTTGACGCGCACAAGGTAACGGAGCCTGGACCTTGCACTTTGACCCAGCATTCGAGTTGCAGGACGTCGCCGGCACGCACCTCCAGGCCAAGCGCAGGTTCGAGGCTCCAGTCCTGCTCCGCGCGATGTTCGAGATGCAGCGCAAAACTCCCGGAATGAACCGTTTTTTGATCCAGATTCAGCGTGAGTGCACCGGCGCTACGTGACCAGCTTCGCCAGTTATTGGTGCCGGTTTCGAAGCCACCGTTCGAGACGAGGTTTTGAGCTGCGGCTAGGCCTGGAGCCAGGACGCCCATGAGAAGGGAACCGAGCAGAGCTAAGTTCATGGAAAGCCGCGCGTGCGGTCCAAACGCGTAAACCACGGCGCCGATGAGCAGAGCTATGCCGGTGAGAACATAAAAAGAAAAGAAAACCGCGATTTGGAGGAGGGCGAAACGGTGCAAGAGCAACCGCGCCGTCACGGTCACGAGCGTTGCCCACAGGAAACACAGAACAAAGCCCCGCCAGCCGAAGGACAGTTGTTTTTCGGGGTAAGCCGGCTCGGTCGTGCGTCGCGACCGAAGCAAACAGTTGTAGAGAATCAGGAACAAAGCCGCGTAGATCAGCCAGACGATCAACTGGCCTGGAAGGATCGAGGGAATGGATTTAGGCTTGATAGCAAAACCCCAGAAGATGTACCAGGCGAGCAGTATGCCGCCGAAGATCTTCAGCCCGGCCGGCCCGGGGAGCAAATCGCGCAGTGAATGAAAGCTACCGCCCGTACGCCGCCACCAAAGCACGGCCAGGCCCAGCACCAGGCCATTGCCGGCGCCTGATAGAAACGAGCTGATGACAGATGGAGAATTAACGAATTGCATCAAACCGAACATGGCCACCAGCGCCCCCAGCCACAACGCCGGGCGTTTGAGAATTGAGTTCTGTATCCGTCGGGGCAGCCCGAGCAACACTTCGTTGGAACTGGTCAAAACCAACTCCGCCAGCAGCAAGGGCACAACGAAGGCGAGGAGCGGATGAAGAAACAAAGCGCAAATAATGGTCTCGAACAGAGCAATGCCGCCGAGCGTGTAGAACGGCCCCTCTGGCCGAAAGGAAGTCCAAACGACCTTCGTGATGTAGGCCTCATACATCCCAAAGATCATCCCAGCCGCATAGAGAGGCCAGAAAGACGGCTTCCCAAAACGAAACACTACGCCGGCAAAAAAGACGATGTGCAACAGGTAAAGCGGCCAGACTACGAGCACACCCCAAACGGTGAAAAAGGGAAACATGGTCGAACCCGCCGGCACCTCAACGCACACGACTGACCACATCCCAGCCAGAAGCCAAAACGCAACCTTGCGCCTTGAAGAAGGCGGTCCGAACGCGGCAACGTTGTCAAAAGTCGCGGTGTGGCTCGCGGAGATGCTCATGTACTTTTGGGGCGAAAAGCCCCGGAAAGTGCCGCCTCAAGCTCAGCCGACACGCCGAGCGGCGCAGCCCATCGACGTAACTGGTGCGGTGGCATGTAGGCGGCACGCACCGACGCCTCGTCAATGAAGTAATCCGCGTCGGAAAAAGCGCGCATAAAGCTTGGGACATTCGACGGGGGCAACTGGATAACAAAGTCCAAGTCATGAGTCGTGCGCGGAATGCCCCAGGCATTACTAGCCATTGACCCCGTCAGCATGCACGAAAAGCCGCCCACATTGAGCCGGCGCACGTAGTTCAGGAGGAGATCCTGTTCCGTCACAAAGTTCGTGCCAATGACAGTCGCTCTCGTAGCAAGCGCTCAACTTCCGCCGGGGACGCATTAGGGTGCTGGCGCCGGATGCCGAGGCGGGCCATCTCGCACGCTAGTTCGTGGAGGCGCAGGGCAATCCCAACCCGTTGCTCGCGGCTCATGGCTCGATAACGAGTGATTTGCATTTCGAGGGCAGCATCCGGGTTCATCGACTTTAGAAGGCTAGCCGTTGGTTAATCAGAGCTCAAGCTTGAGTTAAAGGAGCGCGATTGTTGCGGTGCCATCTCGAATCTTGAACTCACTTTCGTGAACCATCCCACTCTCAAAGCAGTTTCTACTGTCGTTCATGTATCACCTCGCACACTCGCAACGTGCGGAGGCCGCCACCAGCGATGCCGACACCAATTCACCTTCTTTACCCGAACAGCCGTAGATTGAACCACTTGACGATATTTCTTTGGCATCCGTTCTGCTGATCCAACTGGTTAAATCGGTCGCATCCCGGCATGGTGGTTCACCAATCAAACATCACAAAAAGACAGTTAACCGGGACCAAGGCCTACCTTTTTTGCGGTCTGGCGCTTGCTTTCGGAATCTTAATCCGATTCCTGCTCGATCCTCTATGGGGAGACCGGTTGCCATATGCTGTCTCCTTTTTGGGCAATCTCCTGGTATTGCAGTTTGTCGGCGTTGGACCGTTCATTATGACGGTGCTGTGCGGGTTCGCCCTGGATAACTACTTCTTTGTGCCACCTCGACATTCGTTAGTAGGTGGCGATCGAGTTAATCAGCTTAACGGCCTGCTCTATTTTCTGGTTCATCTGGTGGTTTTGGTCTTCTCCCAACGGGCACGCGGAGCCCGACTCAAAGAAGAGAAAGCGCACGAGCGGGAGAGACAGCATCTGGAAGAATTGCGGGAAAGCGAGGCGCGCTACAGTGCGGTCGTACAAAACAGCATCGACGCAATCCTGTTGACCGATGCCGAAGAACGTATTCTGGCGGTGAACCCGGCAGCCTGCCGGATGTTTGGAAGAACCAAGGAAGAACTTCTAGGGCTAAGCCGATTGACGCTGGTTGACGCGGCGGACCGGGAACGAATTCAAAGAGCGGGAAATAATCCCGAAAAACTCCAAATGGAGGTGACGTTTGTTGGCAAAGATGACAATAAGTTCACCGGAGAGATTTCAACGGGGCGGTTCATCGACCGCAATGGCGATCTAAAATGCAGTTCCGCGATCCGCGATATTACCGAACGCAAGCGAGATGAAGCGCAGTTGGCGTCGCTTCACAAGGAACTGGTTTCCGCATCCCATCAGGCCGGAATGGCGGAAATCGCCACGAGCATCCTCCACAACGTGGGCAATGTTTTGAACACCGTAAATGTTTCGGCCACGATTGTTCGCCAGGCGGTCCGTTCTTCCAGGACGGCCACTTTGGCAAAAGCGATCGCGCTCCTTCAGGAGAATCAAAGCAACCTTGCCCAATTCCTTTCTCTTGACCGGAAAGGCAAACAGTTGATTCCCTTTTTGTCGGCCATTGCCGAACAACTGCAGAAGGAACGAGGCACGATTACCCAGGAGCTGGACGTCCTGCTCAAAAGCGTTGAGCACATCAGGCAAATCGTGGCTCACCAGCAATCTTACGCGCGCACCGGAGGGGTGTTGGAAAACGTAAAAATCGCCGAGCTTGTTGAGGACGCACTTCGCATTTATCGAATCGGCCAGGGCGCCCAACCCGCCACCGTTATTAAGGAATTTGAACCTCTTCCGCCAACGATGGTAAACCGGCATCTCGTGCTCCAGATTCTGGTGAACCTGCTGCAAAACGCTCGCCGCGCGTGTGAAGACTCCAACAACGCCAGAATCACTGTGCGAATCCGGTCCTCAAAACCCAAGCGGGTTTGCGTTGAAGTGATCGACAACGGCGTTGGCATTCCACCCGAGAATCTCACAAAGATTTTCGCCCATGGCTTCACGACGCGCAAAAATGGGCATGGATTCGGCCTTCATAGCGGGGCCCTCGCGGCTAACGAAATGGGCGGATCTCTGGTGGCACACAGCGATGGACCAGGAACGGGCTCGACTTTTGTTCTCGATCTTCCACTGGAACATGAACTGATCGCGGCCCAGTCCCGCAAGTAATTCAGAATGCCCCGGGTCCGCACAATGCCGGCCGGCGATACCAAGAAACCCTGACTGAGTCGCTCCGCTTACGCGGGAGCCTTCTCATCGCTCAGCGTTTTTGCCTTTCCTTCGTGGTTTCGGTTACTTCGTTCACCCGAAAGCAAAAGGGCATCCGGCGAACCGGATGCCCTTAGCGAAGGAGCGAACCTGATTAGCCGACAAGCGGATTTTCCGCGGCAGCCAAAGCCGGCGCGGCGGGCTCTTCGGGCTCGGGCTCATCGATGATTTCGACCAGCGGCTTGAGGCGCACCTTGCGGTGATGGTCGAAGCCTGTGCCGGCCGGGATGATATGGCCCATGATAACGTTTTCTTTGAACCCGCGCAGGTAATCAACCCGGGCGCGGGTGGCCGCTTCTGTGAGCACGCGAGTCGTGTCCTGGAAGGAGGCGGCGCTGAGGAAGCTTTCGGTTTCCAACGATGCTTTGGTGATCCCGAGCAGGACGGGTTGAGCCTCGGCAGGCTTGCCGCCCATCTTCTCGACGCGCTGATTCTCTTCCTCGAATTCGAGTTTGTCCGCCTGCTCGCCCCACAGGAAAGTGGTGTCGCCCGGTTCGGTAATGCGAACCTTGCGGAGCATCTGGCGCACAATGATCTCGATGTGCTTGTCGTTAATGGTCACACCCTGCAGCCGGTAAACTTCCTGCACTTCATTGACGAGGTGTTCCTGAAGTTCCTGCGGCCCGCAGATGTCTAGGATTTCGTGCGGGTCGATCGGGCCTTCGGTGAGCTGCTGGCCTTTCTTGACGTAATCGCCCTTGAAGACAATAACGTGCTTGCCGATGGGGATGAGGTGTTCCTCTTCCACGCTGGTCTGCTGGTCCTTGATCAAGATGCAACGCTTGCCGCGAACGCTCGCGCCAAAATCGACGATGCCGTCGATTTTCGAAATCTCAGCCGCATCCTTTGGCCGACGCGCTTCAAACAATTCGGCCACGCGCGGCAGACCGCCGGTGATATCTTTCGTCTTCGAGGTTTTGCGCGGCGTCTTGGCCATGAGCGTGCCGGCCACGATTTTGTCGCCTTCAGCCACGACGATGTGCGCCCCGGAGGGGATCGGGTAATTGGCCGCCGGCTCGTCTTTGTCGTCCATGATGATGATTTGCGGGTGCAAATCCTCTTTGTGCTCGATGACGACCATGGCTTCCTGGCCCGTGGTCTCATCGGTCTCCTGCTTCATGGTGACGCCTTCGATGATGTCGGCGAACTTCACGCGACCGGCTTTCTCGGAGAGAATCGGCACGTTATACGGATCCCATTGGACGAAGGTGTCACCCTTCTTGACCCGGCCGCCGTCCTTGACCGCGATGACCGAGCCGATCACCACGTTGTGCTGTTCCAGTTCACGCCCGTCGTCAGCCAGAATAGAGACCGATCCGTTCTTGTTCAGAACGATGTTATTGCCGTCTTCAAGCTCAACCAGGCGCAGTTCGTTGTACCGAACGACACCGTCGTACTTGGCCTTGATTTGAGGCTGCTTGAACACCTGCGAGGCGGTGCCACCGATGTGGAACGTCCGCATGGTAAGCTGCGTCCCGGGTTCGCCAATCGATTGCGCGGCAATAATGCCGACCGCTTCGCCGAGCTTAACACGGGCGCCGGTCGCCAGGTTGCGGCCGTAGCAGTTCATGCAAACGCCGTGCTTGCTCTCGCACGTCAGCACCGAGCGAATTTTGACCCGCTCGACGCGCGATCCTTCGATCAACTTGGCTTTGACTTCGTCAATTTCGTCGTTGGCGCGAACTAGAAGTTCCTTCGGGTTGGTCGGGTTCGCAATATCGTCGCACGAGTGACGTCCAATCAGCCGTTCGCTGAGTTTGACCACGACGTCATCGCCTTCATAGATGGCCTGAACCCAGATGCCGTTGGAGGTGCCGCAATCTTCCTCGCGGATGATCACGTCCTGGGCCACGTCGACGAGTTTGCGGGTCATGTAGCCCGAGTCGGCGGTCTTCAGGGCGGTGTCAGCCAGACCTTTGCGGGCGCCGTGCGTCGAGATGAAGTACTCCAGGACGGTCAAGCCTTCGCGGAAGTTCGAGAGAATGGGTTTCTCGATGATATCGCCGGAAGGTTTGGCCATCAAACCACGGACACCGGCTAACTGGCGGACCTGCTGGCGGTTGCCACGCGCGCCGGAGTCGACCATCAGCGAGACCGGGTTGTATTCCTTTTTGCCATGGTTGGCATCGAGCGTGCGCAACATGACGTTGGCAATCTGGTCGGTGCAATGCGTCCAGATGTCGATGATTTTGTTGTAGCGCTCACCCGGAGTGATAACACCTTTGCGATATTGCTTTTCGACCTCGCGGATCTGCTTCTGCGCGGCATCAATCTCCTGATCTTTTTCTTTGGGAATGATCATGTCGTCGATCCCAATCGAAACACCCGCTTTGGTGGCTTCGCGGAAGCCGAGCTCTTTAAGCTTGTCGAGCATGATCACGGTCTTTTCGTGACCACAGATCTTATAGCACTTCCAGATCAGGTCGCCCAATTCGCTCTTTTTGACGGATTTGTTCGGGAAACCCATTTCGGGCGGCCAGATCTCGCTGAAAAGGATACGACCGACAGTCGTCTCGATTACCTTTTTCTCGGCATTTCCGTATTCAGTCTTGCGGCCGAAATCAGGGTTGGCCATGCGGACCCGTTCGTGAGTCGTTGCCGCCCCGTCGTTGTAGGCGAAAATCGCCTCAGTCTTTGACCCGAACAGCTTTAGCTGGTTGGAATTCGTTGGAACGGGCGACCTGGGCTCAGCAGTCAGATAGAAACAGCCGAGAGTTATGTCCTGGGTGGGAGTGATGATCGGGCGGCCACTCGAAGGGCTGAAGATGTTGTTCGGTGCCATCATGAGCAGGCGCGCTTCCATCTGGGCTTCGACCGAGAGCGGCACGTGCACGGCCATCTGGTCACCATCGAAGTCGGCGTTGTAAGCGGTGCAGACCAGCGGATGAATGCGGATGGCTTCACCTTCGATAAGCTGCGGCTCAAAAGCCTGGACCGACAAGCGGTGCAGCGTCGGCGCCCGGTTGAGCAGCACCGGGTGTCCGCGGGTGACCTCTTCCAGGATGTCCCACACCTCGGTGGTTTGGCGCTCGATCATCTTCTTGGCCGAACGAACGGTGTGAACATAGCCAAGTTCCTTGAGGCGTCGGATGATAAAGGGCTCGAAAAGGACCAAAGCCATTTTCTTGGGCAAACCACATTGGTGCAGCTTGAGTTCCGGACCGATCACGATGACCGAACGGCCGGAATAATCGACGCGTTTGCCCAGCAAGTTCTGGCGAAAACGCCCGCTCTTGCCCTTAAGCATATCGCTGAGCGATTTGAGCGCGCGGTTGCCGGCGCCGGTCACGGCCCGGCCGTGACGGCCGTTGTCGAACAAAGCATCGACCGCCTCCTGCAACATGCGTTTTTCGTTGCGGATGATGACCTCAGGGGTCTTGAGCTGAAGCAGATTTTTCAACCGGTTATTCCGGTTAATCACACGACGATAAAGATCGTTTAGATCCGAAGTGGCGAACCGGCCGCCTTCCAAAGGAACCAACGGCCGCAGGTCCGGCGGAATGACCGGCAACACGGTCAGAATCATCCACTCGGGCCGGCTCTTGGAGGACTGCAACCCCTGGAGCAGCTTGATGCGTTTGGCGATCTTTTTGCGGATCTGCTTGCTCTTGGTTTCGGTCATCGCCAGTTGGAGATGATCGATTTGCTTGGCCAGGTCGACTTTGGCCAACGCATCGCGCACGGCTTCGGCTCCCATCTTAGCGACGAAAGCCTCGAGCCCGTAGGTCTCGCGTGCTTCACGATATTCATGCTCGCTGAGCAGTTGGTTCTGTTTGAGCGGCGTCGAGCCCGGATCAACAACCATGTAATCCTCATAATAGATGACGCGCTCCAGGTTGCGGGCGGTCATGTCGAGAACCAGCCCGATGCGCGAGGGCATGCATTTGAAGAACCAAATGTGGCAAACGGGCACTGCCAGTTCGATATGGCCCATGCGCTCACGGCGGACCCGGGCCAGCGTCACTTCCACACCGCAACGATCGCAGACCACGCCTCGGTGCTTGATCCGTTTGTACTTCCCGCAGGAACATTCCCAGTCCTTGACCGGGCCGAAAATGCGTTCACAAAACAGACCGCCTTTTTCCGGTTTGAAGGTCCGGTAATTAATCGTCTCGGGGTTTTTGACTTCCCCTTTGGACCAGGACCGGATGGCTTCTGGCGACGCGACGGAGATCGCGACGTACTCCACCTGGTTGACCTTGTCCAAACCGAGTAACTCTCGGGCGTTTTCTTTGGTGCTAATCATAACAAATAGGACAAATAAAACTTAGTCGGACTTAAACGGCAGTCAGAACGGTCGTGGGTTCAGCGGGCTGGTCGACCGGATTGGAGTAGCCGACCTTCACGTCGAGTCCCAAGGACTGCATTTCTTTCACCAAAACGTTAAACGACTCGGGAATACCCGCTTCCAGGCTGTTGTCGCCTTTGACGATGCTTTCGTAAATGCGGGTGCGGCCCTGAACGTCGTCGGATTTAACCGTGAGCAATTCCTGGAGCGTATAAGCGGCTCCGTAAGCTTCCATGGCCCAGACTTCCATTTCGCCGAAGCGCTGGCCGCCGTATTGAGCTTTGCCACCCAGCGGTTGCTGGGTAACCAGCGAGTACGGACCAACGGCGCGGGCGTGGATCTTGTCGGCCACCAAGTGGCCGAGCTTCATCATGTAAATGTAACCGACCACGATCTCCTGGTCGAAGGGCTCGCCCGTGCGCCCGTCAAAGAGGCGCGTTTTGCCGTGTTCGGGCAACCCGGCTTCCTTGAGGTAACCGCGTATTTCTTTTTCTTTGATGCCGTCGAACACCGGAGTGGCGTATTTGAAGCCAAGCAGCCTGGCCGCCCAGCCCAGGTGCGTTTCGAGAACCTGCCCGACGTTCATGCGCGAAGGCACGCCCAGCGGGTTGAGCACGATATCCACCGGGGTTCCATCCGCCAGGAAGGGCATGTCTTCCTCGGCCACGATCTTGGCCACGACACCTTTGTTACCATGGCGCCCGGCCATTTTGTCACCGACGGAGAGCTTGCGCTTGGAGGCGATGTACACCTTGACCGATTTGATGACGCCGCTGTCGACGCCTTCGCCCGACTCGGCGCGCTCGAGTTCTTCATCGTACTGCATCTGCAGATCGTCGAACTTCTTTTTGAAGCTGCCGATGATCTCGTTGATCTTGTTGCGAATCGGCGAGGGATCGATCTCAATGCGATCATAAACCATGGCCAGCTTGCGCAGCAGCGTCTTGGTGATCTTGCGATTAGCCGGGATGATGATTTCGCCGGTCTCGCTGTTCACGACATCCAGGGGGATTTTCTCGCCCAACAGAATGTTGCTCAGCGCCTCGGTGAGCTGCTCCCGCAGTTCATCCATTTTCTTCTTATATTCGTCCTCGACCTCCTTGGCGTGGCGTTTTTCCTCGGTCACGCTCGCACGCGCCTCGCGATCGGCTTCCTTCTTGGCGGAAACCTTCACGTCCATGACAATGCCATAGGTGCCGGAAGGCACCTTAAGTGAGGTGTCTTTCACGTCCGCGGCTTTTTCACCGAAGATGGCCCGCAGGAGTCGCTCTTCAGGGGCCAGCTCGGTTTCGCTTTTGGGAGTAATTTTGCCGACGAGGATGTCTCCGGGCTTCACCTCAGCGCCAACCCGGATCACGCCGTCCGGTCCAAGGTTCTTCAACGCTTCATCGCCGAGGTTCGGAATGTCCCGAGTAATTTCCTCCGGCCCGAGCTTGGTATCGCGCGCGCCGACTTCGAATTCATCGATGTGAATCGAGGTAAAGATGTCTTCTTTAACGATGCGTTCACTGATCAGGATGGCATCCTCGAAGTTGTAGCCGTTCCAAGGCATGAACGCGACCAGGACATTGCGGCCCAGAGCCAGTTCGCCGCCTTGGGTGCAAGGGCCGTCGGCAATGACCTGGCCCTTTTTGATCGTTTCGCCTTTCTTAACCAGGATCTTCTGGTTGATGCAGGTGGCGGCATTCGAACGCATGAACTTGCGGACCTGGTACACCCAGATGCCTTTTTCAGCGTCGGTCTTAATCTTCTTTTTGCCTTCGGGCAGTTTGCCATCCGGGCTTACGATGATGACATTGCCGTTGACCGAAGCGACCTTGCCGGCTTCCTCCGCCACAATAACGGCCCGGGAATCCCGCGCCACCCGCTCTTCGAGACCGGTGGCCACTAAAGGCGCTTCCGTGACCAGCAGCGGCACAGCCTGGCGTTGCATGTTGGAGCCCATCAACGCGCGATTGGCGTCGTCATGCTCCAAAAACGGAATCAAACTGGCTGCCACCGAGACCAGCTGTTTGGGCGAAACGTCCATATAATCAACATGGACGGGTTCAACGTCGATGAAATCGCCCCGGCCTCGGCAAACCACACGGTCGGTACTGAAGGCTCCTTTATCGCTTACCGGCGAATTGGCCTGGGCAATCACGTAGGCTTCCTCACGGTCGGCCGTGAGGTAATCCAAATGACTGCCGACCTTGCCATTCTCGACTTTCCGGTAAGGCGTCTCGAGAAACCCGAAATCGTTGATCCGGGCAAACGTTGCCAGGGAGGCAATCAAGCCAATGTTCGGACCTTCGGGTGTTTCCACCGGACAAATGCGGCCGTAATGCGACGGGTGAACGTCGCGGACTTCGAAACCGGCGCGGTCGCGCGAGAGACCTCCAGGTCCCAGGGCCGACAAACGGCGTTTGTGGGTCAGTTCAGCCAGCGGGTTGATCTGATCCATGAATTGCGACAATTGGCTGCGTCCAAAGAAATCGCGGATCACGGCCGAAAGCGCTTTGGGATTAATCAGTTTTTGCGGCGACATCGCCTCGACGCCCTGGTCGAACAGCGTCATGCGCTCTTTAACCAGGCGTTCCGTGCGGGCCAGCCCGACGCGGCATTGGTTCGCCAACAGTTCGCCGACCGTTCGCACGCGGCGGCTGCCAAGATGATCGATATCGTCCAGGGAGCCTTCGCCCTTTTTCAAGCGCAACAGGTACTTGGTGGCAGCCACCAGATCGGCTTTGGTCAGAATCCGTGAATCGCCACCTTTAATGCCCAGCTTCTGGTTGATCTTGTAACGCCCGACACGACCGAGGTCGTAGCGCTTGGGATCGAAGAACAACCGCTTGATCAGCGCCCGAGCGTTGGCGGCAGTCGGCGGATCCCCAGGACGCAAGCGCCGGTAAATATCCTTGAGCGCTTCTTCCTCGTTCTTGGCGGGATCCTTCTTCATGCATTTGATGACGATCCCTTCGTCGGCCGTAGTATCGACGACTTTGATTTTGTGAACACCCAGCTCCGCGATTTGCTTCACCACGGCCTTGCTCAAAGGTTCGAAGGCTCGCGCCACGACCAGGTTCTTATCCGGATCGGCAACATCTTCGATCAGCACTTTGTTCGGAAGATCTTCGCGCTTTTCGGCTTCCTTGACGCTGAGGTCTTCAACGTCGTAGAACAGCTTGAGGATTTCCTCGTCGGTTCCTCGCAGAGGCGTGTCTTTGCCCTTGGTTTCACCATCCAGGAAGGCCAAGGCGCGAAAGAACGTAGTCGTCAGGAATTTCCGGCGGCGTTTCTTGCGGTCCAAATAGACATAAAGCAAGTCGCTGGTATCGAACTGGGCTTCGTACCAGGAACCGCGATCAGGAATAATCCGGAACGAATGCAAGGTCTTGCCATTCGGATGAACGGTTGCCTCGAAAGCCAGGCCGGGTGAACGGTGCAATTGGCTGACGATCACGCGCTCGGCGCCGTTGATGACAAAGGTGCCTTGCGGCGTCATCAGCGGCAGTTCGCCCATGAACACCTTCTCTTCTTTAGTCCCCTTCTCTTCCTTGAGCAGGAACGTGACATAGAGCGGAGCGCCGTAGGTCAGGCCTTCCCGCAGGCATTCCAACCAGTCTACCTTTGGCTCACCGATTTCGTACGAATGGAAATCCAACACGCATTTCCCATCGTAGCTTTCAATCGGAAATACTTCGGTAAAGACGGCCTGAAGCCCGAGATTGCGCCGCTTGGACTGGGGGATCTCGGCCTGCAGAAACTCCTTGTACGAGTTGGTTTGCAACTCGATCAGGTTCGGTGGGGCGATGATCTCTTTGATTTTCCCGAAGTTAATTCGTTCAGTGGATCGCGATGGCATTTGGACCTTTATTCATGGACCGTCAAAAAAGCCGGTCCGTCTGTTACTGCTAAACGACAGAAGGCAAGCCCCCCGCATTGAAACGCGGGCTTGCCACAAACCAAACCACCAAAGGTGGTTGCACTGGGTTTTCTGTAATAATCTAAAAGCTGTATTTCTGCTGAAATCTACCGGGTTGGCCCCGTTATCGAGACCAACCCGAAGATATAATATTACTTCAACTCAACCTTAGCGCCAGCCTCTTCAAGCTTCTTTTTCGCGGCTTCAGCATCCGCCTTGGGAGCGCCTTCCAACACCGGTTTAGGAGCGCCTTCAACCAGAGCCTTGGCTTCTGCCAGGCCCAGGCCGGCCTTGACTTCGCGCACAGCCTTAATGACGGCGATCTTCTTGTCCGCAGGCAGCGACGCCAGGATCACGTCAAAGGTTGTCTTGGCTTCAGCAGCCGGGGCAGCAGCAGCGCCAGCTCCAGGGCCGGCAGCGGCCATGGCAACCGGGGCCGCGGCCGAAACACCCCACTTACCTTCGAGTTCCTTCACCAAATCAGCGATTTCAATCACTGTGGCATTACTGAGTTCTTCTACGATTTTAACTTTGTCTAGCGCCATGGTTACCTTTCATTGCGTCTCGTTGTCGCCCGTGGCCACGGATGAATTAAGTTTGCAGCCCGCAAACCAACGATTTACGTTGTTTTTGTTGATTCCCACCCCGATTGGCTTAACCCGGGATGAAAGTGAGCATTCGTTTAAGTGATTTTGGTTGAAAACGATAAAAACGGCGGCTTCAACGTCCAAACGGAGGCCTGCCCTCTGCCATCTCAAGCGGCTGCTGGCTGTCCCAGCTTTTCCTGCCGGGCCTGTAATACTCGCGCCAATTGACTCGCCGGTGTGTTTAACAATCTGACAAGTTTTCCTGCCGGAGCGTTCAAAACTCCAAGTAATTGACCGCGCAATACCTCGATCGACGGCAAATCGGCCAGAGTCAGAATCGACGCCTGTTCCAGCCGTTCATTATTTAGATAACCGAAATGGACTTTAAGTTTCTCGAATTCTGACCCAAAGGTTTTAACGACCTTGGCAGCGGTGGAAATGTCACGTTTGCCGGTCACAACCGCGACCTGTCCAGCCAGGGAGCCGTTTAGGTCAGCCACCCCGGCTTCCTTGGCCGCCAGCCGGAAAATGGAGTTCTTTACGATGTGGATTTCGGCGCCGGCTTTGGTTAAGCGGCGGCGTAGCTCCGTCAGATGGCCGACTGTCAGGCCCTTATAATCCACTACGATAAAGAATGGCGAGGCGTTGAGGCGCGTCAGGTATTCTTTGGTCAGGTTTTGTTTCTCGGGACGCATGATGGGAAATCGTTAAAAGGTTAATGCGTTATCTCGTTCAGACGGCGAATTCCTTCGTGTCCAGCCGCACCGGAGGGCTCATGGTTGCCGAAAGCGTGCAGCTTTGGATGTAGGTCCCCTTGACACTGTTGGGTTTGGCTTTGACCACCGCATCGATGACCGCGCGAGCGTTCTCCTCGATTTGGGTGGCCGTGAAGGAGGCCTTGCCGACCGGAACATGAATATTTCCGGCCTTGTCAATTTTGAACTCAACCCGGCCCGCTTTGACTTCTTTAACCGCTTTGGCGGTATCTTCCGTAACTGTTCCCGTTTTGGGGTTCGGCATCAGCCCGCGCGGTCCCAGGACCTTGCCGAGCTTTCGGACTTCGCCCATGGCGTCAGGGGTGGCAATTGCCACGTCGAAATCAGCCCAACCTTCCTGGCACTTCTTAATCATATCGTCGAAACCTACGTACTCGGCCCCGGCGGCTCGTGCGGCTTCTGCAGCCGGGCCGCTCTTGGCAAAAACCAGCACACGCACGGTTTTGCCGCTGCCATGAGGCAAGGGAACAGTGCCCCGAACCATCTGGTCGGACTGCTTCGGATCCACCCCAAGCCGGAAGGCTAGGTCAACCGTTTCGTTGAACTTGGCTTTCGGGAACTTGGCGAGTACTTCGACTGCGGATTTCAGGGCGAGGGCCTTCTTGCCGTCGACCAATTCCAGCGCTTTGCGATAACGTTTACTGGGCATTTGTTTTGTTTGCGGTGCAAACGAGTCTCGAATCATCGAGGCTCTCCCGCGGTTAATGAGTCCTAGCCGACTACTTCAATCCCCATGCTCCGGGCAGTACCGGCGACGACTCGGAACGCGGCTTCATCCGAGGTCGCATTCAAATCTTTGGCCTTGAGTTTCACGATCTCCATGACCTGCTTGCGCGTCACCTTGCCCACTTTGTCTTTGTTGGGTTCTTTGGAACCGACGGTGATTCCAGCAGCTTTCTTGAGCAGGACCGAAGCGGGAGGCGATTTGGTAATGAACGTGAAGGACTTGTCCTGGTAAACGGTGATGATCACCGGGATAATCATGCCGGGTTGGTCCTTGGTCTTGGCGTTAAATTCCTTGCAAAAGCCCATAATGTTGACGCCGTGCTGACCAAGCGCCGGACCCACCGGCGGCGCAGGATTGGCCTGCCCGGCGGCGATTTGCAGCTTAATGATGCCTGTTACTTTCTTTGCCATGGTTGTGTGCCGTTAAATCGTTAAATCGTCAAAATTGTATCATCCCTTCGCTGACCCGTTTTAAGGCTTTCACGCTTTAACGTTTCAGCGCTCAGCCCTCAGCCCTTCTCCACCTGCCAGTACTCCAGCTCAACGGGTGTGTTGCGGCCGAAAATGTTTACGGTAACTTTGAGTTTCCCGCGTTCCGGCTCAACTTCTTCAATCACACCGCTGAAATTGAGGAACGGACCGTTATTGATCTTGACCGTTTCGCCCACGTCGAAACTCACCTTCGGCTTCTCGTGCTCCTCAGAGGCCGAGATTTGGTTCTTGATCGACTCAACCTCTTCGGCCGGTGTAGGCGTCGGCGGCTCGCCGCCCACGAACCCAATCACACCCTGGGTTTCTTTAATGAAGTACCAGGGCTTTTCGATAATTCGGTTGTCTTCATCCAGCAGGACCATGTCCACGAAGACGTAGCCGGGCCAGAGCTTGCGCGTCGAGACGGTCTTTTTCTGATTGCGCACCTCGACGACCTTTTCCATCGGCACAAGGACTTCTTTGACGTAATCGCCCATTTCTTCGGTCTTGATGCGCTTTTCAATGCTCTCTTTGACCTTCTGTTCCTGGCCCGACAAGGTGTGGATGACAAACCACTGGCTTCGCATGGTAAAAATAGGCCTGAGTTTAGGTGATCCAGCGAACCAACATCATAAAGACGAAATCCACCAGCACGGTGAATCCGCCCAATAAGGCAATCGATATGGTCACCACGACCGTCGAGCCTTTAAGCTCATCCCAACTGGGCCAGGTGCATTTGCGCAATTCCTCGCGCGTCTGCTGAATGTAGGTAGTCAGCCGCATCAACTGACCTGAGCGCCAGGCCCAGCCGAAGATGCCGCCCACCACCACGACCCAGACTATAATCCAAATTGTATCTGTACTCATTTGCCAAAATCTAACCGGCTTCCGCGCCAATCCACGTCCATCCGCCTCTCTGCTGGTTGGCGGAGAGGGAGGGATTCGAACCCCCGTCGGCGGTAAAGCCGAAGCGGTTTTCAAGACCGCCGCAATAGACCACTCTGCCACCTCTCCAGCCGCCGCCGCATAAGCGGGGTTTGAAGAAGGAATGGATGAGGGTCATGACGAGGGAGCGGCTGATCATCTCAGCCGGCCTTCCAGGCTCAAACAAACCATTCATCCAGTTCCGTTTGGCAGGGCGGGAGGGACTCGAACCCCCAACCGACGGTTTTGGAGACCGCTACTCTACCAATTGAGCTACCGCCCTACGCAAATTTTCAGGCGATGACTTCGCTCACGCGCCCGGCGCCAATGGTCCGGCCGCCTTCGCGGATCGCAAAGCGCTGGCCCTTTTCCATGGCTACAGGAGCGATGACGTTTACTTCGACCGAGACGTTGTCGCCCGGCATCACCATTTCCACACCTTGCGGCAGGCTCACCGTGCCGGTCACGTCGGTCGTTCGGAAATAGAACTGCGGACGGTAATTGGTGAAGAACGGGGTGTGACGGCCACCTTCATCCTTGGACAGCACGTAAACCTCCGCTTTGAACTTCATATGCGGAGTGATGCTGCCGGGTTTGGCCAAAACCATCCCGCGCTCGACTTCTTCTTTCTTGGTGCCGCGCAGCAGCACGCCAACGTTGTCTCCCGCCTTGGCTGAATCCAACAGCTTGCGGAACATTTCGATGTCGGTCGCCACGGTCTGGCGCGTGTCTTTCAAGCCGACGATCTCGACGTTGTCCATGCGCTTGAGTTCACCGCGCTCCACACGGCCGGTCACCACGGTGCCACGACCTTCAATGTTGAACACGTCCTCGATGCACATAAGGAAAGGCTTGTCCACTTCGCGCGGTGGCAACGGAATGAACGCGTCGATGGCGTCCATGAGTTCCTGAATAGCTTTTTCGCCAGCCGGCTCACCTGCCAACGCGGCTTTAGCGCTGCCACGAATCACCGGCGTCTTGTCCCCCGGAAACTCGTACTTGCTCAACAAGTCACGCACTTCCATCTCCACGAGGTCCAGCAGTTCCGGGTCATCGACCAAGTCCACCTTGTTCAGGTAAACCACGATGGCCGGCACGCCGACCTGGCGGGCGAGCAACACGTGCTCTTTGGTTTGCGGCATCGGGCCTTCAGACGCGTCGACCACGAGGATCGCGCCGTCCATTTGAGCCGCGCCGGTAATCATGTTTTTGACGAAGTC
>Ga0070741_10002873_pt1 | contig 44583 bp, 37 predicted proteins | sample Coa_R1_4_FD_66440 | JGI IMG/M metagenome (GOLD analysis project Ga0070741, IMG submission 66440) | Surface soil microbial communities from Centralia Pennsylvania, which are recovering from an underground coalmine fire - Coalmine... | ecosystem: Environmental > Terrestrial > Soil > Unclassified ... | reverse complement strand
ACAACTTCATCTCCGCGCTGAACGGTTCACCGCAGTTCAACGTCAACACGACCTACTTTGACAAGACGGGTGCCGTCGTTCAGAACACGGTTCTGTACGATCCTAAGGTCGACAGTTATGTCGACAACTACTCTTTCGGGAAAAACATTAACGATGGCCAGATTCAACAGGTCGTGGCCAATGCCATCAGCGGCGGTCATCTGCCGAATGATGTCAACGGCGTTTACTTCGTGCTGACCGCTACCGATGTGAAAGACCCCGATGGCTTCTGCAGCTTCTTCTGCGGATACCACGGGCCGTCAACCTCCATCGTTCAGGGCGAGACCATCAAGTACTCCATGGTCGGCAACGCCGCCACCCAGTGTCCGTCGGGTTGTATTGGCAACACCGCGATCTATCACGACAAGACCAGCCCCAACGGCGACATGGGTGCCGATGGCGCGGTAAGCGTGATCTATCATGAGCTGTCCGAAACCGTGAGCGATCCCGAAGTGAATCTGGGATTCAACACCACGGCATGGAATGGCGCTTTTGGCGAGAACGGTGACGCTTGCGCCTGGATGTTTGGTACGACCAAGCTGACTTCGAAGGGCGCACACTACAACAATGTAATGAGCGGTCACCCTTACCTGATCCAGCTGATGCTGCGCAATGACGGCACGTCGCTGGGAACGGATCCGGGAACCTGCGTGAAAGGAAAATAGGACGTCGGGTCAAGCCTCAGCTTGAGCCGAGTCTTTGATGTGAGGGGATCGCCCAAACAGCGGTCCCTTCACATTTTTCGTGCAACGTCCTGTCTCGCCTCAGGCTGCGCGTCCCGCCTCGACTCGCGCGTAACCTTCCGCGCTGTAGCAAATCGCCCGGTCGAAGAACTGGTCAAGCAAGCGCAGCAGTTCGAGTTCGCCATAAATTTCCAGCGGTCCTTGCAGGAATCCCTGGCGCGCCAGGAAGTCCCACAACTGCTCCTTGATCATGACGAATCCCCAGCAAAGATCGGCCACGGCGACATCCTGGGCCGCACGGCGCGCCCCCAGTTCCGTGTAACGCTTTTCAATGTCGATTTCAGTCTTGGTCAGAAGCCACTCGCTCAAGTGCTGCAAGATTTCACGGATGCGGGCGTGCAGTTCCTCTGCGGGCACTTTACTGAGGTCCTTTGTACGAGACGATGATTGAAACGTGCGCATTAAGGACTCGGCAATCTCCTCAGAATGGTCCTCGATGAGGCGCACCAGACGCAATGCGATCATTTACATCCTCCCCAGTTATTCCGATGCAGGCAGGCATGGGTTGGATGCTGTGGATCAGAGTGTCATGTCGGAGAGCCTTTGTGCCAGCGGCAATATTGGGCAGATCGGCTCAGGCCGAAGCTCCGAAGCGTACCGAGACCAGCTTTGAGACGCCGGGCTCCTGCATGGTTACTCCGTACAGCACGGGAGCGATGCTCATGGTCTTTTTGCTGTGCGTGATCAGCACAAATTGAGTCTGCACACTCATTTCCCGCACCAGCTCCGTAAATCGGCCAATGTTGGCTTCGTCGAGGGGAGCATCCACTTCGTCGAGAATGCAGAAGGGGCTCGGCTGGTACTGGAATATTCCGACGAGCAGGGCGAGCGCGGTCAGCGCCTTCTCGCCGCCGGAGAGCAGGAGTACATTCTGCAGTTTCTTCCCCGGAGGTGAGGCGACTACGTCGATGCCGCTTTCCGCGCTGTTCTCCTCGTCGGTGAGGCGCATCAATGCGTTGCCGCCGCCAAATAATTTCTTGAACGTGATTTGGAAATTCTCATTGATCTTGTGGAAAGCTTCCTCGAACTTGTGGCGCGATACGGTATCGATTTCCTTAATGGTTGCTTGTGTGTTCTGGATTGACTCCAGCAGATCTGTGCGTTGCGTTTCGAGAAAGGAGTGGCGCTCCGCGGTTTCCTTGTACTCTTCCAGCGCCATCATATTGACCGGACCCATGGCATCAAGCCGGGTTCGCATCTCGCGGTAAGCTTGATCCTCGCTGGCGAGGTGGTCACCGCTGGCGATCATGATCGCGGGATCGGCTATGAGTTGCGCGCGCTGTATGCCCAGTTCGTTGAGGCAAGTCTCCGCCATGTAGTGTTCGTCAGACTGGAGCTTGGCGGCAGCCGCTGAGAGCTCGCCTCGCCGATCACGAGCCTGGTCCAGCAATTGCCGTGCGGTTTTCAGCGCGCCTTCTATCTCCGCCAGCCGAGCGCGGATCTGTTCAGATTCAAATTGCAGCAAGCCATCGCGAGCTTCTCCGGCATTGCGCTCGGCATCGAGATCGACCATCTGGCTCGTCAGTTGGAAATTGTCCTTCTCGCGCTGCTCCCGTTCCTGGTTAGCCGACTCGATCTGTTGATACAGGCTGTTGGCGCGATGTCGCATCTCCGAAACAAGCGACTCGATTCTCTGCAGCACCGCCGCCGCAGAGCGATGGCGTTCCTCAAGTGCTGCCACGCGGGCCGCGCGTTGCGAAGCGCTCTGCGCGGCCATATCGCGAGCCTGTCGTATTTGCGCAAAGCGCTCCTGGCCGATGGCCATTTCGCGCTCGATGGCGCTCCGTTTCTCTTCGAACTCGCGAATACTATTTTGCCGACTGGCGATCAGTTCTTCCTGTTGCGCCCGGTCTCCGGAGAGCCGTCGCAATTCCCGCGTGCTGGTTTCAAGCCGCTCATTGACGCGGTTCATCTCCGACTCGAGTTGCCGGAGCATGTGGCCTGAAGTCATCGCCTGCTTTTCGGCTTCCCGCTTGGCGGCTTCTAGACGGTCCAGCAGGGAAGTGAGTTCATTGATCTCGCGGCCAAGCGTCAGCACCCGCATTTCGGAATCGCGCAATCCTCGTTCGAGTTCTTCCAACAGGCGCATCACTTCCCGCAGTTCACGCTTCATAGAAAGCGGACCTTCGGCGCGCTGCTTGCCGCCGGTGACGGTCACGTTGTGAAAGCACTCGCCCGATTGAGAAAGGAAGAATGCGTCAGGATTTCCCAAGGCAAGCTCGCGGCCCAGGCCGGAATCCGGAACAATGTAGCCGTCGCGTAACTTGGGCAGGATTACTTCCAGCGATTTGCCGAATCCATCCAGGACCCGGATCGTGTTCTTTAGCGGAAGAATGGAGTGGCCGACCGGCGTATGCCGCGTACTCTCGTCGAGCGCAAAAGAGAATTTCGCCTGCGAGTCTTCGGGGTGGACCAGGAACGTGGCCCGCCCATCGACATCGTTGCGCAGCAGGCGCAGCCCTTCATCCGCCGCGTCCCATGATTTCACCACGATGTAATTGAGTTCATCGCGGAGAAAATCTTCCACCACCCGCTCGTAGTGGGGTTCCACTTCGAGAAAATCGGCCAGCACTCCTACCGGAGCCAGCCCGCCTTGCATCCCGCCCGACTGAAAAAGGCGGCGCACGGATTCCGTAGAATAGCCATGCTCGGCGATCACCGCCTCGAGAGAGCCCTTCTTGCCGATCGCCGACGCATACTCGGCACGCAAGCGGTCCAAGTGGCTTTTGGCCTCGTTCTCCTCACGGCGCTTGGAATCCATGGTTTGCCGCGTCTGCGAAATCTCTCCGGTCAGCGCAGCGACACGTTGCGATACCGTTTCAAATTCCAGCCCGATTTGCCCGCGCTGCCCGCCAAAGACCTCGACCTGCGAGCTTCCGGCTGCGATCTCCGCCTGAAGGCGCTGAGTTTCGCGATCTACAGCGGCCAGCCTCTCCTGCGCCTGTGTCAGTTGGTTACGCAGGTCGGCGGCCGAAGCGACGGCTTCCATAATGGCGGCTCGCCATTCTTCCTGTTGCCATTCCAGTTGCGTAAGGTCAGCGGCAGCGTGGTCTGCTTCCTCTTGCGAGAGCTTCAATTCATTTTGTGCGGCGGCGAGGTCGGCTGCGGCCGATTCGAGCACCTGTCGGTTCGAATCCAGTTCCGATTCCAGGGCCGCGAGACGGTGGCGAGCCTGCGACAACTCTGCCTCGGCTGAGGCGACCCGCACCACCAACTCCGCGCAACGCTCCTCATTGCCGCGCTGGCGCGCCAGGGAGCGGTCTGCTTCAATCTCAATCTCTTTCAGGCGCTGGCGGTTCTGCTCTACCTCTCCGCTCACGGCGTATCCACGCTGGGTGCGCTCACTATGCTCCAGCTCCAACTGCTGCGCCGTGGCGTTCTGCTCCTGTAACTGCTCGGAAATCTCGTTGATCTGAGCGTCGAGATCAGCACTTTCCTGGTCGATCTGCGCAAACTTACTGGCGAGCACGACCCGCAATTTGGCACGCATCTCGTCCCGCAGCCGAGCAAAGCGTTCCGCCTTCGACGCCTGCCGCTTGAGCGAATTCATCTGCCGCGTAACTTCCTCGAAGATGTCATTTACCCGCGCCAGGTTAAGCTTGGCGTCTTCAAGCCGCGCCTCCGCCAGCCTTTTTCTGGTTTTGAACTTGGTAATGCCGGCAGCTTCTTCGATGATGGCTCGGCGATCTGTGGGACGGCTACTGAGAATCTGCCCAATCCGGCCCTGTTCGATCAATGCGTACGATTCAGGCCCCAGGCCCGTGCCCATGAACAGCTCCTGGATATCGCGCAAACGGCAGAGCTTTCCGTTAAGCAGGTATTCGCTGTCTCCCGACCGGAACAGCCGGCGTGTGACATGGATCTCGCCCGAGTGAAAATTCTGCTGGAACTTGCGGCGCCGTATTTTGAGCACCACCTGCTGACTGTCGCCATTGGAACTTTCCACGCTTGGCGAAGCTGCTCCCTCCGGGGCAGTGCCGATAGTCGTATTACTGGATTCCTCGGTTTGCCCGGGCTGAGCTTCCTCAATCGCGCGATCCGTTTCCTGTGCCGCTCGGGCGCGAATTTCCGCTTCGTCCCAGTCCTGGGTGCCGAGCTCTCCCTCCCCCGGCATGTCGTTCTCGATTTCGATCTGGGTTGGTTCGCCGGCATCCGTGCCGTCATAGGTCTCAGGATCGATCAGCGTCAGGCCCACTTCGGCCATACCGGTTGGCTTGCGATCACGCGTCCCCGCGAATATAACGTCTTCCATGCGCGAACCGCGCAGAGACTTGGCGGATTGCTCTCCCAGCACCCAGGAGATTGCGTCCGCGATATTGGACTTGCCGCATCCGTTGGGGCCAATAATGGCAGCTACGCCGTCGCCGGGGAATTTGAGTTCGGTGCGATCGCAAAAGGACTTGAATCCCAGGATTTGCAGCTTCTTCAGTTTGAGCAACGTCCACTCCTTCGGCACTTTAGGACGCTATCGACTGCGTTTTAGTGCCCGCACTGTTTGCGCTGGCTGGGGCGCGCTGCACGGTTCGCCGGTAGGAAAGGCCCCGTTTACTCTTCGGATGCCTCCCTTATAGTGGCTGGATTCAACGCCAGCGCTGCCGGAGCAGAGCTGGCACGGTTGCCAGCTACTGTAAAGGCGAATAGGGGCAGGGGTCAAGCATGAAAACACCATATATGGTGTACCGCTCGTCCGCAGCCTGACATATTGCACACACAACGCGTCATTTGCGCGTTATTGAGATAGGGAAGAAAGGAGGCGGGACGAATCGCGAGAGCGCATTAACTCTAGCGCACGTGCCTGGTCGAAGCAATCAGGAAAGCCCTGACTACGCAGCCCGGGGTTTCCCTTTGGTGTCCGGGTCGTGCAAGGCGTTATCAGCCAGTTCCAGCCAACGGCTGAGCTGCGCATTCATCGCGTCGTTCTCTCGCCGGGCATAGGGGAGGTGTGGTTGCGAATAGGGAAGGGTGTCCGGCAGCACGTCTAAGGGCGTGCGGCGCCGTCGGTCCAAAGCCATATTGCTCACGATCTTCCCCAGTCTTTTCTTCAACTGGCAGCAATGTATCGTGACTGCCAGTTTTGTTCGATAGGGGACATAGGGTAGCTATGGCGAAATCCGAGGGTAGCCGACCCTATAGGGCTTAGGCAGGAGTCTAACGGCGGGTCTCTAACTCGAGAGGAAGGTCGAAGCGTAGCATCTCGTCAGTCGCGGTTAGGGGTTCTCCAGCCGCCTGGCAGTTGCGCGGAACTGGGCCGCGGAATACCTGTTTGCCATTCAGCACCACTCGAACCTGCCCTGCTTTCGGGAACATATCCGAACGCAGGAGAAGACGAATCTGGCTGGCGCCATCCGTGGTTATCGCCACCGTACCGTCAGTCTTGATCTGCGCATCAACTTCCGCAGTGTCCTTCGATTTGTGAAGCAGCTCAACCCAGTAGCGCCGTGGATATGAGAGATCCGACCAGCGCGCAGACACGCGCGTTGGAGACGGGTCGCGCTCCTGTTTCTGCAGGAAAGGCAGGCTCAATCCATCGTCAGTCTCCAACGTAATCTCGTGTGCGCGCCCCTTGAGGATGTGAAATTCGGGATGTACTCGGGGTGACAGTTTCATGAGCGACGTATAGGTTTCTTGCGAGCAGTCCGCGGAAATGAGCGGGTCCTTGTCCCCGTGCACGAAAAGAATCGGTAAATTGACAACGTTGGGAAGTGAGTCGGCGATTTCCGGGATGCACTGGCCCGCGCCCATCAGCGATACCACCGCTGCAAACCGCTGCGGCCATAAAGTCGCGTAATAAAGCGCCCCAGTGCCCCCGTTGCTGTACCCGGCAACGTACACGCGATTGCGATCCACATTGAACTCGTCCAGCACGTGCTTCAGCAGCGCGTCGACCCGTGACGCGATCTCCGGTTTCCACCACAGGCCTCCGGCTTGTGGATACACCACGATATATTCCGATTGCGAGAGCACATCGTCCCCGGTACGCACACCGTCGATGGCAAATCCCGCACCGCCGCTCAGGTAAATCAATAATGGGAATGGGCGATCGCCGCGATAGTCCAGAGGCACGTGAACCATGAACAGCTGATCGCCGCGGCCATCTGCAACCACGCGCAAAGAGGTACCCAGTCGTTGGGGAATATATTTGGGGGGAGGAGCAGGACACTCATCAGCCCGCGACGGGGCGGTTGCCGCCGGTTTCGCATCAAGCAATTGGGCAGCCGTACTTTTCACCAGCGGATCGTTGCTTGCGGAAAGTTCAACCACTCGATTGCGGTCTGTAACCGCCAGGTGACGTTGAAACAGGATGGCCAACGCCTGGCTCTGCACTTCACCATCATTTGAGTGCAAAACCTCTTCCAGCGCCGGTAAAGGAAACACCGCCCACGGCGAGAGCAGCAATGATTGCATGGCCGCCTGCTGCGTATCCGGCGCCCGCAACCACGTCTCCAGGCTTTCGTGACGCCTTCGCTCGGTCAATTCGAAGACCGCCCGCTCGACGATAGTTTCTCCTTCCCCGCCTGGATACTCGGCATAAAAGATGAGCTTGCGAATGAAGCCTTCTACGGGACACCACCAATAAACGAGTTCCGCGCCTTCTGGCGCTGCTTTGCCCTCAACGCGATAGCAACTGGTGTCGCCGAGGTTTTCGAGCGCGGCTAAACGGAAATTCCAGGAAAGCAGCCCGCCGCCGCGCCACGTGTCTCCAATTTTTACGGCAGTTTGAGGAAGAGCCTCGATTTCATGAACGGCGAAGAGCATCCGACTCGTATTCTCACGATTGACCTGCCAATAATCGAGTCCCACTCCGGTGGGAGAGAATTCGTTGGCTTCAGAAAATCGAACCGGGCGTCGCGCCATGCGGTTTTGAAATTTGGGCAACTCCTGCGCGAGCTTGTCGTGTCCCTTCTCGCGGTACAGCAACAGATCCGCTGTTTGTCGATTCCTCTGGAAACCAATGCTGAGCCGGCCATTCTGCTCGCCCGTGACCAGAACATGGGTGGTGAACTGGGCGCGAGTCTTGCTCTGCGTTTCGCCCTTGAATTCGCGTTCAAAGCTGTAGCGATAGACCAGGTGATCTCCGGGACGGAGATCATATTTCCATGGTGGCGAGGCGGACTGCGCGATGGCAGGACCGCACCAAGTCAAAGACCAAATGGCAGCCCAGATCACTCGCACAGACGCGCTTACCAACTGTTGAACTGGCATGATGGTCCATTACTTTGGACGTGCGGCAACAAAAATGGGCACAGGTCGTTTTGCCTGTGCCCCGATTTCCAAAATCGCCGGGCGGTACGCAATCGCATGAATGCTTACGCCTTGCTGCCCAGTGTCTCAAAGAACACGCAAATGGTTTCGATGCCCCGGTAAAAGTTGGGAATATGGAACTTCTCGTTGGGTGCGTGCAGGTTATCATCGGGCAGGCCGAAGCCCATCATCACGCTGGGAATTTTCAGCACATCCTGAAAATCGGTCACAATCGGAATTGAACCACCCGAGCGGATAAACACAGTCTCTTTCTTGAAGACGTCGTGCAAAGCATCGGTGGCTGCCTTGATGAACCGGTTATCCGTCCCGACTACGCAGGCGGGCCCTTTGCTCCACACCTTGATCTTCACATCGATGCCTTTGGGCGTGATCTTCTTCACGTAGGCTTCATATCGCTTCAGGATGTCTTCTGGATCCTGGTTAGGCACCAGTCGCATCGAGACCTTAGCCGCTGCCTTTGCCGGTATGACGGTCTTTGCTCCCACGGCGGTAAATCCGCCGGGCATGCCGTGGACCTCGAGCGTAGGCCGCGCCCACAGTCGGTACAGGGTCGGATATTCCTTCTCTCCGGTGAGAGTAGTTGACCCCACTTCGGTTTTGCGGAACGTCTCATCCTTAAACGGCAGCCGCTTCCACGCCTTTAGTTCATCCTTCGTGGGCGCCTTCACGTCTTTGTAAAATCCGGGAATCAGGATCTTGCCCTTCGCGTCTTTCAGCTTGCTGATAATTTCGATCAGACCAAAGAATGGATTGGGCGCTGCACCGCCGTATATTCCGGAATGCAGGTCGGTCTTGGGCCCCACCGCTTCCAGTTCGGTGTACACCAGGCCGCGCAGGCCCACGCACAGAGTGGGAAGATCGGGTGCGAACAGTTCTGTGTCACAGACCAGCGCGAAATCCGCCTTCAGCTTGCTTTTCTGCTTGCGGACGTACTCGGCGATCGACTCACCGCCAACTTCTTCCTCCCCTTCGATCAGCACTTTCACGTTCAGCGGAAGTTTGCCATTGCCCGCCTTCATCAAGGCTTCCAGAGCTTTCACTTCCATCCACAGTTGGCCTTTATCATCCACCGCGCCGCGGGCATAGATGTTGTTGTTGCGTTCGGTGGGCTCAAACGGCGGTGAGATCCACTCGTCCACCGGGTCGGGTGGCTGCACGTCATAATGTGCATACATCAGAACCGTAGGCTTGCCGGCTGCATGCAACCAGTCGGCATAAATGAGCGGATGACCGCTGGTGGAAATAACTTCCACATTTTCCATACCAATGCGGCGTAGTTCACTGGCCACAAAATCCGCGGCCTTCCGCACATCGGACTTGTGTTCATCGAGCGTGCTGATGCTGGGGATGCGAAGCAGATCTTTAAGTTCGCTTAAGAAGCGCTGTTGGTTCTCTCGCGCGTAACTTACTGCCGGGGAGGCCATACGTGTGTCCCTTTCTCGCGGAGCAGGCGATGGAAGAGGAAAATTTAAATGCTCAAAACACGCCAGTATACCCGAATGGCGGGGTCTTTCGGTGAGGCTCGTCCCCACCCCGGGCGGCTGCACAACCGCAAACAACCATCAGGGAAGCTGCCTATGCTGCCCGTTGAAACCTCGCGGGAGAGAAGGCCGCCAAGCTGATTTGCGGCTCCTCCCCGCAGATAACGTCGGCCAGCACGCGGGCGGTAATTGGCGCCAGCAGAATGCCGTCGCGGAAGTGGCCGGTGGCGACATAGTAGCCGGGAGTGGCGGTTGCACCGAGAATCGGCAGATTGTCCGCGGTGCCCGGCCGCAGTCCAGCCCAGTCCTCCAAGATCTGCGCGCTGGCAAATTTCGGAACCAGCTTGACCGCGTCACGATGCATACGCTGAATTGTTGCCGGCACCGTGCGTTTGTCAAAGCCGGCCTCCTCCACCGTGGAGCCTACCAGAACCCGGCCGTCGCTGCGCGGAATGAGATAGGCTTCCGGCGCGCGTACGACGTGCCGTGGAGCGGATTCCTTGCCTGCTGTCACACACAACATTTGTCCTTTGACCGGCCGTGTGGGAAAGCGATGAGCGCCGATCTGGCCCGACCATGCGCCTGCGCAATTGATCACGATGGGGGCGAGGAAGCTGGTTTTTACGGTGCTCACGCCAACTACTCGCGAATCGGCTAAATCAACCGAAACCACGGCGTCGCCCGCCGAGGTATCCACGGCGCGATGCTTTGCTGCCTTCAGAACAGCTGTGGTAAGCGCTCGCGGATCAACGCTGCGCTCCTCGAGAAAAATCGCGCTGTGATTTGTTCTCGCAACGGCCGGCTCCAGGCTGGCTAGTTCTTCAGCACTCAATTGCATGCTGCGGTAGGGCGCAGGAAGATGCTGAACATCCCGTGGATCAACCAGCACTATTGTCCCTTGCGAGCGCAGGTCCGCTTTGAGACCGGACTCATCTTCAATTTCGTGCACGAACTCGGGATACATTTGCGCGCTGGCAGTTGCCAGAGGCTGCAGGACTCCCGGGGTGTCGATCAGTGAATCGGCAAGCATACCCCCGGCGGCGTATGACGCCTCGCGTCCAAGTTCGCCCTTGTCGACCACCAGCACTCGCATGCCGCGCTTTCTGAGCGCCAGGGATAACGACAGGCCGATAATGCCGCCGCCGACGATGATTACGTCCCACGTCTTCACAGCAGCATTGTAAAAGAGGGACACGGCAGCTGGTCGCACAGCAACACAGAATTCGTGCTGGGCCGGGCCGCCAGCTTAAAGTTCTGGACCCAAAGGCGCAGTAACTGACTGCTGTCCCAGGTTACTTTTGTTCCCTCACTTCCGCTAGCACCGTCCCGACGAGAGCCACCCTATAATCCGCGCAGGCCGGATTGCGGCCGTCACTCCGTAATTGTCGGCGCGAGTAAGCATGGCAGAGAGCACTAGCCGCAGCGGCGCTTCGTCTTCCGCGCTGTGGATTTACAACCCGTGGCTGGACATGGTGGTGGGCTGTGGCGCGTGGTCGGCACCGCTGTTGTTGCTCACCTACTTTGTCGCGACCTCGAACACTTTGGCCTGGTCGGTCGGATTCTATGCTCTTGCTTTGTTTTTCAATTATCCGCATTACATGGCGACTCTTTATCGCGCCTATCATCGCCAAGAGGACTTCCACAAGTATCGCGTCTTCACCGTTCACATAACCGCGCTGATCGTGGCAGCACTGCTGTTTACGCATTTCTGGTTCAAGGCATTGCCATGGATATTCACTCTTTACCTAACGCTGAGCCCCTGGCACTACAGCGGTCAGAACTACGGGCTGTTCATGATGTTTGCCCGCCGTGCCGGAGCCAAGCCGTCCAAAGGTGAGCAGCGAGCCATCTACGCGGCATTCGTGGTTTCCTACCTGGTCCTGCTGATCAGCTTCCATACCGGCATTTCGCAAGACCCCATGTTTCTGTCCTGGGGGATCCCGGGCAAGATCTCTTCAATCGCGGCGATCCTGCTGGGAATAGCCTTTGCCCTGCTGGCCGCCTTCGGAATTTCACCTTTATCCGAGCAGGTGGGCTGGCGACCGCTTGTACCGGCACTCACGCTTTTCTCTACGCAGTTTGTCTGGTTCCTGTTGCCGACCGCGTTAGCGTTTGGTGAAAGGCTGCGCATACCGCAGAGCCGCTATAGCACTGGCATCCTGGCCATCATGCACTCGGCGCAGTACCTGTGGATCACCAGCTACTATGCGCGACGCGAAGCAAAGGCCGAAGCCCAGAGCAACTGGCGGCCGCTTGCCTATTTCGGCGTGCTGGTCGTGGGCGGAATCGCGTTGTTTGTCCCCGGACCATGGCTGGCCAGCCGGGTGTTTCATTTTGATTTCACCGCCAGCTTCCTGATCTTCACCGCGCTGGTGAACATCCATCATTTCATTCTCGATGGAGCGATCTGGAAATTGCGTGATGGCCGGATCGCAGCCCTGCTAGTAAATTCGCCGGAAAAGATCGCCGCAGCCACTGGCCAGACGGCAAACAGCGTCCGCAAAAGTGTGAGTTGGGTTTTCGGCTCTGCGCCGCCCGCACGGCAGCTCCGGATTGGTGCAGCGGTGCTTCTGCTTGCCTGGGGTACTGTCGACCAGGTTCATTACTATCTCGCGTTACGCTCGGACGATTGGAAAGACCTCGAGCGTGCCGCGGTCCTGGCCTCCTCGGACACACTCTTGCAAATGAAGCTGGCCCGCAAAGACATGGAACTGGGCAAGCCGGAGGAAGCCGTCCAAGCCTGGCGTCACGCAATTCGGGCCAATCCCGCCGATGCGGCTCCTCGCGACCTGCTTCTGCGATACCTGGTGCAGCAGAAACGCTTCGACGAAGCTTACGAATTGAGCCAGGACTCGGTGAAGCACCTGCCTCGAAATCCCGACATGCTGGTCAATAACGGAATCCTGGCGGCACAGTTCGGCCACTCCGAAGAAGCGGTGCAGAGCTGGAGACGGGCGCTGGAAATCGATCCGTCGCAACTGGCGCCTCATTTGTATCTGGCCACTGAGTTGCAGCGTGAGGTCAAGCCCGCAGATGCCGTCGAAGAGTACATGATCTACCTGGATGCCGCGTCCCGAAGCACGCCTGAGCTGAAGCCCGCGCCTGCCAATGTGATCACTGCCGCGTTGAAGCTGGCGGAGTGTCACGTCCTGCTGAATCATCCGCAAGCGGCCACACAGTCCTATGAATTAGCAGCAAAAATTGCCAGCCAGACGGGGCACACCAAGCTTGAGAGCATGGCGCTCATAGGTAATGCGATGGTGCAGGCTGAGCGCCGGCGCGTTCCTGAGGCGTTGCGACTCTATCAGGCAGCGTTGCAACTTGACGCAACACTTGACGACCGCCGCAGCGAAGCCGACGACTGGTACAGCTATGGCATTTTTTTACGAGACAATCACTTTCCCAGCCAACTGGTGTACGCATGTCTGCTGAAGTCGGAATCGCTCATGAAGCAGACGGACGGCATACCTGAACTGAAGAATATTTCGCAAATCCGCAACGGTTTGGAAAAGTCGCTTCCCGAAGCTGCCGGGCTGCGGCGTAACCCGCAATCAGCATGGCAGGAAGCCTTGCACCTGCGGCCGTGATGCGGTTCCCGAAAGCGGCTTTGGACCAGCCTAGTCATTTGACACCCCCGCCGCAATGCTCAACAATTGCATCAAACTTCTTATCACCCTGAGTATCTGGAGGAGCCATGCCGGACGATGGCCGCTACACCCCTGCCCCTGTGGCCGGGGACAGCAATGCAGGAAAATGGATTTTACTCATTCTGGCGATCGTTTATGTGGCGGGGTCGCTCTATTTCCTTTTTGATTTGCGAGGGCAGGTAGCCAATCTGGGCAAGCAGCAACAGGTCAGCCACGCGGACATCAGCGAACTAACCAAGCGCATGCAGGCCGCGGAGGCGGATTCGGAAGCCCTCGCCCAGCAAGTCGGCATGACCAAGAAAGAATTGGCCACGCGCTCCGCAGAACTGCAGCGCGCGCAACGCGCCGCCGAGGCCCGGCTTGCCGAAGAGCAGAAACAGCAGATCAGCAAGGTGAGTGGCGATATCGAAGGCGTGCGCACCGACGTAGGCGGAGTGAAGACCGACGTGGCTTCCACCCGCGCAGACCTACAGGCGACCAGGGCCAAACTCGACAGCACCATCGGCGATCTTGGCGTGCAGAGCGGCCTAATCGCCCACACCCGCGATGACCTGGAACTCCTGAAGCACAAGGGCGATCGCAATTACTACGAATTTACCTTGCTTAAGGGCGCCCGCCCGCAGGCGGTTTCCACCGTGACGCTGCAACTCAAGAAAGCCGATCCCAAGCGCAGCAAATTTACGGTTAATGTGACCGCTGACGACAAGACCATCGAGAAAAAGGATCGCAACGTCGGCGAGCCCATCCAGTTCTATACCGGCCGCGATCACATGCTCTATGAAATGGTGGTGTGGACGGTCGACAAGAAACAGGTGACCGGTTACATCAGTACGCCCAAAAGCGCTCCCATACCGGTGACGGCGCAACAATAACACGCATGCTCCCCGCCACCGGGCATGTCCTGGTCAACATCGCACTGCGTACGACAGCGATCTACGCTCTCGTGCTGATTGGTGTGCGCCTGAGTGGAAAGCGGGAAGTAGGGCAGATGACTCCGTTCGATCTGACCCTGCTTCTGCTGCTATCTAACTCGGTGCAGAACGCCATGACCGGCCCCGATACTTCTTTACTGGGGGGCATCATCGCTGCGTGCACCCTGCTTCTACTCAACTACTTCGTCGCCGATCTCTCCGGCGCAAACCGTCGCTTCCGCAAGCTTATCCAGGGGCAGCCCAGTCTTCTGGTGCACGACGGCAAGGTCATTGAAGCTCACATGGCCAAAGAGCACGTCAGCATGGATGAACTGCAGCGCGCGATGCGGGAGCATGGCATTTCTTCTTACGATGACATCGCGTTAGCCGTGCTTGAGGTGGATGGCTCCATCAGTTGCCTGAAATACGATGAAATCAAGCCGGACGCGAACACGCACCTGGCAAAGCGAAGGTTCCTGAAAAAATCACAGTAGCGACCCGCACTGTCGGTTCGAAAGCGATTTCCGAAACTTACTTCGTGAGCACGATGGGCACCGGCTGATCATACGGCTGGATGACTACGCTCAGCGACTTCCGTTTGTCGTACTTGTCCTTGTCAAAACTCACGATGACGGTGCCGTGGATATCGGCTCCGGGCGAGAGCTTGGTCTCGGGCAGAAGCGCGGAGCCGGCGCCTTGCTTCAGGGCGGGGAAGGCCTGGAAGTACCGATCATAGTCGACCTGCGAAACCGGATCGTCGGACACTTCCTCGTTGTCTGTCTTGAGCACTCCCTTCACGGTGTGAATGTACATCGATTTGGCGCCAGTGTTGTGGAGAGTTACGTTGACGGCGACGAGCACCATATTCTGGTTCGGCACTTCGGCTTCGGCAATGCTGTCGATCTCTCCTGCTCCCTGGGGCTTTGGGCGCTGAATGAGCGAGGCTATACCCGCGACCACCAGCACGACGGCCACCCCGATCAGGACAATTCGCGCGGGGGGCAGATTGCGCTTGGCGGTTCCGAATTCATCAGCAATATTGAAGTCGGTCTGTTCGGATGGCGTGGAACTGCTGGGCCCCACCGGCGTCGCTACTCGCTGGGCGGGAGGCTCGGGAGGCGTGACAGGCGCCGGAGGAGGGGAGGGGAATTCGTCTGGCATAGTCGATTCCTTCGGTGATTCTACTCTTTCGTTCGGACGTCGCTCTCCCAGCCGCCAACTTCTTCAGGACCAGTCGTGCTTCATCGCCTTGGCGAAAGCGTCGACCGGAAGAGTGTTCAGAACGTCATCTTTCGTCAGCCACGCCCGTCGCGCCTGGAGCAAGCCGTAGCGAATTTTATCCATGTGCGAAGTGTGGTGCGAGTCCGTATTGATGACGATCTTCACCCCGTGCTGTTTAGCGAGTCGCAGGTGCGTGTCGCATAGATCGAGGCGGTCGGGATAGGCGTTCAGTTCCATCGCGACTTTGTTCCTGGCCGCGGCTTTTAGAATCGCGTCCATGTCCACGGGGTAGGCATCGCGGCGAAGCAGGATACGCCCCGTTGGGTGTCCAATAAGAGACACGTTTGGGTTCTCGATGCCCTTGAGGAAACGCTGCGTCATCTCCGCGCGCTCCTGGTTGAAGTGCGAATGCACGCTGGCAATCACGATATCCATTTCCGCGAGTACAGAATCGGAAAGGTCAAGTGACCCGTCGCCCAGGATATCGACTTCGACTCCCGCAAAAATGTGGATGCCGTCGATGTTCTGATTCGCCGCCCGTATGCGCCGGATGTGCGCGAGCGCCCGCTCGTCATCGAGGCCGTTAGCAAATGCCAGGTTCTTGGAATGGTCGGTGATCGCCATGTACTTGTATCCGCGTTGGCGGGCAGCTTCGGCCATCTCCTCAATAGTGCAGCGGCCGTCCGTTTCGACCGTATGCATGTGTACGTCACCCTGGAGGTCGTCCTGGGTAATGAGCGCGGGAAGGCTGTGGTTGGCGGCGGCCTCGATCTCGCCATTGTTTTCGCGCAGCTCGGCAGGAATGTAATCGAGCTTCAGGGCAGCGTAGATTTCCTCTTCGGTTGCTCGAGCGACGGGCTGCTGATTATCGAGACGAGCGAGGCTGTACTCGCTCAGTGTGTATCCCATTTTCAACGCGCGTTGCCGCAGCGCGACATTGTGGGCTTTGGAACCGGTAAAGTATTGCAGCGCCGCTCCGAAGGAATCTGGCGGCAACAGCCTGACGTCCACCTGCATGCCGTTGCGCTGCCGGAAGCTGACCTTGTTCTCGCCTTGCGCAATAATCTCCATCAAGCCGGGAAAGCGGATCAGATGCTCGACCAGCTTGGCGCGGCAGGCGTCGTCAACGCAGGCCTCGCCAGTGACCAGCACATCAAGATCACCGATAGTGTCACGGCCCCGCCGCAGAGAACCGGCAGGCGTGACTTTTTGGATGTCGGGTGTTTGTTGCAGATGAGCGGCCAGCTTTTCAGCGACCTGCCCTGCGGCATCCAGGAGAAAGCGTCCACCGATCCGGCGGTAGTCTTCAATCGCCTTCAGCAGTTTCTGTTCGTGCTTCTCTCCCATGCGCGGCAGGGTTCGTATCTTGCCTTCGCGCGCGAGTTTTTCAATGCCTTCGACATCGCACACCTGATAGGCACTCCAGATCAGGGAGATGGTTTTCGGACCCAAGCCCTGGATCTTGAGCAGTTCGAGCATGGACGGGCGGTACTTAGTCAGAAGCTCGGCATGAAGAGCAAGGCGTCCCTCGCGCAAGATTTCCTGCATGTTGCTGAGCATGCCCTTGCCGATTCCGGGCACTTCGAGCAGCTTCTTCGGCTCTGCAATGAGTTCCGTAATTTGCTCTGGCAGCGCTTCGATGGCCTGTGCGGCCATGCGATAAGAGCGGATCCGGAAGGAATCCTGTCCGTCGATTTCCAGCAGGTCTGCGGTTTCGTAAAGAATGCCGGCGATGGCCTTGTTGTCCATGGCTCCAGCCAGAATTGTATCTCGCCAGACCGAGGACGGTTGAGGCGGACTGCAAGCACCTCCGTCAACGAACGGGTGGGTTTTGCGGCGAAAGAACGCGTTCGAAGCGAACTATGAAGGCTTGGTCACGTTGGCAGCTTGTGGACCCTTGGGCCCTTGGGTAATCTCGAATTCAACCGGATCACCCTCCTGCAAGCTCTTGTAACCTTCTGCCGAGATCGCGCTGTAGTGAACGAAGACGTCTGGGCCGCCTTCTCTACCAATGAATCCATAACCCTTTGCGTTGTTAAACCACTTCACAGTACCTTTCAAGCGTTCCACTTACGCCCCCTAGTGCCACATCCGTAGTGCTGGGGGTTACCCGGATGTGCCCGATTTGCTGCCATTTTCCGGCCAAGTAAAGGCAGTGTCAAGAAATTGCGGCATGGCGGCTACCATTTACGTTTTCTTTTTACGTTTTCTACAGTCTTGAACCAGAGCACACCTGCAATAGTCTTGCCGTCGCGAATCAAGCCTTTCCGGATCCAGGACAAGGCCGTGTTCACAGGCACAAGGCGCTTGGTGATGCGCTCATCCTCTTCTGGCTGTGCTTTGCCGGGCTTCAAACCTATGGCCATATAGATGGCCATCGTCTCATCGATAAAACCAGGGCTAGCGTAGTACTTGAACAGGCGCTTCCAGTCGGCGGCGGTGTAGCCGGTTTCTTCCAGCAGCTCCCGTTTCGCCCCCTCCAGCTCGGATTCGCCTTCATCGATACGCCCGGCGGGCAATTCCCAGAGGAATTGTTGGGCGGCATGGCGGTACTGGCGCTCCAGCAGGATCCGCGGTTCGCTCGCCTGGTCATCGACGGCGAGAACCACTATCGAGCCGGAGTGCCGCACCACGTCGCGACGTACGCGCAGGCCCCCGGGTTCCAGAACCTGGTCGGTCGTGACCTGGAACACGGGCCCACGGTAGACAGTGCGGGAAGAAAGGACGCGAGCAGGGGAAGCCGCAGCTTTAGACATGAAACCATCATAGCGAAGGCTCACTCAATTTCAGGTGCGAGGTGCAGATTGGTGGGCAGTGTTCGCTAAACTGCCGCTCGTGGCTGCTCGCCGTTCCCGATCCTTGCGATCAGATTGCAGGCCTGCGATGGCAAATCTCCCTTGCCGCTTTACTTCCGTGTCCTCCGGCTCTTATCCTGCCGACGCATGCGAGAGAAGCTGAAAATAGCGATCGTAGGGCCAGGGAACCTGGGACGGGTAATGGCTCAGTCACTTCATGGCGCGGGATATCCGATCACCGAAATCGTTACCGGAGGGAGCGCTTCATCACGAAAGAAGGGACAAGTGCTTGCGAGCAAAGTTGGCGCCCGGGTGGTGACCACAAGCGACGCAGCTCTGAATGCCGGCCTTGTTTGGGTGTGCGTACCCGATCGCGAGATCGCTAAAGTCGCGCGCGAGCTAGCCGCCTCGCGGGACTGGAAAAGCAAGGTGGCGGTGCACGCTAGCGGCGCACTGGACAGCGGCGAACTGAAGCCGCTTCGCGAAAAGGGAGCCGCGGTGGCCTCGCTCCATCCGTTGATGACGTTTGTTGCCGGCGCCAAGCCCATGCTGGACGGGGTTCCTTTCGCGGTGGAAGGTGATGCCGCCGCAGTGCGAGTTGCACGACAGATTGTGCGCGCTCTCAAGGGAAATATCTTTGCGATTCCCAGGGACCGCAAACCTGCCTACCACGCGTGGGGAGGATTTACATCGCCTCTTCTCGTCGCCTTCCTGGTAACGGGAGAGGAGGTGGCGCGCTTAGCGGGAATTCAACCAGCCCAGGCGCGCCGGCGGATGCTTCCCATCGTTCGCCAGACTCTGTGCAACTACGAAAAACTCGGTGCTGCCGGGGCATTCAGCGGACCCATCGTTCGCGGGGATATCGAAACGGTCCGCAAACATTTGCAAGCCTTGAAGAAAGTTCCGCTGGCCCGCGAGCTGTACCTTGCGCTGGCGCGATCGGCTATAAAGAATCTCCCAGCAGGAAATCGTAAAGCACTTCGCGTAGTACTCAACGAAAGTTAGGGCGCGGATGCTTTACAACGGAGCTCCCAATCAGCGCGAAGTAAAGAGGTGGCCCATCTTCTCCCGCTTGGTGCGCAGGTAGTCCTCGGCATGAGGGCTGGGCGGGACTTCGCAGGGGACTCGCTCCACGACCTTGATTCCTGCGCGCTCGAGCGCGGACACTTTGTCGGGATTGTTCGATAGAAGACGCACTTGCGACACGTTCAGCGACTTCAGAATCTCGGCAGGCAGCGCGAACTCTCGCTGGTCGGCTGCGAACCCGAGCCGCTCGTTAGCTTCCACCGTGTCGAGCCCCGCATCCTGTAATTCGTAAGCTTGCAGCTTGGCCATCAGGCCGATTCCGCGTCCTTCTTGCTGTTCGTAAATCAGAATACCGGCGCCAGACTGGGCAATCATGGAGAGCGCCATCTCGAGCTGCTGCCGGCAGTCGCAACGCAAGGAGCCAAACACGTCACCAGTCAGGCATTGCGAATGTATGCGCACCAGCGGTGGAGTGGAGTGAACGTCCCCCATGACGAGTGCAACGCCCGCCTCGGTGCGGCGCTCCGATCCAAACTTGCCCTCAAAACCTAGAATGCGGAACTTGCCCCAGCGGCTAGGGAAGTCCGCAGAGGCGACTTGCTGAATCGAGTCAGAAGGGGTCACAGCTTCATTATAGCTGGAGCATGCGGAATGAATGGTGGAGCTAGTCGGGATCGAACCGACGACCTCATCGTTGCGAACGATGCGCTCTCCCAGCTGAGCTATAGCCCCACGAAGACCTGGATCAAGGGAACGACACAATTTTAGCAGCGTTCGCGAATCAAGACCAACTCACACTGCTTTGGATCGGCGACGCCGGCCGCGCAATCGACGCCTCAATCATCTGCAACAAGGTCGGCGTTCAATCTCAAGTGAATGGCGTAAAAAAAAGGGCGCTGCCCGCAGGCCGCGCCCATCATTCGAATCCAGAGATCAGTGTGCCGAGTAGCCGTGAATCAGACCGGTGGAGTCGCTATACCGGCCGACGATGACGCCCGCGTTGTTCAAGCCGCGGGTGCGAGTCTCCGTGGCTCCAGGCACATCGACGCTGGTGTAAGTCGTCCCAATCCGGGTGTAGCCGTGGAAAGGGCCGGAGGTGCTGGTGCCCCATAGGCCGACGATCTCGCCCGTGTCGTTGATGCGATCAGAGGCCGTAACCGTGGCGCCGGGGAAATTCACACTGGAAAACTTGCCATTGCTGGTTCTGACGAATCCATGCTCGTTGCCATTGGAGTCGTCGTAAATGCCAGCCATCTGACCAAGGTTATTGAGACCCAGGCTTTCTGTCAGGATCGAGTTTGGAAAGTCGATCGTGGTGTACTTCGTCCCAATCTTGACAAAGCCATGGAACACGCCACTGGTGTCGGTGTAGGCGCCGACAATCGTCCCCGTATTGGTGATGGTCCACGCGTTGGTTAAGGTCGAGCCAGGTACATCGAACGAGGAATATTTTCCGGCAGCAAAGATGTAACCATGCTGAATGCCGGAAGTATCGGTGTACCAGCCTACGACCTGGTTGGAGTCATTGATGCCGTAGGCCAAAGTCCCGGTCGCTCCGGGGAAGTTGAGGAACCTGAAAACGCCATTGGTTCGAATGAACCCATGGTCGACGCCGGAGGCGTCAACATAAAAACCTGCGATCACGTTGGTTTTGTTGATCGCGTTGCAGTCAGTTTCGATTGCATTGGGCACATCGATGGTGGTGAAGGTCAGGTTAGTCTGCGCCTGAGCAGTCGAGATTGTCAGGACGAATGTAACGGCGAGTGATAGGCAGGCGAGAAACAGCACGGCAATTCGGGGTCTCATTGAACCTCCTGAGAAATTTTTGCGGCGACGCATGTTAGCAACTCTGCGGCAAGTGTCAAGAGAGCTTTTGCGTCAGGGACTTTCGTCCCTGCATTTCGCGAAAAAATGTGCAGGTTCTTGCAACCTGTGAAGCCGCGGCGTGCGGCATGTTTGCCGGTCTTTTCGGGGTCCGTGAACTACTCCGATTCGCCAAACGTCTAACGACGAGCAATTCGGAACGATGCCGGCAAGGCGGAGGAACTCTGGGCAGAGTCGCTGAAGGCCGTTTTTTTCGTAAACGGATGGCCGGATACCGTCATCCTAATAACGGCGCCAGAGGTATGCGCTGGCAATTCGTCTGAGAATTATTTATGGCACAACCATTAAGAGCAGACCCACTCACGGCAGGCGAAGCCGACCCCGGCATCGCGGATCCGAACGCAAATGCTACGCCAACGACCAGCTCTGGAAGTCCATTGCGAGAAGCGGCGGACGGCAACCTCAGTTCCGGCGTAGCGGGACCCATTCCGGTTGAACCTGCAATCACGCCGTCCTACACCGAATTTGGTGTGGTCGGAGCATTAGGCAGTGAGGAGGGTGAGCCCGCGGCCAACACTCTAGAAGACATGGGCCGCATGGCATCTAACGTATTAGAGCGAGTCAAGGTGCGGGCCACCGCCGCTTTTAATCGAACTGCCGACGCGTTCGAAGGCGCGCGGGAAATTTCAGCGGATTGGTTACAGCAAACCAGGAGACGGACGCGCAAGATTTGCGACGAGCGTCCATTGCAAGTTATTGCGGGCGTGGCTGGCGCAGCTTTCATTGCGGGTATCCTGCTGAGGTTCTGGAGGTCGAGCCGATATGAATAGCGCTGCACAATATCCGAAAAATGGACCCACTCTAGCCGAAGTAATCTCGGAGATCCGGGACGAGGTCAAGGATTTTCTGCAGACCCGAGTGCAGATGTTCAAGTCAGAACTGCGGGAGAAAGTTTCAGCGTGGAGATCGGGGGTAATACTGGGCGCAATAGCCGCTGTATTCGGATTGACGGCCTTCTGGCTACTCACGCTGGCGCTCGTCGGTCTCATCGCGGTGGTGTTCTGGGGCAGCGCCTACGCATTCTTCTTCGCGTTCTTGATCGTGGGGTTCGTGTGGCTGGCTATGGCCGGAACTGCTGCGTTCCTCGCTGTGCGGGAGTTGAGGAGGCAGGGCATCTTGCCGGAAAAGACCATCGCTGTGCTTAAGCAGGACAAGAACTGGTTGCAGCAGGAGGCGAGGACCCAGCCATGAGCACATCTAACCAGACACCTACCTATGAATTGGAACTCAAAGCGGCTGACCAGCGCCGCAGGCTGCACGATTCGGTAGAAGAACTGAAAACCCAAGTTCGCGGAAAGCTCGACGTTAAACGAAATGCTCGAGAACACCTTTGGATTGCATCAGGAGTTACGGCCATGGTTTCCCTGGTGTTGGGCTACGGATTCGGGGGGATGTTCACGCGCCACTGAAGCGGCGTAGCGCCTAGAATCCCAGGGCCGAAAGGATCAACATGCCACTCGCGAATACCGTCACGAATCTCGCAACCAAGCCATTGCCGAACATAATTTCGCCCAAGACTCACGCCATTATCGACTTCGTGACGATAGGGTCGTTTTTTCTGATGGCGGCAACCTTCTGGCGCCGCAGTAAACGTGCAGCTATTAGCGCGCTGATTTGCGGCGGTGCGGAACTGGCGGTGAGTTTATTGACGGACTATCCGGGGGGCGTTGCGCCTACCATTGACTTTGCCACGCATGGGAAGATTGACAGCGGTTTAGCCGCAATGACCGCGACTATGCCAGAGTTCCTCGCCTTTCCGGATGAGGGGGAGCGGTTTTTCTTTCTAATGCAAGGGAGTGTGATTACTGCGGTGACTGGCCTCACCGACTTCGACGAGGGCCAGGCGCGAACCCCACGCAGATCGCGAAAGTTGGAACGCGCCGCATAGTGCCGATGCGGTGGTGAGACCCCCTTTGATCTCCGAAACCGACCAGAGCCGTTCTAGTTGCGGCGACACTTTGGGTCGATTCCAATCTCAATTTCTTTCGCCGTTGTTTTCCGAAAAACATTTTTTCTCATACTGATGATGTCGTGGGTTGTTCTGCGTCCAGACGGCTAGGCACGGCTCGCCAATGCCATAAAGCGGATCACTGACCCTCGCAACGGCTCCTCACAGACACGCACAACCTGAGTGCCTGCCGGTGTATTGACGAACTTTTTACAACTCAACGACCCGCTTGTGACACTCGCGAAACACTCCAAACCCTATTGTTAAGTGGACCTCAGCAGACAAGCAGACGAATCGCGTGGCGTGCTCGAGACCGACGCTGCAGGTCGCAAGTAGACAGGACTCGACACAGAATGGGAGTCACAATGCAAGCGAACCCAAGGCGGGTTCACTCGGGGAGCGGTTTGCAGCCAGGCGGCAGGCGCAGGCATGAGCGTCCGCGGTGTACCGCGAACACGACGGCAGAGGCATCTGGGAAAGTGTCGGAGACAGAACCGGCGAGCGCGTTCTCATGTCCGGACAAGTTTGTCCTGCTCGCGGATGCGGAACTGATTAAAGAAACGCAAGCCGGCAACCTGCAGGCGTTCGAGGAACTCGTTCACCGTCACGATAAAGCCGTGCTTCGGCTCGCGCTGCACCTTATGGGGTGCGAAGAGGCAGCCCAGGACGTTTACCAGGAAGCATTCTTAAAAGCCTACCGCAATGTGGGGAAGTTTCGCTTTGAATGCTCGTTTTACACCTGGATGTATCGGATTGTGACCAATCTGTGCCTGGACCATCTGCGTAACCGGCGGGCGCGTCGAGAGGACGCGCACGTGGTTATTAACGTAAACGGGGAAGAACACGACATTCTTGATACCGTCGCCGATACGCGGCCAGGCAGTAGTCCAGATCGCGAGCTACAACGTCAGGAAATTCGTACGCGGGTTCGTTACGCGCTGCAAAAGCTAACCGCCCGCGAACGCGTGGTTTTCGAAATGAAACATTACCAGGGTCTCAAACTGCACACTCTGGGCCAGATCTTGAATACCACCGAGGACACGGTCAAAAGCACGCTGTTCCGCGCAACCCAGAAGCTGCGTAGAATGCTGGCGGACGTAAGATAGTATATTCGCCTTACAACGCGCAGAACCGAGTTCAGGTATTCCGCCGGTTGCCGCCATTCGTCCAGTCGTGATCTCACTTCCACGGGAGATACCGAAAGAGGAGTTTAAGCAGGAAGTGGAGAAGGAGTTGACTGGGAAGGCAACCGAAATCCGGAAATGGGAACCGCGCGTTTGAGTACAAAAACCGGCAAGGTATGCGTCCAGCGCAACTCACGCTCTCAATTTCTTCCAACTCCGACCTTCTGGTTTGTAGGCGTGGCCGCACAAAAAATCGGAACCTTGCACGCATTGGGAGCAAGGAGCATCCTCTGGCAGCAGCATGGAACATTTAGAGAATTACAAAGCCCCACTTGAAAGCAGAAGTGGAACGCGCCGATGGTCGCCCCTGGCATATGCCCCGCGACTGGTCCTTCTCTAGGCGCAACATTTGTCAAGTGCTGGGGTTTGCGGCAAGGTAGCGTGTCGTCGTCAGAACTTGCATTCGTTGTGCAATGGAGGCTTAGGATCTAGCTCGACGAGGAGGACCATATGTCCAGCCTTACTGTCTCATGTTCAGGTTTTCCCGCCAGTATGGAGATTGGAGTTGTGCCGTTGAGAGGCGCACTGACGGAAAGACATCGTGGCGTGGCGTTCCTCCGATGCCTGCCATTTGCGTTAATGTTGTTCACCGTATGCTGTGGTGGGAATGGTAGCAGCAGTGGTGGAGGCACCGGCGGTAACTCACAGGGCCTGACCTTCTTGCGTGCTGTTAACTACTATTCAGGTGGCGCAACCCCATTCTCCGCGGTGGTAGCGGACGTGAACAGAGACAACAAACCGGATGTGGTTGTCCCGAATTTCACGTGCGGCGTCGCCAGCACTTGCGTAGCCGTGCTGCTGGGTGAAGGCGATGGATCATTTCGAGCAGCGGTAACTTATCCAACGGGTGGGTAATCTGGCACTTTTTCGGTCGTCGTAGCCGACCTGAATGGCGATGCCAAACCCGACTTAGTGGTGGCCACAGAGTGCGATAGCACGTGCATCGGGGGCGCACTCCGAGTTCTGATGGGGAACGGTGATGGCACCTTTCAGGCGTCAAGGCTATACGGTTCAGAAGGGGACCAACCGGTGGATGTGGTAGTGGCCGACGTGAATGGGGATGGGAGGCCAGACCTACTGATGGCGAATTGCACCACTTGCGTGCGCAGCTCGATAGGCGTGTTCCTAGGTAACGGTGACGGGACTTTCCAGCCGGTAGTGAACTACGACTCCGGAGGAACAGCTGCCAATGCGCTCGCTGTTGCTGACTTAAATGGCGACGGCAAGCCCGACATCGCGGTCACAAACCTATGCCTCCCCGGTGGTATCAGAGGCCCTTGTACTGGGGGCTATACCAATTACGTCACTGTGCTGCTGGGCAATGGGGACGGTACATTCCAGAGTGCAGTGAACTATACCTCTGGCGGCTCCAGGCCAAACTCTGTCGCCATTGGAGACATTAATGGTGATGGTAAGCCGGACCTGCTGGTATCGAATACCTATCCATCTGGCTCGGTCGCTGTCTTACTGGGAAACGGGGATGGAACCTTCCAGGAGGTAGTCAATTACGACGCTGGAGGTGTAGATGCAGGATCGATCGCGGTTGCCGATGTGGATGGAGATGGAAAGCTCGACGTAGTCGTGGTAAATCACGCACAAATCGATAGCGACCTGGGGAACGGTGTAGGCCTATTAACAGGGAACGGAGATGGGACTCTGCAGCCGGCAGTCACCTATGGCGCTAGACCATACACTTCATCGGCAGTTGCGGTAGCCGACGTGAGCGCGGATGGAAGGCCAGACCTTGTAGTTGCGAGTTGGAGCTCCGATAATGCAGGCTCTATTGCTGTCCTCATTAACGATGGGAACCACTAAGTTGGTCACGCGTCTGTGTTCGGACTTGCGGCACCTCAACGCATACCTGGCAGACAGTTCGAGTCGCAAGCATGAACCCGGCGGCAACGGGACACCGACTGGCCCATGATGAATTTAATAGGAGCCCGAATGAAAGGGAAGTTGCTAGATCAGACGTTTGCACAAGCTTGCGTTTTTTATTCACTAAACAGTCTTGTCAATGGAGTCGCGTCCAACGAAGACCGAGCAGTGCAGAGTCTAAAGGCTATTGGGCATGGAGTATCTGTTCGAAACAAGATTACGCGTATCCAGCTCAGTTGTTCCCAAGCTTCCTAAGCACGTTCCGGGTAATCTGCTGGGCGTAGCGGCTCAAAACTGAAGGCCGCAGTTCGGGCGCGTTGTAGTCATCCAGGCCCCAACTCCACTGCATCGATCCTGTTGCGAACACGGTCGCGCTACTTGCGGCTGTGTAGGTTATCATCTGGGAATATTGAACTGGATGCCCGAGAAGTTGAAAAGGGGAGTTTGCCAAAATTACAAGATTCGGTGGAGAACTGGTCGAGATAGCGTCTACTTCGTAGCCGAGCAAACCGGGTAAGAACGCGCCATCGGACAGGCCGGTGCCATCAAAAGCCCAGGTGGTGGCATTATCAACTTCGATCGAACTATCGACCCGGTCGGTCACATACATCACACCAACTAGCGCAGACTCGGGCATTCCTAACTGTCGCCATTGGAGCGTTTGTAACGGACCAGCAGTCGGGTCAGTCGTATCTTTGTAACACACTTCGGTCCGGTCCAATTCGCCAGTGAGAGCGCTCGGCTCTAGTCTTATTTGCCAATAGCAGACATTGGCCGCAAAAAATGCGAGGTTTATGCCCGTATCGCGGGCCCTGGTCACGTTGTCACGCATTTGTTGCGACCAGTACTCGTCGTGACCGACGACCAGGAAGGTTTTATGCCCAGAAAGCAATGATGGGCGCTCGTGAGTGTCAAGGTCGCTGATATAGGTGACGTCGTACCCGTTCCGCTCAAGAAATCGGACCATGTTGTACTCCCATCCAGCCGGGAACGAAACTCCTTGTGGCACATAGGTCGTAAGAAATTCTCCTGCACCAATTCCCGATGCAGCACCAGACTGAGAGCCACTCGCATAAGGGCGGCTAAAGGAGACCTTCGCTGCGCGACCTCCCGCGCTATTGTAATCGTAAAGAGATTTCCCACCCCAGTTGTTATAAGCCTGAAACGTCGTAACACTGGATTGGAACAAATATGTGGAAGAGCGAGTATCGTCACGAACGATAAAAATGATGTAGCTCTGCTTATTACTTGGGAGTGCCGTTAACTTCGCGACATAGACACCGCTTGCCCAGTTAGTAGGATCAGAATCAGCGGGCACTATCATTGAGTACGAGGGTTGCCAATGGCATTCGATCAAACCGCTAATAGGCTCTGGAATCGGAGTGGCTTGCGAAAGGCCTGGCAGCGTCACAGCTACAAGCATGTTTCGGGCTCCAATGCCTCCATACCAGCCAAGACGGAAAAGTTCTATCCTGAAACTAGGATCAGATGTACTTACGAAGAACGAGATTTGCTTTCCCCGGTTGACACTTGCCGCCGACGCATAACCTTCAATTTCATGCTCAGTAGCAGGATTCGTCAACACCCAATTTGGATCGCCGGGCTTCTGGTTCTCAGACGCGATCACAGACAGACTCGAACCACTGCCAGCACTGCATCCAAGCAGAAACACATTAGCGATAATCAAGAACATACCCGTGGCGACGAAACACAGTTTCGGAAGGCGTCGTGCACGGGCTCGACAGCATAGACAATATGAACGAGACCTGCGGAGAGCAGGGCGAGCGAGCCGACATTTCATGTCACGAGCCAGTCAAGATATTCGCAGTCACAGGTACCTCCTGCGCGCACCCTATATACTGTTTCCACCAAAGAGCGAAATTGAGTAAGTACCATGAGCGTTTTCGGTCGGTCTCAAGAAGACGCTTCACCTCAATCACATCAAAGAAGTTTGTCTCGCGACAAAACGTAGCAATTTCATTGCGAGCGAAATCACCGAGCCCGGTCGCGAACCACTCATAGACTGGTACCCCGAATCCCTGTTTCTGGCGATCGATTAGCTGGTCGGGAATTAAGCCGCGCACCGACTTCTTAAGAAGGTACTTGAGTGTGCCATGACGGTACCGGCTTGCCGCTGGAATGCTCATTACTAATTCAACAAACTTGTGGTCGAGAAAGGGTACGCGCGTTTCGAGGCTGACACCCATGCTCATTTTGTCAACTCGCATGAGTAGGAGTTCGGGTAAACGGAAATTGAGATCAAGATAACTCATCCACGCGAGATCAGATGTTTCCCATGCGTTATCTAGGAACCGCTGCCGAATGGGTCTCAGAGCATCCCAAGAAGTGAGTCCGCGGAGTTGCTGACGCAAGCAGGGGGATAATAGCCGCTGCTTTTGAGTTTCTGTGAAAGCTTCGGCACCACCCCAGAAAATAGGCACGCCAGTGGCATTGCGACGCAGCAACTCATAAGGCCGTCGATCCGCATAGCCAAGCGCCTCGAAAAGAGTTAGGCTCGCCTTCTTTGCAGCCGACGGAAACCAAAGGCGACCACACCGTTGTAGTCGAAGCAGTGTTTTCCACGCCGGATATCCGCAGAATAACTCGTCTGCTCCCTCGCCAACTTGGCAAACAACCATGCCGCTCTGGCGTGCCAGTTTGGACACGTAATACACGGGTACACACACCGGGTCCGCAATAGGTTCATCCTGAAGGTGAACCATCTCCGGCAGGAAATCAAGCAGGTCCTGCTGGGAGAGGATGCGCTCGTGGTGATCAGCTCCGACATGCTGAGCCATTTGACGCGCATACGGGAGTTCGTTCGGGTAAGTGCGATAGTCAGCATCATAACCTATGGAAAAAGTTCGAATCGGCTCCGTTTGGTTTTCGGAAAAGAGCGCCGCGTTCACGCTGGAGTCGATCCCGCCAGATAGGAACACGCCTACTGGTACATCGCTAACTTTTCGAAGTTGGACAGCGGTTCTCAATTCCGCGCGAATTTGGTGGCAGATCTCTCCCTCAGAGATGTTCGCTACGGGCTTCGTATGATCGTAGAGCTCCCAATAACGATGTTGGTGGATGCTCCCATCATAATTGACTCGTAACCAAGTCGCGGCAGGTAATTTGTAAATGCCCTGGAACAGGGTGTTTGGCGAAGGAGTAGTTAGGAAGGAAAGAAAATGGTAGAGAGCTTCGACATTGACGGCGCGGTTCTGTTCTGGATCTTGGAGAAGAGCCTTTATTTCGGAAGCGAATATCAACTTGCCGTGGTGGATGCTGTAGTACAGCGGCTTTATCCCGATCCGGTCGCGAACCAGCCAAAGTTGCCGTTCGCGAGCGTCCCACAGGCCGAAAGCGAACATGCCGCGGAACCGCTGCACACAGTCGATCCCCCATTGCGCGAACGCATGCAGTATTACTTCGGTATCCGAGTGATCAGTTTTCCACCGGTACCCACCTTTTCCCTCCAATTCGGCCCGAATTTCCGCGTGATTGTAGATTTCACCGTTGAACACTATACGAAGCGAGCCATCTTCGTTACTCATTGGTTGGCCAGCGGCGGGCGATAGATCAATAATTGACAGACGTCGATGTGCGAGTGCGACCTGGCCATCATCCGAGATCCATGCGCCGCTACCATCTGGGCCGCGGTGCATCATCGCGTCGCGCATTTGTAGCAACTGCTCCAGCGATAGCTTGCCGCATGTTGCCCGAAACTTCAACACTCCGAGAATGCCGCACATGTTTATTCCGAGCGGCCTGCATTTATGAGAACTGCAGAATCTCGTTCCGAAAGTGTACTCCGAAACGGCACTTCCACAGGCATTGCATACTGCAGGGAATCGATAGCAGCAAAGACCGTCTCAGAGACTTCTACAAGTTCATGGAATGGTATCGGCGCTTGTTCCCCCTTACGCATGGCACGAATCGTGAGGAGTAGTTCTTCCCGGTGTCCTTTATCACCATGCAGTCTTGCCCGTTTGTGTTTGCCCTCCCTAAAGAACTCGATGGACTGAAAATCGTCGATTCGAGCGACTCCACCTTCGCAAAACACCTCATAAAGTTCTTTGCCCAAGGCTCGATCCCCATTAGATAAATAGGCGATATTGGCGATAGAACCGTCAGAGAATGACAAAGTGAGAACTACGTTATCGCGATTGTAACGGCTTCCATCCGGGATCGATGCCGCGTAGACGCGACGGATGCTAGATCCCACAACGACGCGCGACCAGTCGATAAAGTGGCAAGTTTCGCCGGCCAAGCGACCGCCGTTGGAGCCCCACTGACTCCAGTGGTCCTTACTTAAATAACCGGCATTAATTCTTATGTTGATCAACATGGGCTCCTGGCGTTTAGCAAAGAAACGGCGCAGTTGCTCGGTGGCAGGAGCGAATCGGCGGTTGAAACCGACCATTACAAAAGGGCGCTGTCCGCACCTTACCTGTTCGTTGTACGCGTCTGAAATTGCTGCCAATTGTTGTCTTTCAAGCGCCAAAGGTTTTTCGACGAACACGGGCTTCTGTTGCAACAGTGCCGACGTTACATAACGAGCGTGCGTATCATGGCGCGAAAGCACAAAAACGGCATCGATGTCTGCTGACGAAAGAAGATCTTCAGCCTGAATGGCGCGTCGAAAACCAAACGTGTTTCGCGCAGCGAAGGCGGATATGCCTGTAGCAGTTGCAATCGCCTGGAAACGGACCTTAGGAATTCTTCTCAATACCGGGAAAATGACACCACGCGCGAAATTTCCGGCACCAATGCACCCTACGCGCAACTCTTCGGAGCCGTTAATAGGTGCGTTTTCGAAGGCAATCGAGGGTGGAGCCGCAACTTGGGCGGAACTGTACTGGATAATCGCGGTGTAGGCTCCCGAACGGCCGATTTCATCATAGGCCTCTGCTCCCTGATCAACACTATAACGAAGACTGAGTAGCGGTCGTACGTCGACGACCTTGGAGGACATGAGGTCAAGAAAAGCTTCCATGTTTCGCTTCTCTGTCCAACGGACATAGCCGATCGGATAATCGATCCCCGCCTCCTCATAGGTTGGGTCGTACCGTCCTGGGCCATAGGATCGAGAAAGAACTAGCGAGAGCTCTTTGCGATACATGAGCTCACGAGAGACCCCGAGTGGGACGGATCCTAGCACAACAATGCGACCTCGGTCGCGAAGTAACTTAGCAGCAAGCTCAACAGGTTCCACCGATGTCGATGCGGCGGTGATGATCGCGACGTCCGGACCATTCCTAGTAAACTCCTGAACACGAGCAGGCAGGGCTGGATCGTTCGTACTTAGCGCAAGGTGTGCACCATACTCAGCTGCCCTAGTCACCCGCACGGGGTCGCGATCCAAGCCTATGACGCGAGTTCCTGCTGCCCTGGCCAACTGAATACTAATCACGCCCAACAACCCAGTTCCTACGACCAGTACACTATCGCCGAAAGCCACTCCAGCTTGGCGAAGCCCCTGTATCGCGATAGCTCCAATAGTGGTCAGGCTCGCAGCCTCAAGAGAAACAGATTCGGGCACTTTGGCCACTAAGTTGATGGGAACAACATTAATTTCACTATGGCAAGCGTATCCAACTCCACCGCAGGCTACGCGATCCCCAGGTTGAAGATCAGTTACGCCGTCTCCAGACGCCAAAACAGTACCTGCTGAGCTGTACCCAAGACTGGTGAAAGAATCGAGACGAGTACGTACTTTCTGGTAAGCAGCGAAAGCTCCATTGCCTTTTGCAAAATCAATGACCTGCTTGACGAGGTCCGGACGAGCTATAGCTTTTCCAAGCAGAGATTTCTTTGCGGTTTCAAGCGTATTACGTTCAGTGCCAGCGCTGATAGCAGAAAAAGCGGTCCGAACGAGAACAGTACCTGGACGCAATTCGGGGCATGGGACATCGAAGGTTCCGACTTGACCTGACCTCGAGTCTGCTACGATTGCTCGCAATTGGCTATTCTCGATGAGTTGCAGAGAGAGTAGATGAAGTTTCTACTACTTGCTCAGATACAAAAACAAGTACCAGCCCATCACTGAGCTCAGGGCCTTTTCGACGCTGAATGGAATCCAGCGTCCGGCGGGATACTTGCGAAGGGGAAAGTGTGCAGCCCTTGTCTCAATTGTGCAGAAGTTTGCCAGTCGAGAGCGGGCGTCTTTGCGAGTGTAAACAAATGCAAAGGGGCACTCCGGGCCGTCGGTGGCATGGTGAACAAAATTCTCACTGCTCAGATACGACCACCCCCGCCGCAAGAAGTTTTGATAGTGGATCTCCCAGACAGACGAACCCCGGTTCCCGCGAAAACCGCTTAAACCTGTTCTGAGTCGCCGCCGATCATCCGAAAAGTGACCCAAGCGGCTGAGCACTCGCCAAAGCACACGGGCCCTCATGTACGCCAAGATCCGTATGTAATAGTTGAAGCTGTGCTTGTGGTATACCATAATCACAGCTTTACCTCCGGGCTTAAGGACTCGGTAGACTTCGCGGAATGCCCGATCTGGATTGGGACTATGGTGCAAAACACCATAGGAGTAAACGAAGTCAAAGCTTTCATCTGAAAATGAAAGGTGCTCTGAATTCTCGAGCTTAAATCGTCCCCTCAAACCGAGTAGTCGGAAGTGTTGGGAACTGGCCTCGATAGCAGCTTCGGTAAGGTCTACTCCTGTGTAGTCTGCTCCGGCCGAGGCAAATAGAGTACCGTCGGCTCCATTTCCACAACCAATCTCTAGAACCTTCTTTCCTCGCGCTTCGTTGAAAGGCACGAGCAATGGAATGTGCCATTCTGAACTGTAACGAAACTCTCGATATTTTCGAAAGAACTCCTGAGAGCCTGTTTGTGTGTCGACGAAATGGCTCCCGCACGGTTCAACGTTCCAGAAGTCATGGACCTCCCGGACGGCCGTGTTATCTGGAGCAGCGGGTTCGGTCAGAATCTTAGGGTGTGACACAGAGCGTGCAATAGTCGTAAGAGGGTGAGGAAGGTCGAGAGAACAACTATGGTCTTCCTACGCAGTGGCTCAGTCAGAAGAGGCATGCGCCGCCGGTTCTTGTACATTGCGCGATGCGGTGGCCAAGTCATGCAAGGCAAGCCGCAAAAAGGATAAGTTTGAGAATAGGTACCGTTTCCACATCCGACCAGGTTCCTGGAACAGCCGATAGGACCACTCCAGTCCCGTGCGTTGCATCCAGAGCGGAGCTCGTTTAGCCAACCCGGCAACTACGTCAAATCCTCCCCCAACTCCCTGATAGATAATAGCGTGCAGTTTCTCCATATTACGATCAGCCCACAGTTCTTTTTGGGGAGTGCTCATCGCAATCAGTACCAGGTCCGCCTTGCTGCAGTTGATCTCCGCGTTAATTTCTTTCTCTTGTTGAGGCAAAAAATATCCATCCCTATAACCAGCCACTTGCAACAGGGGATAGCGTTTGACGAAATCGGCCACTGCTTTCGAAACGACTTCATGTCGGGCACCGAGGAAATAAACGCGATATCCTCGCTCAGCGGCCGCCTTAACCATCCTGTCCATAAGGTCCACTCCAGCCACTCTTTCGGGCAGCGGAGTGCCCTTCAAGCGAGAGAGCCAGACTAGGGGCATGCCGTCAGCGAGAAGCATTCCCGCACGTTCGATGACATCACGCAAAGCAAAGTTATCTCGATATTGCACAACCTTCGCGGCGTTAACGAACACGACGTGTGTCTTGATGCGAGAATCGAGTCTTCGACATAGCTCGGATACTGCACTATCCATGGACGCCTGATCGACAGGACATCCTGCGATGCGGAGCCGATCTGTTGGGAAGCTCATGATGTTGATTCGGAGCGGCACCAGCCCTACGAATCTACCTCCTTAGTGAGAGAACGCTGAAAGTGGCACAGGGTCCACACCCGAAGCGAGAAGAGCTGAGTTTCAACTCATTATGCGGCGTATCGCTACAGCAGCCAACTCGCCATTTATTACACTATAATAAATAAGGCGTTTATTGTTTGGGAGACAGTGCCGAAAAGCTTAATGACTAAACCGGAGACTGTTTGACTGCCCGTATAGCGCACTCTAGTCTCGCTAATGCGTGTAGCATCCATGCTTGTCCCCAGCGCATAAAAGCCGTGCGATTTGTCCAGCATCGGTGTCGCTGGAAATAGAAAAATCCTTCTGGGGCTTGCATATTTCGAATGGTCCAGAGTGCAGTACGAATAGCCCTCTCTTGACCAGAAGGATCACGGTCAGCGAAAGCAAGCAGGGTCAAAATTGCTTGCGAACAAGAGTGGATGTCTATTGGATATAGGCTGTTGTGAAAATATTTGGGAGCACCAGTAGCATCGAACAGGTGTTGTATATAGAACTCGTAACCTTTTACCAATGAAGCCTCGAACGATCGGTCGTCACACTGTTCCATGTAATCGAGGAGAGCACAAAGATTGTAGCCGGTATGGAAGTGATCGATCCACCGTTGTCGAGATTCATTTCCATACAACCAGGAACCATCCGGACGCTGTGACGCAACCAGGAAGTTCATGGCTCGTCGCGACAAATCCCGAGTCTCAGTGCCACCACTCAGACGCGAAAGTCGAGCCAAGAAGGCTGCCACGAGAGCGCTAGAATTATAGATGACGCTATGATTATCAGGTGTGTAACTGAAACAAAGTTTGTCCGGCTCATCGACGGACCTATTTAATCTCTGTTGGAAAAAGCGCGCTGCCGATTCGGCCATTTCCCTCGCGCCAACGTCATAAAAGGTCTCCGCCATATCAAGCAGACCTTGTGCACAGAAATATGTGGCAATTGCGTTGGGCCGAAATGCGAGCATGGCTGGCCCTCGCGCAGAAAAAAAGTCGAAGTTGTACCCCCAGCAACAAAATTCGCGGTCGGGACTTCGCAACTGTGCCAAGTCCCCCTTCAAACTCATCGTGACGCGACGAACATCCTCCCCGCATTGAGAAAGGTCGCATAGAGCAGAAAGCAGAAGCCCCAAAGTCTTGGGATTCTTAGATACGGGGACGTCAAGCCAGCGCCTGAGTCTCTCGCCCACGAAACGCCTGCCAATTTGGATCAGGAGAATATTAATGGGCCATGTACGTGCGATTCCTTTTGCCAAATATGGTGAATTCAATACGTCATAAGGGTCGTAGCCTGCAAAATCGCGTGCGCTGATCCACTCCTGCAACCTCTTCCGAGAGCTAACGAGAAGTTGAAGTTCAGTCGCGCTGCATTGGACGGCGGGGTTGGCCCGACCACTGCCGATTGGAATTGTTATCGGGATCAAGCTGGGCTCACTCCATTGATCTCACGAAACAATTCATGCATATCGTGTGCGAATCGGGTGAGAGTGTAATTGCCAAGAAAGCGCTCGCGACTTGCTCGACCCATGCGATTCCGAAGGCTCTTATCAGAGAGGAGGGAGACCACGCGGTGGATTAGCTCATCGATGTTGTTTGGGTCAATGATGAAGCCGTTTACTCCATCTAGCACTGTTTCAGGAATGCATCCAACTGCTGTAGACACAATCGGCAGGCCAGCAGACATCGCCTCAAGGATTACGTAGGGATGTCCTTCGTTCCGATAGTGCGTTGGCATAACGAAAACATGGGCGGCTCTCAAGATCTGATGTTTAAACGGCGGCGCTACAGGTCCAAGAAACTCAACGAAAGGCTCCATTTTAAACTCTCGGATAATATTGTTTGCCGCAGCTTGCTCTTGTGGTCGAAGCCACTCTCCTGCAAACACCGCCCGCATGTCAGGCACATCCTTAGCGATTCCTGGAAGTGCTTTGATAAGCTCAAAAACTCCTTTTTCTTGCATTAGCGTACTGAGGAAGAGAATAGTGGGACGGGAACAGTCTCCGGAAATGTCGTTGCTCTCGAAAGCATCAGGAATGCCATTAGGTATGACACGGACGCGGTCCTGAGGTAGGAGCCCCCTAAACATATTCCTTAGCGAGTCGCCAAGAACCACAGCCCGAACGCTGTGCCCCAGTGCGTAGTTAACAAGCCAACGCATTACACGGGGACTAGAACGATAAAACTTATCGAAATAGCCGCCATGTAGGTGAATAACAACCTTCTTATGCAAAAAGCGAGCCGGAACGAGAAACATTGCGTCGCGTAGAAATGCAAGCTGCTCTTGAGCAATGGGGATGTAAACGAAATCGGGAGACTTAGTCAACACGAGATACAGGTATTTGACAGCATGTTTGACTGCAAGAAAAACATTCACAAAGTCGACCTTTCCAACATTCGAAAGATTACGACGATCAGCAGTGTCTAAATGAATGACGGAAACCGTCTTCCCAAGAACCTGTAGCGCCAGATCGGTTGCGACGCTCATTCCATTAAATGGTGGTGGAGTTGGGCCAATTACCAGCACGCGGTGCCTGGTTCGCGAGAGTACAGTTCCCCTTGAAGTAGCAGGCTCGGTCGCTATGAGGAGATCTTCTTGCATAATAAAGAGCAATGATATGTAAAGAGGCGAGAAGCAACCCGAGATGAGGTACACAAGAGAAGATCTTTAATGATGTGTTTAAAAGTACCCGCAGATCCAGAAGCATATTCATAGAGCGCCCGGGATGGATTTGTGATGACCTGGGAAACCACTTGTAGATCGCATGTTTGGATGAGACGGCGCACAGTTTTCCATGAATAAAAGTTGATGTGTCCAACTCTGTCGAAGATGTAGTCTGGCTTCAAGCGGAGAGTATCTTCCAGGGGAACCTCCACGAAAATATACTCTGAAACCCGCGATGCCTCACGTAGCAATTGCCTGGGATGCTCTACATGCTCAAGTATATGGCTTAGTATTGAAAGGTCAAAGGCACGATCCGGGTAGGGTAGCGCATACCCATCAAACAGTTGACAATCATATAGATATGGAATACTCCTTGCCTTGATCGTCGCGATCGCGCTTTGAGAAATCTCGACCGAATAAAGCTTACTCGCAAAGGCAAGTCGAGAAAGTCGATCCAAGATAGCGCCGTCGCCAGAGCCAATCTCGAGCACATCGGCATGAGGAATTCCATCACACAGCGTACGAATGTTATCTACCTTGTCGATAGCGCCCAAAGCACGCCAGTCCGATGGCCTACCGTCGTAGTAGGAGTCGTAGTTTTCCTTTAACTTCGCGCTCAGGGACACGTCACTCACTGGGAGTCCACCATCACCGCTCATCATGCAGGATCTGCGGAATATCGTCGTGAAGCGGGCAACATATCACTTGTGCAAAACCGTGCACAGATCAGAAAACATCTGCGGCCATAATTTGCCTAAAATCAATGTTCCGTATCCTCGATTCTCCGCTCGTGAGAATCCCGCTCGTTCGATCGAGAGTCGGCTCAAAGACCTATATGTGAAATAATGAAGATGACCCTCGTCGTGCAGATCAGTTGGCGTGTGACCGTCATAACAAACAAGTCCCTCTTGCAGGGAAGCTGTTGATGGGAAGTAGCCAGCCATAAGTTTTAGTCGCCTTGTCCATTTGGCTATGTTCGGAGTGAGTACAATGAGTCTTCCTCCCCGTTTCAATACTCGGTGAAGCTCTCTGAGTGCGCCGATAGGATCGATGAAGTGTTCGATGACGTCGGCCATCGCCGCGCAATCGAATTCATTGTCGGAGAACGGAAGGCCGTCGATTTCAATGTTGTTTTGGAGCGTCAAAACGTGCGGGTCATTTCTAAATAACAGCTGTAACTGCTGTATCCGGACTGCCGACAAGTCAGCTCCCACCAGGCGATCATAGTGATGCTTCAGTGCGAGGAGAGTAGAGCCATCACCCGCCCCGATTTCAAGATAGCTTCCGCCGTCGGTCTCCAATGCCATGTTGACCAACATCTGAGTGCGATTGCGAGGTGACGCAAGAACAGGAACGGGCACAACCTGGGCGAAATTCGCATTCTGATACTTAGTATCATAGTGGGCGACAAGCCTTGCTGGAGTTGGCATATCTTTGGCAGTAATGAATCTTATTGATGGCTGACGTAAGACTAGCTAACGAACTTTATTCTCGAGCAGCACTGGAGAGAGGCCTATCTGCAAATGACTAGCAGTCATAGATCGTGACTTGCCCGAAGCGTCCCGTTCGTTAATAATGTTCCAGCCCTTAGGGATAGGAAAGTCTCGGGGACCTTGGGCATTCCATACGATATAGCCACTGTAATTGCCTTCCCGACCCAACTGGCACACCCAGGTTCCGGACCGGTCGGAATCACAGGTGTTCATGACAGAACCGACTAACCAATTGTAAACCTCCCCATATGCAGTCGCTGCGGGCTTGGCAGCCTTGCCCTGCTCGGACAGTCCCATTGCCGCACTATCCCAGTCATACCAAAAGAGGCGCTGAACTCCAGCGGCCCAGGCAAGAACATACGTTCGTATGACGTAGGCTGCCGCATTATCTGCTTCGACTACGGGGAAAATGGATGTCCCTTGCACGGGCTTGACGTCGCTATGAATAAACCAGCCAGTTTCCGTGTCCCAAATAGGCTTGTAGGCAAGAAGCTGGTGAGATACAAGTACTTTCTGTACTTTCTGTATAAGCGGCACCATCGCTTCAGGCGCTTTCGGGGTGACATAAAGATGGAAACCGATAATGTTTGCAAACGATCCGCCGCCCGAAGCCAAAAACGAGTCTAACCAGGATGGCCCCGTGTAATCGCCAGTCGGCGAAGGGGAAACCAAACGGTTGGAGGCATCGAGACGAGTAAGAATACCGTATGCGTCCTTCTCGATTGCTACGAGATGTTGCGGGTCGCCGGTATAGAACTGCTTGAGATTAGGCTCGTTCCAGAGTTCCCAATATCGCACTCGGCCCTTATAACGGGTACCGAGAGTGCGAACGTAATCATCCCAATCCTCCATATTGCGTGGTTCCGCTGCCGATCCCTTGCGGAAATCTGGTGGCTCGTTGGGTCTCGCTGAAGCCCAGGGAGGCGGCATCCCGATAGGCAACAGGATGTCTACTCCGTGCTGTTCGGCTAAATCGATGAACTTATCTAGTAAATTAAAATTCCATTTTCCCTTCTGAGGTTCAATATCAGCCCAAGTGCAATAACAATCCCACAAACGGAGTGAACCAAAGGGAATAGAAGGCCAAGGTGTGGTTGTAGCGCCCTTGTGAATATGAAGCCCAAAGAACGCCTTAGGGATGGCCGTAGCCGACGGCCGAAGATGCTCCTGCGCAGTGGAGGGAATAGTAACGCAAAGAGCGAACGCGAGCAAAACCAACTGCGTCCATTGAGGCACGCCATAGACTTTCATCGGTCTTTCCTTTCTGACGATCTTCAATCACGCTCCGCATCCGAAATGGTGACCTGAAGTTGCGAAAGCATGACATCTAACTCCAGAGCACGACGAATCCCGAGACTAAAGTTATCTACCATTGCATCGACTGAATAGTGAAGTGCAGTATCCTTTGCACCCTTTGATAGCTTTGCTCGAAGCGTACGATTCGAAAAAAACGAAATCATAGTAGAGGCGTATGCTTGCGGAGTATGTTGCGAAAGCATTCCATTGCGCATATTCTCTAGGCACTCTAATTCTGGTCCATGATATGGAACATCTGTGGTTAGTAGAGGAAGGCCAGCTGCGAAACCGTCGAGAATTGCCAATCCTACTCTTCCGGGCAGAACCAAGGCATCAGCAATCCTCAACAATAGTATCTTGTCTCGACCGAATACAGGACCGAGATAGTGCATCCATAGATATTTGCGGCACGCCGCTTCGACTAATCGCCGTTCTGGGCCGCCACCGATGACGACAATATGCAAAGCAGTAAGCTGCTTCTTTGCGAGTTCAGCCGCCTTAAACAACAGGTCTAATCCTTTATCTGGCAACAGGGCTCCCACAAAAAGGCCTACCGGATCGTCGTTTCCAATGCCCAGTTCGTGTCGCTTGCAAGATATCTCCTGATCAGTGAGGTCGTGTAGAAAGCGGTGAGTCGCTCCCGTGTCGATAGCGTTTTGTACTACAGTTAATCTATCGTCGCGCACTCCATTTTCAATCAAATAACGCCTGGTGCCCTCAGTGTAAGCAAACCACCAGAATACTTTATTGGCAATTCTTCGTCGAATCCATTCCGATAGTGCAGATCTATTCTTGTCTTTATTTTCGCCCAAGCCCCAAAATGCAATTCGCCGGAACCCAAGCACCGAAAGCAGAATCAGGGCGTAGTTATGCAGATGCTTGTTTGCCTGTTCGGAGATTATGAGATTGGAATTCATTATCTCGCATATTAATGGGAAGTACACTAAGCGCTTGCCGAAGAACAAGCGCGGTTTAATCTTTATTCCGAAATCTGTCGGTAGGTCACAAGTATCATTTCTTCTATCTAAATCCCATGGATCAGCATAAGCGACCTTCAAATCGATATTGTGGGTTCGCAACTCGTCGCGGAGCTTCAAAAAAAAAGCAAGCCTATAATGCTTTACCTGTGACTGGATAATAAGAACGTTCTTCAAGGTTCACCGAGCACCAGGGTCGGCGGCAGGGCATTCATCCGCGTAGTTCTTCAGGAGCGAGGATACGTTCATAAAGTTCCTCAAGTACTCTGGTTTGTTTGGATAAATCAAAGGACGTTTCAACTCTCTTCCTGCCATACTCACTCATTCGGCACCAGAGACCATCGTTTCCGAGCAATTCGATCAGATGAGCTGATAAATGAACAAAATCTCGTTCGGGAGAAAGTAGACCTGTTTTTCCGTGTAGGACGGCTTCAGGAATTCCGCCAGAGGAAAAACTGGCGACCGGCAGACCCATAGCTTGGGCCTCGAGGAACACAAGTCCAAATGCTTCTGTCGCGCCCGAGGCAGCCGTGACGCTGGGCACACAGAACACACGGGCACGATCCATCCAGCTCCGTACCACCTCCGGTGGTTGCGTTCCCAAAAAAGTGAAGTCCCTGATCTGCTGTCGCGCTATTATTTCCAGTTGCGAGCGCAAAGGGCCATCCCCGATTACGACCAATCGGACATCCCGCACGACGGCTTGCACCCGAACCATGGCCCGAACAAGATACTCACAACCCTTCACCTCGTGCAGTGTTCCAACGAAGAGAACGATTGGCTCACGTTTATGAGTGCAGGACGACTTGAAGAAGTGCGTGTCGATGCCGATATAGTGCAATATTGTCCTCTGCGGAGAATACGCTTGCTCGAGTAACTTATCATGAACAAACTTGGAAACGGCAATACACAGCCGCGCCTCCTTACGAAGCACAGCTGCACGTTTCCAGTAAGACTTTGCGGTGTAATGTGCGTCGTGCGCACGGGTCGGTGCGACGGTGACATCAGAACCGTGGAACGTAGCAATTAGTGGCACGTGCAAGTGCCGAGCCAGTGGCAACGCCGTCAATGCATTTGGGCCACCATGAGCGTGAATGAGCGTCGGTTGGACGTTTCGCACGCGCCGAAGAAAAATGGGATCAAACCCAAAGATTTTGAAAGGAACCTCTTTGATTTTTCCAAAGGTCGAGCCTGTTTTGTTAATGAGGATAGTACGATCTTCGGGAAGGATCAGGCCAGGACCTCGAAAGGCACGAGCGCCGGCGTAAAAAGGAATGAACCTATGCAAAGCCTCACCTTGCGATCTGACAAATGTCACACTCGGAGCCAGGAGCGGGTCGGCATAGATGAGAACGTGGGGAAGCTTGGATTCATGGTCCGAGCGGTCGCGAGATAGATCGGAGCTGGACGGAATAGACGCAGAGTGCCAGTCACGGTTTTCATTTAGTGCCGTTGGCAACTCACGCATGCCCGTGCGCAAGGTCCTGGTGTCCCAAGAACTTAGTACCTCTCGCTATGACCGGCCGAGGGGACATAGATATTGATAAATCGACCGCAACCGTGCAGTAGAGAGCCCAGAAAATCACATTACCGCCAACTAGTGTGCTCTCCGTAAAGTTCATTAAAACAACAAAGACGAGATACATCACCGGCCACGCGTTCGCTACGGCAGGCGAAGCTCGGAAGGCGGAAATCGCTCTCCAGACACACAGCAGGAATCCGATAAGAAAAATCGTTATACCGACAAGGCCGAGGTCCAACCAAAGCTCGAGGATTCCGTTATGCGCGCCCGGGGCTGCCCAGTTCAGCGCTCGCCAGATTCTACCGGAAGGTCCTTGAGGACCAAGCCAAAAGCCGCTGTAGCCATATCCAAACCATGGCTTTTGCAGTGCCATAACTGTACCAAGGACCCAAATGTACAAGCGACCAGTGAGCGTTACATCCTTATGAAGCAGAAGTTTAATCAATCCCAAGTGGTGAAAAGTCCAATATAGCCCAAGCGCCGTGCCTGCACCGAGGGAACTGAAAATAGCGAATAACTGCCGTGTAGAACCCCGGAGGCAGTCACGAAAAAAGTATGTGCAAATTAAGAGACAAAACACAAAAAATGAAGTAGAAGATTTTGAGAGAAGGATCAGACTGAAGGCAGCACCCACACGAGACGAAATCCAAAATGCGCTACGCTGGAATGCGTGTCCTTCAACGATATATACCAGCGCGCAGAACACCATCATTCGTCCGAGGCCGTTCTTCTGTGAATAAATCCCAATCCAAACGTCATTAAGGTTGTCGACGGAATGTCCCAGATGAAAAATACCGAACAAAAAGCTACTGACAACGGCGATGGTGCACATTTTCCTTAGGAGTTGCAGTTGATCCGCCCGGTCATAACGCAACGCAAAGTAGATGCCGAAGAATGTGGTGCACGCTACGGAAACGCCTCTGCGGAAAGTTGTTCCGGGAACCGCAGACCAGAAAGAAGAAGCTAACACTAATCCAACGAGTGAGACTAACCACCAATGCCGAAAGAAAGTGCGCAAAAAACCGGGGCAGTGCCTGACAAGCAGAATGAACATGATGAAATACACAATCGCCCAAGCGATTTGCATTCCAAACATTCCCGTCGACTGTGTCAGGTTTGGACCTGGTTCGACAATCAAGTTCAAAAAGGCACCTGTCAGGAGGAGCAACACCGCAACGGTGAAGGCTCTTTCAGTGCCACTGGGTCTGACTGGAAGAGGTAAGTTCAAGGTGTTGGTTCCGGCACGACGCGCAGAGTTCCTCCCGTGCTGGCCGTATCAGTCTGGATCTTGACGGTATCCTTGAGCAACAAAATCGCTACAGCCACACTTATTCCCAGCAATGTATCAGATGCCAAACTCCCCCATGCTGCTCCTCGCCACGAGTAAAGGGGAATGAGCCACAGGTTTATTAACACATTGAAAGCAGCCACCGAGAGCTGCAGAATGCTGCGTAACCTCTGGAGGTCAGCCCCAGTAAGAGAGTTGGATAACAAGTAGTGGATAGTGCGAATAAATATTAGGGGGGATAGCCAGCGCAAGACACTTTGTGCACCTGAATAGCGAGCTCCTACGACAGTAGGGAGTAGAGGAGCACACAGAAACAAAAATATGCCTGCTAAAAGCCCATAGCCAGCGGCAAAGGGCATCAACCGCCTCGCGTAACGTGCGCTGTTGGCAATGCCCCTTGAACCATGTTGAAAAAAGCGAGCATAAGTGGCATATAGAAGCGAAGAGACAGGTTGCAAAGCCAGATCAATGATCCGGTATGCTGTTGCATAAATTCCGGCGGCTTCGAGAGTCGCCAGTCGCACAAGCATAGTCTTGTCAATATTGTTGTAAATGGACTGAGAAGACAAACTAAGCGAAAAGAAAAATCCTTCTTTGACATGGTAGCGCTTCAGTCCCCACCGCCATCGGGGCCGGCCCAACTTCCGGGACACAGCTACATAAGAGTAAAAGGCTGCAATTACCGTGCTGCCCAGGTAAAGCACTGCCCATGAGGTTGCCGAAGAGCAAGACAGGAAAAAATACATTACTACTGCGCAAATCGCGCGCGATCCCGTAAGGATAATTCCTATCTGAGCTGTCCGTCCTAACATCTCGAAGGCGGTGAAGGCGTGGCTAGCTAATGTTACGATGCCAGAGAACAATAGGTCAGAAATTGCAACTAATAAGACCAGTACTAGGGGTGCTTTGCCTGAGAAAATGTAAGACGACAAGACTAAAACAACACCAACGAGAAGAGCTCCAAAAACGGCAGCCGTACATATGGCATTCCCCCAACATTCAGCAAAGCGGTCCCTGTGACGTGCGACGTCTCGAACCAGAATGCCATCAGCGCCCCATATTGCGAAAGGAGAGAGCACTGCGACCAAGGAAACAGCCCCAACGAACGCACCATATTGGCCTGGTCCCAAACATCTTGCGATCAGAATAAAGTAAAGCGCCTGGAAGAGCAGCCGCACGCCGCCACCAGCACTCATGGCAGCGGTATTCCGCACGACTTCATTATCTTCAAGCCAGCGGGTCCATCTCGTATACACAATCCCTCAGTTCTGGACGTTAAGGATATTTAGGATTTCCTGCAAATGAGAATCTCTGTCGTCCTGCTCTCACGGCATAAAGCTGTGAGCATCAGTTCTAGCGGATAGACTATAGCTCCCGAGAGGTACCCGATAGGTTTACAGATCCGCACGGCGTGCACGAAAAGCTGCCACAAAAACGGGTGAAAAGTGCTGTTGGTATCTAATGGTTGGTTTAACAGGACGAACATGGG
>Ga0070741_10002872_pt1 | contig 44588 bp, 43 predicted proteins | sample Coa_R1_4_FD_66440 | JGI IMG/M metagenome (GOLD analysis project Ga0070741, IMG submission 66440) | Surface soil microbial communities from Centralia Pennsylvania, which are recovering from an underground coalmine fire - Coalmine... | ecosystem: Environmental > Terrestrial > Soil > Unclassified ... | reverse complement strand
GCGCGGCGTCAAGCTGTTCAAGGGGGCGCGGGCGATCGCGATCGAGCGGGAGGGCGACGACGTGGTCGTGCAGTGTGACGACGGGCGTGCCGCGCGGGGGAGCCACGCGTTGCTCGCCATCGGTGCAGTGCCCAACAGCGACGGCCTCGACCTCGCGTCAGCCGGTGTGCTCCTTGACGACGCCGGCTACATCCCGATCAACCACCATTGCCAGTCGAACGTCCCGCACATCTACGCCGCAGGCGACGTGTCCGGGAAGCTGCCCCTGTCCTCCGTGGCTGCCATGCAGGGCCGCAAGATCGCCGAGCACGTGATGGGCCTTCACACACGCGACCACCGCCACCTGGACTACGACAAGGCCGCCTCCGCCATCTTCACGGAGCCCGAGATCGCCGACGTCGGCCTGGCCGAGGCCGAGGCGTTCGCCAGCGGCCGGAAGATCCGCGTGACCAAGGTGCCGTTCAGCGCCAGCGCCAAGGCCCTCATCTCCGGCGACTCACGCGGGTTCGTGAAGATCGTGTCAGACCCTGCGACGGGCGTCGTGCTCGGTGGGTCAATCGTGGGGCGGAGCGCGGCGGAACTGATCTCCGTGATCGCGTTGGCGGTGACGGCCAACCTCAAGGTCACCGACATCGTCGAGAGCATCCTGGTACACCCGGCGCTCGCCGAGGCGCTGGCCGACGCCGCCGAGTAGCGCCCGCTACTTGATCGCGACCGGGTTGACCGGCGACCCGACGCCGCCGACGAACGGTTGCGGCGACGCGTCGAGGAAGAACTCGTAGACGCCGTCATTGGCGCAGTCGGCGGCCAGTTCCTCGAGGTCCCAGTTCTGCCCCTGGGTCATGCCCATCTCGACCAGGTGGAGGCAGTGCATCGGCAGGATGGCGCCGGGAGCCGCGGGGTCCCACGGGAGGACCTCGAACGTGATGTTGTCCGTCGCCACCGCCGCGACCTCGTGCCCATGGAACCACGGCGCGCACGACAGGCCGATCCCCGGTGACCGCGGCAACATCAGCGCCGGGTCGAGCTCGCCGAGGTAGCCGGCGAGATCGCCCGCCTTCGCCCGCGCCATCAACCCGGTGCGCACGAGGATGATGTCACCCGACCGCACCTCGACCCCCTGTGCGGCAGCGGTCGCGCCGAGGTCGTCGCCGGTGATGGCGTACCCGGGCTCGAGGACGTCGAGCCCCTTGTACCGCGCCACGTCGAGCAGCACGCCCCGCCCGACGAGCGTGCGGATGCGCTCGATGCCGCACTCGCTCGCCCCGTGCTCGCTGATCACGCGCTCGTCGCGGCCGCCGTAGATCTTGCCCCCGTAACTGGCGTGGCCGAGGCCGTCCCAGTGCGTGGCCGCCTGGAGCCCCATCACCACGACGTCGTCGCTCGTGCAGAACGTGTCGCGGTCGCCGGTGAAGCAGGCGTTGATCGAGACCATCGTGCGCAGGGGGTTGACCCGGCCGGGGATGGCGCCCGTCTGCAGCCCGTTGAGCTGCAGCGGGTAGGCGAGGGAGAACCGTCGCCCGGTCCGTACCAGCGCGGCCGCGGCCCGGACCACGTCGTCGGTGATGAAGTTCAGCGTCCCGATCTGGTCGTCGTCGCCCCACCGCCCCCAGTTGCGCACCTGGGCGGCGATGTCGAGGACCACCTGCGGGTACGGCATCAGCCCGCCATCCCGTACAGGGACATGGCGTTGTCCCACAGGATCTTCTGCTTGGTGGCGTCGCTGACCCCGGGCAGACCTAGGAACTCCTCCACTGCGTGCGGCCACGGCGAGTCGGGGTGCGGGTAGTCCGTGCTGAAGACGATGCGGTCCGTCCCGATCAGGTCGATGACCTGGGCGAGCATGTACTCGCCCGCGTCGGCCGACACGTAGCACTGGCGCCGGAAGTACTCGCTCGGCGGGACCGACAGCGTGTGGTGGACGCCGAAGTTCCGCCCCGTCGAGTTCTCCCAGTGCTCGTCCATGCGGTGCAGCCAGAACGGCACCCACCCGCAGCCGGCTTCGAGGAAGGCCACCTTGAGGCCCGGGTAACGCTCCAGCACGCCGCCGTAGATGAGGCTGACCGCGGAGATCATCTGCTCCATCGGGTGGCAGCAGATGTGGACCTGCTCGGGGTGGGTCAGGCGGCCCTTCACCACCTGCGGCAGGCGAGGGAACCCGCCCTCGTGGATGCCGAGCGCCATCGCGTGGTCGGACATGACCTGCCAGATGCCGTCGTAGGCCGGGTCGTCGAAGTTGCGGCCGCCGACGGGGTTGGGGCGGACGAACGCTGCGCGGAACCCAAGCTCCTCCGCGCACCGGCGCGCCTCCGACGCGGCGGCAACCGGGTCCTGCAACGCCAGCATGGCCACCCCGTGCAGGCGGCCGTCGCCGGCCGCGCAGAAGTCCGCCAGCCAGCTGTTGTAGGCGCGCGCCAGCGCGGCGGCGAGGCCGGGGTCGATGTCGTCGGTCGCCAGGACGAACAGCCCGAACGACGGGTACAGGAACGCCTGGTCGATCCCCTCCTTGTCCATGTCCACCAGCTGCGCGTCGGGCGAGAACGACTGGGCGAACGCGTCGGGGAACAGCTCGGCGTAGGTCGACTGGATGCGCTCGGAGATCAGCGCCACGCCGTCCGCGTCCGCGTCGGGGGTCCACTGGTTGGGGAGGTTGATCGTGTAGCCGTCGAACTCGAAGCCGAACGTCAGCCCGACGGGCCGCGGCGCCCGGTCCCTCCACGCCGGGTCGAGGTAGTCCGTCCAGATGTGGTGGGGCTCGATGACGTGCGCGTCGCTGTCGACGATGCGGGTTGCGCCTTTCATCGCATCACCTCGTTCAGTCGTCGAGGGTCACGCCGGCGGCCCGCTCGAGGTCGCCGACGTACTCGATGATGTCGGGGTCGTGGCCGTCCTCGGACAGGCGGGTGCGCACGCCGCGCATGAGCTGCTGGGCCGCAGCGCCGACGGGTGCGGGGACACCGAGCTCGGTCGCCAGGCCGACGGCCACGTCGAAGTCCTTGCAGTAGTGGCTCATGGCGAAACCGAACGGACGACGGCCGCTGGGGCCGAGCAGGTAGTGGGACCAGGCGCTCATTCCGAGGACCTCACCGACCTGCTTGGGGTCGAGGCCCGCCTTCCTCCCGATCAGGAGGGCCTCCATCTCGATGATCATCTTCGTCTGGTTGGACAGGTTGAGCAGGGTCTTCATGGCGTGCCCCGCGCCGACCGGCCCGCAGTGCCAGATGTTCGGCCCCAGCAGCTTGAGCAGCGGCTCGGCGCGCGAGAACGCGGCATCGTCGCCGCCCACCATGATGCGGAGCGCACCTGACTCGGCGCCCTGGACACCGCCGCTGACCCCAGCATCGACGTAGTCGATCCGTGACGCCGCGAGGACCGCGGCCACCTGGCGGCTGAGCCCCGGGGCACCGCTCGTGAGGTCGATGACGAGCGAGCCGGCAGCGGCGCGTGCGCCGATGCCCGTCGGCCCCGACACTGTGGCCAGCACATGTTCCGACCGGGGTACGGAGATGAGGACGACATCGGACACAGCGGCGACATCGCCCGCGCTCTCCGCGACAGGAGCACCTTCGGCGGCGAGCGCGTCCATCGCCTCCGGGCGGACGTCGAAGACCGTCGATGTCACTCCCTGGCTGCGGAGCCTCCGCCACATCCCGGCGCCCATCGCCCCGACGCCAACGAGCCCGACACGGTCCGGCACTGGTGACACCCCCTGTTCGTCCGCTGCAGTGACCGGGGCGACGCTACCCCCCACCCCACTGCAACGCACCACCCCCGCGACGCGCCCCCCCACCCGATCAGCCGACGTCTGCCTCGTGATGGAGCGGGTCGTGGGTGACGTACCGGGCGAACGAGCCGACCGTGAACCAGGCGCCATCGCTCCGCTGCCCCCGCCGCTCCCAGGCCGAGGGGGGCAGGGCGTCGAGCTGGTCGGCGAACGCGCACGCATCCGCCCCGAGCTCAGCGGCGACGACGTGCGGGTCCTGGGAGGAGTAGTCGTCCGAGACCGCCGTCGCGTCCTGGTCCCAGTTCGGGAAGGTCGGCTCGTTCTCGCCCACCATCAAGCCGACGCGGAACCGTGCCAGGCGGTAGACGTCGCGCACGTGGCACCCGTACTCGAGCGGCGACCACCGGTCGTCGGACGGGCGCACCCCGACCCGCGGTCGGGCCAGGATGCGCTCCCACGTCTCGGCGCGCTCACGCGCGTAGCGCGCCGCATCGCGCGCCTCCATCGCGCTGGCGTCGAACCCGCAGTCCGGGCACGCGCGCTCCAGCACCCACATCCAGCTCTTGGTGTCGGGGACGATCGGCATGGTGCATCCTCGGCGCGCCGCGCCCATCCGTCCAGCGATTTCAGCCCCGCTGGTCGAGCAGCCGGGAGACGTCGCCCAGGTCAAACGGGTCGCGGACGCTGCGGATGACGTGCTGGGCGCCGGCCTCGGCGTACGTGGAGAGCGCGAGCGGCGCCTCCTCGGCGAACACCGACAGGGTGCGCTCGATGGACGCCGGGTCGCGCCCCACGCGGGCGCACCAGTCGTCGAGCACGGCGTTCTTGCGCTGGAACTCCTCGACGCTGCCGGTGCAGTTCCACATGTCGGCGTACTGGGCCACGAGCCGCAACGTGACCTTCTCGCCCGCGCCGCCGACCATGAGCGGCATGGGCCCGATGGGCGGAGGGCGCAACAGCGCCAAACGGTCGCGCACCCGCACGAGCGCGGCCTCGAGCTCGCGGAGGCGGGCGCCGTCGGGTGGGAACTCGTAGCCGTACGCCTCGTAGTCGCGTTGCATCCACCCGGCGCCGAGGCCGAGGACGGCCCGTCCGCCGCTCACGTGGTCGACCGTTCTCGCCATGTCGGCGAGCAGGTCGGGGTTGCGGTACCCGTAGGCGCTCACCAGGCTGCCGACCGTCGCCCGCGCGGTATCAGCGGCCATGGCCGCGACCAGCGCCCAGCACTCGAAGCTGGTCCCGTCGGGGTCACCGGTGACCGGGAAGAAGTGGTCCCAGATCCACAGCGAGTCGACGCCCATGGCGTCCGCGGCGCGCCACGCCTCACGCAGGGCTGTGGCGGAGGTGTGCTCGGGGAGGAGGTTCACGCCGATCTTCACGTTCCGGCAGTGGAGTACGCCGGCTCACGCCCGTCAAGCGGGCGTGCCATCGACGGCGTCCGCGATGCGTGACGCGAAGCGAATGCATCCCGTTCGCCAGGTGAGGGGGTGGGCGAGGCACGCCGTGCCCACGCGTCGAACGGTGCGGCGCCCGAGCAAGGCGTGGCCGCTCGCGCTAGGTTGCGCGTCGGGGCGGAAGCTCAGTGCGGGTTCTCATGGTGCATTAGGAGGGGAAATGTCCATGCTTGGGCGGAGTATTGCGTCTTCTCCCGCGCGCCATCGCGCGGCACGCGTGGTGCCGCTGGCGGCACTGCTCGCCATCGGCGCCGTGCTGCCCGGCGCGACGAACGCGGGCGCGGTCGGCAGCGGCGCGACGTTGTTCGCCGAGTCGTTCCAGAACGCGACCGTCGGCGTCGGTATCGCGGTCCCCGCCACCCCGGCGGGTGCCGCACCGAACTCGGTCTGCCTCACCGCCGGCACCAACACCGCGCAGAAGCCGGTGCCGGGCTGCAACCTCGCAACCCCGGACGCCGCTGGTGCGGGCACGCTGCGGCTCACCGGCGCGACGACGTACCTCCAGGGCGGCGTGTTCTACGCGACACCACTGCCGGCCACGGACGGCCTTGACGTCACCTTCAACACGTACCAGTACGGGGGTACCACCAGCGCGGACGGCATCGCCGTCGTGCTGGCAGCTGCCGACCCGAGCAACGCGGGCACGCCTGCGGTGATCGGTTCCGCCGGCGGGCACCTCGGCTACAGCGGCAGCAACGCGCTGCCGGCGGGCCCCGGCTTGGCGGACGGGTACATCGGGATGGGCCTGGACGTGTACGGGAACTTCTCGAGCCCCCTGTTCGACGGCACGGGGTGCACAGACCCCGCCTGGGCGAAGCAAGACCCCGAACAGGTCACCATCCGCGGCCCCGGCAACGCGCTGGCCGGGTACTGCCTCCTCAACAGCACTGCCGCGTCGGCGCCGAACCTGACCGGGAAGCTCACGGGTGGCCCGAGCGGGACGCGCGCCACGTCGAAGGTCCCGGTCGAGATGCTGTTCAACCCGACCGGCGCCCCCGTCACGACCGCGTCCGGGCTGTCCGCGCCGGCCGGCGCGTACGCCATCGCGTTCACACCAATCGGCGGCAGCAAGCAGACGCTCACCGGCGCGCTCCCGTCGACCGCCAACGGGCAGATCCCCGCGGGCACGATCCCCTCGGCGTGGATCAACCCGTCGACCGGGATCCCGTACTACCTCACGCTGGGCTGGGTGTCGTCGACCGGCACATTCACCGACGTCCACGAGATCGACCAGGTGTCCGTGAACACCCTTACGGGCGGCCCGCCGCCGGTCCGGCTCGCCGGCGCATCGAGGGTGGGCACGGCGGTGGCCGTGTCGCAGGCGCAGTTCCCGGCGGCCGGATCGGCCGGGGCGGTCGTGCTCGCCCGTAGCGACGACTACCCCGACGCACTCGTGGGCGGCCCGCTGGCCGCGGCGAAGCATGGGCCACTGCTCCTCACCGCGCCGTCCTCGCTCGACCCGGTCACCGAAGTCGAGATCAAACGGGTGGTGCCCGCAGGCGCGACGGTCTACGAGCTCGGCGGGCCGAATGCCCTCAACCCCTCCATCGACTCGCGGCTGAGCGCGGACGGGTTCCAGACCGTGCGCCTGGCGGGCGCGGACCGGTTCGCCACCGCCGCCGCGGTTGCCGGCGCCTTGGGGAACCCCACCGCGGTGCTGGAAGCGACCGGTTTCAACTTCCCCGACGCCCTGGCAGCAGTCCCGGCCGCGATCTCGGTGGGCGGGGCCATCCTGTTGACGAACGGCGCATCGCAGGCGAGCGCGACGACCGCCTACCTGGTCGCCCACGCAGGCGGCAACCATTGGGCGCTCGGCGGTCCCGCCGCCGCGGCGGACCCGAGCGCCAAGGCCGTCGTCGGCAGCGACCGGTTCGCCACGTCGGCGCTGGCCGCGTCGACGTTCTTCCCGACCGTCGCGACCATCGGTGCGGCGGACGGCCTGGCATTCCCGGATGCCCTCGTCGGCGGCCCGTACGTTGGCGCGAAGGGCGGCCCGCTGCTGCTCGTGCCGCCGAGCGGCCCGCTCTCCACCGCGGTGACGAGCTACCTGCAGTCGCAGGTCTCGACCGTGAAGACCGTCGTCCTCTTCGGGGGCACGTCCGCCGTCGGGCCCGACGTGGCCGCGGAGATCCAGACCAACGACTGACCGCACAACCTGCCTGTAGCGTCACCCTCCGGGACGACCGGGGGGTGACGCGATGGCTGAGGTGCACGGCACGTTCGACGCGCGGTTCGCGGGGGTGCGCGACGCGCTCGACTGGACGCTCAGCGAGGGCCTCGACGTCGGGGCGTCGGCGGCCGTGTTCGTCGACGGCGAACCGGTCGTCGACATCTGGGGCGGCCTGGCCGACGAAGCCGCCGGCACCCCGTGGGAGCGCGACACCATCACCAACGTCTGGTCGACGACCAAGACGATGACGGCGCTGTGCGCCCTGGTCCTGGCCGACCGCGGCGAGATCGACCTCCACGCGCCGGTGGCCCGCTACTGGCCCGAGTTCAAGGCGGCGGGCAAGGAGGCCATCGAGGTCCGCCACCTGATGTCCCACAGCGCCGGGCTGTCGGGCTGGGCCGAGCCGCTGACCGTCGAGGACCTGTACGACTGGGACAAGTGCACGTCGCTGCTCGCCGCCCAGGAACCGTGGTGGGAGCCAGGCACCCGGTCGGGCTACCACGCCGTCACCCAGGGTTACCTCGTCGGTGAAGTCGTCCGCCGCGTCAGCGGCCAGAGCCTGGGGACGTTCTTCGCGACCGAGCTCGCCCGCCCCCTCGGCGCCGACTTCCACATCGGCCTCCCGGCCACGCAGGACGCGAGGGTGAGCTTCGTCATCCCGCCGCCGCCGGTCGAGGCCTCCAACGTCGACCTCAGCCCCGGCAGCGTCGCCGTGCGCACGTTCGCCAGCCTGCCCCTCGACGCCACGTGGCCGCGGGCACGGGCGTGGCGGGGCGCCGAGATCCCCGCGGCCAACGGCCACGGCAACGCCCGCTCGGTGGCGCTCGTGCAGTCGGTCCTGGCGTGCGGCGGGACGGTCGGCGGCACGCGGTTCATGTCCGCCAAGGGGTGCGACGCCGTGTTCGAGGAACAGGTGCGGGGGACGGACCTCGTCATCGGCCTCCCGCTCCGCTTCGGCATCGGCTACGGCCTGAGCTCGGAGGCGTCACCGGCCGGCCTCAACGACCGCAGCTGCTACTGGGGCGGGTGGGGCGGCTCGCTCGTCGTCATCGACCTCGAGCACCGGGCCACCATCGCCTACGTGATGAACAAGATGGGCTCGGGCACCGTCGGCGACGAGCGCGGCGCGGCAGTCCTCGCCGCCGCCCGGAGCGCGCTCGAGGACGGGTAGCCGCTACTCCGGGCGCGCCTTCCACGCGGGCCGGCCGAACAGGCGCCCCAGCCGCTCGGTCAGGCCCACGCCGAAGAGGTGGTTGAGGTCCACGTCGAACACGGGCGGCCCGTCAGGGGGCGGCAGGTTCGCCGCGTCGTCGTCGCCCAGCGACGACTTGACCACCGTTGTCGTGATCTCGGTGATCTGGTCGCGGTCGACGAACCGCAGGCCGTGTTTGGTCTTGACCGAGATCCCGTCGAACACGTCGAGCTCGGGCACCTGGAGCACGTGGTGCACGGTCCCGAACTGGGCCCCGCTCGACGTCACCACGGGCGTCCCGGGCTCGAGCGCCTGATAGGAGATCGGCTCCCCGTCGTCCATCGCCCGAGGGTACGCCCGCCGGGATCACAATTCCCTCACGGGCGGATCACGGCGGGCTCACCGTCCGGGCGTTGACTCACCGCCATGACCAGACCCACGTCCCCGACACGGCGGCGCCTCGGTGCCGTCGCCCTCACCCTCCTCGCCGCCGCGGTGCCGCTCGTCGCCGCCGCGCCGGCGGCCCACGCCGACACGGCGGGCACCGGCACGGCTGCGGCCCTCAAGCCGGTCACCCGTCTCGCCGGCGGCGACCGCATCGGCACGGCGATCGCCATCTCCCAGGCGACGTTCCCCACGGCGGGCAGCGCCAAGGCGGTCATTCTCACCGCCGCCTACAACTTCCCGGACGCCCTCGCCGGCGCCCCGCTGGCCGCGGCCAAGGACGGCCCAGTCCTGCTGACCACGCCCGGCGAGCTGTCGCCCGCCACCCTCACCGAGATCGAGCGGGTGGCGCCGACCGGCTCCACGGTCTACGTCCTCGGCGGTGACGCGGCCATCGCCGCCACGATCGACGCCTCGCTCACGGCGGCCGGCTACGTCCCCCAGCGCATCGCCGGTGCCAACCGGTTCGAGACGTCGGTGAAGATCGCCGAGGCTCTCGGCTCGCCGACGACCGTGCTGCTGGCGACCGGCGACATCTTCGCCGACGCCCTCTCCGCCGGCCCGGCGGCCGCGTCCGTGCACGGCGCCGTGCTGCTGACCGATGGGCCCGTCATGCCGCCGAGCGTCGCCACGTACCTGAGCGGGCTGGCCAGCCCGACCGTGTACGACGTCGGCGCCGGTGCGGGCAAGGCGTACCCGGCAGGGACGCTGCTCTCCGGCGGTGACCGGTGGGCGACCTCCGCGCTCGTGGCCGAGAAGTTCTTCACCTCGCCCACCCTCGTGGGTGTGGCGACCGGGTGGAACTTTCCCGACGCCCTCGCCGGTGCCGGTGCGATGGGGATCATGGGCGGGCCGGTGCTCCTCTCCGACCCGGTGCTGCTCCCCTCGGCTGACGCTCTCTACCTGACCAACAACGCGTCGACGATCACGCAGGCGTTCCTGTTCGGCGGGCCGCTGTCACTCAGCCCGGCGATCGCCACGACGGTCTCCAACCAGATCAACGGCATCGCCTGAGTTCAGGCCCTCCCCACGCGCCCGGGCGCGGCTCCGTCCAAGACAGGGGCCGCGCCCGTGGCGCGCGTACGGTCAGGTTCCCCCGAGAATGCGCGCGAACCACGCATCGGTCTCCGACGCCCAGGCGCGCGTGATCCCGCACGGGAAGGCCTGGAACCCGTGGGGCATGTCGGGTGCCACGAACAGGTCCACGGCGTTGCCGGCGGCGCGCCACCGCGCCGCCATGAGGAGCGTGTCGTCGAGGAGGTGGTCGTTGGTGCCCACGCTGAACAGGGCGGGGGGCAGGCCGTGCAGGTCGGCGAACAGCGGCGACGCCGACGGGTCGCGGCGCTCCTCGGCACTGCGGCCAGGGAGGTAGCAGTCGGCGAAGAAGGCGATGCGCTCGGGGTCGAGGACATCGGGGCCGAGGGTGGCGCGGCGGCCCCGCTGGCTCGGCGTCAGGCTCCAGTCGAACACGCCGTAGACCAGGTTGGCGCCCGCCACCCGGTCGATCGCGTCGAGCTCGTCGCGGGCCCGCAGGGCCACGATCGCCGCCATGTAGCCACCCGCGGACTCGCCGCCGAGCACCACCCGCCCCGTGCCGAACTCGGCCTGGGCGTGGTCGAGCAGCCAGGCCAGCACGGCGGTCCCGTCGTCGGGGCCCGCGGGGTGCGGGTGCTCGGGCGCCAGGCGGTAGTCGACGGACACGACGGCCACGCCGTGGCGCTGGGACAGGGCCAGGTTGGCGGCGTCGCTCACCTCCGGGCGGCCGCTCACCATGCCGCCGCCGTGGAAGTGGAGGTACACGGCGGCCGGGGCCGACGGGGGCGTGAACACGCGGCACCGCACCCCGGCGATGTGGCGGTCCGCGCCTTCGGGGGAGGCGGTGACGGCGTTGAAGCGGGCGCGGGCCGCCTCCGCCCGCGCCACGGGGTCGGCGGGCGGGTTGGCGGGATGGCCGAGGAGCGCCATGACCCCCGCCATCCCGTCGTCCACGGCCTTCCTGGCTTCGTCCCGCAGGGATTCGATGTGCGCCGGCCACAGGTCCATGGCCGCGTTCATAGCGCGTCGGGAGGGCGGGATGACCCCTTCATGACGCCTACATGAAAGAGCGTTGATCAGCCGACCGCGGCTCCGGTCCCGGCCGTACCTTTACCGTCGTCTTACATAACGGAGGCCTGGGCCTCCACTTCCTAGCGGGCGGACAGAGAAGGGACCACGTCATGTCGGTCGACGAGCAGTCGTTGGCGCAGCAGGAGGCTGAGCGCAAGCCTGCCCATCTCCGGTCACCCGTCCAGCGCGACACCGTATCGGTCGTCGCCGTGCTGGTCGCGTCGCTGGCCATGATCGCGGCACTGGTGGCGGTCGGCTTCGCCGCGCGCGCGGTCAACACCAGCAACAAGCGCCTGAAGCAGATCACCGCCGGCGCCACGGCCACCACGGCCGCGCCGGCTCCCGCGCCCGCCGCCCCGGCGGCCGTCGCCCCCGCGGCCGCGACGGCGTCGACGCTCGGCGTCACGCTGCACGACTTCGCGGTCACGCCCGACGTGCAGTCGGTGCCCGCCGGCCTCGTGACCCTCAAGGTCACCGACCGCGGCCCGACGGCGCACGAGCTGTTGATCTTCCAGACCGACCTCGCCCCTGACAAGCTCCCGCTCGGGACCGACGGGCGCGTGGACGAGGAGGGCGACGGCGTCCAGAAGGTGTTCGACTCCGGCGACAACATCGACGTCGGCAAGACCAAGACCTTCAACATCGCCCTGGCCGCAGGCAACTACGTGATGATCTGCAACCTGCCCGGCCACTACAAGCTCGGCATGCATACGGCGTTCAAGGTCACGCCGTCGGCCGCCCCCGTGTTCAGCCTCGGCGTCACGCAGAAGGACTTCTCGCTCACCCCGGTCGCCACCTCGCTGCCTGCCGGCCTGGTCGACCTCAACGTGACCGACCAGGGCCCGACCCCGCACGAGCTGCTGATCTTCCAGACCGACCTCGCCCCCGACAAGCTCCCGCTCGGCCCCGACGGGCGCGTCGACGAGGGCGGCGACGGCATCACGAAGGTGTTCGACTCCGGTGACAACGTCGCCGTGGGCACGACCAAGCTCTTCCACACCGCCCTCTCGGCCGGGAACTACGTGCTCGTGTGCAACCTGCCGGGCCACTACAAGGCCGGCATGCACACGGCGTTCACCGTGACCGGCACGCCCGTGGACGGCGGGACGGTGCCGGCCTCATAGGCCCCTCCCACCAAGGGGGCACCTGCGGCCCGCTCGCACGGGTAAGACTGCCTGTGTGAGCGAGGCCGCGGCGCCGTCGGAAGCGCTTCGGCGCATCGCCTTCCTGCTGGAGCGGGCGCATGCGCCCACCTACCGGGTGCGGGCCTTCCGCAACGCGGCGGCGGCGCTCGACGAGGCCGGGCCCGAGGCGGTCCAGCGCCTGGCGGCCGCCGGCGACCTGCGCTCGCTGCCCGGGGTGGGGGAGACCACCGAGCGCGTCATCGTCGACGCGCTGGCCGGCCGGGAGCCCGAGTACCTCCGCAAGCTCGAGGAGGAAGCCGCCGGCCCGATGGCCCAAGGCGGGGAGAACCTGCGCGCGCAGCTCCGGGGCGACTGCCACTCGCATTCCGACTGGTCCGACGGGGGCAGCGCCATCGAGGAGATGGCACGGGCGGCGCGGGATCTCGGGCACGACTACCTCGTCCTCACCGACCACTCCGCCCGGCTCACCGTCGCCCACGGGCTCGACCGCGGCCGCCTCCTCGACCAGCTCGACGTGGTGGCGGCGCTGGCCGAGTCGCTCGCCCCGTTCCGTCTGTTGACGGGGATGGAGGTCGACATCCTCGAGGACGGCTCGCTCGACATGGACGACGACGTGCTGGCGCGCCTCGACATCGTCGTCGGGAGCGTGCACTCCAAACTGCGCATGGACGCCGACGCCATGACCCGGCGCATGGTCACCGCCATCGCGTCGCCGCACGTCGACATCCTGGGCCACTGCACCGGGCGCGTCGTCGTGGGCCGGGGGAGGCCGGAGTCGCAGTTCGATGCCGATGTCGTGTTCGCCGCGTGCGCGCAGACGGGGACGGCCGTGGAGATCAACTGCCGCCCCGAGCGGCTGGACCCGCCACGTCGCTTGCTGCGCCAGGCAATGGAGTGGGGCTGTGTGTTCAGCATCGACACCGACGCGCACGCACCGGGCCAGCTCGAATGGCAGCCCTACGGGTGCGCGCGCGCCGAGGAGTGCGGGCTGGAGCCCGACCGCGTCGTCAACACCTGGCCGGCACCCAAGCTCTTGGAGTGGGCGGGCGCGCACGCCGCATAAGCGGTGGCGCGCCGTCGGATGTCCGGACGATCGCACCGGGTGTGAAGCGGTTCTTCTCTGAGCTCGGGGCCGGATGGGTCGCGCTGCTCGTCGCGCTCGCCATCGGCGCCGTACTGCTCGCCGCCCAGGTCGTGCGTTAACCCCCTACGCCGGCGCACGCCGGCTTGGGGGAGCGTGAGGGCAGCACCGGATGGTCGCGTCGCCGGCGCGCGCTCACAGTCGGGCGGTGTACCGCACACCCGACTGAAAGGGGCACGCCATGTCGTCCATCCCGATGCCGACCGCGTTCGGAGGCACCGGCGCGCAGCTCGCCGCGTGGCTCGACCATTGCCATGCCGAGCTCGTGCCCCCGCCGTCCGTCGAGGAGCAGCTGCGCCGGGCCGGGTGGCCGCCGCAACTCGCCGCCGGCGAGGCGCTGCGCTACCGGAGGCGCTTCAACGAGCACCCGCTCGGTTACTCGGGGCTGCTCGTCACCACCGGCATCACCGCCCTCGGTGCAGGCAGCGCCGGTCACGTCCTCGCCACCGGGATGGCCGCTCCGGTGAACCGTGACGCGCTGGCCATCTGGCTCACCGTCTTCCTGTGCGCGCTGCCGTTCGCGGTCTGGAGCCATGTGTGGGCGCGCCGCGTCGATGGCAAGGACCCCGTGGCCCGGTGGTCCAACCCGCGCCGGATGCTGGCGAAGACGCTGCTGTGGGGCGCGTCCATCGTGGGCGTGCTCCGGCTGCTCATCTACGCCGCGCAGCTCATCGGCGTGCTCGTGCACGCCACGTGGGCATCGGGCGCGTCCGCCGGCGAGGGCGCGGTCAACGTCGCCATCGTGGTCGGGATCGCCCTGCCGGTCGCGTTGTGGGCGTACCGGTTCCTGCACCGGTTCGACTCGTGAGGCCCGAGGTCCAAGCGGCCGCCGGGCGTTTGCGTCATCGTGGTGGCGTGGAGCGGGGCGTCCTGACCGGGGTGGCCGCCCTGCGCTGGGCCGCCTGGGCCTGGCTGGCCGGTGTCACGATCGTCAACCTCCACCGCATCGACCATCCGGTCGTCGCCGTGGCGGCGGTCGTGGCGACGGGCGTGGTGACGCTCGCCGCCCACGCCGCCCTCCGCGGGCCCGGTTGGGAGCGGGCCCTGCGCCCCGGCCTGCTCGGCCTCGAGGTCGCGGTCGCCTTCGCGGTCATCGCCGCCGACGGCTGGGTGCGCCAGGGCCGGGTGACGGGGCAGAACCTCGCCGGCCTGTGGCCCCTCCCCGCCATCCTCGTCGCTGCCGTGGCCGGCGGAGCGCTGTGGGGCGCGGGCGTCGGCGTGCTGTTCACCGTCGCGCGCGCCGTCTCGGCGGCCGTGGCCGGAGCACCGGCCGGCCAGGCCGGGCGCGCCGCTGTCGCCGTCGGGTCCACCGCCGTCTCGTGGATCGTCGTGGGCGCCGTGTGCGGCACCATCGTGCGCCTCCTGCGCCAGTCGCAGGACCAGCTGGCCGAAGCCGAGGCGCGCGAACGCATCGCGCGCGACCTGCACGACGGCGTGCTGCAGACGCTGGCGTTGATCGAGCGCCGGTCACCGTCGCCCGACATCGCCCGCCTGGCGCGCGAGCAGGAACGTGACCTGCGCTCCTACCTGTTCGACCACCACCGCGCCACCGGAGGCCTGGCGACCGAGCTCCGCACCGCGGCGTCGCGGTTGGAGGCGTCGTGGCCGGGTGTCACGGTCACGGTGACGGTGAGCGACGATGTGCCCGCCCTCGCCGACGACGAGTTCGCCGCCGCCACCGGCGCCGCGGCGGAGGCGTTGACCAACGCGGCCAAGCACGGCAACGCCACCCACGTCGTGGTGTTCGCTGACCTGGACGAGCCGTCGGGCGGACTGTTCCTGAGCGTGAAGGACGACGGCTGCGGGTTCGACCCTGCGTCGGTGGTCGAAGGGGTGGGGCTGGCGCAGAGCATCCGCGGGCGCGTCGAGCACGTGGGCGGCACGGTCACCGTGGCGTCCGCGCCCGGCGACGGGGCAGAGGTGCGCATGTGCTTCCCAGGTGCGCGGGCGCGCCCGCGTCCCCGTTCGCGACAGGGGGCGCGCCCATGACCGCGTCGTACACCGTCGTCATCGCCGACGACCACCCGACCGTGCGCTCGGGCATCCGCGCTGACCTCGGCCCGCCGTTCGTGGTGGTCGGGGAGGCCGGCGACGCCGACGAGGCGCTGGCGCTGATCGAGTCGCTCACGCCCGACCTGGTGGTGTGCGACCTCAACATGCCCAACGGCGGTGGGCTGCGCGTCGTGCGCGAGACGACGGCCCGCCACGCCGACGGCGTGCGCGTCGTGATGTTCACGGTGTCGGAGCAGGAACGCGACCTCATCGACGCGGTGGCGTCGGGCGCGTACGGCTACCTCACCAAGTCCACGCCCGGCCCCGAGCTGCACCGTCAGCTGCTACGGGCCGTCAACGGTGACCCGCCGTTCGCGCCGGAGCTGGCGACGCTGCTCCTCGGCGAGTTCCGACGGGTCGCCCAAAAGTCGACGGGGTCCAACCCGCTGTCGGACCGGGAGCGTGAGGTCCTCAACCTTGTGGCGCGCGGCTACACCTACCGCCAGGTCGGTAAGGAGCTCTACATCGCCGAGAAGACCGTGGAGAACCACGTGCGCAACATCCTCGCCAAGCTCCACCTCACGCGGCGCGCCGAGCTGGTCCGCTGGGCCGCCGACCACGGCATCCGGTGAGCCGGCTTCAGGTGGGCCGGCTTCAAGTGGGCCGCCGCCCCCGGCCCGGCCACGGCATCCGGTGAGCCGGCTTCAGCCCCCCGCCCGACCGCCGATACGAAAGGGGTGATGACGACCGTGGACCGCACGCCAGGGCCCTCGCTGCGCGTGGCGCTCGGCGTGCTGGCGGTCGGCCTCGTGCTCGCCGTCCCGGCGACGGCGGTGATGGTGTCGCGTGTGGTGGGCACCTACACCGCGCCCTCGATGACCACGCCCACGGTGGCCCGCCGCCACCTGTCCATGGGCACATGGGTCATCTTCGAGCGCACCGGGACGCGCAGCGGGTTCGGCGGCGTGACCGTCTCGCGGGACAACAGCGTCGCCCTGCGGCCCTCCGACGTGACCGTGGCCGGCCCCGACGGCAACGACCTGCAAGTGGCGTTCGCCGCCGACAGCGAGACCATCACGCGCGGGAGCGCGATCTACAGCGGCGCGCTCGCCTTCAGCGTCGACACGCCGGGCGACTACACGGTGACCGTCACGCGGCCTGGGCTGCAGGTCATCGTGGCCCGCTCGATCCGCGAACAGCTCCACGGCTTCCTCGGGCTCTTCGCCGTGGCCGCCCTCGGCGGCCTGCTCGTGCTCACCGGGCTCGTGCTCGTCGTCGTCGGCGCCGTGCGACGGGGCCGTGCGCCCTCCCGTCCCGGGCCCTGGGGCGGCACGCCGGCCGGCTGGTACCCCGACCCGTCGGGCCAGGCGCGCGTCCGCTGGTGGGACGGCGCCCGGTGGACGGAGCACTCCTCCGCGTAGCTACCGCAGGCCGTACAGGGCGGCGGCGTTGTCGCGCACGATCATCCGTCGTTCGTCGTCCGGGATGTCGCGGAACTCGTAGGCGACGATGCGCTGCGAGCTCGGCCAGTTCGAGTTCGTGTGCGGGTAGTCGGTCGACCACATGATCCTGTCGACACCGATTTCGTGGCGGTGGCGCAGGCCGTGCGCGTCCTCGATGAACGTCGCCCACACGCCGCGCCTGAAGTACTCGCTCGGCATGTCCGCCAGGTGCACCCCGGCGCGGAAACGGCGGCGCAGGAAGTTGTCGTCGAGGTGCTGCAGGAAGTACGGGATCCACCCGATGCCCGCCTCGACGGCGACGACGCGGAGCCGCGGGTAGCGCTCGAACACGCCGCCATACACCAGGTCGGCCAGCGGACGGAACATGCCGATCCCCATGTCGATCAGCGCCGCCGAGCTGAGATAACCGACGCCCGTCGGTGCGCTCAGCGACACTCCCGCGGTGAACCCGAAATGGATGTGGACGGCGTAGTCCCAGCCCTCGACCTCCGACCAGAACCGGTCGTCCTCCTCGCTCGGCACCTGCTGGCCCGACGGGTAGCCGCTGATCAGGAACCCGCGGTCACCGCGGTCGGCGATGCGGCGCCATTCGGCGAGCATGTCGTCGACGCCGGTGGCGGGCGCCATCGGCATGGCCACGAGGCGGTCCGGGTCGTACGAGGCGAACTCGTGTACCCAGTCGTTGTAGGCCTGCACGCAGGCGACCTGCAGCCCGGGGTCGGCGCCGAAGAACTGCGGGTGCGGCGCCAGGCTCGGGTACAGCACCTGCGCTTGCACCATGTCCAGCTCCATGTCGACGAGGCGCGCCTTGGGGTCATAGGAGCCGGGCCGCACCTGGTCCCACCGCACACCGTTGGCCGTGTACTGCGTCTCGTCGACGCCTGCGCACGCGGTGTTGACGAGGTGGGTGCGCGCGCCGCCCTCGAACGACCAGCACGTGCGGCCGTCGTCGACTTCCGTCATGGTTGGCGCGAACTCGCGGTACCGGGCAGGCACCCGCGCCTGCCACACGTCGGCGGGCTCGTTGACGTGGCTGTCGGCGTCGATGAACCGGTACTCGATGACGGTCAGCCTAACGCCGTTGCTGCGACGCCGGCTCAGCTCGCCAGGCGGCCCGCCTGCTCGAGCACGGCGGCGGACACGCCTCGGCGCGGGCTGATGATCTCGTCGATCAGGCCGTACTCCTTCGCCTCTCCTGCCGTCATGTAGTAGTCGCGGTCGATGTCGGCCTCCACCTGCGCCACGGGCCGGCCCGTGTGGTGGCTGATGATCTCGACCATCCGCCGCGTCGTCGCCAGCACCTCGCGCAGGTGGATCTCCATGTCGCGCGGCGCGCCGCGGGTCCCGGCGCTGCCCTGGTGGATCATGATCTTGGCGCTCGGGAGGGCGAACCGTTTGCCCGGCGCGCCACCCGCCAGGATCATCGCCGCCGCGGACATCCCCATGCCGACGCAGATCGTCGACACCTCGCAGCGGACGTGCTGCATCACGTCGTAAATCGCCATGCCGCCGTAGGCGAGCCCGCCGGGCGAGTTGATGTAGAGGTGGATGTCGCGGTCGGGGTCCTGAGCCTCGAGGAACAGGATCTCGGCGACGAGCAGATTGGCGATCTGGTCGTCGACCTCCTGCCCGAGGAACACGATGCGCTCCTTGAGCAGCAGGGAGTAGATGTCGAAGGCCCGCTCGCCGCGGGCGGACTGGTCCAGGACGGTGGGGATCACGGTCACGCCCGCATCATATCGTTTGCGAGATACCATTTGTGACGTAGAATGGAACGCGTGAGCGAGCGCCGGCACGAGCCTGTGTTCGGTGGGTTCCGGGAGATGTCGCAGCGGCGCCAGGAGCTGGCGTCCGACCTCGTCGCCGCGCGCGTTGCCGCCGGCCTGTCGCAGACGGAGGTGGCGGCGCGCATGGGGACGTCGCAGTCGGCGGTGGCCCGCCTCGAGTCCGGGGACGCGGACATCCGCCTGTCCACCCTCGAGCGGTACGCGGCCGCGCTCGGCCGCGACCTGGGGTGGTCGTTGCGGCCGAGGGGGCGGGCATGAGCCCCGTCTGGGAACCCCCGGGCCTGCCGCCCACCGCCCCGCCGCTGTCGGACGAGTGGGGCGCGGTGGTGCGCGACCGGTTGTTCCAGCACCGCACCGTGCTGCTGCGCGGGATGCTCGACGATGGTGCCGCGACGCGCGCTGCGGCCGAGCTGATGACGCTCGACGCGACCGGGGACGCGCGCGTCACCTTCCACGTCGACGCGTGGGGCGGCACGCTCGAAGCGGCGTTCGCCGTGATGGACGTCGTCGACCTGCTCGGCGTCCCGGTCCACGTGCTGTGCAGCGGGCGGGCAGACGGGCCCGCCGTCGGCATCGTCGCCGTCGGGACGCGCCGGGCGTGCACCCCGCACGCGCGCTTCCGCCTCCGCGACGCTGAGACGGCCATGCACGGGAGCGCCGCCGACCTCAGCCGCTTCGCCGAGCACCATCTCGAACAGGTGCGCCGGTTCCATGAACGCGTCGCCGCCGCCGTCCACCAGCCGGTCGACGTCGTCGCCGCCGACTGCGCGTCGGGCAGGTTCTTGACTGCGCAGGAGGCGCTCGCCTACGGCCTCGTGGACGAGGTCGCCGCACCACGCGGGTCGGTCTACCCGCTCCCTGGCCGCACGGTCGGCTTCAAGCCCTGACCCGCGCCTGACCGCGTCTTCGCGCGGGGGCTCACCCCGCCCACGTTGCTGGCGCCCCCGATGTTGCTGGCGCCCGCCCCGTTGCCGGCGCCGGCGGCGGGTGTGCCGCCCACGTCTGCCCCGTCTCCGTCCCGCGCCCGGATGGCGTCCTCGTGGGCGCCGAGCACCTGCACGGCGAGGTCGGCCACGCGCATCCCGCGGCTGCGGGCCTGGCGGCGCAGGCGGTCGAACGCCTCGACCGCGCCAAGGCCCTCGCTCGCCATGACGATGCCGACGGCGCGCTCGATCGGCAACCGGTGGTCGAGGGCGTACTGCAGCTGCTCGGCCAGCTGGCCCTGGCGCGTGGCGGTCAGGGAGACGCGCACCAGCTCGGCAGCCACCTCGGCGAACTTGGCGATCGCCGCCTCCTCGGAGCAGTGCCACTCGTGGGGCTCGTCGGCGTAGGCGTTGAGGGTCCCGATGGCGTTGCCGCTCACGACCAGGGGCACCCCGAGCACGGCGTGGACGGCGGTGCCCTCGAGGAGCGGTGCCAGCCGCGGCCACCGCTTGTCGTCCCGGGCGTCGGTCGTCGCCACGACCTTGCAGTGGACGAGGGAATCGATGCACGGGCCCTGCCCGGCGTCCTCCTGGGCCTGCTCGAGCGCTCTGACGTGGTCGTCGGTCGCGATGACGTAGCGCAGGACCTCCTGCGGGTCGAGGACCATGAGCCCCACCCCGGCGACCGGGAAGATGCCGGCGGCGGCCTCAACGATGTCGGTCAGCCAGCGCCCGACGTCGCGGTGGTCCGTCGTCGACGTGGCCACCCGGTCGAGCGCCTTCCGCAGCAGTTCGTCATCAATCGGCATCCGATCCCAACCTCCGCGCACCGCGCTCCGTGATGTGACCGGGACGGGTGGCTGGGTCCCGCTGAGACCTTGCAATCTACCGCGAATAGGGTGATCTCCTCAATTCGATCTTGTGCAGATTGGGGGCTCCCCCAGGGGCGGTTGGGGGCGGCGCCGGATGGTCGCCAAGGGGTGCCGAGCGGACCATCACCGGCATGCCCACCGATCAGCTCACCCGCCCCGCAGCGCCGACCGATCAGCTCACCCGCCCCGCAGCCCCGACCCGTGACCGCTACGTCGACGGGCTGCGCGCCCTCAGCCTGTTCGTCGTCGTCGCCTGGCACTGGGTCTTCACCGTCATCAGCTGGCACCACGGCCCCCACGCCGGCAACCCCATCGGCTCGGCACCCGGCCTGTGGGCGCTCACGTGGGCGCTGCAGGTCATGCCGCTGTTCTTCTTCGTCGGCGGGTTCGCCCACCTGCGCACATGGGAGTCCGTCGAGCGCGCCGGTGAGGGGTACGCGACGTTCTGCCGCCGCCGCCTCGGCCGGCTGCTGAAGCCCGCAGCCCTGTGCGTCGCCGCCGTCGCCTGTGCGCGCGTCGCCGCGGGGGCCATGTTCCCCCACGTGGCGTGGCTCGGGTCGGCGTTGATGTTGACGCTCAGCCCGCTGTGGTTCCTGTGCGTGTACGTGGTGCTCGTGTGCATCGCGCCGGCGGCCATCGCCCTGCACCGTCGCTTCGGTGCGTTGGTCCCGGTCGTGCTCGGTGGCGCGGCGTGCCTCGTGGACGTGGCCCGGTTCCACGCCCACATCGGCGCCATCGCATGGTTGAACTTCCTGTTCGTGTGGGCCTTCGCCCACCAGCTCGGCTTCTTCTACGAGCGCTTGACGTCGACGTCGCGCCGGGCCGCCGTGGCCATGGGCGCGAGCGGCCTGCTGGCGCTCCTCGCCCTCACCAACATCGGGCTCTACCCGCGGTCGATGGTCGGTGTGCCCGGTGACCGCTTCTCCAACATGGGCCCACCGACGCTGTGCATCGTGGCCCTGTGCCTGCTCCAGGTCGGGCTCGTCGCGCTGGTGCGACCGGCCGTCACCCGGTGGCTCGGCCGCAGCGGCGCCCAGCGCGCCGTGGACTGGGCCACGCGCCGGTCGATGACCGTGTACCTCTGGCACTTCGTCGGCTTCTCGCTGGCCTACGGCGTGCTGTGGGGCATCGGGGTGCGCGCCCCGCAGTCACCGGGCGCGCTGTGGTGGGCCGAGCGGCCGTTGTTCGTGATCGCCCCCGCGGTGATGACGTTCCCGTTGGTGCGGGCCTTCTCCCGCTTCGACGCCCCCCGGCGCGCCGCCGCAGTGTGACGCGTCGCTCGTCGGGTACCGACGGCGCGGCCTTCGGGCCGCGCCGTTCGCGCGTCAGCGCGTGGGCGCGCGTCAGCGGGGCCAGATGGTGGTGCAGGAGCCCCGCGCGTGCAGCCCTTCGAGGTGGCGCCAGCCGGCGTCGGAGAGCAGCTCGATCGCCGTCCCGCACCGCGCGCACACGGAGCGCTCCCGAGCGGGCTCGAACTCGGGGAGGAGGTCGGCGTCGCCGACCTCGATGACGAACATGCCGTCGCTCATCCCCGCCTCGTACGTGTGCTCAGCCAGGTAGCGCGCGAGCACGGCGAAATCATCGTCGCTGTGCCAGAACTCGGGGTCCACCACCGTCTCCTCGGCCCAGCCCCACGCCGGCTGAGCGCTACGACGGTCGAAATCGTAACAGCGCGGGCCCGTCGCCCCCGGGATCGAACACCCCGGTGACGCGCATGCCCACGCGGACGTCGGCGGGGTCGATGCCGACGAGCGTGGTCGTCATGCGCACCCCCACGTCGAGCTCGACGACGGCGATGACCTGCGGGACCTCGTCCGCGAACGGGGGCGCAGTCGGGCGCCTGGCCACGGTGAACGTGTACACCGTCCCATCTGGCGCGACCGGGTGCCACGTCAGCCGGTCCGACAGGCACACGGGGCAGCGGTGGCGCGGGTAGTGGACCCAGCTGCCGCACGCGTCGCACCGCTGCACGCGCAGTTCCCCCTGCGCCAGGCCGTCCCAGTACGGCTGCGACGTCGGCGTCGGCGCCGGGTGCGGCTTGGCCCCGCCGGGGTCGCCGCGCTGCGGGTAGCCCTGCGGCCGCCCGGCCTCCTCGGCTTCGCGAGTGCTCACAGCCCGCGCAGCACGAGGGCCGCCTGCTCGCTCATGATGCCTCCCGTCCCCGACACGTAGGCGATGTCGTGGCGCGCCAGCTGGCGGTCGCCGGCGCGGCCCTGCACCTGGCGCACGGCTTCGACGACCTGTGACATCCCGCCCGCCAACCCGGCCTGCCCGAACCCGAGCTGGCCGCCGTGGGTGTTGCACGGGAAGTCGCCCCGGTAGGAGAGGTCGTGGTCGCGCACGAACGCCATCCCCTCGCCCTTGCCGCAGAACCCCGAGTCCTCGATGCTCAGCATCACCGTGATGCTGTAGCAGTCGTACAGCTCGACCATGTCGACGTCCGCTGGCGTGATGCCCGCCATGGCGAATGCCCGCTTGGCGGCCGGGCCCACGGGTGTCGTGGTCAGGTCGGGTGCGTACGTCGGCGTCTTGTGCGTGAGGTACTCGCCGAACCCCGTGATGGCGACGGGGCGGTGGCGGAGGTGGCGGGCGCGCTCCGCCGTCGTGACGACCAGCGCGGCGCCCCCGTTGCACGGCATCACGATCTCGAGCATGTGCAGCGGGTCGGCGATCATCGGCGACGCCAGCACGTCGTCGACGGTGACGGGGTGGCCGAACCACACCGCGTCGGGGTTGGCGCACGCGCTCACCCGTTGGTCGGCGACGATCTTGGCCCGGCTCCGTTCGTCCCAGCCGAACTGGTCGTGGTAGCGCTCGGCGTACATCGCGTAGCCGCAGTTCTGACCGAGGTTGCCGTAGGGGATGTCGAACTCCGCTTGCGGCGACCCCCACGCGTTGCTCGACGCACCGAAGCTCACGCGGGCATCGACCGGTTGCGGGCGCGGGGGAGCGGGCCTCGGCTGCATGCTCGCCGCGCACACCACGACTTCGCATGCGCCGAGTTCGATCGCCGCTGCGGCGCGCCACACCATGCCGACCGGGCTTGCTCCGCCGAGGTCGACGCGCTCGGCGAAGCTCAGCTTCCAGCCGCAGTACTCGGCGATGGTGGCGGGCACGAACATCGACGACTCGCCCGGGTCGCCGCCGCAGCACAGCCCGTCGACCTCGTGCGGGGCGATCCCCGCGTCGGCGAGCACGTCGGCCGCCAGGTCGGCCCATTGCTCGAGCCCGAGGCGCGGCGTGCCCGTGAACCGGCGCTCCGCCCGCCGCTCGACGAACCCGGCGACCACCGCGTCGCCGCGTAGGCCCTGTGCCACGGCCGTCAGTCCCGCCGCTCGCCGGCCAGCAGGCGCCGGCGCAGCGCATCGTCCGTCGCCATGTCGATCGCGGTCCACGCCATGGCGGCCGCCCCGCCGAGGACGGCGTCGTCCGCCGTCGGCGTGATGCACGCGGCCGTGAACTCAGGCTGGTGGTTGGTGGCGGGCAGTGAGTCGATGCCGAGCATGGGATGGATGGACGGGATGGCGAGGCTGATGTTGGCCATGTCGGTCGACCCGGCGGTGCGCTCCTCGAGCTCGCGCGGGATGTCGGCGATGCGCCGCCCGAGCGCCTCGGCGTTGGCGCGGTAGCGCGCCGCCAGCTCGAGGTCGTGGCGCATCTCGGAGTAGGCGGGGCTGATGGGCCGCACCGAGAGCTCGCTGCCGGTGGCCAGCGCGCCGGCCTCGAAACACGCGAGCACGCGCGGCTCGAGCTCGGCCAGCTCCTCGAGCGTGCGGGAGCGCACCAGCCACGTGCCCGACGTCGATTCGGGGACCACGTTCGGCGCGTCGCCGCCCTTGGTGACGATGCCGTGGATGCGGTCGGTGCGGCGGATGTGCTGGCGCAAGAGGCCGATGCCGACCTGCGCGACGGTGAGCGCGTCGGCGGCGTTGATGCCCTGCTCGGGCCACGCCGACGCGTGCGCGGACTTGCCGCGGTAGCCGACCTCCCAGTGGCTGACGGCGAGGCAGGCCATGGTCTCGCGCTCAACGGGCGACGGGTGGACCATCATCGCCGCGTGGACGCCCGCGAAGGCGCCCCGCTCGAGCATGAGGATCTTGCCGCCGCCGCCCTCCTCGGCGGGTGTGCCGAACACCTTCACGGTCACGCCCAGGTCGTCGGCCAGCGGCTTGAGGGCCAGCCCGGCGCCGGCCGCGGCGGCGGCGATGATGTTGTGCCCGCATGCGTGCCCGATGCCCGGCAGGGCGTCGTACTCGGCGCAGATCCCGATCGTAAGCGGCCCGCTGCCGGCCGTCGCCACGAAGGCCGTCGGGAGGTCGGCGCAGCCCATCTCGACGTCGAAGCCGGCGTCCGCCAGCACCCCGGCGACCCATGCCGCGGCCCGCTCCTCCTCGAAGTTCAACTCGGGATGGGCGTGGATGCGGTGGCTCAGGTCGACGAGCGTCGCCCCTGCAGCCGACACGGTGCCCTGGCTGGCGGTCTTGGCGTCCGGCATGACCGGGACGGTAGCCCCACGACGCACCCGACGCGCCTGGCGCGCCCCACGCGGCGTGGCCCGGTGCGTGCGCGGCGTGCCCGGCGCGCGCCCCAACCCGTACCTCGGCCAGGGTGGGGGCCCGCCTCAGGCGAGTGCGGCGCCCGCCGATCGGAACCGGCGACTGCCGGGCGCGCACGCCGTGCCAGGATGGCACCCAACGGACGGGAAAGGGGTTGGTCGCCGGTGACCATCAATCGGCACTCGGGCCGGGGCCGCGCGGCCTGCCTGCTGGTCGCCCTCGTGTCGCTGACCGGCGCCCTCGCCGGGTTCGTCGCCGCGTCCACCCCGGCGCCGTCGGCCGCGGCGTCGCGCGTCGCCGGCGCGCCCGCGCCGGTGTACCGCTCGCACCCGATGGTCCCCGTCGCCGGCGCGCACATCGCGGGGCACGGGTTCGGCGCGGTGTCGTCGAACTGGTCGGGCTACGTGGAGCAGGGCGGCCCGTTCACGTCCGTCAGCGCGCAGTGGGTCGTGCCCGCGGTGATCGCGTCGTCGAGCCCGCAGTCGTCGGGGACGTGGATCGGCATCGACGGCGTGAGCAACACGACGCTGATCCAGACGGGGACGGCGCAGGAGACCGTCAGCGGGCAGACGAACTACTACGCCTGGTGGGAGACGCTCCCGGCGGCGGCGACGGAGCTGTGGCCGGTCGTGCCGGGCGACACCATGCAGGCGTCGGTCGCCGTCACCACGCCCAACCACTGGACGATCACCATCCAGGACGTCACGTCGCACCAGTCGTTCACCAACGACGTCATCTACAGCACGCCGGGCACGTCGGCGGAGTGGATCGAGGAGGCGCCGTCGGACGGCCAGTCGATCCTCACCCTCGCCAACTACGGCACCGTGCGGTTCAGCGGGCTGGCGTCCAACAACGCCGCCCCGCCCGCCGCGTCCCTGCAGGCCGTCGACATGATCGACTCGTCGCAGGCCGTGATCTCGCACCCGGGTGCCTACGACTCCGGCGCCAACGCCTTCTCCGTCGCCTACACCGGGCCCGTGGCGAGCACGACGACCACCACCACGACCACGCCGACGACCACGACGACCGTGCCGGGCGGCCCGCCGCCGGCCGCGTGCTCGCAGCCCGCGGACCAGGCCGTCGCCGGCCACCCCGTCGCCATCGCCGCGATGCGCACCAGCGCCGGCTGTGAGGGGTACTGGGTGGTGACCGCGGAAGGCCAGGTGGTCGCTTTCGGGGCCGCGCACGCGTACGGGGACCTCTCGGCCGTGGCCCACGCACCGATCGTCGCCATCATCGGCAGCGCCACGGGGCTCGGGTACTGGCTGGCCACCGCCGACGGGCTCGTGCGCGGCTACGGCGACGCCGTCGCCGTCGGCGACATGGGCGGCCACCACCTCAACGGGTCGATCATCGCCATGGCCGCCACGCCGGACGGCAAGGGCTACTGGCTGGTGGGCAGCGACGGCGGCATCTTCTCGTTCGGTGACGCCGCCTTCTTCGGCTCCACCGGCAACCTCCACCTCAACAAGCCGGTCGTCGGCATCGCCCCTGCGCCGGGCGGGACGGGGTACTGGCTGGTGGCGTCCGACGGCGGGGTCTTCACGTTCGGGACGGCGACGTTCCTCGGCTCGATGGGCGCGACGCGGCTCAACAAGCCCGTCGTCGGGATGACCGCTGACCCCGGCGGGCGCGGCTACCGCATGGTCGCATCCGATGGCGGCATCTTCAGCTTTGGTGCACCGTTCTTCGGCAGCCTGGGCAGCACGCCGCCGGCCGCGGGCGTGCAGACCATGGCGCCGTCGCCCGACGGCAACGGCTACTACATGCTCGGCGGGGACGGCGCCGTGTACGCCTTCGGCGACGCCGCCTACCTCGGCCGGGCGTAGGCACCGCCCGGCGGCGCCACGCGGCGCACGACGCCGAGCGCCACCCACCACCGCGGGCGTGCGTCCTACGAGATGACGACCACGATGTCGCCGCCGCCGACCGTGTCGCCCGGTGAGACCCGCACCTCGGCGACGGTGCCCGACTTCTCGGCGGTCACCGCGTTCTCCATCTTCATGGCTTCGAGGATGGCGACGGTCTGGCCCTCCTCGACCGTGTCGCCCTGCTCGACGAGCACCTTGATGATGGTGCCCTGCATGGGCACGGTCACGTTCCCCGAACCCGACCCCGCCGCGGCCGCAGTGCCCCCGCCCGGCGCCCGCCGGGGCCGCGCCGCAGCAGCGCTGCCACCGCGCGCCGGCGCGGCGGCGCCGACCACCGGCGCGGCGACGTCCTCGGGGACCCACACGCGCACGTGGAACCGGCGCCCGTCGACCTCGACGTCCACGTCACGCTGCACCGTCGGTGCCGCGCCGTCCGCCGATGCGGCCACGGGTGCGGACGTGATGGCGGACAGGTCGAGCACGTCCTCGACCCACTTCGTCGAATGTGTCGCGTTGATGAAGTCGTCGTGGCGGAGGATGGCGAGGTCGGCGGGGATCGTCGTCTTGATGCCCTCGATCTCGGTCTCCTCGAGGGCGCGCACCATGCGCCGCCGCGCCGCGTCGCGGTCGTCTCCCCACGTCACGAACTTGGCGATCAGGTTGTCGTAGTACTGGCTGACGGTGTCGCCTTCGTCATAGCCCGCGTCCACGCGCGTCCCGAAGCCGTCGGGCTTGCGGAACCGCGTGATCGTCCCCGGCGACGGCATGAACCGGCCCCCAGCCGGGTCCTCCGCGTTGATCCGCACCTCGAACGCGTGCCCGCGGCGCATCGCCGCGATCTCCTCCTGCGACCACGGGACCGGCTCGCCCGACGCGATGCGCAACTGCAGCTCGACGAGGTCGAGCCCCGTCACCAGCTCGGTCACCGGGTGCTCGACCTGCAGGCGGGTGTTCATCTCCAGGAAGTAGAACTCGCCGTCCTGGTACAGGAACTCGACCGTGCCCGCGTTGACGTACCCGCATGCCAGCGCCACCTTCACGGCGGCGTCGCCCATGCGGTCGCGCACGGCGGGGTCGAGGCCCGGTGCGGGGCTCTCCTCGATCAGCTTTTGGTGGCGCCGCTGTGACGAGCAGTCGCGCTCACCGAGCCACACGCCGTGACCGGCCTGGTCGACGAACACCTGCATCTCGATGTGGCGCGGCCACGTGAGGTACCGCTCGAGGTAGGCCTCGTCGCGCCCGAAGGCCGACTTGGCCTCGCGCTGGGCCGACTCGAGCAGCTCGGCCGCCTTGTCGGCAGACGGGACGACCTTCATGCCGCGGCCACCGCCGCCGTAGGCGGCCTTGATGGCGACCGGCCAGCCGTGCTCGTTGCCGAACGCGACGACGTCGTCGGGCCCGGTCAGGAACTCGAGCGTGCCCGGTACCCCCGCGACCCCCGCGGCGGCCGCCGCCTTGCGCGAGCTGACCTTGTCGCCCATGGTCTCGATCGCCTGCGGCGGAGGCCCGATGAACACCACGCCCTCGCCGGTGATGGCGCGGGCGAAGTCCGAGTTCTCACTGAAGAACCCGTACCCGGGGTGGACGGCCTCGGCCCCGCTGCGCCGGATGGCGTCGAGGATCGCCGGGGTGTTGAGGTAGCTCTCCGCCGCCGTCTGCCCGCCCAGCGCGTACGCCTCGTCGGCCAGCCGCACGTGCATGGCCTCGCGGTCGAGCTCCGAATAGACGGCAACCGTGGCGATCCCCAGCTCCCGGCAGGTGCGGATGACCCGCACCGCGATCTCCCCGCGGTTGGCGACCAGGACCTTGGCGAACACACGAGCAACCTATCGTTCGCGCGTGCTCACCTACCGAATCAGCCGGCTGGTGAGCACCACGTCGACCAACACGGTGGCGCTCAGCGCGGCCGCCGAGGGCGAGCCCGAGGGCTACGTCGTCGTCGCCGACCACCAGACCGCGGGGCGCGGCCGCCTCGGGCGCACGTGGGCCGCCGCACCAGGCTCGGCCCTGCTCGTGTCCGTGCTCTTGCGGCCGCCGCCTGCCGCCGCCCACCTCGCCGTCTCGGCGCTGTCGTGCGCAGCCGCGGCCGCGTGCGAGCGGGCCGCCGGCGTGACGCCGTCGCTCAAGTGGCCGAACGACCTGCTGGTGGGCGACCGCAAGCTCGGGGGCGTGCTGGCCGAGACGACGGGGAACCTGACCGCGGTCGTCGTCGGGCTCGGGCTCAATGTCCACCCGCCGCCCGACCGGCCCGGCGACGTTGCCGCGACGGCCACCGACCTCGATGATCTCGCCGGCCGGCGCACGTCGCGCGCCGAGCTGCTCGACGCGTTGCTCATCGAGCTGGCCCACCGGTACGACGACCTGCCGGCCGTCATTGACGAGTACCGCGCCCGGTGCGCGACCATCGGCCGCCGCGTGGAGGTGGCGTTGCTGGACCGGTCGGTCACCGGGACGGCCGTCGCCATCGCCGACGACGGGAGCCTGCTCGTCGACGACGGTGGCCCGTCGCCGGTCGCCATCACGGCCGGCGACGTGTCACACGTCCGCCCGGCTTAGGCCTTCTTCGCCAGGTCGCTCATCTTCGCCAGGTGGTACTTGTTGGCCGTCGCCTGCGTGACGGCGAAGGCGTTGGTGTCGACGGCCGGCGCCGCGTCGAGCACGGTGACGTTCTTGGCGCTGAGCATCGACTTCAGGTGGCTGACGTTGTTGTTGACGTCACCGTTGGCGACGCCGGCGCTGTGGTCGACGAACTCGAGCGCGCTGGCGGCGTACTCGATCAGCATGTCGAACTGGCCGGACTGGAGGCCGGGCTCGAGCGTCTGGCGGCTGCCCAGGTCGGGCTTGACGGTCACGGACGCGCCGGCAGCCTTCAGGGCATCGCCGTAGATGTAGGACAGCAGGTCCGACTCCGAGAAGTTGAACGCGGCGATCTTGATCGACTGCCCGGCCGCGTCCTGCGACGAGTTGTCGAGGCCCTTCGACTTGAGCCAGTTGTCGGCAACCGCCTGCGGGTCCTGGTGGTCGACGCCGACCGACTTGTTGAGCCCGAGCAGGATCTCGGTCGTCAGGTCCGAGGAGACCTTGTTGACGACCTTCTTCACGCCGTCGGTCGCCTTGGCCGTGGCGATCACCGGCGTGATGTTGTCGGCCGCCTGGAGGTGCTTGTCGTCGGCGAGGACGACCAGGTTGTGGGCGAGGACCTGGGCGTCCGTGGAGAAGACCTCGCCCACGTCGACGCCGCCCGAGGACAGCGCCTGGTACGTGAGCGGCCCGTCGGCATCGAGGGTCTTGAAGCTCTTGAAGGTGATCCCGTAGACGCGCTGCAGGCCGGGGAGGCAGAAGTTGTTCTTGGGGCATTCGGCCGGCCCACCGAGGGTCAGCTGCGAGGCGAGGGCGCCGCTGCCGCCGCTCGAGCTCTTGCTGCTGCTGCACGCCACGGCCGTCAGGGCGACGGCGAGCAGCGCGGCGGCTGCCCGGCTACGCGGGTTCGAGAACGGTCGCATTCGATGGCTCCTCTGGAGGGTCTGGGGCCTGACGGGCCCTGCGCTGCTGGCGGAGGGGTGCTGCGACAACGGCGTGTTGCACGACGGCGAGAGTGGCCTCGGCGGCGAGGGCCAGGGCCACGACGAGGATCGCGCCGCACACGATCTCGACGCTGTCGTTCACCTCCAGGCCCGTGGAGATGAACTGGCCGAGCCCACCGGACGCGATCTCGGCCGCCAGCGTAGCCGTGGCGATGACGTTGAACGTCGCCGTACGCAGGCCGGCCATCAGCAGCGGCGCGGCGAGGGGCAGCTCGACCCGCCACACCATCTGCGCGGCCGACATCCCCATGCCCCGCGCCGCCTCCCGGACGTCGTCGTCGACGCTCGCCATCCCCACATAGGTATTGGTCAGCAGCGGCGGGACTGCCAGCGCGACCAGGGCCAGCTCGGCGGGGTGGGCGCCGATGCCGAGGAACGGCACGGCGATGATCAGGATGGCGAGGCTCGGGATGGCACGGCCGAGGTTGGCGAGGTTCTGGGCGAGGACCCCGCCCTTGCGGAGGTGGCCGAGGACGAGGCCGGGGGGCAACGCGATGGCTGCGGCGATCACCATCGAGATGGCGCAGATCTCGACGTGCTGGGCCAGGCGGTGGGGGATGCCGTCCGCGCCGTGCCAGTGCGAGGCTTCGCTGAACCACGAGCCGATCGCCGACGCGGACACCCCGGCGATCACGCCCGGCCCCTCGCCCACGGGGTGAGCACCCGCTGCACCCCCACGAGCACGACGTCGGCCGCGACGGCGAGGGCCACGACGAGCACGGCGCCTACGACCTCCTGGGTGCGGAAGGTGTTCTGGAACCCCTGGAACAGCATCGCCCCGAGCCCGCCCTCACCGATGAACACGGTCACGGTCACCAGCCCGATCGTCGTCACGGTGGCGATGCGGATGCCGGCGAACAGGGCGGGCAACGCGAGCGGGAGCTCGACGCGCGTGAACATGCGCCATCGGCCGAACCCCATCCCGAGCGCGGCGTCCCGCACGTCGTCGGGCACGGCGTCGAGGCCGGCGAGCATGTTGCGCAGCAGGATGAGGAGCGTGTAGCCGACGAGGCCGATCTCTGCGCTCGTCGTCGTGAACCCGGTGAACGGGACGAGTACGGCGAACAGGGCCAGCGAGGGCACCGCGTACAGCGTGCCGGTGAGCGCGATCAACGGGCCTTCGAGCGGCCGCCAGGCGCGCGCCAGCAGCGCGAGCGGGAAGGTGATCAGCAGCCCGATCCCGACGGCGAGCAGCGTGAGCAGCAGGTGCTGCCAGACCTCGTGACGGATCACGTGCAGGTGCGTGCGCACCCATGACCACTGCACCCACGGCTGGCTCGCGAGCAGCACCGGGGGCGAACCTACGCGCTCTGTCGGGCGTTGTCCCGTTCCGGGGGTAGGGTGCCCGGATGATCGCCCTCGAGGCGCTCACCAAGCGGTACGGCCCCGGCCCCCCCGCCGTCGACCACCTGTCGCTCGAGGTGGTGACCGGTGAGGTCTGCGCGCTGATCGGCCCGTCGGGCAGCGGCAAGAGCACCACCTTGCGGATGATCAACCGGCTCATCGAGCCGACCAGCGGGCGCATCTGGCTCGACGGCGAGGACGTCACGACCATGGACGCCACCCAGCTGCGGCGGCGCATGGGCTACGTGATCCAGCAGGTCGGCCTCTTTCCCCACCTCACCGTGGGCGACAACGTGGCGGCCATCCCCCGGCTCTTGGGGTGGGACCGCCGCCGTGTCCGCGACCGCGTCGGCGAGCTGCTGGAGCTGGTCGGGCTCGACCCCGGCATCTACGCCAAGCGGTGGCCCCACGAGCTGTCGGGCGGCCAACGCCAGCGGGTGGGCGTGGCCCGGGCGCTCGGCGCCGACCCGCCCCTGTTGCTCATGGACGAGCCCTTCGGGGCCATCGACCCGATCACGCGCAGCCGCCTGCAGGCGGAGTTCCTGCAACTGCAGAACCGCGTCCGCAAGACCGTCGTGCTCGTCACCCACGACCTCGAGGAGGCGGTGCGCCTCGGCGACCGGATCGCCGTGCTGCGCGAAGGCGGCCACCTCGAGCAGTACGCCCCGCCGGGGGAGCTGTTGGGCGCGCCCGCCACACCGTTCGTGTCGGGGTTCGTGGGCGACGACCGCAGCCTGCGCCGGCTGGCCGTCGTGGCGCTGAAGCCCGTCGACGTCGAGCCGGCGCGCCCCGGCGACGGGGCGTCGCTCGACGGCAGGCGGGTGACCCTCGGCGTGCCGCTGCGCGACGCCCTCGTGGCCATCCTGGAGTCACCACGCGGAGTGGTCGCCGTGGAGGACGGCGGTGGCAACGTCGTGGGCGTGGTGCGCCCCGAGTCGATCTACGAGGCGTCGCGGCGGTCGCTGGCGCCGGAGCCCTGACCAGGGGGGACCCTCCCCGGGGGGTGCCGGCGACCGCCGGGTGACCCACTCGGGGCAGGGTCCTCCGGTAGGTTGGACGGGTCATGGCAACGCCGACGGTGGCGCCGCGTACGCCGGCGCCGGAGGACCCGCCGCGCGCCCCCCGCCACCGCTCCCCGCGACGGCGTTGGCCGCGCCGCACGCTGATCGCGGTCAACGTCCTCGTCGCCGTGTGCCTCCTGGCGGCTGCGGGCGGCTACGCGTACGTGACGTGGCGCTTCGGCGAGATCAGCCGCATCCGCATCGGCGGCATCACGCTCGCCCCTGGGCGCAAGGGCGGCTCGGTGGGCACGGTGTCGACGTCGCCGCCGATCAACATCCTCGTGGTCGGGTCCGACACCCGGGCGTTCGTGCGGCCGGGCACCGCCGACGCCAAGGCGTTCGGGGGCCCTGACAGCGGCGCGGGCGCGAGCGACACGATCATGATCGTGCACCTCAACCCGGCCACCAAGAGCGCGTCGATCCTGTCGATCCCGCGCGACCTGTGGGTCCCGATCACGGGTACCGGCCGCACCGAGCGCATCAACACCGCCATCGAGCGCAGCGCCGACACCTTGGTACGGACGATCCAGGACAACTTCGGCATCCCCATCAACCACTTCGTCGAGGTCAACTTCGAGTCGTTCCGCTCCGTCGTCAACGCCGTGGGCGGCGTCAAGTTCTGGTACCCCGAGCCCGTGCGCGACGCCTACTCCGGCCTCAACATCACGACGCCCGGGTGCTACACGCTCGACGGCAACATGGCGCTGTCGCTGGTGCGCGCCCGCCACATGCAGTACTACGACCAGGGGTACTGGCATTACGAGTCCGAGAGCGACCTGGCGCGCATCCGGCGCCAGCAGCTGTTCGTGAGGAAGGTCGTGCACAAGGCCCAGTCGGTGGGCCTGTTCAACATCACCGCCATCAACGGCGTCGTCGGTGGCGTCGTCAACAACCTCACCGTGGACAGCGGGTTCAGCCAGTCGGAGATGTTGAAGCTGGCCAAGATCTACAAGAACTTCAACCCGGACACGACGCCCGCGTTCACCATGCCCAACGTCGGTGCCACGATCGGCGGTGCCGACGTCCTGCTGCCGGTCAAGACGCAGAACCAGGGCGTGATCGACGCGTGGGAGGGGATCACCCCGCCCCCCGCCAGCGCGGCGACGAGCGCCCCGTACTCGGCCGCAGCGCCGCTCGCGCCCGGCGACATCACGGTGAGCGTGCTCAACGGCAGCGGCCGCAGCGGCGAGGCCACCGCGGCCACGACGCAGCTCAAGTCCCTCGGCTTCGCCGCGAGCATCGACGGCAACGGCCGCGCCGACAATTTCAACTACACCTCACCGGTCATCCGCTACGGCTCAGGCGGCCTGGCTGCCGCGCAGGAGCTGCAGCGCGACGTCATCGGGGGCGCCGACCTCCAGCAGGACCCAGCCCTCTCGGGCTCCTCGCTCGTGTTCGTGACCGGCGCCACCTACAGCGGCTTCAGCGCCGCTCCCGCGGCGGGTGCCACCCCGCCGCCGTCCGCCTCGCCGTCGACCACGGCCGCGGCGCCCCAGGGCTCCACGGTGCGGCCGGCCTTCCCCGGGACCCACGGCACCGACCCCCCTCCACCGGGCTCCGGCTGTTGAAAGCGCTCATCCTGGCAGGGGGGTCCGGGACGAGGCTGCGGCCGATCACGCACACGTCGGCCAAGCAACTGGTGCCCGTGGCGGGCAAACCGATCCTGTTCTACGGCCTCGAATCGATGGCCGACGCCGGCATCAAGGACGTCGGGATGATCGTGGGGGAGACCGCGGCCGAGGTCCGGGCCGCCGTCGGGGACGGGTCGCGCTGGGGCCTGTCCATCACCTACATCCCCCAGAGCGAGCCGCTCGGCCTCGCCCACTGCGTGCTGATCGCCCGTGACTTCCTCGGTGACGACGACTTCGTGATGTACCTCGGGGACAACCTGCTGCGCCAGAACGTGCGCGAGTTCGTCGACCACTTCGAGGCCGAGCGCCGCCGGGCCGCCCAACCGTCGCTCGGCGAGGAGCCCGCCGGCCTGCCGGCCGCCGAGATCCTGCTCACCCACGTCCCCGACCCGCGCCAGTTCGGGGTCGCCGTCGTCGATGCGGCTGGGCGGGTCGTCAAGCTCGTCGAAAAGCCCGAGGTGCCGCCGTCGGACCTGGCCCTCGTCGGTGTGTACCTCTTCGACCCCCGCATCCACGACGCCGTCCGCGCCATCCGGCCGTCGGCGCGCAACGAGCTCGAGATCACCGATGCCATCCAGTGGCTGATCGACGCCGGGCACCCCGTCTCGTCGCAGGTGCTCACCGGCTGGTGGATCGACACCGGCAAGCTGACGCCCCTGCTCGAGGCGAACCGGCTGGTGCTCGAGACCCTCGAGCGCCAGGTCGACGGCGACGTGGACGACGCCAGCCGCATCGAGGGCCGCGTGGTGGTCGCCCCCGGGGCGCGCATCCGCAACTCCACGGTACGCGGCCCAGCCGTCATCGGTGAGCGCAGCGTGGTGACCGACAGCTTCATCGGGCCGTTCACCGCCGTCGATGCCGACTGTGAGATCAGCCACACCGACCTCGAGCACTCGGTCGTGTGCGCCGGGAGCTCGGTCCGCGACGGCGGGCGCATCGTCGATTCGCTCATCGGCCGCCACGTGCACGTGCGCCGTGCCAGCGGTCAGCCGCGGGCCACGCGGTTGATGCTGGGCGACGACAGCGAGGTCGAGCTGGCGTGACGGCGATCGATGGCGTCGTCGTCATCACGCCGACGGTGCACGGCGACGAGCGCGGCGTGTTCGTCGAGACGTACCGGCGCGAGTGGTTCCCGCAGGGGCGCGAGATGGTGCAGGGCAACCGGTCCGACAAGCTCGCCGGCGCCGTGGTCGGCCTCCACTTCCATCGCCACCAGGCGGACTACTGGTACGTTCCGCGGGGGCGGGCGCGCGTGGTGCTGCACGACCTGCGGGCCGTTTCGCCGACCGAGGGGGCGACGATGGCCCTCGAGATCGGCGACCACGACCACCGGGGCGTCTGGATCCCGCCCGGGGTGGCCCACGGCTTTGCCGCACTGACCGACCTGACCATGACGTACCTCGTCGACCGCTACTACGACCCCGCGGACGAGCTCGGCGTGGCCTGGGACGACCCGTCGATCGGGGCCGACTGGGGCCTCCCGGACGGCACCACGGTCGTGCTGTCGGCCCGTGACCGGGCCAACCCGTCGCGGGCCGAGCTGGCGGCCTCCGGCGCCCTCCCGCCGTTCACCCCCGTCCGGCCGCCGGGCTGACGCACCCGCCTCGGGCCCAGCCCGGGCCTGGCAGCGACGGTTTAAGCCAGCCCTCGCCCGCGCTTAATCCCCGGCCCCCCACACTGTCGGCATCCGCCCTCGGTGATCCCGGCTGGGACGTCCCCCCCAGCCGGGTCCCCGGGCGACCGCAGGGCCCTTGGGTACGGTGAGGCGGTGCGCCTCCTCGTGACCGGCGGGGCCGGGTTCATCGGGTCGAACTTCGTCCGCCACGCCGTGTCCGCCGGCCACACCGTCGTCGTGTACGACGCGCTGACCTATGCCGGGGACCGGCGCAGCCTCGCCGACCTCGAGGGGCGGCACACGTTCGTGCACGCCGACATCGCCGATGCCGATGCCGCGGCGGCCGCCCTCGATGCCCACGAGATCGAGGCCATCGTCAACTTCGCGGCGGAGAGCCACAACAGCCTGGCGGTCGTCGACCCCGGCAGGTTCTTCCGCACCAACGTGATCGGGACGCAGGTGCTGCTCGAGGCCGCGCGCCGGGTCGGGACGCCGCGCTTCCACCACATCTCGACGTGCGAGGTCTACGGCGACCTGGCGCTCGACAGCGAGGAGCGCTTCACCGAGGAGTCGCCGTACCGGCCGCGGACGCCGTACAACGCATCCAAGGCGGGCGGCGACCACGCCGTGCGCGCCTACTACGAGACCTACGGGTTGGCCGTCACGATCACCAACTGCTGCAACAACTACGGGCCCTACCAGTTCCCCGAGAAGGTGGTGCCGTTGTTCACCACCCTGGCGATCGACGACCAGCCGCTGCCGTTGTACGCGTCGACCGCGAACCGCCGTGAGTGGCTCCACGTCGACGACCACTGCAGGGCCGTGCTCGTCGTGCTCGAACGCGGCGTCCCCGGCGAGACGTACCACGTCGGTAGCGGCGTGGAGAAGTCGATCGAGGAGATCGCCGACGCCGTGCTGCGCGAGCTGGGCAAGCCCGCGACGCTGAAGACCATCGTGCCCGACCGCCCGGGCCACGACCGCCGCTACCTGCTCGACCACACGAAGATCACACGCGAACTGGGCTGGTCGCCGACGGTCGCGTTCGACGAGGGGCTGGCGGCGACCGTGCAGTGGTACGCCGCGCACCGCGACTGGTGGGAGCCGTTGCGCGACCGCGCGCCGGTCGCCGAACAGAGCGCCTGGACCCGCTGACGTGCAGGTCCTCGTCACCGGGGCGGCGGGGCAGCTCGGGACCGAGGCCGCCGCCGTGTTCGCCGGCGCGGGCCACGACGTGGTCGCCGCTGGGCACGACCGCCTCGACGTCGGCGACCGCGACGCCGTGCTCGGCGCCATCACGTCGCTGCGCCCCGACGTCGTCCTCCACGCCGCGGCATGGACGGCGGTCGACGCGTGCGAAGCCGACCCCGACCGGGCGTGGCGCGTCAACGCGCTCGGGTGCCGCTACGTCGCTGACGCCTGCCGCCGCACCGGGGCCCACCTCTGCGCGGTCTCCACCGACTACGTGTTCGACGGCGCGCAGCCCGAGCCCTACACCGAGTGGGACCGTCCCAACCCGCAGTGCGTGTACGGGCGGTCGAAGGAGGCGGGGGAGCGCGAGCTGCTCGCCCTCGCGCCGGGTGCCGCCGTCGTGCGCACGTCGTGGCTGGCCGGCGCGACCGGCGCCAACTTCGTGAAGACCATGCTGCGCCTCGCCGCCGGGGACGGTGTCGTGCCGGTCGTCGACGACCAGCACGGCTGCCCCACCTTTGCCCGTGACCTGGCCGAGGGCATCGGCCGCATCGTCGCCGCCCGCCTGCCCGGGCTGTTCCACATGACCAACCAGGGGGCGACGACCTGGTGGGGCCTGGCCCGGGCTACGTTCGTGCTCGCCGGTGCCGACGAGGACCGCGTGGTCCCGATCTCGACCGACCAGCTGACGCCCCCCCGTCCCGCCCGCCGCCCGGCCAACTCCGTGCTCGACAACACCGCCCTCCGCCTCGCCGGCCTGCCCCTGCTGGCCGACCACCGCGACGCCCTCGCCCGCCTCGTGAAGGAGCTGCAGGGATGAGCCGCATCGCCGTCATCGGGACGGGGTACGTGGGCCTCACGACCGGCGCGTACCTGGCCCACATCGGCCACGACGTGACGTGCGCCGACGTGGTCGAGGACAAGGTCATCGCCCTGTCGCGGGGCGAGGTGCCGATCCACGAGCCGGGGTTGCCGGAGATGGTGCAGGGCGGGCTGTCGACCGGCAAGCTCCGCTTCGTCGTCGGCAGCGCCGACGCAGTCGCGGCGGCCGAGTTCGTGTTCCTGTGCCTGCCGACGCCTCAGGGGCACGACGGTGCCGCGGACATGTCGTACATCCGCGACGAGGCCGAACGCATCGGGCCGCTCCTCGCGCCCGGCGCGGTCGTCGTCAACAAGTCGACGGTTCCCGTCGGGTCGACGCGCATGGTGCAGCGCGTGCTCAACCGCGGCGACGTGCTCGTGGTCTCCAACCCGGAGTTCCTCCGCGAAGGCTCGGCTCTCCACGACAGCCTCAACCCCGACCGCATCGTGATCGGCGCCGACGACCCCGCGGCCGCGTCGCGCGTCGCCGCGCTGTACGAGCAGATCAAGGCGCCGGTCCTCGTCACCGACCCGGCATCGGCGGAGCTGATCAAGTACGCGTCGAACGCCTTCCTCGCCACCAAGATCAGCTACATCAACGCCATCGCCAACCTGTGCGAGGCCGTGGGCGCCGACGTGCGCGAGGTCGTGCTCGGGATGGGCTACGACAAGCGCATCGGGTTCGAGTTCCTCCGCCCCGGCCCGGGATGGGGCGGCAGTTGCTTCCATCCCGATGAGACTCTCCTGGTACGGCGGGGCGACGAGGTCCGGCTGCTCTCGTTCGCGGAGCTGTTCGCCGAGGTCGACGAACATGGGACCGACGGCTGGGAGGCGCTGTCGTGGGACCCGTGCGGGGTGAGCGCGGAGTTCTGCCCGATCAGTACGTTCACCCGGCGCTGGTACAGCGGCGACATGGTCGAAGTGCGGACGAAGATGGGGCGACGGCTCCGCACGACGGTCGACCACCCGTTCGTGGTCGGCGACGGCAGCGGCCGGGCCACGGCTCGCGTCCTCGCAGGCGACCTCACGACGGGGGACTGGCTCCCGATCGCCCAGCGCGCTCCCGCACCGATGTGGGACGCATCGATCGGGTTGCCCCTGACCGCGACGGCGGCCGCCGGGATTCAGCCGCACCAGGTGATCGTGCGGTGCGGGCGGGAGTTGGCTGGGGCGCTCGCACGTCGCTCTTCAGAGCTGCCCCCCTCGAGACGGCGCGACATCCTTCGCTGCAATGCCCTCCGGCTCCACGAATTGGCGGCGCTCGGCATTGACGTGGGTGACCCGCTCGCGGTCGCACCGGCTGGGCTGTCAACGGTCACGAACGGGACGTACGTGCCGTCGCACCTCGAACTTGATGAAGCGTTCTGGCGGGTGATCGGGCTCTACCTGGCTGAAGGGTCGATCACCAGGGACAAGGACCGACAGCGCATCTGCTGGCACTTCCATCCGACCGACGAGGCGGACCTCGTCGAGTGCGTCCGGGCCTACTGGGCGACGCTCGGTGTCAAGGCAACGGTGGCGAGGGCAACGACGTCGCAGATCGTGCGCGTCTCGAGCCGCGTCCTCGCCGCGTGGTTCGAGCACGGGTTGCGGCTCGGGCGCGACTGCTATACGAAGCAGGTCCCCGACCTCATTTGGGGAGCGCCGCCCGAATCGAAGGCCGCCCTACTCCGAGGCCTCTGGGACGGTGACGGCTCGTGGTCGCTCGTCGCGGGCGGCCCGAGCGTGGTGCTCGACTACGGCACCGTGTCGCCCCGCCTCGCCGATGGGATGCTGCGGCTCCTGGGGGATCTCGAGGTCTGTGCCCGGCTGAAGACAGGGCGGAGCCGCAAGTCGACCACGGACACCTTCTGGATCAGGATCTCCGGTGCCGAGCAGATCGAGAACGCGCTCTGGCTGTTCCCCGAGGCCGAGCGCGAGCAGATCGCCGCGAGCATCGGCACGCAGGCCAAGCGCATCGCCCCGACCGGGTACCGCCGCTCGAAGAACGCTGCGTGGGCCCGTGTCGTCCGGGTGGCGCGTGAGCACTACGAGGGGCCCGTCTATTCCGTCGAGCTCCCGGCCACGCACACCGTGGTCGCCACCAACGGCCTGGTCGCGTCGAACTGCCTCCCCAAGGACACGCGGGCGCTGGTCCGCATCGCCGACGACGCCGGGTACGACTTCGGGCTCCTCGAGGGCGTGATCGAGGTCAACGACGAGCAGTACGAACGGATGGTCCTCAAGGTCCGCGCCGCCCTCGGCGGCCGGCTCGAGGGCCGTTCCCTCGCGGTGTGGGGGCTGACGTTCAAGGCGATGACGGACGACCTGCGCGACTCGCCGGCGTTGGCAGTCGTCGGGCGCCTGCGCGAGGCGGGCGCGACCGTTCGGGCCTACGACCCCATGGTACGCGCCGACCGGGCGCCGGCGGGCGTCGAGGTCGGAGACGACCCGTACGCTGTGTGCGCGGGCGCCGACGCCGTCGTGCTGCTCACGGAGTGGGACGAGTTCCGCTGGCTCGACTTCGACAAGGTGCACGGCCTGCTCGCGCAACCGGTGCTCGTCGATTGCCGCAACCTGCTCGACCCCGCCGCCATGCGCCGCCGGGGGTTCACCTACTCGGGCGTGGGCCGGCCGTGAGGGTCGTCGTCAGCGGGGGCGCCGGGTTCCTCGGGTCGCACCTGAGCCGGGCGCTGTTGGCCCGCGGCGACGAGGTTGTGTGCCTCGACAACCTCGTCACGGGCGTGGACAGCAACGTCAGCGGGCTGGTCGGTGACGACCGGTTCACGTTCATCCGCCACGACGTGAGCAACCACGTCATCGTCGATGGCCCGGTGGACGCGGTGATGCACCTGGCCAGCCCGGCCTCGCCCAAGGACTTCACGTCCATCCCCATCAAGATCCTCAAGGTCGGCAGCCTCGGGACGCACAACCTCCTCGGGCTGGCCAAGGCCAAAGGCGCGCGGTTCTTCCTGGCCTCCACGAGCGAGGTCTACGGTGACCCGCTGGTCCACCCGCAGCCGGAGTCGTACTGGGGCAACGTCAACCCCGTCGGGCCGCGCGGCGTCTACGACGAGAGCAAGCGCTTCGCCGAGGCGATGACCATGGCGTACCACCGCCAGCACCACCTCGACGTCCGCATCGTGCGCATCTTCAACACCTACGGCCCGAGGATGCGCCCCGATGACGGCCGGGTCGTGTCCAACTTCATCATCCAGGCCATGCGCGGCGAGCCCCTGACGATCTACGGCGACGGCACCCAGACGCGCAGCTTCACCTACGTCGACGACGAGGTGCGCGGCTTCCTCGCCCTGCTCGACTCCGACTACGTCGGACCCGTCAACATCGGCAACCCCGACGAGTGCACGGTCCTCGAGCTGGCCAAGACCGTGCTCGAGCTCACCGGCAGCACCTCGACCATCGAGCACCACCCACTGCCCATCGACGACCCGACGCAGCGGCGCCCCGACATCACGCTGGCCCGGTCGGTCCTCGGCTGGGAGCCGGGCATCGCGTTGCGTGACGGCCTGGCCCGCACCATCGACTGGTTCCGGCGGGCGTCGTGACGACCTTCGAGCCCCCGTCCTACAAGCTGCTCTCGGTGATAGTGCCCGTCTTCAACGAGCGCACGACCCTCAGCGAGATCGTCCGCAGGATGCGGGCCGTCGAGCTCCCCATGGACCGCGAGATCATCGTCGTCGACGACGGCTCCGACGACGGCTCCGACAAGGTCCTCTCCGCGCTGCAGGACTCCACCGTGCGCGTGCTGCGCCACCCGGGCAACCGGGGCAAGGGCGCCGCCATCCGCACCGGCCTGGAGGTCGCGCGCGGCGATCTCCTGCTCATCCAGGACGCGGATCTCGAGTACGACCCCGAGGACTGGCCCAAGCTGCTCAACCCCATCCTGCGCGGGCGGGCCAAGGTCGTCTACGGCAGCCGGTTTACCGGCGAGCGCAAGAACATGCTGTTTTGGCACTGGGTCGGCAACCGCTTCCTCTCGCTCGTGACCAACGTGCTGTACAACACGACGATCTCCGACATGGAGACCTGCTACAAGCTGTTCGACCGCACGGTCCTCGACGGCATCACCATCCGGGCGGACCGCTTCGACTTCGAGCCCGAGGTGACCGCCAAGGTGCTCCGCCGGGGCTACCGCGTGTACGAGGTGCCGATCTCCTACAACGGGCGCGAGTTCCACGAGGGCAAGAAGATCACCTGGAAGGACGGGATCAGCGCCCTGCGGACCCTCGTGAAGTACCGCTTCGTGCGCGGGTGAGCGAGGTCGCAGCCGTCGTCGTCAACTACAAGACGGCGGCGCTCACCGTCGCCTGCGTGGCGAGCCTGCGGGCCGACGGCGTCGACGAGGTCGTGGTCGTCGACAGCGGGTCGGGCGACGATACCGGCGAGCGCCTGGCCGCCAGCGACCCGGCCGCGGTGTTCGTCCCCCTCGCGCGCAACCCCGGCTACGGCGCGGCGGCCAACGCCGGCGTGCGGCGCACCAGCGCCCCGACCGTGCTCATCGCCAACGCCGACCTGGTGGTGCGCCCGGGCACGGTGGCGGCGCTCGCCTCGGCGCTCGCCGCCGACCCCTGCCTCGCGGTGGTCGGCCCCCGCATCGACCGGCCCGACGGCACCCGGTACCCCTCGGCGCGGGCGTTCCCGTCCCTCCTCGACGCCCTCGGCCACGGCTTCGCCGGGCTGGTCACGACCGACAACCCCTGGAGCCGGCGCTACCTGCGCTCCGACCAGGAGGCGCCCGGCCCGAGCGACTGGGTGTCGGGCGCCTGCTTCGCGGCGCGGCGGGAGGCGTGGGACTCGGTGGGCGGGTTCGACGAGGGCTACTTCATGTTCATGGAGGACGTGGACCTGTGCTGGCGCCTCCGCCGGGCGGGGTGGGACGTGGCCTACGAGCCTGCAGGCGTCGTGACCCACGTCGAGGGCGCCTCCCGGGCGTACGCGCCGTACCGCATGATCCTCGCCCACCACCGCTCGCTGCTGCGGTACGCGTGGCGCACGGGGACCTGGCGCGACCGCCTCGTGCTGCCTGTGGTGGCGGTGGGGCTCGTGCTCCGGGGCGTGATCATGGCCGCACGGACCGCCCTCGCGAGCCGTCGCGGCCCCGCGCGTCGTCTACCCTAGGGACCCCGTGGGCAGAGCGTCACAACTGAAGAAGGTCTCGCGCGCCGCGGGGACCGGTGGCGGCCGGACGGCCGGCGTCCGGCGCCCGATGGGCTGGTACGCGACCCTGGGCGCGGTGTGCATCCTCGGCGTGTTCCTCGTGGCGTTCAGCCGCAACCAGGAGCTCAACAAGGGCCAGCAGGCGGCAAAGGTCGCCCCGAGGATCAACCAGGACCACTGGCACTCGTCGTTCAGCGTGTACATCTGCGACCACTTCATGCCCAACGTCCCGTTGTTCGAGTCCGTCGACGGCATCCACACCCATGGCGACGGCGTGATCCACATCCACCCGTACACGCCGCAGGCGTCGGGCAGCAACGCGACGCTCGGCTTCTTCCTCAAGTCGTACTCAGACAACGGCAAGGGCGGGACGTTCAAGCTGTCGTCGAGCGAGCTCAAGCCCGCGGTGATCAGCACCGACACCAACGCCCTCGACCGCAAGGACTGGCACAACGGTGACAAGTGCCCCGACGGCCAGTCGGGCCAGGTGAAGTTCACGGTCAACGGCAAGTCGATCAAGGGCGACCCGTCGGCGTGGAAGCTGCGCAACGGGGACTACCTCGACGTCGGGTTCATCGACAGCGGCAAGCCCCTGCCGTCGAACCCCGCCGAGCGGCAGAACCTCGCCAACATCAACGATGTGTCGACCCCGACGGGGACCACGACGCCGACCACCGCCGCGGGCGGTGCGCCGACCACGCCGACCACGGCCGCCGGAGGCGCGAGCACCACGCCCACGACGGCCGCCGGCGGCCCCACGACCACGGCGCCGAGCGCACCGAGTACGACCGCATCGAAATGAGGGCGGTGGTCCTGGTCGGGGGCGAAGGCACACGCCTCCGGCCGCTCACCTACGCCGTCCCCAAACAGATGCTCCCCGTCGCCGAGGTCCCCCTCATCGAGCGCGTCCTCACGCACCTCGTTGCCCACGGCGTCTCCGATGTGGTGCTGTCGCTCGGCTACCGGCCGGACGCGTTCATCGAGGCGTTCCCCGACGGCACGTGCGCGGGTGCCTCGCTCGCCTACGCCGTCGAGGAGCAACCTCTCGACACCGCCGGCGCCATCCGCTACGCGGCTGAGGTCGCCGGCGTCGCGGAGACGTTCCTCGTGTTCAACGGCGACGTGCTGTCCGACCTCGACATCACCGCGCTGATCGCCTTCCACCGCGACCGGGGCGCCGAGGCGACGATCGCACTGACGCCAGTCGAGGACCCCTCCGCCTTCGGCGTCGTGCCGACCGCGCCCGACGGCCGCGTGCAGGCGTTCATCGAGAAGCCCGCGCCCGGGACGGCGCCGACCAACCTCAT
>Ga0070741_10002871_pt1 | contig 44590 bp, 38 predicted proteins | sample Coa_R1_4_FD_66440 | JGI IMG/M metagenome (GOLD analysis project Ga0070741, IMG submission 66440) | Surface soil microbial communities from Centralia Pennsylvania, which are recovering from an underground coalmine fire - Coalmine... | ecosystem: Environmental > Terrestrial > Soil > Unclassified ... | reverse complement strand
TTCCTCGCGGGGATCGGCAATTCGGCCGCGGTCGTCCTTGCTATTCCCATCATGGCGGACCTGGTGCCCAAACAGCACATGGGTCTGGCGACGGGGATCTTAGCGGCCGCCGGATCGATCGCCGCGCCTTTCGCGAGCCTCGTAGCTGGAGGGCTCGCGGACGTCTACGGGCCGCGAGTGATTTTCGCCGTCATGGCGACCATGACGCTCGTCGGCATGCTCCTGCTGCCCGGCGTGCAGCCGCCACCAGAGCTTGCCGCGCCGGGCGCGGAGTCCACGCGCACGTGAGACGGAGCAGGGCCGGACGGAGACGCCCAGCGGCGCGCTAGAGATCCCGCAGACTCTCCGCGAACAGATCCTCGACTTTCGGCTTCTCCTTGATGAATCCCTGCTCGAAGGAGAAGTCGATCGAGGTCTGCAACATGTCGCGGTTCCCCTTGACACCGTAGACAAAGGGATCATCGCCGACGATTTTGCGCGTCATCTGGACGTATTGGTTCCCGAAGAAGAGGGCAGAAGGAATGCTCTCCGAAAAGCGCTCCTGCCAGACCCGCTTCGATTCGAGGAAGGCCTTGTAGAGATTGAAGGGCAGCCACGGGTTGGCGCGATAGACGTCGCCCCGGACGGCGTATCCGTGGTTCGACGGAACAAACCCGTACTTCTTGACGAAGCGCTCCGCCTCCGCCATCCGGTCCGGGAAGAGCGGCTTCACTTTGCTCCAGTCGGCATCCTGCGCGCGGATCGTGGTCGATCGATCGATGATGTTCCATTCGCGCGAGAAGGCCCGCCCGACCGGCGCGGCATCGATCTCGTGATTCACGAGCATCGACGCGAGGCTCTTGTCCTCGGGAATGCGGTGGAACTTGATGCCTTCCATGGGCTTGAATCCCGTCGCGCCGCCGTGGCTGAATACCTCACTGCGCTCCATGTACCAGTCGACGCTGAACTGATCGACGCCGAAGTCGTGCTGCATCACCCCACGAAACCAGAGCGAGGCGGTCTGCTGGTATTCGCCGACCCCTACTCGCTTCCCCACCAGATCGTTGGGGGTCTTGATGCCGGAATCCACGTGGTAGGAATGCTCCATGTGCATGAACCGGCGGGATGGGAAGATGGGCAGCATGACCATGTCCGCGCCATGCGAGCGCGCGATCAGGTAAGAGGAGATGGACATCTCGGACAGCTCGAACTCCCAGAAGTTGAGCTGGCGCCAAAAGGTCTCGGAGGGGTCCGAATAGGTCGGGATCAGCTCGACGCCTTCGATTTCGACCTCGCCGCGGAGGAGCGGCTCGACGCGCTCATTCTTGCCCGTTACGAAGCTCAGCCTCAGCTTGCTTGCCACTCGCGTTGCTCCCCTCTCAGTCGTGAAATTTGATCCGTCGGCCCTGGATGATACTCCGATCAGCCAGACGGGGAGAAAGGCGTCATCACCCCTCGGTCGCGTCCTCTGATTCGGATGTTGGCTGACGTTCCATATCCCACGGGAGCACCCGGCTTTGAAACCCGGACGCGTTTCGGTGGCCACCGCCGCCGAACGCCCGCGCAATGGTCGAGACGTCGAAGCTGCCCGCGGATCGAAGAGAGAACTGCCAGACGCCGTCGGCCCGCAGGAAGAACGACGCCGCGAACGGATAGTCGGGGTACTTGGTGCGCAAGCGGTCGATGTGCTCCGAGCAGTTCATGTTCGGGATGTTGATGACCGGAACCGTATGGCCGCCGATGTCGCGAAACAGGGCGTGCGCGCATGCCGCCTCGCCGTACGCGTCGATATATTGCTGGACGGCCTTGCCGCGCTCGACCGCTTGCTCGAGGCCTGCCTCCACCAGCGCGTCCCACGATTCGAAAGTCATTGGAAGCGAGCTGATGTATGCCATCGCCCAGCGTGTCTCGTCGCCAAACCGAAAGCGCCACAGATCACGGTCCTCGACGATGTCGACGATCCATGGCCTCGGCTGGGCGCCCTGGGCGAAGTAGTCCCAAGCGATGCCGGCGCCGGAGCGCTCCATATCGAATTGACAGAACGGCAACCCATCGAGATCATCCCGCGCGGTCTTGTGATGATCGAGCACGAGGATCCTGGCGGCCCCCTCCGCCATCTCCAGCATCGTGGCGCGCGGATAGGCGAAGTCGAGCACGTAGACGTCGCGGCCCACCACGTTCGGCGGCCGCTCCCCATGATGGGCCGGCCGAAATGTGGTCGCGACGTCCGGGCGCAGCTTCCGGAACGCCCACGCTGCCGTGAACCCGTCGAAGCAGCCGCCGTGATAGATCACGAGGGTATTCTCGCTCACATGTTCCTCGCTCAAACCCAACCGCGCGACCACCCTAATTGTGCCTCAGTCGCCCAGGTCTGACCGCTGTCGCATCTGGTCATCCACCGGGATCGTCTGCTTCAGGAGGAGCGCCGCGGCCTCGTCCATGCATCCCTGCTCCGTTAGCTCCACGAGCCGAGCCGCTTCCTGCGGCCAGTGGCCGAGTGACTGGCCAAACCAGGGGCCCTTCGGCTGCAGCGGAGGAAGCTCCAGTCGCTGCCACAAGTCTCGAGCGTGCTCCATGTAGTCTCGCCGAGGAAGCGAGATCGGCGGGTTCGCCCACTTTCGCGTCGCGTCGATGAGCATGATTGAGGCGCCCTGCGGGCTGGCGAGAGACGTCGGGTAGGACTGTTCTGTGCGCGGGACGTCGCGCGGCGCCACCGATTCGTCGAGGCCGGCCTGTCTCCCCTGAATGATTTTGATGTCCCGGTGAGGCTGGTGGCGATTGATCGCGGCCCACAGCACCGACTCGAGATCCCACGGATCGATGTCCTCGTCCACCGCGATGACGATCTTGGGCCAACTGGTCGCGACGGACATCACCGCGTACAACGCCTGCCAGACCACGCTGTTGGGCGTTCGCGATCCGCCGAGGTCCTGCATGCGGATGACGCAGAGGTGACGCGCGCTGCCGCAGTGGTGGAACGCCACGTCCTTGACCTGTGGGATTCCGTGCGCCCGCAGGAGCGCCAGCACGCGGCCTTCGCAGTTCACCGCCCGCATCAGACTCGATTCGCTCGGCGGCATCTGACAGATCACGTCGTGCCAGATCGGGTCCTTGCGATGGGTAATGCAAGTGACCTCGAACGCGTGGACCCGGCCGCCAAACATTACGTGACCTCGGTTTTCGCCACTGGGCCCGTCGAGGTCCATGACGTCCGTCGGGATCCTACCCTCGATCACGACCTCGGCCGTTGCCGGCACCTCCAGGTCAACAGTTTCCGCGGGCACCACGTCGATCGGCTCACCGATGAGCCCGCCGGCCACCGCCAACTCGTAGACCCCGTGCGGGACGTCGGTAGCGGCCACCAGGGGCACGACCGGAACGGCCCCGACGACGATGGCCGCCTCCATCGGCACGCCCCGCTGCCGGCACTTGTGCCAGTGCATGCGCAGGTGGCGCGTCGTTCGAATGTTGGCTCGCGTGGGCCCCAGGACGATGCTGTTGTACATTCCCGCGTTCGCGATGCCGGTATCGGGGTCGCGGGTGATCACGGCGGCCGCCGTTATTCGCGGAAAGGCCTCCCACCCGTTCGTGGCGATGGGAACGCCGAACTCCATCAGGGCGCCATGCTCCATGAGCGAGTCGCCCTTGTGGACTTCTTCTTTCACCGGGCCCGTCGCGACGCGCCGCGGCGCGACTTGGTCGGTGAGCGCCCGGGTCCAGCGGTCGTGGACTTCAGCCTCAGGGCACCCCAGTGCGAGAGCATACACTTCGCGGTTCGCCGCGATCACCGACGAGGCGACCCGACTTACTCTCTTTCCGTCGCGGTCCGTCACGTTCTCGAAGAGGAACCCGAAACGGTTCGGTTCGTCGATGCCGCGGTACTGCCATTTGACCAGGGGGTGCAGCTCGCGATCCTTGTCGACTGGATCGAAGATACGGCGGAGCTTGCCCGCCTCCTCCAGGTGGTGCAGATACTCGCGAAAGTCTCGATAGTAGGTCATATCCGTCCTTTCTTATTTGCGCACGTCCCATTCGCCAGCGTTCCACGGCGGTCCAGCCCCGACATTGACGAGGCGCGCCCCGATCATCTGGGGTTCTAGGTTGTAGAAAAGCCCCAGAAGAAGCGCCTGATCGGTCATTTCGTGAACGATCTGCCCAAGGATGCGCATGCGCTCTCCTCTGGGGATCGTGATGAACAGGCGGTCGATGAGCGCGTCGAAGGCCTTATCTACGTAACGTGAGTTGTTCTGGCCGACGAATCCGTTTTCTGGCAGGGGAGTCTGGCTGCTGTGGATACGCTTCAGGAAGTTGATGTCGGACGGTTGGTTGTAGAGAAGGAAGCCGGGAAAGGTCGCCATGTAGGGGCGGTCCTGCGCGCGCTGTGGAGGAATGATGGTCGTTTCGACCGCGAGCCCGATCTGCTTCCAGTAGTCGGCGACGGCGAACACGGACTTGCGACCAATCTCGATTCCGCGATTGCGAATCTCGACGGAGACTGGTTGCCCCGCGGCGTCTCGGAGCACGCCGTCCTGTCCGCGTCGAAATCCCACGCTCTCGACCAGCTGGGTCGCCTGGCGGGCATCGTATGGGTATTTGACCGCGGATCCCTCCACGTCGTCGTAATCCGGCTCGTTCGGACCGAGGAAGAAGTGCGCGACCTGCGACATTCCCGGTCGGAGCAGCGTATCGGCCATCGTCTGCCGATCGATCGCTGAGAGGAGGCCGCGTCGAAAGCGCGGGTCGCCGATCGCGGCGGGCTCAGGCGTCAAGAGTTGTGGGTACATCACAAGCCAGCCGTTGACGTCGGTCTCGATCTTGCCGTCCCGCCACTGGTCCCCCACCTGGAGCGCCTCGTCCAGCGAGAGGCTCCTCCCCAGGGTCAGCTCGACGCTGCCGGCCAGGATATTCGCGGACAGCGTGTCAGGATCGGGGATGAACTTCACCTCGATCTCGTCGACCTTCGGGCGGCCAAGGACGTACGCGTCGTTGGCGACGAGGAGAAGATGGCTGCCCGCGACCCACTCTTTCAGCTTGAATGGGCCGGTGCCGACGAACTCCGGACCCCAGTATGGCAGCTCCCCCAGGGCGGCTCGATTGTCGAGATAGGGCTTCTCGACGATGTGCTTCGGAACGGGCAACAGGACAGAATCGGTGGCCAGAAGCCCATCCGCCTGAATGAAGGGCCGATTCCAGTGGACGATGAAGGTCTGCGCGTCGGGCTGCTCGGTGCCGCGGATCGAATCGAAGGCGAGATCGCGAAAGAGGGGCACGTCCTTGTCCTGTCCGATGGCCACCGTGAACGCGAGATCCTCGGACGTAAAGGGCGCGCCATCCTGCCACACGATGCCCGAGCGCAAGTGCCACGTCGTCTCCATCGTGCCGTCGTCGGCCACCTTCCACAATCCGTTGTCCGTGGACGGCACGGCGTCCGCAAGCTGCGGGTGCAGCTTGCCCTTCACGTCGACCGACGACAGGCCCGCCGTCACGAGCTGGCCCACCTCGCTCGCCCCGGGCACGCCGGCGCCGCCGGCGGAGTTGATCGTGTTGCTGAGCGTCGGTGGGTCTCCCATGATGGCGGCGACGATGCGCTTCGGCGCCGCGGGCGCGGAGGGAGGTGCGGAACCGATGTCGGTGATCGAAGACGGACGGGAAGACGGGAGACTGCAGCAGACGAGCACGAGGGCGAGGGCGAGGGCGAAACCAGTGGCGGGCGTCCCACGTCTCATATAGCACGTCACTCCACACATCCCGGACGTCGATTCGCTGGCTCCGCCATGGTACTGTATCGGCGAGCCTGCTCGGGAGGATCGACAGCACTATACCGGCGGAGCGCCGCCCAGGTCCGTTCGGCGCCGGACTTTCCGAGCAACGCATCCGCCTGGCCAGGAGGGAGAGATGGAAGTCTGGATCCGCCAATCGATGGCATACCACTGTATCGAGAATGGAGGTATGCCCTTTCCCGTCCCGGGCAGGCTCTACGATCGCGCCCTCGGCGAGTCGCTCTACTCCGATCGGATGCGTTTCATTCGGCGAGTCGACGAGCTCGGCTTCGACGGCCTGATCTTCACCGAGCACCACTTTGGGCCCAATGGCGGCCTCACGCCCTCGCCCATCGTCATGCTGGCGGCCGCCTCACAGGTGACCGAGCGGATCAAGCTGGTCACGATGGGGATTTCCCTGTCCGTCTACGAACAGCCGGTGCGCCTGGCGGAAGAGCTGGCGATGATCGACAACCTGTGCCACGGGCGACTGGTCGTCGGTCTGATCACGAGCGCCGCGCAAAGCCTCTACGCGTTCACCATTCCAGTCGACGAGGAGCGATCTCGATACCACGAGGCGTACCATCTCATGGTTCGGGCATGGACGGATCCGGAGCCATTTGAGTGGCGGGGAACGCACTTCAACTACGACTGCGTCTCGATCCTGCCGCGGCCTCTTCAGACGCCGCACCCGCCAATTTGGACGACGTGTAGCTCGGAGGAGAGCCTCCAGTGGGCTGCTCGGAATCACTTCTGCCTTGTCGCCCCCGGCACGACGGCACAGACCTTCGACATTCTGAATTACTACCGTGAATACGCCCAGACACACTGTGGCTGGACGCCCACCGCGATGGACCTGGGGATGGCGCGCGAGTTCTACATCGCCCCGACCCAGGCCCAGATTGACGCCGTCATCGACGACCTCCTGGACAACGACGAGGTCAACGGCGTCAACCCCCGATTCCGCGTGCCGGTCCTGACCAAGATGCTGCGCGAGCAATGGTCCACCCGCACGTACGACTATGGCTCGCACCTTGGCCGACCGGCCGGGAGCGGGCGAAGCGCGGAGGGGTACTCGGGCGGCCAGTTCCTCCTCGGTGATCCCGACGCCATCACCCGTCAGATCATCGAGCAGCACGACGTGTGCGGACGGCCGGGTGTCCTCATCATTCGACCTGAGATTGGAACGATGTCACTCGACGAGGTCGGCGACGGATTGGAGCTATTCGCGAAAGAGGTGCTCCCCACGGTCCGAGCGATCCAGTAGCGACTTGCTACGATCGACCTTCGCGCACCACAAAGCATCCGGCCGCCACGAAGAACCCGCCGAGCACGACGCCGGTATAAATTCCTGCCAGCCCGGGCCGCAACAGGCCGGATGCCGCGAGCGCGCCCAGGGTGATCAGGCCGGTCAGAGCGGCACCGATTCCGGCGCCGAGCACAACGTCAACGAGCGACCGCACCTCAGCGCGACGCGATGCTGCTGGCGGCCGGTGAGTCGAGCACCTCGCGCACCTTTTGAGCCAGGGCAGTTGGGGTGAACGGCTTCTGCAGATACGCGACCGATGCGCCGACCAGACCATGGCGAAGCGCTACGTCATCGGTATAGCCGGACATGTACAGCACTCGGCTCTCCGGTCGCAGGGCCGATAGACGGCCGGCCAGCTGACGGCCACTCATCCCGGGCATGACGAGATCCGTCACGACCAGATCGATGGGACCTGCATGGCCCTTCGCGATCTCCAGCGCCTCGTTTCCCTCGCGGGCTTCGATGATGCGATAGCCGCGGGCATCGAGGGCTGCGCACGCCAGGGCGCGCACCCCGGGCTCATCCTCGACAACCATCACGGTCTCCGCCCCTCGCGCGACCGCCGGCACCGCCCGGGAGGAGGAGGCCGCGAGGACGGCCTCGTCGTACCGCGGGAGATAGATCTTGATCGTCGTGCCGATGCCCGGTTCGCTATAGACCCAGATGTCCCCCCCACTCTGCTTGACGATCCCGTAGACGGTCGAGAGGCCAAGCCCCGTTCCCTTACCCCGCTGCTTGGTTGTGAAGAACGGCTCGAACATCCGGGCCTTGGTGTCCGGATCCATCCCCACGCCCGTGTCGCTGACGGCGAGTAGCACGTGTCGGCCCGAGCGCGGCAATCCATGGCGATCGAGGTACGAGTCGTCAATTTCGACGTTCGCGGTCTCGATACTGAGCCGGCCGCCCGTCGGCATCGCGTCCCGTGCATTCGCAGCGAGGTTGATCACGACCTGGCTGAGCTGACTGGGGTCGGCGCGCACCGAACCCAAGCCAGGATCCAGACGCTCGAACAGCTCGACATCCTCGCCGATGATTCGGCGCAGGAGCGCATCCATCTCCGACACGACGGCGTTCAGATCGAGCACCTCCGGCCGGAGCACTTGCCGACTGCTGAAGGCGAGGAGCTGGGCCGTGAGGGCTGCGGCTCGCTGGCCCGCCTTGATGATCTCGTTCATGTACGTCGCCCGATCCGGATGATCCGGGCTCACCTGCAGGAGTTCCCCAAAACCGTTGATGACCGTCAGGAGATTGTTGAAGTCGTGGGCCACACCGCCCGCGAGCATGCCCACGGCCTCCATCTTTTGTGATTGCCGAAGCTGCTCTTCGCTTTCGCGAAGGGCGGCTTCGAACTCCTTGCGTTCAGAGATGTCGACGGTCACGCCGCGAATGCCGATCGGCGCGCCGGTTTCGTCGTGGATCAGTCGGCATCGGGTCTCCGTCCATACGACGCGACCGTCTTTCGCGACGTAGCGGTAGTCGAGCTGGCGATCGTTGCCGGGCTCGGTGCTGGAGAGCGCTTGCGCCATGACCCGTAGCCGGTCGTCCGGATGGATGATTGTGAGCCAGAATCCGGGCGTCCCGAGAAGCTCATCCACCGTGTAGCCGAGCATGGTCTCGACGTATCGACTGATGAAGGGCACCCGCCGCGCGCCACCGCCCGATTCCCACCAGTCCTCCCATACAATGCCCGGAACGTTGTCGATGATGGCGTCCATGCGCTCGCGCTGGGCCTTCAGATCGTAATACGCGTTCTGCACGGCGTCGTGAAGCCGAGCGCGCTGAATCACCAGTGCGAGCTGGCTGGCGAGGACTTCGAGGATCCGCGTCTCCTCGCGCGAAATCTTTCGCCGGTAGCGCGTGGCGAGCCAGAGGATGCCGAGGGACGCCTCACCCGCGCAGATCGGAGCGACAATGACGGTGCGGAATCCCTCATTCTTGAACGATCGATAGCCCTCGACCGTCTCGAGGTCTTCAATGCAGATCGTTTGCCGGGTCGCGAGGGACCGGTACCGAATGGTTGGATGTCCGTGACTCGACGGGTTAAAACGCCCGCTTAGGACATTCGCGGAGCTGCGGTAGCCACGGCTCGCCGCTGGCTCGACGTGATTCTCCCCGTCCGTGACTAGACCGATGACCCCCGCGTCGTAGGGCCCGATGAGGAGCATTCGGTCGAGGCTCTCCTCGAGGACGCTCTGAAGATCGGACCCCCGAATCAGGGTCTGGCTGATCTCGCGGAGCACGCCCTGTCGAGCGGTCATGACCCGCTTCCTCGCCCCTTGGCAGAGACGCAGCGGGCCCCGCGGGAACTGGCGCCCCGATCGCGGTGGCTGCTCCCCACTCCCTCACCGCCTCGTGGCGAGCGGCAGTGGGTCCGGGCTACCCCGCTCACAACTCGCTGGCCTCGACTCCTGTTACTCGTCGTGGGGCCGCGCGCTACCCGCCCAGCAACGCTCGGGTGGTTGACTGTCCGTGTGACAGCAACGAGGAGGGGTCCCCTATGGTCCGCATTGTTCACCGGATAGCTGCGACGATCATTGCGGTTTCGGCAGTGTGGGCCGTGGTGGTGGCTGCGCTGGCCATCGCAGTCGGGCCCGCGAATTTGTGCCACGCGGCGTTCGGACCCGGACTCTGTTCGTTCTACGGGATGTGATGGCTCCCCGGGCCTGCGACGCGACCCGCCGTAGCCCATCAACGTCAGCAGTCCTCACGGCAATACCAGGCCGGAGCGAGACCGCCCCGGCCTGGTATGTCTCGTTAGGGGGCGTGCCGAGCGTCTGAACGTATCTCTACCAGTACCAGGGCCAGTAGTAGTAGCCGTAGCCGTACGGTGGGTAATAGCCGCCATAGTAGTACGGATACATGCCGTAATACCAACCGTACGAATACGGGTACCCGTACGAGTAGCCGTAAGAGGGGTAGTACGAGTATGGATAGTACCAGTACCAGTACGGATAGTACGAGTACGGATAGTACCAGTACGGGTACGAATAGTAGTACGGCGAGTACGTGTAGTAGTACGGCATGCTGGTGTAGTAGCTGTAGTAGTTACAACCGTACGTCGTTCCGTAGTACGTGGTAACGCACTGCGCGCTCGTGCTGGGCGTGGCAACGCTTGCGCTCAGGAGCAACAGCAGCCCCAACATCGGAAGCGCTAGCCAACGAAGCGTAGGCCGGATCAGGCGCATGGCTCGTCCCTCCAATGAAGTTCTGAATTGTCCCCGGCGCGCATTCTAGCAAATTCGAGATTAGGCTCCGGGAAGCGCCGCGGCGGCGGGGACAAAGAGGCTGGCGACGGACAGGCGCTCCGGAGTCACGCCCTGCTCGAACGCGAAGTCCATCATGGCCTCGAGGGGTCGCCGATTATCCGAGACGTTGTATGCCCAGTAATTTGTTCCCATCAGCTCGCGCTGCTCGTCCAGCAGCGCGCTGGCCCATGAGATGGAGAGCACCTGCTGCTCCTCAATTCGCGCGAACGCCTCATCGCGAGAACGCCGAAACGCCCTCAGCAAGGCGACCGGCGCGTCCGGATGCTCGTCGACAAAGGACTGCGGGAACGTCACCATGTGGCTTATGGGAAAGATCCCCGTCTTCTTGAAGTACGCTTGCTCCTCCGTCTTGTAGTCGGGAAAGAGCCTTCTCACGCGTGGGTCCTTCGCCCGAATCGACGGCAGCACATCGGCTTGAATGACTGCGTCCACCTCTCCCGATACCAGTTTCGAGTCGAGCTTTCCCTCTCCCAGCGGCTCAATCACCATTCCCGGCGGTGGATCTTTGGGCACAGGACCGGCGGATAGCCACCGGATCCGGGTCAGATCGACGTGATAGTAGTGCTGAAGAGCGCCGCGGGCCCAGATTCCTGCCGTGTTGGACCAAATGAGAATGCCGACTCGCTTCCCTTCGAGATCCTTTGGGTGCCGGATCCCTGCCGATGCGTTGACGAAGATGTAGGAGAGGCGAAACTTCCGATTCGGAAATGCGGGTATCGCGATGAATGGAACACCGCGCGCCCGCTCGCCCACGTAGCTCCCGAACGAGTACTCGCACGCGTCGATCTCCCCCTCGCGCAGCAGCCGGTGAATCGCGCCATCGTCGGTGCCGTGCGTGATTTGGAGCGAATACCCTTCAACGGTGACCGTACCGTCGATGATTGGCAAGTTCAGATCGTGTTCGGCAATGCCGAGTCGGATGATGGGCTCCTCGGGCATCGATTATTCCTCCGTTGTGCAACGCGATCTCGAAATCGATTGCGGCTATGTCCGCCCCGTCACCGAACTACGGCCGGCAGATACTCGGGCACCAAATCTTCCACGATCCCAACGTCCGTCGCTCCGAGATGCTCCGTGGTCCGATCGTAGATCCGCGGCATGATCCTCGTGGGGATTGTCGCCGATTCCGGAGAAGCTTCTCCGGTCGCGCATCGCGGCCCGGTCCTGGCGGTCGTTGTTGGCGACGTTGCGCACTTTCCCGCCATCCGGAGAAACGTCCACCCCTGGCATGATCTTGCGCCGGCGAAGCGCTTTCTCGTGGTCGATCCCGAGCGTCCGGCTGACGTAGATACCGTAGTCCCACGTATGCTCGTCGTCGATGTGCCCATGACCGCGCGGGGGGACCAGACAGAAGCAGAGCGCAATGAAGCGCATGGACTGGACGCGCATCGAACGTTCGGGGTCGGGAGGATGGTTCCGCCCCGTGCCGCGGCAGAACCCGTAGGGTCTGTCCACGATCTCGACGGAAGGCGACGAGGTCCTCCCCTAACAACCGCACGCGGGCCGGATCCGAGTGCGGCTCCGCGACCTCCTCCGACAGGAGCGCCGGCATCCAGTACCGCCGCATGACGTCGCCCATTGGGGTCCCCGGTTCGACGCGGGTTAGCAGCTCGTCTTCTACGCGACTGAGCACAGCCACCCTCCTGTGGTGTGGCCGATTCTACGGATGGGTAGGTCGAGTCGCAAGGGCTCGATGAACGCGAGACACTGCCCCCGCGCACAAACAGCTTGATCGAGAGCGAGGCTCGTGTCCGACAGCTCTTCGCCCGTATGCTATAAGCACCCAGCGGCTGGCGATGATTTCGCGGCTCGGTTTTTGGCACAGGAGAGTAACGATGCAGAACAACGCCCCGTCAGAATCGGACCCCATCGCCCGGCTGAAGCCGGGCCAGAAGGTACTGGCCGGGCATGACGAGGTCGGTGAGGCGGCAGGGGTGGTCTATCGCGGAGACGCGGCGTTCCTGCACATCATCCGTTATGGCGCCGGCAAAGACGAGCTCTTCGTGCCCGTGATCGCCATCGATCGCGTGGTCGGCGACCACGTGTATCTACACCTCGACGCGCTGGACCTCGCCGCCAAGCCCTGGCACGAACAACCGTAGCCTTCGTGAGCGCACCGTTCAATTCCGTGAGTAACTGACATGACACACCACATCGTTCGACGGGGAACGCCGCTGGTGGGCGTTCTCCCGCTCGTCTTATCCTTACTGCTCCTCATCGCGTGCTCTGGGCCTCGCGACGCCGTGATTCCCACCGACATCAACCGCTGGGACAGCGACCTCCGGCCGGTGATCGACCGCCTCACGGGAGACGATCGGCGGCTGGCCGTCGCCTACCTCGACCGCGAGCGACAGGCAGCATCCCTCAGCGGACAACCGGTCCCAGCCGGCGTGACCGTCGGGCAGGCAATCGACCTGCAGCGGAAATTCGAACAGGACCAGGCCAAGCAGCGCCTCCAAAGTCGGGAACGGCAGGACCAACAGGAACAGGCCCGCAAAGAGGCGGAAGGTCGGGCCGCCGCGGTGTTCGGAATTACGCTCCTGGACAAGAAGATTATCCCCGCGGATCTGGCGAGCGGGAATCGCTCGGATCAGGCGGCATTTACGTTCCAGTTTGCAAACCTCAGCGACCAGGAGCTGCGCGAGGTCAAGGGCGACCTCCACCTCTCTGATAGCTTCTTCGGCACTGAGCTGAAGGTCATCCCGCTGGACTACCGCGACCCCCTGGCACCGGGAGAATCGGTGACGTGGACGGCCACGATTCAGCTCAGTCCGTCGGCAATCATCGACCAACGCGTGCGAAACGAGGAGCTGAGTCAGATCAAAGTCGTCCTCACGCCGGACGTTGTCGCCTTCGCGGACGGAAGCATGCTCGACCTACCGGTCGCGATCGCGCAGCCGTGAGCCGCGACCGATCACGCGGGCTCCACGTGCCGACGGCCACCCTTCCATCGGTCTACCGCGAGATCGGACCCTTACGCGCCGATGGTGGTCGCCGCGGGGGCCCCGCGCGCGCTCAAGATCCGCTCGTCGCCCACGCGGCGCGTGATCTTCTGGTCATCGAGGTGTTCGAGGAGCGCGAGCGCGTACCGGCGGCTCGTTCCTAAAACGTCCCGGACCTGCGCGACGGTCACACGGCCGGAGGACGCCAGGGCAGCCAGGATTCGCGCCACCACCTCGTCGTAGGTGGACCGCGCGTACACCAGGTCCTGCGCCACTTCGACCAGTGTTCCACGATCGATGAGCGCCTGGATTACTTCGTCCGAGACGCCATGCGCCGCGCGAATCTCCGCTCGATTCGGCGGCGCCACGCCAAAGCCTTCGAGCGTCGACACCAACGCTTGCGCCGCCCGCTCCTCATCCACGGACAGCGTGACGGAGAACTCCGGAAGTCGCGCGCGCGGCCCATCTTCGGCCAGTGTTCCGTTTTCCAGCAGGCGTCGCTCGATATGGGAAAACGCCCGGGCATCGAGTCCCAGCCGCTTACGCAGCTCCTCTATCGGCATACCACTTCGCAAGCGATGGGCGACATGGTAGCCTCGAAGCTCCGTCACGACGCGCTCGGCGAGGTGCGACCACCCACCGCTGGAGATCACCAGCGAGGAGCCGGTCAGCTCTTTTTGCGCTTCGTCCGACGCCTGGCGGTCGAGAACCACAACAGCGCCCTCCTGGACGAGGGGCGCCAGAAGACCCTGCATCTCCGCAACGCTCTTCGAGGAGCGGCGCGCCAGCTCAGCCACATCAGCCGGCTCTCGCTCCTGAAGCGTCTGCAGCGCGATCTCTTCGGGAGTGCCCCGCTGCAGCACGGCCAGCTGTCGAAGAACGCGCTCCTGCATGCGTCGGTGGCGTTTCGGATGGTCGTCCACGATGGTGCCGCCGCCCACGGTCGCGCTCGGCGAGGGAAGGCGCAGAATGAACGGGTCCGACCGGGCAACCGCGAGGGGTCGATCGAGACGAATCTGCGCCCAGGATGTCTCGCCGGGCCCCAGCTCCGGGCGGTCGAGGAGAGACACGCGGCCCATCGCCTCGGCCGCGCCGGCGTGAAACGTGACGCGTGCATTGTGCGGCAGCGGCCTCTCTGCGTCGGCGACGGCGCGGAGCTGGACGTCGACGACGCGCGTTGCCTTCAGCCAGCCGGGCGCCGTGACGACGTCGCCCCGTTCGATCTCGTCCGTGCCGATCGACGAGAGGTTGATGGCGACGCGGCTTCCGGCGGGAGCACGATCGACCTGCTTTCGATGCGACTGGAGGCCGCGGATGCGCGCCCGTCGCCCGCTCGGCAGGATCTCGACCTCGGCGCCCACCTGCAGCTCGCCGTCGATCAATGTGCCCGTGACGATCGTCCCGAACCCCGACATGGTAAACACCCGGTCCACCGGAAGCCGTGGCAACCCGGTCTGTCGGCGCTGGCGCTCAGTGGCCAGCAGCGAGTCCAGCTCCTGACGGAGATCGTCGAGCCCGCGGCCGGTCGTGGAGGACACGGCGACCAGGCGCGCGCCGGCCAGCGTCGTGGGGGCGACGGTCTCTTCGACTTCCACGCACACCAGCTCCAGCCACTCGTCTTCGACGAGGTCGCACTTGGTGATGGCTACGACGCCGCGGCCGATCCCAAGCAGATCGAGAATGGCCAGGTGCTCGCGCGTCTGGGGCATGACCCCTTCGTCGGCCGCGATGACCAGAAGCGCAATGTCGATTCCGCCCACCCCAGCCAACATGTTCTTGATGAACCGCTCGTGGCCCGGGACGTCGATGACGCTCGCCTCCTGACCGCTGGGAAGGCGCAGCCATGCGAAGCCGAGATCGATGGTCATGCCGCGCTCTTTCTCTTCTCGGAGGCGATCTGGATCAATGCCGGTCAGCGCCCGGATCAGCGTCGACTTGCCATGATCGACGTGCCCGGCAGTCCCAATTACGCGCATCCGGTCATCCCACTCGTGCCGCGCGCCGTGACCGCCCGGCCGACAATCCGGCGAGGGGGAGACGCGCCGGCGTTACGAGCCGAAAGGCCGGGAACGGGTCACCCACGCGGACGTGGCGGTCGAAGAACTCCCAGCGCGCGAGTCCGTCATCGCTCTCCGGCTCCAGCAAGTACACGACGAGGTTTCCGAGTCGCTGGGCCGTCGGGACGACGAGGGCGCCGGCCTCGAAGCGAACCCGCTGCCGTTCCGCGCGCACGGCGAGCACCGTCTCGAATCGCTCGATGCCGGTACAGATGTCGGGGCTGCGCGTCTTCTCCATCGACAGCACGACCGCGGCTTCCACGTCTAGCTCAACCGGGGCGGCGAGGGCGCCGACCTCCACATTGTGCTGGCGGAGCTTCTCCGTGATCTCGGGCCGCGTGACGATATAGGCGTATGGCCGCTGGACCGCGACGGTGGGGATGAAGCGCGCGAAGTATCCGGCCCGGTAGGTCACAATCCGCCGACCGGGGATCCGCCGACGGCGGATGGAATCGCGATCGTACGCGAGGATCTCCGTGTCCTCGAGCCAGTGCACCGGCCAGTCGAACACGAGCGATCCGTCCCGATCACGGCGCGCCGCCCCATAGTTGATCCCCACCAGATCGTCGGGCTGGGGGTTGCGCCCGGCCTCGATGGTCTCGCGTTCCGCTCGCTCCGCCGTCTCGATCACCTCCATCGCGTGCTCGGCGATGTAGCGGAAGATCTCGACCAGGTAGGCGGAAATGGTCTCGACCCGGCTTCGGAAGTCGATATACGAGTACGTCTCGAGGAGGATGTCGAGCCGGCCGGTCAGTCCGCGGTACTGGCTGCCGAAGCGCGGGAGGCCTGGGTAGGTCTCCCAGCCGCTGCTGGGGTCGTTCTGATCTCGATAGTTCCCGTAGAAGAAGCCCCGTCGACCCGTGGAGGCGAATACCGCGTCGGCGACGCTTGGGAGCAACCGCGTGCGCACGTATTCGATCGGCGCGGGATGCCCGCTCCGGGGGCAGTGCGCCGTGTCAAAGGTCAGGTCGTACGCGTGGATTGATCCGTCCGTCGTGTGGCAGTCGACGAACACGTGCGGCCACCACTGACCAAAGAACCGCGACAAATGGTTCGATTCGATCGCTTCCTGCTTCATGTAGTCGCGATTCAAATTCCAGCCCTCGCCCGTGTTCCGTGTCCCCACGCCTCCCGGGGGGCCGATCTGCCCTTCCAGGGCCTGGAGGTCCAGCTTTCGATTCTCGGTGGAGATGCGATCGTTGCCATCGGGGTTGAGGATCGGGATCAAAACGAGGGTGAGGTGGTCGAGCAATTCGCGGTAGGCGCGAGTACGCTGGTCGCGCGGGCGCGTCGCATCGCGAATGAAGGCGAGGAGCGCCTCCTTCCCCTCCACTTCGCCGGCGTGGATGTTCGCGATGACCATGACCACGGGTAGACCGGCCCGACGGGCCGCGGCAGGCGTGAGGGCGCGGTTCCCCGAGAGAACCACGAACGGGATGTCGCGCCCTTCGGCCGACCTGCCGATCGTTCCAACGCGGATCAGATCCGGGGCCCGGCGCCGAGACTGGCGGAGAAAGTCCATCACGTCAGCGTGGAGCGAGGTTTCCCGAAACCCGGTCCGTTCGGCCTTGGTGAGGATGGAGTCGGAAAGCATCACGTCTATAATACGTCGTGTCCGAGCAGCCAATTCCCCGGCGTCTCACGCTCGACGCCGTCGCCCACTACCCCCGCCCAGGCACCAGCGCGCCGGCTCACATCGCCTTCTCGCCAGACGGGCGGCTCCTCACCTATCTCTACAGCGAGCGGGGCGACCTCGTGCGCGACCTGTGGGCGCTGGACCTGGAGACGGGTCAGCGCCACATCCTCGTCGCCGCGGGGGCCACGCCCGACTCGGACGACACGGTAAGCCCGGAGGAGGCGCTCAGGCGCGAGCGCCAACGCGTGCGCGAGGGCGGGGTGACGAATTACCGATGGGCGGATGAGGCGGACCGGCTCGTCCTGATCCTGGGCGGGCAGCTCGCGGTCACATCGAGCCGCGGCGAGGCCCCGCGCATCCTCGCCCGCGCGGCAGATCCAATCGAGGATGCCCGGCCCACGGCGGACGGCGCGCACATCGTGTTCGTTCGCGGGCGCGACCTGTGGACAGTGGACGTCGAGGCTGACACGAGTCGGCGGCTGACGAGCGACGCGAGCGAAACGATCTCAAATGGAGTCGCCGAGTTCATCGCCCAGGAGGAGATGGGCCGAAGCGAGGGGTTCTGGATCGCTCCCGACGGCCAACGGATCGCCTACACCCGGGTCGATGAGGGACACATCCCGGCGTATCCCATCGTCCATCAGGGGGGCGACGCCTGGCGCGTCGAGTCGCACCGCTACCCGTTCGCCGGTGCCGCCAACGCGCACGTGCGGCTCGCGGTGCTTCCGATCGCGGGAGGAAAGACGCGCTGGCTCGACTCGGTACCGGACGATCGGGGCTACCTCGCGCGGGTGGACTGGCGCCCGGATGGATCATTGGCGGTTCAGGTCGAATCGCGTGACCAGCGCCGTCTCGATCTGATCCTCGTCGATCCCGCGAGCGGCGAGCGGTCCACTCTTCTGACCGAGACGTCGCCATCCTGGATCAACCTCCACCGTGACCTACGATTCCTGTCCGATTGCTCGTTCATCTGGTCGTCGGAGCGGACCGGCTATCGCCACCTGGAGCTGCGTGGGCCGGACGGGAGTCTCGTGCGCCAGCTCACCGACGGCGCCTGGCCGGTCGACGCGCTGGTCCACGTCGACGAGGCGCGCCGGACCGTCTACTTCGTCGCCGGCCGCGAGAGCCCGCTCGGCCGAGACCTGTATGCGGTGTCCCTCGACGGAGGAGCGATCACGCGGCTCAGCGACGGCGTCGGATTTCACGGCGCTTCGTTCGCCAAGAGCGGCCGGCAATACGCGGAAACCACGGAGTCGCGAGATCAGCCACCGCGGGTCGTCATCCGCTCGATCGACCGTCCGTCCGACATTCCGGTGCACGACCCGCCGTCCGCGGAGGCTTGCGCGCCAGGGCTGGTGACACCGGAGATCGTCGAGGTGTCGTCGCGTGATGGAGCCACCTTGTATGGCTCCCTATATCGGCCAAGGGGCGTCCAGTTTCCCGCGCCGACGATCGTCTCGGTCTATGGCGGACCGCACGTCCAGTCGGTCACCGACACCTGGGGAATGACCGTGGACCTCCGCGCCCAATATCTCGCGTCCCTGGGGTTCCTCGTATTCAAGCTGGACAACCGCGGGTCCGCGCGGCGAGGACTAGCATTCGAAGCGGCCATCGAGCGGCGGCTGGGGACGATCGAAGTTCAGGACCAGGTCGACGGGGTACGGTGGCTCGTGGCAGAGGGTCTCGCGGACGCGCGGCGAGTCGGCATTTATGGCTGGAGCTACGGCGGGTACATGGCAGCACTGTGCTTACTGACCGAGCCGGCCGTCTTTCGCGTGGCCGTGGCGGGCGCGCCCGTCACGGCGTGGGATGGCTACGACACCCACTACACGGAGCGGTACATGGGCACCCCGTCGGAGAATCCCGAGGGGTATGCCAGAGGCTCGGTGCTGACCCATGCGTCGCGTCTTGAAGGGCGCCTCATGCTGGTGCACGGAATGATCGACGAGAACGTCCACTTTCGGCACACGGCCCGACTCGTCGCGGCCCTCGAGGCGGCGGGCAAGGCGTGCGACGTGCTCATCCTTCCCAACGAGCGCCACATGCCCCGTGACGAGGCCGGTCGTCGCTACGTCGAGGAGCGCGTGGCGGCATATTTTCTCGAGCACCTGTGAGCCAGAAGCCGCCGGAAGCGCCGCGCGCGGACGCGTCGCGCGCCTCGGCCAAGAGGCCGACGAGTTGCCGTCAGTCGAGGCGGAATCCGACGATCTGGAGGAGGGAAGCGAGGAGGTCGCGGTCGCCGGGCTCTGACGCCTCGGCTACCAACGCCGCCAGCCCGTGTATCGCGGCCAGGGCGCGCGGCGTGTCCAGGTCCTCGTCCATAGCGGCGAAGAAGGCGTCGCGATATGTCAGCGCGCGATCCGAGGGAGAGCCGCCGCGCGGGCCCTTCAGCGCATGGACGACGGAGCGCCAGCGATCCGCCGCCGCCTCGAGGTCGTCGGGTATGTATTCCAATCGCTGGCGGTACTGTGTGCCGATGAGATAGTAGCGCAGGGCATCGCCGCCGTAGACGGGGAGCAGATCGCGCGCGAACGCCATGTTGCCCTTCGACTTGCTCATCTTCTCCCCGTCCATCCATACGAGCCCGACGTGTACCCAGTACTGACAGAACGGACCGACGCCACTCGCCGTCTCGGACTGGGCGATCTCGCTGCAGTGGTGCGGAAAGATAAGGTCTTCACCGCCGCCGTGGATGTCGAGACGGGGGCCCAAGTACCGGTTCGCCATGGTGGAGCACTCGATGTGCCATCCGGGTCGCCCGGGGCCCCAGGGGCTCTCCCACACCGGCTCGCCCGGACGCGCAGCCTGCCAGAGCCGAAAGTCGAGCTGGTCCTCCTTGTTGGGATCATCGGGGTCCTCGCCCGTGTCGCGATGGGCCTGGAGCATGCCCGCGCGATCGAGGCCGCTCATCGCCCCATAGCCGGGGAACCGCGCGGCGCGAAAGTAGACCGACCCGCCCCGGGGATACGCCATCCCCTTCTCGATCAGGCTCGTGATCGTCGCGATCATCCCCGGGATCTCCTCGGTGGCGCGCGGGTACACCGTGGGCATGATGACGTTCAGGTCTTCCAGGTCGGCCAGGAAAATCTTCACGTACCGGTCGGCGAGCTCCCGGTAGTCCATCCCCAGGGCGTTGGCGCGCTCGATGAGGGGATCGTCGACATCGGTCACGTTCTGGACGTACCGAACCCCATGGCCGAGATAGCGGAGGTAACGCTGGAGCACGTCGAACACCAGGTAGGTTCGCGCGTGCCCCAGGTGAGTGGTGTCGTAGGGTGTCACGCCGCAGACGTACATCGTGACTGGTTCTGCACGGGGACGGACGGTCTCGAGCTCGTGGGAAGACGTGTTAAACAGGCGCATCGATGCTCGCAGTTGGGGATTGGCCGACGGGTCATGATAGCACGCGCCAGGTCCAACAGTCCGACGCCAACAATATTGACAGTATGACTATAAAGACTCTTGACATTGACGGCGGCCATTGCTATATTGGACCTGAAAAGGGGTCGAGAGCCCCACCACACATCGAGGAGGACCGACGATGGCGAATCTCGTGCGCTGGGACCCGTTCGGAGAGGCTCTGAGCCTCAGGCAGGCAGTCGATCGGCTGTTCGAGGATGCCTGGGTTCGCCCGTGGCTCGGCCACGCGACCGATGGGGTAGCGGCACCACCCATCGACATGTACGAAACGGGTGAAGATCTCGTCGTGACCGCCTCCCTCCCGGGCGTCAAGCCGGAGGACGTCGAGATCACGGTTCAGGGTGAGGTGCTCACGATTCGGGGTGAGGCCCGAGACGATGAGACCGTGAGTCAGGAGGCATATCATCGGCGCGAGCGCAAGTACGGGCGGTTTACCCGCCAGCTCGCCCTTCCGACGCCGGTCGACAGCACCAAAGCCGAGGCACACTTCGAGCACGGCGTGTTGAAGCTGCGCCTCCCCAAGATGGAGCAGGCGAAAGAGCGGCGAATTCAGATAACCAGTGCCTCGACGAACTCGCACTAGCCGAGCGTGACCCGTGAGCGGCCCGAGTTGTCGGGCCGCTTTTCATTTGTCGTCACCAGCTCGCGAGGGCCTCAATCGCATCGGCGACGAATTGATCCTCATTCGGCGCGATGGTTCGCACGTCCAGCAGCACGCGATCGTGGGCGACCCGGGCGACAATGGGCGGGGACCAGTGGCGAAGCCATTCGGCCACCTGTGCACACGAGCGCGTCGGGTGTTCGAGGGCCACAGCGAAGCTGGGAAGCACCTCGCCGGGAAGAGATCCGCCGCCAACCGCGGCCGTTGAGTCCGCCACGTGGGCAAACGGACTCCCCGCCGCCCGCGCGATCGCCGAGGCGCGAGCGCCGAGCTCGTCCGGCGTGGCTGAGATCATTCGCCACACGGGGATGGCCGTTTCCGCTTCCTGGCGCACGTAGTGCGCCAGGGTGGCACGGAGCCCGGCTAGCGTCACCTTGTCGGGCCGCAGCGCCCGCGTGAGGGGGTGCCGGGTGATGGCGGCGATGGCTTGCTCGCCGCCGACGAGGATGCCGGCCTGCGGCCCGCCGAGCAGCTTGTCTCCGCTGAAGCACACCACGTCGGCGCCCGCGCGCACGCTTTCCTGCGGCATGGGCTCGTGACCCAGTCCAAATCGCTCGGTGGGGAGAAGGCTCCCGCTCCCCAAATCGTCCACAAGGAGGCGTCCGTGGCGGTGCGCGATTGCCGCCAGATCCTCGATGCTTGCGCTGTGGGTGAATCCAACGACCCGGAAGTTGCTGGCGTGAACCCGGAGGAGGACGGCTGTCTCGTCCGTGAGGGCGGCGGCGTAGTCCTCCGCGTAGGTCCGATTGGTGGTGCCGACCTCGACGAGGCGAGCGCCGCTCTGGCGCAAGACGTCGGGGATCCGAAATCCGCCGCCAATCTCTACGAGCTGCCCGCGCGAGATGACAACCTCTCGGCCCGCGGCGAGCGCAGCCAGCGCGAGGAGCACCGCGCTGGCGTTGTTGTTGACGACCAATGCGGCTTCGGCGCCGGTCAGGGAGCAGAGGAGGTCCGACACGTGGCCGTGCCGGGAGCCCCGCGCCCCGCGTTGGAGATCGAACTCGAGCGAGCTGTACCCCTGCGCGAGACGCTCCATGGCGCGAATCGCCGCCGCGCTAAGCGGCGCCCGCCCCAGGTTGGTGTGGAGGATAATGCCGGTCGCATTGACGACCGGTCGCAGACTCGGCTCGTCGCCCCGCGCGAGCCGTGCGCTGGCATTGGCGAGGAGCGTCTCCGGACTCGGCGGCTCGCCGGTGGCGCGCTCCCGAGAGTCGGCCACGGCCGACCGGATCGCGTCAACGACGGTGGCGCGAGGGAACTCCTGGAGGAGTCGGCGCGCAGTCTCGGTCTCCAGCAGTTGGCCGATGCTGGGGAGCGAACGACGGGCGTCCTCACCCGTGCCGTCGCGTGTACCGACGTCTGCCACGAACCCTCCAGCTCCCCTTGGATGCGATTCTACGGAGGGCTGTGGCCCGCCAGCAACGAACCGCCGCGTTGCCTATACTCTGCGCGGCTGGAGTGTGGAGTCTCATGGCACCATCGGCGCGCGTGACCGTGATCGTGGTGACATGGAACGGCCGTGCGCACCTCGGCCCATGCCTGGACGCCCTCAGCCGCCAGACCCTCACCGATTTCGATGTGATCCTGGTCGACAACGGCTCGACCGACGGCTCAGCGGAATTCGTTTCCCAACACTTCCCCTCCGTCCGTGTCATCCGGAACGCGCGCAACCTCGGCTTCGCGGCGGCCAACAACATCGGCATCCGCGCCAGCGACACCCCCTACGTCGCCACCCTCAACAACGACACGATTGCGGAGTCCACGTGGCTCGAAGCCCTCGTGCGCGTCGCTGAGTCGCGTCCCGAGCTGGGCTCCGTGGCCTCCAAGATGGTGTTCGCTCACGACCCCACCACCATCAATTCGTGCGGCATCGCCATCGACCCGGCCGCCATCGCCTGGGACCTCTGGGGCGGATATCCCGCCGCGGCGGTCGACCAGCCCCGGACCGTCTTCGGCCCATGCGCCGGCGCGGCGCTGTATCGGCGGGCGATGCTGGACGAAGTGGGGCTGTTCGACGAGGACTTCTTCGCCTATCTCGAAGACGTGGATCTGGCCTGGCGGGCACGCCTCCGCGGCTGGGACTCCGTGCTGGCGCCGGACGCGATCGTCCACCACGCCCACGCGGGCACCCTTGGCGAGGGGTCGCCGACGAAGCGCTTCCTGCTGGCGAGGAACAAAGTCTGGACCATCGCCAAGTGCGCCCCGTTCGCCCAGCTGCTGCGCTGGCTTCCACTGATGCTGATCTACGACGCCGGCGCCGCGTCGTTCGGCGTCATCCACGGGCGGGACTGGGCCTCCGTGCGCGGCCGGCTCGCCGGCCTCCGAGGCATCGGACGAGCGCTCGACAAGCGGCGGGCAATCCAGGCCCGCCGCTCCGTTTCGTGGGCGCGCCTGCGCCCCCTCTTCGCGCCCCTCGCTCCGCCCTGGGACGTGCCCCGACGGTATCGCCACCTCGTGGCGCCCCCTCGGTCCGTTGGTCCACCGGACCATCGTGGGCGCCCCGCGGCCCTCCGCGACAGAATGCGCCAGCCCTTGCTCGACGCCGCCGGGCTCGCCCTGCGGTCGTCAGGGAAGCGGGCGTCACAAGGCGAGCCGCGCGTGGTGGTGCTGCGGCCCGACCACCTGGGCGACGTGCTCCTATCGCGGCCGGCGCTCCAGCTGCTGCGCGACAGCCTCCCCCCGAACGCTGTAACCACGGTGGTGGGACCGTGGAGCGCGGCGGCGCTCGAGGGCACCGCCCTGCGGGTGGTGACGTTCGCCTTTCCCGCGTTCACGCGCGCGCCCAAGCCGAATGCCCTGGCGCCGTACGCGACGCTCCTCGCCCTCGCGACGCGCCTGCGCGCCGAGCGGTTTGACGCGGCGCTCGTGCTGCGGCCCGACCATTGGTGGGGTGCGCTTGCCGTCGCCCTTGCCGGCATCCCAGTGCGGGTTGGCCATCGAACACCCGGAACGGCCCCGTTCCTCACCCACGCCGTGAGCGACGGAGACGGGGAGCACGCGGCAGACACGGCCCATCGCGCGGCGCTCGCCCTGCTCGCGGCTCTGGGGCGGGAGGCGTCCGCCTGCCCGGACCGACATGTCACCGTCACCTACGCTCCGCGACCGGCAAGCGCTCGCGCGGCGGACGCCTGGCTCGCGCGGGAGGCGATCGATGCGGACCGCTTCATCGTTGTTCACCCGGGCGCGGGCGCAGACGTGAAGCTGTGGCCTGCCAAACGGTGGGCGGCCCTCTTCGCGGCGCTGCCAGACCCCGCGATCGTCGGGCTCACGGCCGGTCCCGGCGAGGAGACTCTCCGGGAGCAGGTGCGTCTGCAATGCCCCCGTCAGCTCCACGTCGCGCCGCGGCTCGACTGGGACGGCCTGGCCGCGCTCTACGCGAGGGCCAGACTCGTGATTGGTGTCGATAGCGGACCCCTGCACCTCGCGGCCGCCGTCGGAACCCCGACGGTTCGGCTCTACGGTCCCACCGATCCCAGGTGGTATGGTCCGCGCGGCCAGGGCACCGCGCACGAGGCGATCAGGTCCGAGCTACCGTGCGCTCCCTGCGGTGACCTCGATCATCCCCCGTGCGGGTTCCGCTTCGATGCGCCGTGCATGGCGTCGATCTCGGTCGAGGCCGTCGCAAGGGCCGCCGACGCGCTCTTTCGGCTTCGGGCCTCGGCCTCCGGACCATTCAGGTGAGCGTAAAAGGGGCGCTCAAGAAGTGCGCCCTCGCTGGCGGACTCGTCGCCGCATCTACGTTCGGGGTTTGGGCCTGGGCGACGGGCGTGCGGCGGCGTCCGACCGCGCGGGACGTTCGGCGCATCCTCGTCATTCGCCTGGATTTGATGGGCGACGTCGTGTTCTCGCTGCCGGCCATCGAGCTGCTCGCGGAACAGTACCCCGAGGCCACCGTCGACGTCCTGGTCCTGCCCTATACGGCGCCCCTGCTGCGCGGCGTCGCGCACGTCCGGCGGATCCACACCCTCGACGTCAATCAGTTTCGACGTCCCAGTGGCTGGCGTCGTGCCGCGGAGCTGATCGCGTGCATTCGCTCGCTTCGAGCGCAGCGGTACGATCTGGCGATCGGCCTCTCCGGCCTCATGGGCGGCGTATTCGCGGCGCTCAGCGGCGCCCGCTGGCGCGCCGGCTATGCGGCGGAGACCCTTCCTGGCTGCTACAACCTTCGCGTGCCAGGCCGTCGCTATCGCGAGGCAAAGCACGAGGTGATGTACTGCGTCGACCTCGTTCGCGCGATTGCCGGAGGACCGGCGCGCGACGTGGCCCCGCGCCTGTCGCCCGCCACGCCGGAGCGGCCGCCGGCATCGCCCTACATGGTCCTCGTTCCGGGCGCCAACAACGGACGGGCCAAACGCTGGCCGCCCGCCTACTGGGCCGCCCTGGCCGATGCGCTCGCGACGACCTCCGAAGGCGAGATCGTGCTCGCCGGGTCGGAATCCGAGGGCAGTTTGGCTCGGGAGATCGCGACGCTCGCCCGCTGCGCAATCGTGAATCGCGCAGGACAGACGTCGGTCGATGAGCTGGTGTCGCTCCTGGCCGGCGCCCGGGTCGTGGTCGCCGGAGACACCGGGCCCCTCCACGTCGCCGCTGCCCTCGGGCGCCCCGTCGTGGGGATCTTCGGCCCGACCGATCCGGTGAACACGGGTCCGCTGGGATCCGCGTCCACCGTCGTGCGCCTCGGCCTCACCTGCAGCCCCTGCTACGACTTGCGCAGCCCCGCGGACTGCAAGCTGCCCGATCGCAGCACCCGGTGCATGTGGGGACTCGACCCATCGACCGTGGAGCAGGCGGTGCGAAACGCGCTCGCCACGGCGCCCTCCGCAGCGCACGGGTGAGCGGATTTTGCCCGACCTCGGGAGGAGCCTGTACCCTCTCCGATATGCGGCACATACTGGTCGTCAAGCTCGCCGATCTCGGTGACGTGCTCACGGCCACCCCGGCGCTCCGCGCCCTTCGAAATTCCTTCCCCGGCGCGCGCATCACCGCGCTCGTCACCCCGCACGCAGCCCCGCTCCTTCAGCCGAGCAGCGCCGTGGATGAGGTCATCACCTTCCCCAAGGCCGCGTTCGACGACTTTCGATCCGTCCTCGGCCCGCGCAGTGGCCCGCGGTCGCTCGCCGCCGCCCTGGGACTCGCGGCCCGCCTGCGCGCCGGGCGGTTCGACGCCCTGGTGCTGCTCCACCACCTCGTCACGCCGGTCGGGGCGCTGAAGTATCGGGCGCTGGCGCGCGCGACAGACGCGCCGGTCCGCGCGGGCCTGGACAATGGGCGCGGCGCGTTTCTCACCCACCGCGCCGCGGACGCGGGCTTCGGGGCGCGCCATGAAGTCGAGTACTGCCTCGCGGTGGTCGAGGCGCTTGGAGCGCGCGCCGAACGGACGCCGATGGAGATGTCGCTCAGTCCGTTTGAGGCGGACGAAGCCGCGCGGCGCTGGCAGCGGCTCGGCCTCGATCCATCCGACGTCGCGATTCTTCATCCGGGGTCGGGACGGTACAGCCTGGCCCGACGGTGGTCGCCAGAGCGCTTCGCCGCCGTGGGCGACGCGCTGGCGAGCGATGGGCTGCGCCCGGTCCTGGTGGCCGGCCCGGGCGAGGAGGCGCTCGCTCGGGAAGTTCAGCAGGCGATGCGATCCCCCTCCTCCACCCTCTCCGGTCTCGACGTGCGGGCGCTTGCCGCCTCGATGCAGGGCACCCGAATCTTCGTGGGGAACGACAGCGGCGTCATGCACCTGGCGGCCGCGGTCGGTACGCGGGTCGTCGCGGTCTTCGGCCTCTCCAACCATCGGGCCTGGGGCCCATTTCCACCGGAGGCCCACACCGTGGTCCGCCTGCCCCTCCCGTGCAGTCCCTGCTTCTACACGGGCCATGGCCTCGGCACGCCGCAGGGCTGCGCGTCGCGCGCGTGCCTCACAGACCTCCACGCTCAGCTCGTGATCGACGCGGCCCGCCGGGCCGTCCGGGGCGAGCCGGATCCGGCGCCCGTCGCGACGGGAGGCGAGGCCAGTGGCGCCTGAACCGGGCAGCGTCGCCCCCGTCGAATGCCCACGCCACCGGAACGTCCGGACCTATCTCCGGTGTGGCCGCTGCGGCGCCGCTATCTGTCCCAAGTGCCTGGTGCACACGCCCGTGGGTGCGCGCTGTCCGACGTGCGCGCGACCGGCCGGCGGGTTGCCGAGCCTGGGCCTCCTCGTCTACGGCCGATCGATCGGCGCCGGCGTCGGCGTCGGGGCCATGTGCGGAGCGTTTCTGGCCGTCATTCAATTCGGCGCGCTGGCATTTCTCCCCATGCTGCTGATGGGGTTTCTCGTGGGCGAGGCGGTCTCCGCGGCCGGCCGCCGGCGGCCCGCCCGCGAGCTCGCCGTCATCGCCTTCCTGTCCGCCGTCGTGGGACCGGTCGCCGGTCGCGCCCTGGTCTTCTGGCTCTTGACGCCGATTGCGGACCCCGCCATTCGGGCGTCGTTCGCGCTTTCGGCGGCGTTTCAGGCCTTGGGGGCCTTCGGCGTGCTGCTGGCGATCGTCGCCGGCGTCATCGCCTCGTCGCGCGTCAGCGGGTGACGAACCCCGCGCCCGTCAGCCGGGCAGTCAGGAGATCGGCTGCGCAACCGGCCGCTCCCTGGCGTTCGCCGAGCCCGCCGGACGCGCATCGGCCTCGCATGGATCATCATCGGGGACGCTCATCGGGCTCGGGCGACGCCAGCACGCGCGCGCGGCGGACATGCATCGAATCTGCTCGTCGGCGGTGAGGGGCGGGGTCCCCATGAGGCAGACGATTTGGTACAGAAGACGGCAGCCATCGTCGCCGGGCTCTTCGGGTCCCGACCACCGCTCGCGGTAGTGAACGCACGCGCCCTTGTGGCGCCGCCAGTTCGGGTTGTCCTGGATCGTGTCGGTCGCCTCGCAGCGGAGTTTCGGCATTCTACCACACGGTATTTCGGCGCTCATCCGGTCGCCAGGCGGCCACCGCCAGCGGGACACGCCTCGCACGCGCGAGCGTCACACCAGCCCCGGTAGATCGCAATCAAACCCTGCTGCCGGACCGCGGTCATGCGCACGACGCGCGCATGGGGACCGAGGATCTGGCTCGCCATGTGGCGCGTGATCTGGTTGCTCGCGAGGGGCGCATGGGCGAGGAGCGCGTCCGTCGCCGCCGCGGCGAGCGCCTCATCGCCGGATCGGCGAGCTGTCGCCCCGACCCAGGGCAGGAGGACGTTCACGACGATGTCCGCCGCCCGCTGCCGTCCGATGAGCGCGCCAGGGCGCGCGAGGGGACGCGCGAAATCCGCGTGCGCCCGCCAGTAGTCGCCCTCGCCGGTCCGAAGGAGGAGGGCGTCGAGCCCGGCCGCGGCCTTCCCGGGCGCGCGCTCTGTCAGCAATGCGCGGACGTGCCGGTCGAGCGGCCACCGAGCGACGTCCGCCGCGAGAGCGGCCGCGGCCGCGACCCGGCGCGCCGGGTGATTGACGGGCCGGACGCCCACCCACCGCCACCCCAGCCCCCGCCTGGGTCCGGAGCGCCGCGCCTCGGCCCACGCGCGCTCGATAGCTCGCGCGTAGGCATCGGCGCCGACGCCGACGCCGCGCTGCGAGGGAAGGAGGCCCGCTTCACCGAAGAGCAGCGCATCCAACAGCAACGGATCGCACCGCGCGGTGAACTCCGCTTCGTGGACGCCGATGCGGTCGGCCAGGAGCCGAAAGGGGGAAGAATTCGCGGAGTATCCCAGCGCCCCGAGCACGCCCGCCCACAGAGCCTGTTCCTCGCCGACGATAGCGATGTCCGCCTCCAGTCTTGCGCTCTTGGCCTCGATGCGAGCCCGCCCAGCACGGTCCAGGAGTTCAGCGGCCTCGGCAGGGGACAGGCAGGCGTGGACCGCTACGGGCGCCGCGCCAGACTGCCAGCGCCCAAGCTCCGCACGCAGCCACCCGGCGGGATACTGATCGGCGAGAGCCACCTCGGGAATCCCGCGCCCGTTCGCCGTGACCGCGCCCTGGCGCGCGTCGAGATGGAGCACGACGTGGAGCACCGTGCCCCCATAAACAGGGTCAGCGCCGTGCCCGTGCTGAACCCAGCCGCCCGACCGCGTGTGGACCTCGACGTCTCCGCGCTCGACGCGGCCATCGATGGTAACCACCGCGCCCCGAAAGTCCGGGCCCCAGCTCCCATACCGCCGCCCCGGATAGATCACGTGAACCTGCTGACCATCGCGAGCGCACAGCGAGCGGCCAACCTGGCGCTGCCAAAGCCAGGCGACAAACGCCTCCGGCGCGCGGAGCAGAACCGTCACGACGGCGGCCCTTCGCCGCCGATCGGGGGCTCGTCTGGCCGCGCCAGGTCGCCGTAGGAGACCCCCGCGCGCTCGGCCACGATGTCCAGGATCCGGACCGATGCGCCCCGCGGCGCATACAGCCCCGTCTCCCAGTCGCTGACCGTCTGCTGACGCACGCCAAGCTGCTTCGCGAATTCCTGCTGCGAGAGCCTCAGCGAGCGGCGCAGTCTGCGCACGGTCTCCGCCCGCCACGTTCGCCCGAGATGGCGACCCATGGCGGGAGTATACACGGAACCGTGTAACACGGCGCGGGCCCGCGGGGTCTGGAGGACGGTCGGATGTATGCTTGGCGGGGAGGGGTGCAGATGAGCGAGCGGGCCGACGTCGCGATTGTCGGCGGCGGTGTCATCGGGGCGAGCGTCGCATTCCACCTCGCCGAGCGGGGCATACGCGACGTCCTCATCATCGAGCGCTCCGCCCTGGGGTCCGGCTCGACGGGCCGCGCGGCAGGTGGCATCCGCCAGCAGTTCTCCACCGAGCTGAACTGCCGCATCTCCATGCTCAGCGTCGAGAAGCTCCTCTCCTTCGAGGAGACCACGGGCTGGGACCCGCGATTTCGCCAGGTCGGTTACCTCTTTCTCCTCACACGTCCCGAAGACTGGGCGCTCTTCCAACGCAACGCCGAGATGCAGCGGCGCCTCGGCCTCGACGTCCAGCTCCTCAGCGCGCACGCCGCGCAGCACATGGTGCCCGCGATCATGGTGGACGACGTGTTGGGAGCGACGTTCTGCCCGACGGACGGCCACGCCGACCCCACCCAGGTATGCCTCGGGTACGCGTCAGCGGCGCGCGCGCGAGGTGTGCGAATCCTATCGGGCACGACGGTGACCGACGTCGGGCTGGAGGGCGGCCGAGTCGCATTTGTCGAGACCGATCACGGCCGTGTCGAAGCGCCGTTGGTGGTCGACACGGCAGGTCCGTGGTCCGCGCAGATCGCGGCGCTCGCCGGCATCTCCATCCCGATCCAGCCCTACCGACGGCAGCTCTATTACATGGAGCGGCTGGCGACGATCCCGGAGTCAGCCCCGATGGTGGTGGACTTCGCATCGAGCATGTATTTCCGACCGGAGGGGCCCGGCATGCTGCTGGGCATGACCGACCGGAGCGAGCCCTCGAGCTTCAACATCAACACGGACGAGGCGTTTCTCGCCATGCTCGTCGAGCATGCCGTTCGCCGCGTCCCGGCGCTCGAGGGGATGCGCATCATCCGCGGGTGGGCGGGCCTCTACGACGTGACGCCGGACGCGAACCCCATCATCGGCCGCGTCCCCGAGGTCGACGGATTCATCATCTCGGCCGGCTTCAGCGGCCACGGGTTCATGCACGCGCCCGCCGTCGGCCAGCTCGTCGCCGAGATCATCGTCGACGGAGCGGCGCATACCCTCGACCTGTCGCCCCTGTCGCTGGACCGATTCACCGCGGGGACGATAACCGCGGAGCAGAACGTCATCTGACGTTAGGGAAGAGGCGCGGTCGGGAGCGTCGCCGACTCGTCCACCGGCCATGACCCGAGCACCTTGAGATAGGCGGAGAGCGCCTTCAGCTCGGTGAGAGCCTCCGCGATGACCGCGTCCTGCTCGTGGCCGGCCAGCTCGACGAAGAAGATGTAGTCCCACGCCCGCCGGCGCGAGGGCCGGCTCTGGATGCTGCTCATGTTCACGCCGCGGCGTGCGAACACGTCGGCCACGTCGCGCAGCGCCCCGACGTGGTCGCGGATGCTGAAGAGAATGGCCGTCTTGTCGCGACCGGTGGGCGCGCTCGATGCCGTGCGGCCGATCACGTAGAAGCGCGTGTAGTTCGCGGCTAGGTCCTGGATGTCGCGCTCGAGGATGTTCAAGCCGTATTCGGCGGCCGCGAGAGCGGGGCCGATGGCCGCGCCCGTCCGGTCCTCGGCGGCCATGATGGCCGCGCGCGCCGTGCTGGCGGCGTCCACGATCTCGCACCCCGGAAGGTTCCGTGCGACCCAGCCGCGACACTGCGCCAGGGCGACGGGAATGGAGTAGACCGTGCGGACCTCTTCCCTGCTCGCCGCTCGCGAGAGGAGTTGCATGGAGATCGGGAGCACCACCTCCGAGCACACGCGCACGTCGGTGTCGACCAGGCTATCGAGGGTGAGGAGGATCGCGCCCTCGGTGGAGTTCTCGACGGGCACGACGCCATAGTCGACGTGGCCGAGCTGCGTCTCGGTGAACACCTCGGGGATCGTGTCGAACGGCACGAACGTCGCGGACTCCCCGAACCGCTCGAGCGCCGCCTGGTGGGTGAAGGTCGCCGGCGGACCGAAGTACCCGACCCGAATCTCGCGCTCGAGCGCTCGGCACGCCGAGATCACCTGGCGGTAGATCGCCGCGAGGTGGGCATCGGTGAGGGGACCATCTCCCGCGAGCGCTCGTACGCGTTCGATGACGTCGCGCTCCCGATCGGGCGCGTACGCGCTCCGACGGGACGCCGTCTTGGTCGCGCCGATCTCCACGGCGATGCGCGCCCGCGCCTGCAAACGGCTCACGATCTCCGCGTCAAGTCGGTCGATGCGCTCGCGAGCCTCACGAATCGTTGGGTCGTCCACGGGCAACTCCGTTCGCGTGCATCCCAGTATAGTGGCCCCGGTCGGCCAGACCCGCCCGTGGACGGGCGGCGCGCCATGCCAGCAGGGCATTCGCGGGCATGACCAGGTCAGGCCGGGTTGTGTATGTTCTACACATCCCGAAGCGGTGAGCGCGAGGTGCGAAAGACGACGGACATACCGGCTGCCCAGAAGCGGGTCGAGGAGCTGCGCACCCTCATCAACTATCACAACTACCGCTACTATGCCCTCGACGCGCCGGAGATCTCGGACGCGGAGTACGACGCCCTCTTCCGGGAGCTGCGGGACCTCGAGGCCAAGTATCCCGAGCTTGCTTCGCCCGACTCCCCCACGCAGCGCGTCGGGACCGCGCCACAGTCCGCCTTCGGCGTCGTGCAGCACCGCGTGCCGATGCTCAGCCTCGGGAACGCCTTTTCGCGCGAAGACCTCACCGCGTGGTACGGCCGCGCGCGCAACCTGATCGGGCGCGACATTCGGGATTTCGTCCTCGAGCCCAAGCTGGATGGCCTCGCCGTGTCGATCCTGTACGAGAACAGGCAGCTCAAGATCGGCGCCACCCGGGGAGACGGCTTCCGCGGTGAGAACGTGACACCGAACGTCCGGACCATCCGCTCGGTCCCCCTCGCCCTGACCGCATCGGCGCCCCCGCTGCTGGAGGTCCGCGGCGAGGTGTTCCTCACGCGCGCGGCGTTCCGGCGAATCAACGACGAGCGCGCGAAGGAGGGACAGCCGCTCTTCGCCAACCCCCGCAACGCCGCCGCGGGCTCCCTGCGCCAGCTCGACCCGCGGATCACCGCGCGGCGGCCCCTCGACTTCATCGCGTACGACGTCGGCGCCGTGGAGGGCGTGCGCCTCCCGCGGACGCACTGGGATCTGCTTCAGCAGCTCGGGGAGTGGGGGTTCAAGATCAACCCAAATAACAGCCGCGCCGACAGCATTCAGGACGTGGCCGAGCAGTGCGAAGGTTGGGCCGAGCGACGCGACGGGCTCGCGTACGAGATCGACGGCGTGGTCGTGAAGATCGACGATCGCGCGCTCCACGAGGAGCTGGGATGGGTCGGACGCGAGCCGCGCTGGGCGACCGCCTACAAGTTTCCGCCCACCCAGGCGACCACGAAGCTCTTGGACATCGGGATCAACGTCGGGCGAACCGGAAGCCTCAACCCGTTCGCCGTGCTGGAGCCGGTGCCAATCGCGGGGGTCACCGTGAAGCTCGCCACCCTCCACAACGAGGAGGACATCGCCCGCAAGGACATCCGCATCGGCGACACGGTCATCGTCCAGCGGGCCGGCGAGGTGATCCCGCAGGTCATCGGCCCGGTCGTCAGCAAGCGGACCGGCGCCGAGCGTCCATTCACGATGCCGGAGCGATGCCCGGTGTGTGACGCCCCGGTCGTGAAGCCGGCGGGCGAGGCGATGGCGCGCTGCACGGGCGGGGCGAGCTGCCCGGCGCAGCGCTACGAGATGATGGTGCACTTCGCGTCGAAGCCGGCGATGGACATCGACGGCGTCGGCGAGAAGCTCGTCGCCGCGCTCATCCAGGCAGGCTTGATCAGTGACCCAGCGGACCTGTACCACCTGACGAAGGAGCAGCTGCTGACGCTCGAACGGATGGGCGACAAGAGCGCGGAGAACGTCCTGAACGCGATCGAAGCGAGCAAAGAACGGCCGCTCAGCCGCGTGCTCCACGCGCTCGGGATCCGCTACGTTGGGGACCGCACGGCCGAGATCCTCGCCGACCGGTTTGGATCGATGGACCGACTCCTCGCCGCGAGCGAAGACGAGCTGATCGACACCGAGGGGATCGGCCCGAAGATCGGCCGAAGCGTTTTCGAGCACCTCCGATCCGAACGCGTGCGGCAAATCATCGAGAAGCTCCGCGCCGCCGGCGTGAACATGGCGCAGCGGCGCGCCGAGGCGAGGGACCTGCCCCTCTCCGGCACTGTGTGGGTGTTCACCGGTCGTCTCGAACGATGGACCCGCCTGGTCGCCGAGGAGCGGGTGAAAGCCCTGGGCGGCGCGGTCGGAGACTCCGTGACCCGCAAGACGACGCACGTGGTGGTCGGGGAGGAGCCGGGGTCCAAGGCCCAGCGCGCGCAGCAGCTCGGCGTCCGGATCCTCAGCGAAGCGGAGTTCGAGGAGATCGTCGGGGCACAGCAACAAGATCGCGGTTAGGCCACGCCGCTCTCAACCGGCGCCGGTGCCGGCGCCGCGACATCCGCCGCGATCCGAAGCCCCTCCTCGACGAGCGACTCACCACGCCCGTGCGCGTGAGCTAGCCGCTCGATCACCGCGCCAATTTGATTGGCGGGCACCTGCGCCAGGACCCGCGTACCCGCGCGGGTCTCCGGGCCCGACGAACCCCCGACGAACACGTCGTAGACCTCGATCACCTCGCCGTTCACTCGCGCCTTGTCCCCCTGCACACCGATGTCCGCCACGTGGTGGTTGGCGCAGGCGGCGGGGCATCCGGACCAGTGAACCGTGATCGGGCGCCCAAGGCGCTGGCCGCCGTCGATGCTCCGTGCAACCCGGAGGGCCATCTCCTTGGTCTCCGCCAGGGCGAGGTCGCAGGTGCCGAGCCCCGTACAGCTCACGGTGCCTCGCATCGCGGGCGTGGGATCGGGGCGGAGCTGCTCGAGCAAGCTCTCGTTGAGGAGGCGGGGCAACAGCGCATCCGGCACGTGGGGGAGGATCAGGTTCTGGCCGACGGTGAATCGAATCTCGCCCCGCCCGTACGCGTCGGCCAGGTCCGCCACGGCCGCGATCTGCGCCGCCGAGACGCGACCGACCGGCGCGGCGAGCCCCACGCTGTAGCGACCGGACTCGCGCTGCGGCGCGACACCCAGGTGATCCGTGTGGAACCCGGTGCGCGCGTCGGCGCCGGCGCCCTCCAGTCGCCGCCCCAGCCGTTGCTCCAGCGCATCCCGAAAGCGCTCGACTCCCCAATCATCGACCAGGAACGCCAGGCGGGCGCGGCTGCGCGACGCGCGCGAGCCGTGGTCGCGAAAGATCTCGACGATGGCGACCGCGACGTCACACGCTTCGTCGCGGGTCACGAAAACGTCGAGCGGCCGAGCCGGCGTGAGCCCGCCGCTGCCGTTCTTTCCACCCACCATGACGTTGAACCCGGCGAGGAGCCGACCGTTGACGCGCTTCAGCGCGGGACCCATGCCGATATCCTGCGTCTCCAGGTGGAGGCAGTTGTCCATGCACGCGGTCATGGCCACGTTGAACTTCCGGGGAAGGTTCGAAAACGCCCGGTTGCCCAGGAACCGCGAGGTGAACTCCCGCGTGACCGGCGACGCGTCGAACAGCTCGTGCGTGGTGACCCCGGCGAGCGGGCAGCCGGCCACGTTGCGGATGTTGTCCATCCCTGTCTGCCGCGTGTCGACGCCGACGGCGCTGAGTCGCGCGAGGATCTCGGGCACGTGCTCGATGCGAAACCAGCGGATCTGCACCTGTTGGCGCGTCGTGATGTCTACCTCGCCGCGTCCGAACTCGGACGCGACCTTCCCGATGACGCGCACTTGGTCGCTGCTGGCGATCCCGTTCGGGATCCGAATCCGGAGCATGAAGAAGCCCGGGATGTGACGTCGGAAGAAGACCCCGTACCACTTCAAGCGCGTCTTGTCGTCGTCGGAGATCGCCTCCCAGCCCGCTCGGGCGTAGCGCTCGATCTCGGGCCAGACGTCAAGGCCATCACGCTCCTGCTTGATGCGTTCGAACTGGTTCATCGCGCTCGATCCTCCAAATGGTGATCTACGACGCCGCGAGCTCGACGTCGCTCGTGCGGGCGGGCGACGGCTCTGGCTTCGCCGCCGCGTTCAGGCGCTCGGCGGCGCGGGTGATCGGACTCGCGAGCCAGTAGAGTCCGCCGACCAGGCCAGCGCCCCCGATGACGTTGCCGATCGTCACCGGCAGCAGGTTCTGCGCGTATCCGACCCAGGAGACCCCGTCGCCGTGGGGTTGAAACAGGGCGATTCCCATGAGGGTCATGTTGGCGATGCTGTGCTCGAACCCGGCGGCGACGAAGGCGAAGAGGCACCAGAAGATCAGCACCAGCTTGGCGGCGTCGCCGATGGGGCGCATGGCGCACCAGACGGCCAAACAGACCAGCCAGTTGGCGAGAATGCCCCGCGCCACGGCGGCTCCGAACGGGAGAGCCATCTTGCCGGCCGCGACGGATTCGACCAGCGCCCTCTGCGGATCGCCGGCCAGCACGCCGGACTGCGCCACGAGCCACGCGAGCCCGAGCGACCCGATGAGATTGCCGACGTATGAGGTGCCCCAGATCGCGGCGAGCTGGCCCCAGGTCGCCCGCCCCGCCAGGGCGCCCGCCATGAGCGTCATCGCATTCCCGGTGAACAGCTCGGACCCCGCGAAGATCACGAGGGCCAGCGCCCCTCCGAACGACGCCCCCATGACCACCTTGAGCATCGGGGAGCTGGCGGCGGAGAGCGGTCCCCCGACGACGAAGATGAATGCGATCCCAAGACCGACGTAGGCGCCGGCCAGACATGACAGGATCAGATACTGGACGACGGAGCGACTCAGGAGCGCGGCTTTCTTTTCCGCGGCTGCCATCACGCTGCCAAGGGTTTCTTCGATCACGGCGCATCTCCTCCCGCTGGTGGGCTTCGACAGAAAGAGGGACGCCCGAGGCGTCTCCAAATCGGATTCGCTCGAGCGTCCCAGTTGCCTGGCTCAGTCTGCTCGTCTTGGTCGCGTTAGCCGGTCGGCTCTCCAGTCCCCTCCGGGCCGTCGTCTCGGCGCGCCTGCATGCTCGGACGCCACTCGTGCTCGACGGCGAAGACGACCACGCGGCCGTCCTTGATGACTCCGCGGAAGCTCCCGTATCGGCAGCGGCGGATCTCGTCGGCGTACCGCGTGATCAACGACTGCAGATCCATCTCGGGATTCACGTCAGCCACTCGCGGCCTCCGCGTTCGTCATGCCGAGACCTTATCGCGCCGGCGCCCGTGGCTGGTATAGAAGAACAAACTAAAGAATCCCCGGATTCATTGGGCAGAATGTCTGAGGCCGGAAACGGCGCGGCCTCACCGGGTGTCAACGCGCACGCGGTCGTCCATCACGACCCAGCCGACGCCGGACTCGTCCGGCAGCACGACGAGCGCGAAGCCGTCTTCATCGCGGACGAACCGGACCTGGTCGCCCGGCTCCAGCGTCGCCACCACATCACCATCGCTCGACACGGCATCGGTGTGATCCATCACTTGCAGCCAGGTAGCGGATACGACCTCAGCCGGCTGGGAAGGCGCGTCGGACGACGGCGACGGCGGCGAGATCGGCGCCGTGGTGGGCGGAGTGGCGGGCGCCGCCGGTATCGTCGGGTCCGTCGCCCGAGGACGAGCAGACGGCTCGGGCGTCGCAGCCGTCGCTTCCTCCAAATCAGGTTGAGCCACGCGACCGGCCGCCGTGGGCGGTCGCGGCGTCGCCGTGGGGGCGAGAGGGCGCGGGGTCGGCGACGGCGTGTGGGTCGCCGCCGGCTCGCTCGTCGGTGTCGCCGACGGCGTGGCGAACACGGTCGCCGTCGGCGTGGGCGAGCGGGAGCTCGTCGGCGACCCGGGGAGGCTCTCGCACGCGATGCCGTTGTGGTTCGCGTCCAGGTGGTTGGGATCCCCCGATCCCGAAGCCAGGAAGTAGGCTTGGGCCTCTTGCCAAGTTTGAAAGTCGCGGCAGTTCTTGTCCGCCGCGAAGAGCTCTCCTGCCTCGCCGGGCCACAATCCCGGGACCGTGGTCGCGAGGAGGAGCATGAGCGCGCCACGGGCAATTGGAAGGACAGGCGCCCGCATCGTCGACCTCGAACCCGATTGGCGTGGATCGCGCGGCGGGTCGCGCCGCGCCAGCAGGAGCAGCTCAGCCCCAGCCTGCGAAGAAGACCCCTCCGAGCGCTGCCAGCAGCCAGAATCGCAGCGTCTTGCCCAGGAACGTGCTCACCAGAAAGATCCATAACGGCATGCGGGTCGCTCCCGCGACCATGCCCACCGCGTCGAAAAAGGGGTTGGGCACGATCGCAGCCAGAAAGATGACTGGCCCACCGAACCGGCCCATCCACCGCTGGATCGCCGCGTACCAGCGATTCTCGGGGACCAGACGTCGCCCGCTGTACCCCAGCGCATAGCCGGTCAGCTCGCCGAGCGCGGCGGCGACGCCAGCGACGAGGGCGACCGCCCGCGGGTCCAGAAAGGTGCCGGCGAAGACGATCGCGGCGATATAGGGCACGGGAAGGATCAGCGAGGCGGTGGAGAGAAGAGTGACCAGGAATACCCCGAGGTACCCATAGCGGCCGAGGGCGTGGTAGTCGACGGGAAGGGCGATGATGGCGGCGGACATGCCCGCGACGGCCAGGGCCCACGCCATGGCCTGGAGCCGCGCTCCGCGGGTCGCAAACCTCGCGCTCCACGACGCCTGGAGCACGTGCACGGTCTCGCTCGTGGCCGCGGAGATTCCGTTGGCTTGCACAGTCCATCCCTCGGGAACCGATCGGGGAGCGCTGGGCGCAATTCTAGTGTCGCCGGTCGCAGAATGGAAATAAGACTTCTCCAGGAAGCCCATCACGAATGGCTTATACGGTGACCGGAGGAGCTGCCCCAGGGACGCCCCGCCACATCAGCGGCGGTGGCGGCCCTCGATCTGGGACAGGCGCTCGATGTTTTCGACCTCGTCCGGGTCCGGGCGCTCCACGGCGAACCAGGCGTCGAGTATGGCGCGCGCTGCCTCCACCGTGAGCAGCCGCGAGCTCAGCACCAGGACGTTGGCGTCGTTCCACCTGCGCGCCCCGGTCGCGATCCACGGGTCCCACACGAGCGCGGCGCGCACCCCCGGCACCTTGTTCGCCGCCATCGCGGTTCCGGTCCCCGTCCAACAGAAGAGCACGCCCTGGTCAGCGGTCCCTTCCGCGACCGCGCTCGCGACCTTCACGGCCACCTCAGGCCACTGCGCTGGAGGCACGAGCTGCACGTCGTGGCCCCGCGCCCGCAGGTCGTCGACGACGGCGTCGGTCAGCTCGTTCGCGTCATCCGCGCCGACGAGAATACGCACGGGGCGACTCAGTCCCTCGACCAGCGCGTCTTCGGCCGCGGCTGGAGCTCCTCGTCCACGTAGAGCGCGTCAACGCGCTCGTTGAAGAAACAGAGGAGGCCCGCGACCTTCGGGCACTCGGGGATGGGCTCAGGGTAGCTCCAGACGATGTCGTCGAAGGTCTGATCGCCTACGCGCACGCTCCAATACGACGCGATGCCCTTGTATGGGCAGCGCGTGTGGGTGTCGGTGGGATGCAAGAGATCGAGGCGGACGTCCTCGGGCGGCAGATAGTAGCGCGTCGGCAATCCCGTCTCAAACAGCAGCCGCGGGCGATGGCTGTCGGCGACGGTGACGCCGCCCAGCACGACCCGCACGTGGCGCGTGCTCGCCAGCACGTCGACGCGCTTGTACGGATCCCGCGGATGGACGAAGACCTCTTCATCCTCCTCGTACCATGCGTCCATCGATGGCCAGTCGAACGCGATGTACTCGCTCATCTCGGGCCACTGTGGCGTCCCGGCGTTGAAGCGCCACGCGCCCTGCTCGGCGACGCGGCTCCCAGCCCGGACGTTCCAGAAGGTCGCTGTGCCCTTTTGCGCATCGGTCTCCGTGCGACCGGACGGCACCAGAAGGTCCGTGCGCACGTCGCCGCGGGGAAAGTAGTAGACGGGGAGGTGGCCGCGCTCCCGAAAGAGCATGACGCGCCGGCTATCGGCGATCGTCTCGCCGGCGAACACCACGCGCACGCGCCGAGGGCTCGGCTCGGCGATCGCCCAGTAGTCCTCGGCGGAGGGCGGCCCGCCGTTGGTGAGAGGGACGGCAAGTTGGCTCATCTCGTGCTCCTCGCGTGACTCGTTCAATCATATGCCGATCCAGCCGGCTTCGTTCCCCATTGTCCATAAGCAATTCCCACGGATTTCCGCTCCATTTTCTTATCTAAGAATGGTCTAAGAGTAGGCCCGTTTTTCGATATAGTCGAACGAGACAGTCCAGCCGTCACCCGTCCGGCTCATCCCGCGATGCGAGGGTCTGAACATGGTCTTGACACGGATCGGCGCCGCTCTGATCGGGATGGCAATCGTCACCACCGCATGCGCCGCGGGGGCGGCGCCCAAAGGCGCGGGGGGCGACCCGGTGCCAGCGCCTCCACACCGCAAACACATTACGGCGGCGATCCTCGGAAATCCCTACACCCTCAGTCAGGCGGTGAATACCGCGGGGACCGGGTCCATCCGCGGCGTCGGCGAGCTGGAGAAGGTCATCAACGCGGGCCTCACGAAGCTCGATGAGGATGACAACGTCGTGCCGCAGCTCGCCAAGGAGGCGCCGAGCCTCGAAAACGGCCTGTGGACCGTGTCCCCGGACGGCACGATGCAGACGACGTGGAACATCAAGCCCGACGCGACGTGGCAGGACGGGGCGCCCTTCACCGCAGCGGACATCCAGTTCACGGCGACCGTCGTGCGAGACAAGTCCGTCGCCATCGCCGGGAATCCGGCATACCGGGCGATGGACGCGGTGACGACGCCGGACGAGCGCACCGTCGTCGTCACCTGGAAGCAGCCGTTCATCTACGCGGACCAGCTCTTCAGCTACACCATCGCGCTCCCCCTTCCCGACCATCTCCTTCGCGCGCAATACGAATCGGACAAGGCGAGCTTTCTCGACCAGCCGTACTGGACGACGGATTTCGTCGGGACCGGCGCTTTCAAGCTGCGGGAGTTCGTTCGGGATAGCCACATGATCGTCGAGGCATGGGACGGCTACGTGCTCGGTAGACCGAAGCTCGACGAGATCGAGGTGCGGTTCCTGTCAGACCCCAACGTCGTGATCTCCAATATTCTCGCCGGAGAAGTCGACGTCACGATCGGCCGCGGCATGAACCTGGAGCAGGCGCTCCAGGTGGACGAGCAATGGGACGGCGGAAGAATGGACGCGAAGCCCAGCAACTGGATCGCCCACTACCCGCAGCTCATGACGCCCGACCCGGCCGTCATCGGCGACGTCCGCTTTCGGCGGGCACTCCTCCAGGGGATCGATCGCAAGGCGCTCTCCGACACGCTCCAGGCCGGGCGCGCGCCCGTTGCCGACACGATTCTTTACATAAACTCACCCGAGTATCGCGACGTCCAGGGGAGCGTCGTGACGTATCCCTTCGATCCGCGCGGCGCGGCGCAGGCGATCCAGGGGCTGGGGTTCGCGCGCGGGGCCGACGGCATGTTCGCCGGTCCCGACGGGCAGGCCCTCACGATCGAGAGCCGCACCAACGCCGGTGACGATCTGAAAGAGAAGCTCGTCCAGGCCACGGCCGACTCGTGGCGCCAGATCGGTGTGGGGGTCAACACCGTCGTCACGCCGCGCCAGCTCGCCTCAGATCGCGAATATCGAGCCACGAACCCCGGGTTCGACCTCGTCCGCCAGCCCTTCGACTTGACGCGCTTCATCTCGTCCGAGATCCCCCTTCCCGACAACAACTGGAAGGGGAAGAACCGAACGCGGTACAGCAACCCGGAGCTGGACGGCCTCGTCAGCCGGTACTACAGCACGATTCCCAAAACGGACCGCACCGCCGTCCTCGCCCAGGCGGCGCACATCTTGTCCGACCAGGTGATCGGCCTGGGTATTTTTTATGGACCGGAACCGATGCTCATCAGCAACAAGCTCGTCAACGTCTCGTCGGGCAAGGCCGCCGACGTCGATGAGACGTGGAACATCGAGACGTGGGACCTCCGATAGGGCAACGGCCCCCAAATGGCGTGAGGGGTGACGCGCCAGTGCGACGGCGACAGCCGCGGCGATGAAGGGAACCAGGGCTCCGCTCGTCGCCACGCAGCGTACAATAGGACCGGCCATCCGACGATCGAGGGAACGCACAGAGGGAGTGGCGCCGGTGGGCTGGGGGGAGCGCCGCTCGTGAACGTGCGGCGCACACTGGCTGGCGAGGAGTGAGATGACGCGCGGCGGGTCGCGAACATCGAGCCTCTACGCGCGAGCGGCCATCGCTCTCGTCGCCCTCATCACCACGATCGCCGCGGGCTGCGGCCCAACGGCGGCCCGCGCGCCGAGCGGCGACCGGGGGCCCGCCCAGGACCAGCGATCCCCCAAACGCATCGCCATCGCCATGCTGGGCGAGCCGCCCGCGGTCTGGGACGACATCAAGATCGCCGGCGGGACCGTGCCCGGCATCGGCCAGTTCGAGATGCTGGTGACGGCCGGGCTGGCGGTCGCGGACGAGGCGGGCACGCTTCACCCCGAACTGGCCGAAGCGGTCCCCACGACCGAAAATGGCCTCTGGGAGCTATCGCCGGACGGGCGCATGCGCGTGACCTGGAAGATCCGCGATGGCGTTCGATGGCACGACGGCACACCGTTCACCTCGGACGATCTACTCTTCACGGCCACGGTGGGGAACGACACCGATCTGGCCGTGCTGCGCGAGCCGGCCTACGACCTCATCGCCGACGTCTCAGCGCCCGACCCGCGCACCATCGTCGTCTCGTGGAGCCAGCCCTACATCAACGCCGATCGCATGTTTTCCTCGGGATCCAGCGGGTTCGCCCAGCCGTTGCCGCGCCACATCCTGGAGCGACCCTTCAACGAGAACAAGGAAGGGTTCCTCCAGATTCCGTACTGGAACACGGAGTTCGTCAGCACCGGCCCGTTCAAGATTCGTGATTGGCAGACCGGCAGCTATGTGACCCTCGACGCCTTCGACCAGTACGTCCTCGGCCGCCCGAAGCTGGACCAGATCGAGGTGAAGTTCATCGCCGACCCGAGCACCCTCGTGGCGAACGTCCTGTCCGGCGCCGTGGACCTCACGTTCTCACGCGCCGTGTCCATCGAGCAGGGGGTGCAGGTGCGCGACCAGTGGCACGATGGAAAGATCGTGCCCAACATCTCCGGCACGGGATGGACCATGATGTATCCCCAGCTTCGCGTGCCGAATCCGGCCGCGCTGGTGGAGGCGGACTTTCGCCGTGCGTTGATTCAGAGCATCGATCGCGAGCAGCTGGCGGAGAGCCTGGCCGCCGGCCTCGGGCCGGTCGCCGACAGCATCATCCCCCCGGACGCCGCCGAGTACCCCGCCATCAAAGACAGCATCGTGCGCTGGCCGTACGACACGCGCCGCGCCACGCAGATGATCGAGGCCATGGGATTCGCCAAGGGGGCCGACGGCTTCTACCGCGACCCAGCGGGCCAGCAGGTGTCCATCGAGATCCGGACCACGACCAATGAGGCGAACCAGAAGTCGTCGTTCGCGGTCGCGGACTCCTTCCAGCGGGTCGGACTTCGCTCCGAGGCGGTGGTGATCCCGGTCCAACGGCTCCAGGACAACGAGTACCGCGCGAATTATCCGGGCCTCGAGCTGGTGAACCAGCCGGACGGGGTCGATGGCCTCGACAACCTCCTCGACAGCTCCGCCGCCCCGCTTCCCGAGCGCAACTACCGCGCGCCGAACAAGAGCCGGAACCGCGGGTCCTACGTGAATCCAGACTATGACGCCATGATGGACAAGTACCTCACGACGGTGCCGATGGGCGACCGGATGAAGGCCCTCGGAGCCCTCATCCACTTCCAGACCGACCAGCAGCTCGTCATGGGCCTGTTTTACAGCGTGGACGCCATCATGATGACCAATCGCCTCGTGGGAGTGCCGCCGGCCAGCGGCTGGAACGCCCACACGTGGGACGTGACGTCGTAGAGCGTCGCTCCCGGCGCGAATCGCCCAGGGAAGCTCGCCCAGCGCCTTCCAGCCGCCCCGATGTGACGGTCGCCGCGGGATTCGGCTTCGCGAACCTCGCGAGCGCTCATCTCCCGCTGTCGACGGCCACGCCCACGTTCTTCGACCCCGTTGAGGTTCATCGCGACGACGGTGACGCCGAATCCCGCGGTCGCGGGGAGCATCGACCCGAACGCTGATGGACTACGCCCCGACTGACACTTCGCCAACAAAGACCTGCAGCGCCTCGTCGGCCGCATGTGGGCCCGCTATACCGAACGTCTCCCCGTGGACTGCGAGCGCCGACTTCACACGCGAATGATAGAAAGATGCCGCTATCCATCGACAGATAGCGGCGGTGGTGGAGACGGGGGGGAATCGAACCCCCCGTCCAGAGCGAGTCGATCGGCGATGTACTCCAGGCGTAGTCGACGCTTTAACTCCTCGCTCTAGGCCCCCCGTCGACCGGGTTCCATCGAGCCAGTCGGCCTTGGCTTACTCGCGCCCCACGCCGACGGCGGGTCGCGCAGCACTTCGACTTATCGGCGCCCTATTTCGGCCCGCCGAAGTGAGGCCGAAGAGGACGGTCGCTGCTTACGCAGCGGCAGCGTATGCGTAGTCGCCAGTTACTGGCTTGCCCCCTGTTTTTCGAGTCGAGAGCGAACTCGGCCTGCAATCGCCTAATCTCCTCCCCTGTCGAGACCGAGCGTCCCCATGTGTACGATGCGCCCGACGCCTTTCGGCATCCGCGCCTGCATGAGTTTACCATAACCGACGGAGCACACCCCGGCCCGCGGTTCACGGCGGCGACACCCGCTCTCGCCCGTCGCAGCCGCGCGATTCACCCCGGCCCGCCGTTCACGGCGGCGACACCCGCTCTCGCCCGTCGC